>JAAUYM010180315.1_pt1 | contig 13089 bp, 20 predicted proteins | sample 7278001 | NCBI WGS metagenome assembly JAAUYM01 (sample SAMN14350224, study PRJNA611818) | marine sediment metagenome | isolation source: surface marine sediment (1.8m) | place: French Polynesia: Moorea | collected 2018-08
CCATTTTACTCGCTATCACTGTTTGTCTCTCTATTGGTTTCTTTATATCTATCATTCTCTCTAAATCTACATAAATTACAAAAACAATTAACAATGATTCCACCACCCCCCCCCCGCCCCCCCCGCCCCCCCCCCCCCCGCCCCCCCCCCCCCCCCCCCCCCCCCCCCCCCGCAACCAGATGAAGAACTGTAGAAAATTATACAACCTGTCAAAAGGTGGCACTAACCTGTGAGTGGACCAGATCCAAGATAGTCCCCGAATATTGTGGCAAGGTGGACCCGTACGCAAGCCCCGTTGGTTTGGCCCCACCGCAGGATGCCGCCGCGGTCGAGTTGGACAGCAGCGAGTGGGCCTTCAGGAAGGAACTGGCCAAGAAGCGCAAGGTGCGATCGTCCTAGATGGAAAAAAAAATTGCCTCCATCAACTGCCCCTACAAGCAATTTTCTCTTTCACCACCCTTGCCTTTGTGGAGCTCTTCCTCTCCCTCTCTGTGTCGTCCCAAGGCATCCTGACGAAGAGCCCTCCCGCCTCCAGCGACAAGGCCGCGTCCAACGGGTGCGACTGGAGGAACTGTCTAAGGGCCTTGGCTGCAGGAGGCACCCGACGACGGTTGAAGAACTTGCTGCCCACCTGGAAGAGGACGGCAAATGATCAAGAACTGCAAGCTCCTCCTGCCTTTCTACCTCCCTCGCACCCCTCCCCCCTCCTCACCTCGCTTTCGATGTCTCCTTGGCATTTCCCTTCCCTGCCCGGCTCGAATCCCCTGGCGTCCACGGCCGGCAGGATGAACACGTTGGCCCTGTTGAGGAGCGACGTGACCCTGCCGTCTCCCCTCTTCTGTCCCTCGGCCAGGTGCCTCGCCAGCCGGAGCAGCAGCTCCCGACCCACCGGCTGGGAGGAGTACACCCCGCCGAAGAGGGCCACGTTCGACTTGTTGGCGGGGTCGTCGCCGCCGTCCGAGATCTTGACGGCCGAGATGACGGTGCTCCACCCGGCCTCGTTCATGAAGACCTCCACGGATTCTGGGTACTCGTTCTCCAGGTTTGCCACGGCCTCGTCCAGTTCAGTTGAGCTCAAATAGGCTGTGGGAATCATACCGGATCATGAGAATGCATGGTGAACATTTTGGTACTATACTACGAGCAGTACGGCTGCGGATATTTATATCATATTCTGACGTAGTTGACATTTTGACTTGACTGTTTTACAATTAAATTTAAGCACACTCAAACAACACAACATTTGTTGGCGATTTTTTTCTCTGTTTGGCACTATACCGGTACATTGTAGTCTCTTTTACCTCACACAGAAGAGAGAGAAAGAGGTGTTGTACATATGGTACAACAATTTCTGCCTGTATATTTCCGACCCAAGCACGTACCTGTCGCAAGGTTCGCCTGTATATCGAAGTCCTGCTGTTCCGACCAGTCTGCCGATCGATCATCCGCCAGGGTGAAGTTGACCACCTTTGCGGAAAGGGCCTTCGTGGCCGGATCGACGACTGCGGAGGGAACGCTCACTTTGCGGGTCTGGGGCTCGTACCGCGGGTGACTTACGGTGATCTGACAATGGAAAAAAAAAGGCTGTTCAGATATGTAGCACGCGGAAAATGAACAATGCCTTTTACCTCGTATTCCCCCGGTGAGAGCAGCCTGAAGAAGTCCCCTTCCTCCGTGCCCCTCACGAGGTGGTTGATGCCGGCCACTTCCACGACCGCCTCTGGGATCGGCTCCCCCCTCTGGTCCCGCACCATCCCCTTGAGCCCGGAGTGGACCCGCTCCATGAAGACGAGCAGCGCCTCCCGGTTCTCCTCCCAAAAGTCGGGCAACTTCTCGTGCGGCGGGTATTTGTAGCAGCCGAGCTCCAGGGTGATCTCGAAGTCCGACGTGTAGAGATAGTTCCAGTCCTGCATCCCGCCGTTGAGCGTGTACCACTCCGCGCCGTTGGTGATGCCCTTCTTGAAGGTCTCGTGATCGCCCGGGCAGGGGCGCTCCAGGTGCATCCGCTTGTGCGCCAACGAGTAGGCATACGCCAGGTTGCGGAAGACCGCGTCGTCCGGCGAAGGGGAGTTCTCAACGCGACTCTGGGAACGGCAGAAGACGGACAAAAATGTGGTGAATGTTGACATCCGGTCGATAATAGTTTGATTCGTCGTCAACAGCCCTTACGTCTTTGTTGGAATCAAAAGGATAGTTTGCGACGAGAGATCCGCCGTGCAGATTTGCCGAGAGGACGAACGGGTACTGCCTGGACCACTGCATGACGGCCAGCGTCTCCGGCTCGCGGTCGGCGTCGCTTCGGAACCCCCTGGGACTCCTGGAGGAGAACTGGTCCGGAAAGTTCCTGTTGAGGTCGACCCCGTTGGCGTTGGCGCGGCCGCGCGCCGAGACGCGGTCGCCCTCCCGACTCAGCTCGAAGCCGTCCGGATTCATGGTCGGCATGATGTGGATGCGGGTCGAGTCCACCAGCCTGGTCACCCTGTCGTTGATGCCGTAGCCCTCCACCAGGTACTTGGCAAGGAGGAGCAGCATCTCCCTACCGACCACCTCGTTGCCGTGCATGTTGCCCACGTACTTGAACTCGGGCTCCAACGCCTCGTGGCGCCCTGCAATGTGGAGGAAAGGGCGATGGTAAGAACAAAAGAGCAACCAAAAGAGTCGTTTTTACTGCTTCACCTGGATTGTCTGAAATTTCAATGACCCAGAGTTCCCTCCCTTTGACGCTCTTTCCTGCAGAGTACAGGCGGGTGATGTTCGGATACCTGCGAGCGTAGAAGTGCAAGAAGGACCTGTGGAGGAGAGAAAAGAAATTGCCAGTATCTGAGTCAGCAAAATATTGGAGTATTACTATCAATATGGAAGTAATGCCTCTTAACTTAATCCTCGTAAACCGATGCAAAAAGGACATGAGTCACGAAAATGATCCTCCAGCCAATAACCCAAAAAGTATTCAGAAAAGCTCTTCTCGCATGCAGGGAGATGAAGAAAACCCCAAAAGTAAATACCTATATAGGCTCCCATTTACCAACGTTACTTGTGCTTCCAGTGAACATAGGGTCACCCCAACAATTAATGCTGGCCTATCTAGTATTTTTGCCTGAGGAAAGCAAGAAGAACACATTATCTACAGTAGGGTGATTAATGAACACAAAGGCTTCTCGTTCTCACGCACTTGAGATCGTCGTAGTGGTGGTACTGGAACTCCGGCTTCCTGTAGAAGCCGTCGGGCCTGAGGGTGGACGATTGGGTGGGACCATAGGGGGACTCGGAACCGAAGGAGTCCGCTTTCCTGTTGGTGGCCGCCAACTCGTCCAGACCTTCCACAGAATCGATTCTCTCCAGGCGAACAGACTGTGAGACGGGCAAGAGAAATTGAAAAAAAAAAATACCTCGTGAGATGTCTCGTCTTAAACAGGTTTTTTTTTTCTGCCGCACCCTGATCTTCCTGTTTCCCTCCTCCGCCACGTCTACGTCCTCCCACTCGGTGGACTTGAACCCGTAGGCGTGCACCCGGAAGCGGTATCGCTTGGGGCCGACCAGCAGGCGCCAGAACTCGCCCTGCTTACTCGTCGTCACGTTGTGGTTGATGCCCTCCACTTCCACCACAGCCTGCGGGGGAACGTTCTGTCAGTTCGAAACTGGTTGGGTTATCTCTCACGTTTATTTTACTACGTGCCTGATATATCGATTCAGCCTCGTCGTCAGCGCTCGTGACTACGCCGCGAAAGCCCAGATGGGATGCCTCCATGTACCTCAGCATTGACTCTTTGTTGAGTTTCCACTCCCTGGGGAGGGTGGAGGCCTTGGGAAACTTGCAGCAGCTGAGCTCCATGGTGATCTCGAAGCAGTTGGAGTGGACGTAGTTGAAATCTTCCATCCCGCCGGGAACATCGTACCTTTAGAAAAAAAAATCTTAAATCTAACTTATTGGCTTCCTCTAACCTTTCCTTTCTGACCAGTGTGCTCCGTTGGTGATTCCTCCTGGGAACTTGTCGTTGTCCCCTGGACATGGCTTCCCTTTCCGCATGACCTCGTGGCTGCTGGCGTAGATGGTGGCCAGGTGGCGGAACAACTTGTCGTCGGGGGCTGAGCACCGATAAGATGTTATATTTTTTTTCATCCTTTAGTTTGAGGGAATTTGGCTGGTGCCGCGAAAGCCGTACCTGCCGAGTAGACTCCGGAGTTGAAGACCCCCGGGTTGGGCGAGTCGTCGAACGGGTAGGATGCGACGACGGAGCCGCCGTGGAGGTTGCCCGAGAGGACGAAGGGGTTCTGCACGATCCAGGTCATGGCGGCCAGCGTCTCCGGCTCCCGTCCGCGCAGGAGGGAGGCGCGGTCGGACTTGTCGTGGAACTGGTCGGGGAAGTTGCGGTTCAGGTCCTTCAGGTTGGCGTTCTTGCGGCCGATGCCGCCGCCGATCGTCTGGAAAGGAAGGAACATATTGCCATCGTCGACTGAGCTTCATCGTCAAAGAAAAATGACCAATGTTTTTTTTCTAATACGTAGATCTGATCTGCAGCTTTTGAAGATGACATGCATGAGTGCACCGAGTGAAAACGAAAAAAAAAAAATTTTCCCCCATGTTCTGCACTTCTGATGGCTGAAAAGGTAGCAACAGCGGTTCTGACCTGATAGCAGTGTCCCTCGTTGGCCTTCTCGAAGCCGTCCGGATTCAGCGAGGGCATCATCCACAGGTCGGTCTCGTTGACCAGCTTGGTCACCCTCTCGTCCGACCCGTAGTTGCGGAGGAGGTACAGGGCCATGTTGATGACCAGTTCGCGACCCACGGCCTCGTTGCCGTGCATGTTGGCCACCCACTTGAACATGGGCTTGCACAGGCGGCGAGGAGAGTCTTGAACGGAGTCCGTGATCTGGAGAAGAAAAAAAAAGAAGAAAAACCAAGAAAGGAGGGGGGGGGTCTACGCCGGCCGTGTGCCGAGTAATCCGATCAGGCTGTCTGTCACCTGCAGGACGTAGAGCTGCCTCTTCTGCACACTCTGTCCTATGGTGTGCAGCCTGGCCAGCCGCGGATACTCCGACTCCAAGCGCTTGAACAGGATCTTGACCGAGGTGTAGTTGTGGTAGTGGTCCAGCTCCAGACCCGCGTCCAACCCGTCCGCAGCCGCCGCCAGCGATGACAGCAGCAGCAGGAGGCAGGGAGTGACTACGGCAGAGGCCATCCTGGAAGACGACTTTGGCACTGCCTTCACCCTGACCTTGTCCAAGAGCGCTTCGAAAGGCTTCGTCGCATGGTGCTCCGGCCGACGAATCAGATCTACTGACGCATCCTTCCTTTCAATCTGGAGGGTGGCTGAGTTGTCAACGGGGCCTGGCCAGATGCTGCGATGTTTTTCCCCCCCGACTCCCAGTCGCACCTCTCTTAGTTGGAAAAGGATGTGTGTGTGTGTGTGTGTGCCGTTAATCACAGCCAACGAGGAAAAGGGAAGGGGGGGAAGCGGCGCAGACGGACGGACGATGCCAAGAAGACAAGATTGATACCGTGGTCTCCTTTCTTCTCCTGTCTGTTCTTTGGTTCCTCCTCTGCTCTCCGCCTCCTCTCTGGGATCCTCTCCTCTCCCTCCCTCTCCGCCCTGATCTCTTTTCTCTCCTCTCTTCTCCTCTCCTCTCCTCTCGGTCGGCTGCCTCGAAATGCACGTCGCTCCACTCCACAATCGCACAAGAGAGAGAAAAAAAGGAGATGGAGAGAGGAGGAGGAGGAGGAGGAGGAGGAGGAGGAGAAGCAGCGGACAGTCAGTCAGAGGAGCCACGAAGAAAACGTGACGTCACGTCCGAGGTGAAGGAGGAGGCGAAAGAGGGAGGGAGAAGAAGAAGGAAGGAGGATCCCATGCGCTATGTGGGTGGGGTGGGCCATTAATGAGAACTAAGAGTGGGAAAGGAAAGATGCTGCACAAAGAAAAAAACCCACAACCGTTTGGTGGAACACGAAATGAAGGAGCACAACTTTCCAGTACGTAATACGTATTTTATACCTGCGCCTACGCAGGAGTTTAGTGAAGACGAGATGTCAAGGGTCGCAATTTCCTACCGGGGGATTCACGCAACTCCGACCATAATAAATAAACAGAAAAATCTAACCAAGGCTGACGAGAGCTCCTGGAGTCATGTGCGGGATCTTCCTGGAGCTTCTCGACGAGGGAGAGGAGTCTGTACTTTGGCCCAGGATCAGGTCCCAGATCAGCGCAAGAGGACCTGATCACTTGGAAACGAAGGAGATCAGTATCGGAGACGGGAAGAAGGTCAGCAGGGCAAACTTTGCAGATCGAGTCGCAAATTCGACTGTCCATAACGTCACCTTGTTCCTCCCCTCCTTGAAGGTGTTTCTGGCCAGCAGCGTCCTCTGGCTGCAGGGCCCCAACCTGTCCGTGCAGCCCAAGAGCTGCGAGGGCGGCCAGGGGGGATTCCTCCTCTGGAACGGTGACGTCTTCGCGGGAGACCTGTCCACCGATGGCTCCGCCCTGAGCGACACCGACTCCGTCTTCTCCGCCCTGGAGAGGAGCGAGGCCGACCTCGTCCCCTCCGTCGTCTCCCTCGTCCGGGGTCCCTTCGCCTTCGCCTACCTGAGGCGTGGGAGGGTCTGGTTCGGCAGGGACGTCCTGGGCAGACATTGCCTCCTCGTGGGAAGAAAGAAAAGTGGAAGAGGCTTCTTCCTCTCGTCGGTCGCCCACGGCGGACTGGGGGAAGAGGACTGCGTGGAGGTGCCGGCGATGGGGGTGTTCGAGGAGGACCTCCTTGCCCCCGACGGTGCCGAACTCGTCTTGCACCCTTGGGAGAGGTCGGAGGAGGTTACCATTGGCGAAGACTGGTGGAGTTCCGGATTGAAGTGGATCACTTCGGAAGTCCCTCTGCGCCGTCCGATTGATCTGCCCGTGCTGGACGAGGAGGAGGACGTCGCGTGGGACTCGGTGGTTGTGCGGGCGGTGGAGGAAAAGTGGACTGCCCAGAAAGCCATCGACGCTTACGTGAAGAAGGCAGCCGAAGGAAGGGTTCGCGATCTGACGGCCGCCCTGGAGAAGTCCGTCAGGACGAGGGTGACCAAGATGCCGGGCTACTGCAAGGACTGCCTGAAGGCGCGCCTGCGCGGAGGCGCCGCGGGCGTGACCTGCCCTCACTCCAAGGTCTCCGTCCTCTTCTCCGGCGGGCTCGACTCGACCGTGCTGGCCGCCCTGGCTGACCGTGCGCTGGCAGATCCGCGGGAGCCCCTGGACCTCGTCAACGTGGCCTTCCAGATGGAGGACGGTAGCTTCGACGTTCCTGACAGGGTCACCGCCAGGCAGGTGTGATGTCGTCTTAGCGTAGTCCACCCACAGCAGACCTTACAGTACTATTTATTTCTCACGTCTTTGACGAAAATCATTTGTACTGTATTTTGTCAGCTAGAAGTATGCCTTCTAGCGTCCCGGCATTAAAATCTTCTATTTTTGAACCCGAAAAAAAGGGTAAGATTTTTGCATGTTTTAACACTAGAGACAACAATCCTAAGTTTGTCGACCTAGTTATCTCGTTATTTTCCTATTTCCAGGGCTATGAGGAGCTGCTCTCCGTCAGCACGACCGGCCGCCCGATCCGCCTGGTGGAGGTGGACGTGACCCGCTCCGAGCTGTCCCTGTCCCGCTCCGAGGCGATCAGCGCTCTGTTGCACCCCTCCGCCCTGACCGTGCTGGACGACGGCATCGGCTGTGCCCTGTGGTTCGCCGCCAGAGGGAGAGGGACCATCTCCGGGAGGCCATACGACTCCCCGGCCAGGGTCCTGCTTGTCGGCACCGGGGCGGACGAACAGTTTGGAGGATACACCAGACATCGGGCAAGGTACGAGGGTAGGTGGGGTGGGTGTGGAAAGTAGAGGCATCACTGTTAGCTAATCGAAATCATTATTGTTAGCCAGCTGAAATTTTATTAGTTCATTGGAAGTGTTATTGTTGTTACCTAGACGCATTATTGTTATTTTTTTCTTTAAATCCGTTCAGGTTTAAAGAAAGTGGCCTTTCTGCCGTGACGTCTGAGCTTCGCCTGGAGCTTGGTCGCATCTGGAGGCGGAACCTGGGCCGTGACAACCGCGTCATCTCCTCCCACGGGGTGGCACCCAGGTATCCGTACCTGGACGAGGACGTGGTCAACTTGGTCAGCTCCATCCCCACCTCGTCCAAGCTGGACCTCCGCCTCCCTCGCGGCGCCGGGGAGAAGCTACTGCTCCGCGCGGTGGCCGCGGGGTCGCTGGGTCTGGAGAGGTCGGCGAAGGAGCCCAAGAGGGCCATCCAATTCGGATCCAGAATCGCCAACAGGAGGGAGAAGGGTCACCAAGCGGTGGCGGACAGAGAGGGGAGTGAGTGAGTGACAAGGACACTGTGATAAGCGGCTGTGATTAATATACTAGTGAGAATAAGGAGGGCTTGTTTTAAAGTCCATTTATTGTGTTTCCATAGTGATTGTCAAGGTTTAAAAAAAAGTTCGTTATTGCTCACAACATTCACGACCGCAGTCTTTCTCCGTCCATTTGTGGCACGAGTTACATTTTTCTTTATACACACGCACATGCGTCCAGTAAGAGGCGCGCGAGTTTTATAATATAATAACATATGATTACAACCAACGATAGTTGTTCTTCTGACTTGCTAAAAAAAATCTCTGTACTGTAAACGATAGGCTGCTTTTGTGGAAGGGATTTTTTTTTTGCGTGTGTTTGCTGCGTGTTGTTCTTAGCTGCACCAGTGGCAAGGGTTGGCGCTGATGGTGCACGGGTTGAGCGATTCGGCCTGCCGCTTGTTTCGCAGGTGCTCTTCGATGTACTGAAATTCAGAGAGAGAAACTTACAATATGCGAAATGGGAAAACAACCAGACTTTTTTTTTTACCTGACAAGGACACAGCGCTGATCGTAGGTGCCTAGGATTTGTGTTGGACGCGTACTCCGTCCTCCCGTACAGGTCCTCCACCAGCCAGTCCAGCCGGCGCCTCAGGTAGTCCTTCGACCAGCGCTGGATGTAGTGCAGGTACAGCTTCTCAGCACGCTCCTGAAATGGCCAAAACGTCTCTCTCTCTCATCCATCTTATCTTTCCAGATATCCTCTTTAAGTCGACTGACATGCTTCCTGTCCAGCCTAACGGAGTTCCTCCCTGCGACGACGACCTCCACGTCCTCGAACTGCTCCACCTCGCGCAGGTAGGCCTCCCTGTCGAAGCCGGACGCGGATCCGTTCGTGGCCGCCCCCGCTCCCGCCGCCGCGGCGGCTCCCTCCTCTGGCTTCTCGGACAAAACAGACTCCAGCTTTTTCTGCAGGATTAGAGGCAAAAAGAAAGCTTTCTTAATGGCTGAGTCGTTGCGCTTTTCGGTTGCTCGTCAACTCACGATGCATTCCTGCGGGTCGAAGTAGATGAAGCAGAGGTTGACCTTGTGGCAGGAGAGCTTTCCTCGGTCGTCCACACCCAGGATGATCTTGTGCTTCAGGAGCCCCGCGTTGATGGAAGACAGGCAGCGCTCGAGCTGTTTGTTCAACTGCGAGAGAACGTCGCACAAATTGTGGAAAACAGAGTTAAAGAAAAGAAAAAAAGAAAAGAAAGTTTTTCTTCTCACCTTCAGCTTCACCCACATGCAAAAGAAGATGGCTGACGCGTTCAGGATGAGCCATATGACTCCGCAGGCGAAAAGCTGGACCCCCTAATTAAAAGTAATCAAAGCAATTGCATTAGCAAGCAATTAAAAACACTTCCTTTCCTCCCCCCCTTTTTGGAGATTTGCCACGACCCCGCTCCCTCTCTTACTTGGAAGCCCGAGAAGAGGAGCGCTAAGAGGATGGTGAACGCGGTGATGATCCAGATGATGAGGATCCTCTTGTAGCAGATGTTGTAGACGGTGAAGCGCATGTCCGTCGTCAGCTTCTCCATCGTCTGCACGTACTCCTCAACCGTCAACTGCGGGCGGAAGGCAGACGCGCCGTCAACGTCACGTTGTATCCTCTCTCCCTCTCTCTCTCTTTTTCTTACCGTGAGGACTGGCGCCATCAGCTCCTCCGGCACCAATTCCGGCCTGAACCTGGCCGGGGTCAGCCAGGGGAACCTCTCGTTCACAGGGAGGAGCGTCACAATCACTTCGCCATTGTCTGGAAAGCGAGAGCAACAGTTTAGTGCTTTTGCCCTCTTATAGGTTGTACTACGTAGTGTCCCTATTTTTCTTACGGAAATGCTTTCCTCGCACTGGTCTGCTTCCATCCGCGGCGTCTCCTCCCCCGCCGCCGCCGCCGCCGCCGCCGCCGCCGCCGCTGATCCCGCTCGCGTTCGCGCTGTCGTCGTTGAGGTTGACGTTGTCCATGCCGCTGTCGTTGTTGGACTTGCTGACGGCCGACGCCGACATCCTCCTGAAGTCCTTACCGGCGCTTCCATCCCCGCCCTCGGAGTTGTTGCTGGCGGAGGCGGAGGCGGCGTTGGAGGCGCTCTTCTTGCGCAGTGCGCGCTCGTCAACCACCTGTGCAGAGGACAGTGTTGGTGGCGACAAGCTGATCTTGAAACTGTCCACGATCTGCCTCTTCTCCACGAGACTCATAGCGGAAGTCTGTTTGTTTCGCCTCGCTGCTACCGTTTACATCAATAGCATGCGCACCATGCAAATACGGTATTACGTATGCTCAGCCTTTTGTTTCACCCTTTCCCAATAGCAGAAAGAAGCGTCTTTTCTGGACTAAAGGAGCAGGTTTCCGGCATTTGGTTGCTCGCGTGCGGACAGATAAGGGAGAGGAGGAAAAGGAGGAGGAGGAGACCCAAGAGAGCTTCAGAGAGATCTCTCCTCCTTTTCTTCCTCGTCGTCACATGATGAGTATCTTCATTGCTCAAAGGAAGAATGTGACGTGTAGTACGTAGTACAGAAACACGCGACAAGTGCCATCGAGCATTTAAAAAAGAACACACATCCAACCTAGCCGATTTTCCGTTGTACTGTACTGTATAGCCTGGCCAACCTGTTCCACAACATGAATGTCCGCTCAACTCACCTGAATGTCTGACACGTCCAGGGTGGCATCCTGCAACTGCCTGTTGTGCTGCGCCAGAGAGTTGACGGATCCTCTGGCCGATCCCTTGGAGGGAGACCTGCCGCTGCCGCTGCTGTCCTTTGAGGGCGACTCGCCGCCGCCGCCGCCGCCGCCGCCGCCGCCGTCCTCGTTGAACTGGACCCATCCGCTCTTGGAGGGTGAGGAGCCGCCTGAAGACGACATCGCACCAACTATGGGGGGGGGGGCGGAATTTTAACAATATGGCTGCTGTGCGTCCTAAGCCACCTACGCTCACTAAATTAAGCTGCTTTGTCATGTACTGTACTACGTCTGTGAATGCCTACTAAGAGGAGGGGGACTTAAAAAGTCCTTTTTTCTTTCTTGCCTTCATTCATCGCGAAATGTTTGTATGGAGGTGCATTGCGTGAAGGGGGACTGGTAGGTACGTACGCATACATATTGGAAGTCAGCAGTTTAACCATTCTCAAACCTGCTCGTAGTACGTAGTATACAGAAGAAAATTAAAAGGTTTTTTTTTAATATTGTACTTACCTGTGCGCTCACTTTAAAGAGGCCTTCGCAACAGGAGAGAGTTTGCCCGATCCTACTTATCCTCCGTGAATGATGGAGATTTTGTGAAAGAGCAACAACAAGTCCAGTTCGGCCGAAAGTCAGAGATGACTCAACTCAGACACCTTTTTTTCGAAAAAAATATCAAGTCAAATGACTGTTTCTTTCTTCCTTCCTGCCAGCACCAACCACTGCTGCAGCTGAGGGGAGGGACCCCTCCTTCCTCCGTCTTCTCCTTCTCCCTCTCCTTGTGTGTGTGTGTGTAAGTGTGGCACCTTTTCCCTCCTGTTCGAACGCGCATATACGTACGTAGCTACCATACCTGGATCCTCTCCTGTAGCCCTGCCTGGCTACGTAAGCCCTCTTTCTCCTCCTCCTGCTCCTGCTCCTGTGTGCTCTCCCTCCTTTGAAGCCGGTCTGTCGGCCTGAGGAGGAAGGGGGACATTTTGCTCCTCTCTCTCTCTCTCTCGATTCAGTCAGTCCTTCCTTCTCTTTAGAAGTCTGCATTAAGGAGGAGGGGGAGAGAAATGCGGATGCACCCGGAGCGTTCTTCTCTGCAGTTAGGTGTGCAAAGCGGAAAGGGAAGTCTTATTTCCTTGTGTCTGAAGGATACTTCGAAACCTTGTATTATGGCAAAGTGAAACCATTCTTTCACTGTTTTGTTGTACATCTGTTTCCTAAATGTTGACTGCCACCGCAAAATGTAGTACCTATTACAGTACTCGGTAAAGATGAAGTTCTTGCCTTTTACTTACTTAAATTTCCCAAGACCTATGTAGTAATTGCAAAATGAGGGTGAGATGTGACAACTATTTAATTGCGAAAAAGAAATTTAATTTTAAATCTATAGTAAAAGGACATAGCGATGACTTAAAAATCGTTAACTGACCTGAATCATTGCTAGCTCTTAATAAACACCGGAAATTTCCCGCGATAAGGTGCGCGCACAGAACTCTGTCTGCCTTGCCCTGCTTGGTGCTCACCCAAAAACAGTTAGATAAATGTGCTTTATCGCAGTGGCTTTGTTTCTGCGGGCGGAGGAAACAGTGTGGGGGGAGGGGGCGAAGGAACAATTTCTTCTTGATTTTTAACACATCTCATCATGAAGCGAGTTTCTCCGTCGCCGCCGCCGCTGCTGGTGCTGTTGTCGCTGTTGGTGGTGCCGCCGCTGTCGCCGCCGCTGGCGAAGGGCTGTCTCCGGAGATCGGGACACGGCAGCGTCGAGAGGAAGAGCATCACTTTCCCGGAGGAAGAACCTGTCTCTGAAAAGGGGGGTAAGACAGGGGGATTGCAATTTTGCCAGTTTTTTTTCATATAAAAGCAATATCTGCAGAAGCATGCGTGACCACTTTGGGCGGTCCCGGAACCTGCGTGGACGTCCACCTCTGCCAGGTGGTCCTCCGCCAGGTGTACCTGGAGCACCTGTTCCCCAGGACCTGTCCGGGCGGCGGTGGAGACTCGCTCCTCGTCTGCTGCCCAAGGGGATACAGGCAGTGCGGAGTTGCCCACCCGGAAGGAAG
>JAAUYM010021423.1_pt1 | contig 13079 bp, 10 predicted proteins | sample 7278001 | NCBI WGS metagenome assembly JAAUYM01 (sample SAMN14350224, study PRJNA611818) | marine sediment metagenome | isolation source: surface marine sediment (1.8m) | place: French Polynesia: Moorea | collected 2018-08
CCATGCAAAATTTGGGAAGGATCGGTCCAACGGTGCGGCCGTGTATCCCGGACACACACCCACACACACACACACACACACACACATTCGATTTTAGTATATAGATGTACCCAACCAATATTGGTACCACTAGAGCCACACCAACGGCTATGGCACTAGTGGCAATTAGTGATGGGGTCGATTTGGTTGCTTTAGGCTGCTCTGAGGGTTCTTTTTTCACTATTTTAACGCTTGTTCTCGCGTTTGGACAACCCATCACTAAATGCACGCTAGCGATATTGGTTGAGTACGTACCGTACGTACAGTATAATACGACTGTTGACTGCTTACCCGAATTATCCACACCTTACTCTCGTCGTTTGGCAGCAGGAAGGCTTGGGCAACAGTCCTGCTGTGTTGGCAGTGACAACCATGAGCCATGGTGGAGCAGAAGCGGGCGGTGGGGGCGGCGGAGGCGGCGGGAGTCCAGGAACCTGCGATCAAGATAGCGATTCTCCTCCCCCCGTGCAAAAGATGCCTGTCAAGCAAGCATTTTGATTCTTTTTGCTCGTAGCTAAAGAAATTCCTGTCCTTCGTGCGAATAAATAAATTTCCGAGTGCTATAGGTATGGTAGCTAGCTGCGTGTGTCTCCATGATTGGCGCAATCGACTCCAGTGGAAAATCCTACGAAAAGTACCCTTATTTAAGCACTGTTAGTAAAATGTCTAGCCAGTCCTTTTATCCTTCACACGTGTCACTATAGACTCCCTACTGTTAACAATACTCGTACCACTCAAAAAAATCGGGTTACAAGTTACAAAAAGAGCATCAATAAGCAACTTCTCTGTGGCACCGCTGATCCTTTCCCCACTCCAGCTGCTGTTGCTTCTGCACTGTTGTTTATCGACATCAGCTGAGTTCTCTTCCTTTTCCGTTTGGCACCTCGTCGAGAAAGGTAAGCAGGCCTCGCTCTCGTAACTTCTTTTTTGTCTAATTCCGGGGCTTTAGCCTTTATAGTGACTAAAACTGCAGATGTCAGGTTTGTCAAAATGGCAGGAGGTGATAAGCAGTAGTGGCGAAAGGCAGACGGAAAAAAAACTTTTAGTCCTGGCCCTGGGAAAGAACTCGTTCTATCTGAACAAACTTTTCTTGTCTGAAACTTAACAAAACTTAGCAACTCGTCGGTTGCTTCTCTGCAGAAACTCCACCATGGTAATGAGAGCCTTGAGCCACTCTTGTGAGTCCATCCTGCCCGGTTTTTCTTCTTGCAAAAAAAAAATCCTAATCTTTTTTTTTGCTCTCGGTCTTGCCACGCAGATATTGCCGCCAGACCGTCCCACCCACCTATCCGGGCAAGATGGACAAGCAAGTGACTCTGGCTCGCGTGACCAAGGTGCTTGGCCGCACAGGCTCCCAGGGCCAGTGCACCCAGGTCAAGGTGGAGTTTCTCGGGGAGCAGAACCGCTCCATCATCCGCAACGTCAAGGGCCCTGTCAGGGAGGGCGACATCCTCACCCTGCTGGAGTCCGAGAGAGAAGCCAGAAGACTCAGATAGAACGAGCTCTTGACCCTGATTGTCAATAAAAGAAAAAAAATGTGGAGATCCTTGTTTGTCTCTTTATTCAGAAATATTATCCGAAGGGTTTTATCACACCATCCTTGTTCAGGAAAGCAATCTTACTTCATAAGTTATGTCTAGCGGAAATCACGAAAAAGTATCGGTAACTTGTACTAGTACCGGTAATAGTACACGTGTAAGGCGATAGCAGCTAGTAGGTGTACATACTAAATGGTCGTCTTGCTCTTCAGGGGACTTCTTTGATCACGATGGCTCCCCGCTACGAGATCTGCGTTGGCCTTGACAAGGGCCACAAGACGACGCCGAACACACTCAAGAAGCGGCCGGGGAAGAACAAGGGGAAGCAGACCAACCACAACAAGTTCATCCGCGACCTGGTCAGGGAGGTGGTCGGGTACTCCCCGTACGAGAGGAGGGCGATGGAGCTCCTGAGGATCTCCAAGGACAAGAGGTGCCTCAAGTTCCTCAAGAAGAGGATCGGCTCCCACGTCAAGGCCAAGAGGAAGCGCGAGGAGATGCAGGCCGTCTTGCAGGCGCAGAGGAAGCATGGAAAATAAGACACATTCACCCACCTTTTTTTCCTTGCTGTAATAAAATGACATAAAAATTGACACATTTTGACCACGTTTACCTTTCTGGATGGATTCATCGTGCTGAGCCGCATACCGGCAATTGCAAAACCGTATTACCTTTGTCTCCTAATTGAAGACGCTATGCTTTAGGCCCGATTTGCGGGCCTAAAGCATTTTTATTACGTAAATTTAAAATTTAATGAAAATACCTAGCGAAGACTAGACCTAGGGAAATTTATGATGGCATAAATTTTCGCTCCGCTATTGAGTATCGCTGATGTAAGTTAGTTTGGGAGTTTGCTTCCCCCTCCCCACTTCAGAACGCACTTAAGTGCCACCCAGGAGCATTGCACGGACACCCGTTCAAATACTAACCCAGATTCAAGTTGGCATTAAAGTCAAGTCCGCTTAGTACGTCCAGGGATAAGACGTCAGGTTTTTAAATTCCAAAATACTACTGTACAAAGTGTTCGTTTAGTACGTCAGTCTGGTTACTACGTCAGGTTTTGCATTTCCCGTAGGTGAGGTGATAAGCGAACTTTACCTTCGTTGGCTTCATTCAGTTTTACTTCAGGTAACAAACACGGCTGCAAGTTAGAAAAAAGAGTTAAGTTTGAAATATTCCACTTTGGCTTTTACCTTTTCCACTTCTTAACCTAATGTTTTGCCTGACTTATCCCAGTGCTAAGTTTTTACCATTCAGAATGGATTGGGGTGCGTACAGAAGCCGCATACGAGCCAAAGAAAAACAGTATAAGAATTGTTGTTAAGTTCCTCTCATTCTTATTACCTTTTAATACACAAAAAGCAATTGTCTATACAGCGGTCCCTCTCTCCAGGTTGTCTTTGATGTCCTTGGTGTATCCCCCATAGAATCTTTCCAGCTTCTTGTTGAACTTCATGTTCCTCTCATTGATGTAGTCCACATCGGCACCCTCGTCAAACGCGCGGCGGCGAGAGTAGCGCTCCCTCTTGGCCACCTGATCCTGGATGTCCTTGGCCATCTTGTCGACAGCCTCCTTCCTGTCCTTGTGAACCCCATGGACAACAGTGCCAGCACCTGCGTAGAAGGCGTCACCAGCTTTCTCACGAGCCTCTGCATAGTGCTCCATGTCGGGCCTGATCTGCTTCACAAGGGAGTTGTACTTCCTGGCAGTGGCGGCTTCGAAGGAGGAGAAGCCCTGATCTGGATTAATCTTGCCCCTCTTCCTCTTGTCTGCTGCTTCAGCCTCATCTGCCGCCACTCGACGGAGCTTCTCCCTCTCAAAGTCCTTGCCCTCCTTCTCGCACCTGGCCCTCTCCTCTTCCTCCTTCAGCAGGTACTCTGCACGCCTCTTCCTGGCCTCCATGTTCTTGGGCTCCTTGCTTCTCCTGTCCTCCTCCACCACCTCCTGGTGGTTGAGTTTTCTGGCCTCATTCCTACGCCTGTTCAGCTCCCTCAACTTTGCCCTTCTTTCGGCCATTCGCTGGGCCAGAGAGGAGGAGGAAGAGGGGGCCTCCGCTTCAGCCTTTCTGACCTCCCCTTTCGAGGTGGAGGGGGACGCAGAGTCGGACATCCTCGAACTTGTGGAAGTCGTTGTTGGGTATTGTCTGCTGTTGTGCTATTGTGCGCAGAAGCAAAAAAAAAAAAAAAAAAGGTTGGAGAGGTTGGGAGATGAAAACGACTCCGCGGCTGAGATTTTCACACGTCTGCTTAGGAAATTGGCACCTGAGCTGGCGAACTATCGTAACAAGAAATCGATTGTTAAAAGAATAACAATAAATTAATTTCTAAATTTCTTCACGAAACGTTGTCACGTGCCAAATCATCCAAATGCGACATGTAACAAAAGAAACGGCTAAAATCAGCAGCAATTTTTTTCGCATGTTCACAGAATGTGAATAATAGGGTATTTTTTGCCTCTAACACTTCCTTCCATCAAAATTTTCCTTGGTCACTATACAGGGAGAAAAATTGTCAAATTTCCAGTGGATAAGTTGGTCCTTCCTTCCCTGCGATGGCCACCGAGGGCGAGGAGGCCTTCGTGGAGTCCGTGGAGGACCCTCTCATGGGGGAACCGGGAGATGACAGAGACCACTTCAGCCAGTCACACTTTCACCAGCAGCAGCAGCAACAATCGCCGACGGGATTTAGTTACGTCTTCATGGGTGAGGATGACAATTTAAGTAGGTGTCTTGCGGAGATGCGTTACTCCTTTAATATGTGTACTACTTACAGCTTTTGCAAGTAGTAAATGGAACTTGATGCAACTGTCACATTACGTTGAACTTTTCCAAGGGCGTCAGAAACGGTCGAGTTACTATTGATTGGCTTTCTTTCCTCCCCCCCCCCTCCCCTCCCCTCTATCCGTCGTCCACCAGTGGTGATGAGCGTGAACCCCTGGCTGTACGTGGTGCTGGGAGTGGCGCTCTACTTCCTCTGGCGCAGGTTCGGGCCACAACTGCAGACGAGGCTCCAGCAGTGGAGGGAAGCCAGAGAGGAGGCTCGGGAGACGGCACACATGAAGAAAAACCCTGACCTCTACCGGGAGAGGTGTGTGAAAGGAATTCTTGAAACACCTTGTGTACTACGGTATACTCTGTTATAATTCTTCAGGATGGAAGCCATTGACCTTCAGAGGAGGAGGATGCAGGAGAGATACGACCAGGAGGCATCAGAGGTGAGAAAATATGATGGTTCTTGTCGTGCTATACTACTGTATGTCACGTTGGCAAATGGAAGAATTATTTCTTTATTCTGTTTCCATTCAAAAGGCTGCCGAGAGAGAGGCCGAGAGAGAGGAGGAGAGGAGAAAGCAGAAGGTGGCAGAGCTGGAGAACCTGTTGTCCGGGAAGGGATACCGGAACAAGGTCAAGGTGGAGAGGGCAGAGTTCTCGGACGGCGTCGACAGGAGCGGCGGCGGCACCAGCAACAGGAGGCCGGGGACTCTCAGGCCAGGTACTCCGGCGCCTATCCTTACTAAATAGTCGACAATTAATTAAACGTTTCCGCACTACACGTAGGATACAATCCCCTGATGGGCCCTAGCGGGTCTAGCGGGTACCGCCCGGCCAGGCGGAACCTAAACTCCGGCGGATGAGGTTAGATGCCGCCCCCGAGGACGGCGTCACGGGAGACGACGAAAAAAAAAAAGATAAAAAAAAGAGAGTCCTCCTGCGCCAGTTGAAGGGGCCAATTGGAAGGGAAAGAAAGATGGAGAAGTTGAAATGACGTCCATTTCCCGTAATCGCAAAAAAAAAATATTGCGTGGGACTTTGGCCGATGCTCTTCTCAAAACATTTTGTTTCCCCCGCACAAGAACCACCAGGAACTAACGAGCAACCTAAATTGTGATAATGTTGAGTTTTCTTTATAGCAATCTGTTGTTTTGTATCGATATGTTTCTTTCTTGGGTGACCAAAGTAGTGTAAAAGAAAAAAAAAATACAGTTGCCAATAAGCACGATTCATTTTCACCGAAAGTGCAAGCACAGCCATTCCTTGGGAGGGATCATGAAGGTGGTCTTGTCCTCCACCTCCTCGTTGACCAGGGGCAGATGCCACGCTCCGGACGACCAGCAGCAGTTCAGGACGTGACGGGGAGGCCACTGGTATCGGAAAGAAAAAGGAAAAGGGGCAAAAATTGCAGTTGTGCTTGGAACTTTAGATGCAAAAAGCTGCGCTAATATACTGTAGTTGTACTTAAACGTGGAAAATTACCGCTAGATACGCCTTCACGCGCCACTTGCCCTTGTGGATGATGGTGTGCCTGATCTGTGCTCCAGCCTGCCAGCGACTAAACAGATCCCTGAGCTGAAAACATGTAGGCATATGGTAATTACTACTATACTACTTTTAACTTTTGGTAACTTTAAGAAAGCTGCGTGGCCACACTATGTATCAACTATACCTCCGGATCCTTGAGATTAAAGATGTGTTGCCTGAGCCCGTCGTTGGAGACAAACTTTGCGTTCCTTCCTGCTTGAAGCGCCGCCGCGATAAGGAAAGGATCGTCTTCAGACCTTGAGTTGTAGCAAACGCCCAACTTGGCGATTTAAATCGCAAACATTTCTTTACGAGACGTTGGCAGTTACACGTTCTGGAATAGCATCAGCTTGCAAAGGTGCTCCAGCTCTCCGAAGTTCTTGAACTTCCTGGCGTGGGCGCGGGCGATCACCAGCGGGGTCATGTCACGCTTGATCAGCGTTGAAACGACCTCCAAGAGCTGGGGGAGGGGGGGGGGCAGAAAAGAGAACTTTGAGTGACAACAGAAGCAAAAGCTTGTTTGTCCGCCTGTCTATGCCGACCCTTTCTCCCCTCTCGGCGTTGCTCTTGATGTAGATCTCCGTGCCGAGGGCGACATTGAGACCGTCGACAACTACGTCGTACTTCTGGGACGGGGCCTCCAAGTAGGACCTGAACCTGAACAAGAGAGAGAAAAAGAACAAGAGACGTACGAGTGCACACAAAAACATACTAAACTGTATAACTAAAAACCACTGCGCTCACCGACTGAATTCCTCTGCGGTTGTGGTCTTGTAGAGGTCCGAGCTGACCAGGAGCCTCTCTTTCACCGCCTCTCTCAGCCGGTCGAACTCGGATTCGCTCAGCTCCGACGACGGCAGCGTCCCCTCAGACACCTCGCAGAAGCCCCTGAAAGAATGAGTGGTCCGAAACGAGGTTTGAGACGTTCCAACTTTCCCTTCTCGACCCTCACGATCGTCTGATGGAGGCCGGCTGGAGGGTGAAGAGAGGCTCCGCCGTCTCCGCCTCTCGTCTCAGTCTCTCCTCCAGGTGGGGGGTGACGAAGTAGCCCACCCCACCAAGGTAGTTGAAGAGCTGGTCGAGACCTTCTTGGGCAGCCGTCCTTTCCTCCTTCTTCCTGGAGCAGCAGCGGTCAATCCAGGTGGCGGCGATCTGGTCCGTGGTCTCCGTCGTCGCCTCGCGGATGGCCCTCCTCGACTGGTGGAACCGCGAGTCCGTCAGGGCCTCCCACAGCCTCCCGTCCTCGTCCTCCTCTGCTATGGCGCGCCGGGCCAGGTTGGCCATGGCCACGTGGGCGGACGCGGCGGCATTCTCAGAGGCCGCCGCTGCGTTGGCCTGGTCAGAGCCTTCTGGCGGCCGCATCGCCAGCGCCTCCTTCCACCTGGAGGTCTTGGCCAGAGCTGCCATCAGCCACCATCCGAGATGCAAACCGGAGGTAGACGAAGCTTCCTGTTGGGCAACAGGCAACAGGCGGTGAGAGCTGAGAGAGAGAGACGAAAGGCGAAAGCGTTCTCCTCCGTTCTGACCTGACCCACCTTCAGCTCGTCCTGGACAACTTGACAGAACTGCAGCACCCTCTCTTCCATCCGCCCGTCGACGGCGACCCCCTCCGTCCTGGTAGCCAGCAGGTTCAGCGCCAACTCTTTCTGAGCCACAGTCATTCCCTCCTCACTAGCAACCTGGCAAATTAAAGCATTAAAGAGCGGCAGCAGCAGCAGCAGCAACAACAACAAAAGTAGCAGCTTTTCAGACCCCGTGTCCCCTCCTTTGCCCCCCCTTCCTCCACACACATACACACACACACACACCAAGTGCTCCACCAGCGACATTGCCGTCTTGGTCCAGCTGTTCTCCGCGCAGACGCCCAGGACGAACAGGGTGCGCGTGTGGCGCCTCAAGACGCCGCGACCCACCAGCGACTTGTGACGAGCGCGAATCTTCTTCCTGCGGGGGGAACCTTCCTCGTCCTGCCAAATGGACAAGGATCAGGAAGAAAAAAAAAAGCTAGAGGAACTTGCTCAGATCAATCATGGCCAACCAACAAGGAAAGCTTAGTAGGGCGTCGGCTGAGCATTGGCTGAGCATCACCAGGTTTTTTTTGGGGGGGGGGAGGGAAATTAGGGCTTATTAGCGAAAGGCGAAAAAGATGGAACACAAGAGTTGATTGAATGTTTCTTTTTAGACACTTCTTAGGCACGTAGGAAGTGCTATAAAAAAATTGAAAGAAAAAAAGCATCTTTCTGAGCATTGATTTCTCCACTTGAATTAGTTTGGAGAAAAAAAAATGGAACCTACCTCCTCCGAGAATGCGTTCATCTCCCTCGCCGGCAGAGTCTCCGTGATCTCCTCCAGGAGGGAGTCCCACCCTTCCCCGTCCAGCTCCTTCCCCCCGTGCAGGCGGTGGAGCAGGTACGACCGGCAGTCCTCAAAGTCCAGGATGGTCTTCCCTCCGCCCTCCTCCTTCCTACCGACGGACAGGAGCCGGGCCATCGTCAAGGAGGCCGCGCCGGAGAAGGCGCCGAGGACTGGGGATTGTGGCCTCCGGAGTGGAACGAGGAGACCCTTGCGCTGCACTCCGCCGCGCGGCGAGGAGCTCAGGAGGAGGGTCCTCCTCATTGCGACCATCCGGGCACCACTTGATCGTGGAAACATTTTTTGTTGTTGTTGTTTTCGTTGTTGTTGTTGTTGTTGTTGCTGTTGCTGTTGTTGCTGTCGCTCATTCGACTGCCCAGTGGAGTCCCGGCCGAATTCACTCAAATCGTGGATCGTGGATCCAGGATGCCATGAGTCCGAGTCACACCTGAAGGTCCTCGCCTCACACAAACGGTTCCCAATCTCAACGGAGCTCTAACCATTGCGTCTTACAAGTAGAGTTTTCGTTTAGTAAAAAAAAAATAAAATAAACCTACATTTCTTAACGTAATACAACAACAAATTGTACACAGACCTTAATAAGGTACAGTTTAAAAGTGATGGCAAACTTAAAGTCAAATAAGTGTTTAATATTTTTTTTTACTAAACCAAAAAACTCTCCGGGGCACTGATTAGTAATCCACCTCGGTCTCAGTCTCTCACAAGGTTTGTTTTTGTCGAGGTTGCGTGCTCTGAGAGAGAGTACCACGGGAGAGGAAAACCGAGCAGGGATCCCAAATTCCTACACCAACATAAGTGCACATTATATTACTAAGTACCGTACTAGGTATGTTATTAATATTACAAGTTTGTTTATAAGTATCAACTATTAGCTTTTTTTGCCTCCTCTTATCTCATTCGGACTGTAAAAACTAGGAACGCGGGTTATGAATACCCCTCCCCAAGTGTGTAGCCCCTCCTCCCACCCCGGTGTCAACAGCAGATTAGAGCAGCTCAGCTCAGAGCAAAGCAAGAGAGAGGTGAAGTAGGGGTGGGTTGAGTCTAAAATTTTTGAGCCTGAGCCGAGCCGAGCGGAGCCGAGCCGAGCCGAGCCGAGCCGAGCCGAGCCGAGCCTACAGGTATTTGAGTTTACACCTACGTGAGCCTAGAATTTTCGTGCCATAGCCGAGCCCAGTGTTCAGTACAAATAATTACCAGCAAAAAAAGTAGACAAATGTAAATTTTGCACAATTTTTTATTTAACATATACCAGAAGTATAGTCAAAATTGCCAATTAGCGGTGCCAGGCTCATGAGCCTGCCTGGAGTATCGAATGCATTAACCTGATCGAGCCTGGCAAGAAAAAAAAAGCAGGTCTGAGCCTTCAAGCTTCGAGCCTGAGCCCATGCTCGCACCCACTCCTAAGTGAGTGACCTCACTAAACGTACGAACAAGAAGTTCTAGTTAGTTGTTCAGTGGGAGTAGGAGGCCGACCTGGCCGTGGCCACGATGGAGGAGGGGCGCAAGATGAAGTCCCCCGGTTCGGGCGAGCCCCCCTCCGTCCCCTTCGATGCTTCCAAGCTGGAGTACCTGGACAATCTGCAGAAGCACCTCTCGTGGTTCCTCAAGACCGACGAGATCCTCCTCAGCAGGAAGGACTTCGCGGCCACCCTGGAGAGGTGCGACCGCCAAAGGTCCCCCGGGGACCTCGTGGCCGTCCTCCACGACAGGAAGCACCCGAGGAACTTCTTCAACTGGATCAGCCGCGCTGTGGGACGAGAGCGACAGTGAGCGCACCATCTCGGATCTATGCTTGGCCCCCCTCCACTCCCTCTTTTTTTTATTTATCCACCCTGTCGTCTGTATTGATCGCAGGCTTCGTCTCTCTGACGATTTGGACTGCGACGAGGTGACCGCGGAAGCGCTGGGCTTCAGGGACGTCATTGTCTCGTCGCAGGGAGTCAAGAAGGTCCCCTCCGGGAGGAAGTACACCTCCATTCACGTCTACTCGGTGAGTAGCTGGCAAGGGCGTCACAAAAATGCTGAAAAAGCGCTTTGTTCACGAGTCATCTGCTCATACCTACCCAACGAAACATTTGGAGTCTCTAAGTAGTCTTAATTGGACCAAACGTTCCCGACCAACAACAAACTTCCAACTAAGCTCCAATGCAGAAATTTTGTTAATAAGCACCGACTGAGCATACAAGTCGGCTCCAAAAGTGCAAAGACGTCCGTGCAATGTGTAGATATTCCAAATGAGCTTCCATTTTGAATACCACCGTTGGTGGTTGGGTTTGTAAGCAGACCATAGGTTTGTAAGTGACTAGACTATTATCGGTAGTATCGGTAGACTACTACCCCCCACCCCACCTCTGGGGGTGAAATTAGGTTCCCGACCAATATTGGCTCGATAGAGTTAGAGTCGAATCCGGGTCGATTACCGAGGCCCCTGCCCCCCTCTTTTTTCGGTTTACTCCCGGGGGTGAAGAGTTCCCCCCCGGGGGTAAAGGGTAGTAAGGTAGAATTCAAGTAGATTTGAGGGGAAAAAAGCCCTATTTTGCCAATATGATCTGAATCAGACGTCAAAAGTTGAGATCGATATCGGGTCGAATACCGAGCACCAATATTGGTCGGGTTGAGGTAGAAACAAGGAAAAAGGGGTTGGTCTAACATCAAATTTACCGACTTTATAGATACTTAAAAATGACAATTTTTCTTACTTTAGAACTTAACGTACAACCTCTTATTTCACGAATGCATACCTCACTCTTTTCTTCCCTAGTTGCCGCAAGGCAAGTCTTCAAGAAAGGCCCGCCTGCAGAACGTCACCGAGATTGCCAAGGAGCACAAGGGCACTGCCGTCTACATGTACGTGACCAGTCTGGAGAGGGAGTTCTTCGTCTGGAGGCACGTCTGTGAGCGCCTCGGTCGGGAGGAGGGCGCCAGGGCGTTGGACGCAGTCAGGGCCATGGCAGGCTCCCAGAAGGGGTACGTTGCTGCCGCCCAAGACCTCCCCGCCGACCTGTCGGGGGCTATTGAGGCCTGCAGGGAGACACCCAGGCTGAGGGAGCTCGTCTTCGGCGTCGGCGGCGGAGAAGGCGAAGAGGAGGGCGAAGGGGAGGGCGAAGGACCCGACCTAAGAGAGTTCCTGCAGTCCACCTCGGGGCATTCGCGGGAGAGGAGGAGGGACCTTCGGACGCGCCTGGACGAGGGGAGAAAGGACGAGCCCGACCTCAGGGAGCAGCTGCACCAGAGGAGGGAGTCCTCGGACTTGGCGGTGACGGAGGAGGGAGACTTGAGGGAGACGCTGCCTAGAAGGAGCTCCCAGGGACGAGCTGACAGCGAGGGGAGCCGGGGGAGAGAGAGGGAGAGGCTGGATCTTGACGGAGGCTACGCTGAAGACCCCGAAGCGCGCTCACTTTCGCGTGGCGCCGGAAGGAAGCCTCTTGCATCCACCTTGGAGCCCAAAGAACGCTATTACCCGCTGCGTCTTGACACAGGGAGGATCCGCTTCCTGCAGAGCTGGAACTCGGACCTGGAAGCGTGGAGCGAGGAGGTGTGGAGCCTGAGCCGCCGGCTCGAGTCCGACTTTGTCGAGGCCATGAAGCCCTGCTTCAAGATACAAGGGACGAAGCAGCTTGCCTCCGTCATCTTCCTGCCGTCCGATGTGGACAAGGACCTGGACCTCTGGAAGAGGAGGGTGGAGTCCATCTTCCAGAAGGACTCTAGGACGGCGCTTGGCCTCGTCTCGGACGTGTCCTGGAACCGTCAGGGCAGGGTGCCCGTGTTGGAGATGCGCAGCGTCAAGAATCACCGTAGGACGGTCTTCTTGGCGCAGGATCCCCGGGAGCTGGCGGCGGAGGACATACCGCTGGAGCTCCATTCTGTCTACGTGACCAAGTTTCCCGAGCATGGGACGGATCGCTTGAACTTTCTGGATTTCCTAAGATCGCTCCTCCAGGATCGTCAGCACTGGCTGAGGAACCCAAACATGAGAATCACGGCCTTCGTGAGCAAGGACGAGTACGACTTTACCTTTTGCCACAGGATATCCAAGCACCTCTCTGCCGACCAGGTGAAGGACGCCATGGCGCTCTTCCGCGCCTGTCAGTCCGGCGACCAGAGCGAGGTTGACCGCCTCTCCCACCTGAAAGTACAGTCCAACAAGTGCCTGGCCGACGCCGCCATCACGAAGATGGTGCCTAAGTGGGTGGGTAATATCTTCGACTTTGGAAGGAGGGGAGTGAGGGCGGGGAAGAAGAGAGGCAACAACCGCGCGAAAGCAGCCCCGACGTCGTCCCCTTCGCCGTCTCGCAAGAGGGCAAGGGTGTCGGCGTCGCAGGACGCCGACGTGTCGACGCGGAAGGTGCTGGAAGACCTCCGGGGGGGGGAGGACGAGGAAGAAGGGGGGAGGAAAACGGAGATGACCATGGACGAACTCCTCAGGGAGAGGGAGGCGCTGCAAAGGAGTCACGAGGAGATCGCCACGCTGCGACACAGGCTGGAGATGGAGGCGGCTGAGGAGGAGGAGGAAGCTCGCAGACGGCATGTTATGGAGGTGGAAAGGGAAGCCAGAGAACGGTGGGACGCGGAACAGGTGGAGGCCATGGAGAGGGAAGCAATTCAGAGGGAGGTCATGGAGAGACAAATGAGAGAGAGGGAGGCCATGGAGAGAGAGATGAGAGAGAGGGAGGCCATGGAGAGGGAGATGAGAGAGAGGGAGGCCATTGAGAGGGAGATGTGTGAGAGGGAGATGAGAGAGAGGGAGATGAGAGAGAGGGAGGCCATGGAGAGGGAGGTGAGAGAGAGGGAGGCCATGGAGAGGGAAATGAGAGAGAGGGAGGCCATGGAG
>JAAUYM010023055.1_pt1 | contig 13070 bp, 15 predicted proteins | sample 7278001 | NCBI WGS metagenome assembly JAAUYM01 (sample SAMN14350224, study PRJNA611818) | marine sediment metagenome | isolation source: surface marine sediment (1.8m) | place: French Polynesia: Moorea | collected 2018-08
ACCCAACCAATATTGGTATCGTTAGGTGCACGGTCTCGGTGGCGACAATAGTGGTAGTTGGCGCAGGGGTCGATATTTGAGTTACAATAAGATTTTTATATCACTTATACAGCGTTAGAACGCCAGAGCAGGTGTTAAAATAGTGGGAAAAAAACCTTATTGTAACTTATCACTAAATTCACGCTAGCGATATTGGTGGGGCACTATTCCAGATTGCTTTGCAAAAAAAATGCTCAGAATTTAAAAAAACAACTAAACAACCAGTCAGCCATCATGCTACCATTTTGACCTAGTAAAGCTACAATTATAGCCTAAGATTATGAGCCTGTTTTGACTACCATGGGTGTCAACTTTGACTTTTCTTTTCCTTTAACATGAGTGGCAGTAACATGTTTAATATGTGTCTGAGCTCCCCTCTTTTGATCCCCAAAAAACATGTTGCCAGCATCCTTCTGGAGGCTAAAATTGGATCTCTGTTGAAGCCAGCCCAACAGGGCCATGATGGGTAGAACAAATGGTGTGAATCTGAGTGAAGGCATAGGTGTCCGTAGTGGGCTGGCCATGGAAGGATGCAGCAAACATTGTACAGCAGCACCTCCCTCTACAAACACACACAAGGATCATGATATGCCTGGTCAGGAATGTCATCTTTTTTTGGACAGGAAAGACATAAATTTTTTACACAAAACAGGTAAAACAATTGCTTATATCCCTTTCTTCGGATGCTCTTGACCCTAGAAAGGCATCGGCCCTTCATTGGCACGGTACTTCAGGGCAGAAAACGTCACATTTTGCTGAAAAGCAAAACATAGTGGGTAGTGTTAGGTACACAATTGCACAAATATTTTGCAAAGGGACTTGAGTCTTATTGGTCTAGGATGTTAAATGGCAAGTGTGTCATAAATAAATGTGTATGTGTTTATGCTGGTGTAACAGTTACCAAAACATTTTAGGAACATGGTAGATACATGTACTGTACATTGTACAAACATAAAGAGTTTTAAAGTCAATGCAAGCAACAGCATATAACTGGTTTCCTGTTGTTATAGTGTATTAGTCACAGTAGACCCCCATAAAAACAACATTTAAAAAAAGACCAAAAATGGTCCCTTACACTCAGCCAGGCAAGAGTAGCTCTTCCCCTTATAATGCTGTAGCATAAATTTTGATTTTTTTTTCACTTAAAGCCTTAACTTTTAAAACTGTTGGTCAGAAAGGATATACCAATATAACTGTGTTAAAAGGATACCTTTACTGTTTATTTTTTTTTAAAGAGATATTACACAATCATGTGAGAAAAGTTAGGATTTATGGTACAACATTGCTTTTTTGTCTTTCTGTTTTTCTCTCTTTCTCTTTTAAATTACAGCATCCCAAACCGCTTTATATTGTTCATCTCTGTAATGCTTCTATTGATCAGTCTTGCCTGAGAGAACAGAAATGGCCCCAGCCTGCCTCCCTTGAGTGTGTGATCTTGCAGAACTCCAGTGTCATATAGGGAACGACCACTTTCATCACTGATGCGAATCCTAAGAGAGGACAAGTACAGAGAATTAAAGATAGTGATGGAGAGCAGAGAGAGTTACTCAACTGCATTAGCAACATTAATCTTTTGAAAACAGTTGGACAGAGGTGGCTACCCAACACCAATGGTGGTATGCAAAATAGAAGCTCATTTGGAATATTTATCGGGTGAACTGGTAACAGTGCAACAGTTTTTTGTGAGTATAAATGCTACGTTTATTATATTCTGGTTTAATTAGCTATAAAATATGAGCTTTAGTGATTTATTTTTTCACAAAAAAATTGGTAAAACAAAGAGATTCATAGCAACAACATGAAAAATAAACTCTGTCAGATTATCATCACGCGCATCACAGCCAGTGACATGAAAAATAAACCGTGAGCTTATCATCACGCACGTCATGGCCGGCGAGAGTAAGCCCGCCATCGCCAAGTCTCTCAACATCAACAGGAGCACCTTCCACATGGCCTGGAAGGCCTACAAGGAGTGTGCCACCACCAAGATTTGAGTGCTTAGTGACGAGAAAGACTTTCATGTTGACAAGTACGTCAAGAGGCGTAACAAGCGCATCCTTGCCAAGTCCTCCAAGGCCATGTCCCTATCTAAGAGGTATGTGGGCAGGTCCAAGTTCTCCAAGAAGGCCATGTTTGGGTACGTCAGCAGTGACGGCACAGCTTTCCTCCCAGTTTGGGTTAAAGGGACCATGGATGCAGCCCAGTATACGTAATCCATCCTCTCCAGAAAGGTCTTCCCCATCCTGGACTAGATATAAGGCCCCAGCAACTACATCTGGACACAGGACGGGCCTCCTGCCACATGGCCAAGTCCTTGCTCAGCTACTTGGAGAGGATGCTGGGGTCCAGGGGATTCGATCTGGTCGAAGGGAATCTGGCCAGGCAACTCTTACAATCTGAACTCCCTGGACTACAGCATTTGGAACCACGTCGAGGAGAGGGCCTGCAATGTCACCCACAACTCCGTGGACAGCCTGAAGGCCACCGTGGAGAAGGAGTGGGCCGCCATGGACAGGCAGCACACATGAAGGACTGCTGCAAGGGATTCAGAAGACTGGAGGCCGTGGTGAAGGCAGAGGAGGGTCTTTGAAAAGGAGTAAAAACAGCAGCTTCAGCCCCATGTCCAACAGCTTCAAGATCAAAAATGTGAGTATCAGCAGTAACTGTACCTATGCTAAAAAAGCCATTCAATAAAAAAGAGAGAAAAAGAAAAAGAAACAAAATAGTGCAAACTGCAGCAAAGACTCTGTTCTTTTGTGTTCCCCGTGTACACCATCCTCAACTGGAGCAATATCAACAGCAGCTTCTCCATGTGGCCCTTCAAGATGCTCCTTACCATATCTCCATACCCTCCACCATCCTGTTTATCTTTACCTATGTACTGTATAGTGCATCAGTCATTGTCAGGACTATAGCCATGCCAAAAAATTACAGTTGTATCCCTTATTGATCTTGCTCAAGTAGGACATGTCTACAGTAACTATAAAACTGTTGCGCAGTTTCCGGTTCACCTAGTACACATTGCATACATGTTTTTGCACGTTTGGCGCCAATTTGTAAGCTCAACTCATAGCAAAATTGGAGCTCAGTCAAAAGTTTATTAAGAGTGCATTGTTGGTTCAGTACCCCCTAGAACAATCCCCTATTTTTGTATCAAAAATAATTGCACACCTGATTCTGCCCAAGTTTGGTCGGTGGCTGATCTTCCATCGGTAGGAGGAGTCATACTCCCACCCTCCGCTGTTTTTATTGGAGTAGAGGAAGGTTAACTGTTTGTGGCAGTCCGGATCACATTTGTCTGTTTCGTTGAAAGAGAGAGTGAGGAAAGAGAGAGAATGGCCAGGTAAGCAATTTGGCTATGGGCATTTTAGGGCTTTGTTGTCTATATAATTTACTTGACTAAGAAATAGAATAGCCAACTTTTTTTTCCTTTTTGCTGTTATTTTTGTTTGTGGCTATTTTCTGCCTTTGTGTTACAGGTGGACCAGGGCTGGGGTCCTAAGTCAGCTATTTCAGCTTTCTAAATACCTGGCAACCTTGCCTGTGCTGGTAGTTAATGTTGGTCTTGCATTTTTGCAACAAACTTTGGATGCTGTGAAGTCTGCATTTTGTGTTCTGTCTTTATTCAGCATCACTCACTTTATCTGACCGACTGGGGATTTTACCCCCAGGGTCATAAACCCCAACCACCTTTGTGACAGTATCTTGGGACTGTGACATTGCGCCTGCTGTAAAGTCATGGAACATAAAAAAAACTACAGTTCAAAAGTGAGGAAGTCATACACCTGGATAGATCAATCTGCCAGGTCAAAAAAAATAGTCTACAAGTATCTGTGTTCTACTGTAGTGCATTGATGGTTCCCCTCCCGCCCGCACCATGACTGCTCCAGAGAGCGTTTTTCCTGATGGTTTTGTTTGAAGATGAGGTGAAGTGGATTCTCCTGACGCTAAAGCCAGTCTCACCAATCCACTGGTCTTCCTTCTTCCAGTAGGTGAGGTACATCCTCGTGTTGTCCTGTCATGTGGTCAGTAAAAACAAGCTGTTGGTTGACTAATGTGGGGAACGGGTCCAAGCAAATTTGCATTAAATCTATATGTTTTTTGAGAGGGATAAATCAAAAACATTTATACTAGACTTAGAATCAAGGTGTCACTTTCCTCGATCTTTATTTATACGGTAGTGTCAGTGCTTGGCAAGATGCTCTAACCGACCAGACAGCCATCACACTAAATTCGTAACATTTTATTACCTATGTAGTTAACATGCCAGTATGCATAGCCCAGTTATATCAGCTAATTCTGACTCCCAAAATATGTCAATTTTAAAGTTTTTGCCCACATAAACGGCAGTTGTATGCTTAGTTAATGTCTCATAGATGAGAGAAGAAACCATGCTAACTAGTTGCTAGTAACTAATTGCATGCTAACTAGTTGATTGTAAAACATGTTACTGGCAAGTATGAAACAAGTTATGTGCAATTTTTTTAGACATGTACCAATGAGACAAAAGGTATGTCTGTTCAGGTGGGAATGCTTTCAAATGGTTTACTACGTACATGTTCTATGTACATGTTTTGCTACATTTCTTAGTAAATGTTCAATGTTCTACATGTTCTAGTACATGCTTTGCTACATGTTTTAGCAAATGTTCAGTGTTCTACATGTTCTAGTAAGTTCTAGCACATAAATGTTATAGTATTACATGTTCTACTACATGTTCTGCTAGATACAGAGTACCTGGTATGCAAAGACAAACCCAACAAAGTCATTATCAAAGTTCTTGGCAACGTAGACAGTCCCTTCAAGGTCCACTCCATTGAAGCGAGTCCTAAAGGTTGTACAAGTTTAAAAATACACCCATAATGATGTACACATAATAAAGAGTGAAAAGCTTACATAAAGTTTGCTAAGTTGGCAAACATTTTGGACACTGACTTACTTTCTTTACTATAATACAAAACAGAATGTTTTTGGTACATACACAAAACTAATACTAAGAATCTTCTGATACTCTTTTTAAACAGGAAAGCTTCCAGAAAAGGAAAAAAGAAAAACCTTTTTATATCCTATAAAATAATTGGGTTGCTGTAAGCACTGCAGTTTCTTTAAAAAAGGGCACAGTAAATTATACCACTTATTGTAATTAGTATAATAACTACTAATGAGTATGACTGTGTTTTATTAATGCTGTGCGATATCCCAAGTTTCTTGCTGAGTATATACACAATTCAATATGGCAAAAATATCGCGATACATGAGTTGATACACGATACACAAAAGTGCCAAAAGTATCTCAATACATAAGTTGATACATGATACACAAAAGCAGCAAAAGTATCTCGATACATGAGTCAATGCACAATACCCGGGAGGGGGGTAGACACAACCTTAATGCATTACGTAATCACTTTGGCAGTAAAAATGTGGTGGCAAATTCAAAAGTGTTTGATTTTTTTACTCGTACTAAGCAAAAAAAGTACCAGACACAATGTTTTATACAGCAATACAATCACGATACAATTTTCAGGTTGCCGAGTCGATGCACAATACAGAGCCTGACTCGTGTATTGTGATACACGAGTCAAGTGTCGCACTGTCTTATGTTTTATAATATGTGAACTTTGTACCTGGCAAGCATGACTGTGGCATCTGTGTTGGATGCCTGGAAGATCTCCCTGCCCTGGTCGCGGACCTCCCATTTAGGAGGATCCTGGGAGCCTGGCACCAGGTTGACCAGCTGGACATCACTAAAGTCAGTTTCCCTGCAGCTGGCATCATGCTGGCAGGCATCAACAGTGTCTCTGACACCATCACCATCCAAGTCATCTTGGCAGGCATCCCCAACCCCATCCAGGTCGCAGTCATCCTAGGGAATGAGAGAGGCATGTGCTACCTATAAACCACATGTGATTATGTCATGCTAAATTTACAATGTTTTTGACCTAGTTAAGTTGATGGCTAACATTACATTGTATGTTTTAAATAATACGAGGGTATTCCACGAAGAAGTTCAAAACCTCAAAATCTTCTTTACCTTTGATTATACACAAAAATGTTTTATAATATTAATTGATGTTCTAATCAATTTAAACATTTTGTATTTATGAAGTTTTCTGAGAAATCAAGTATTGTGTAATAATTTTTCTGATTTCAACATGGGGTTATGCCCACCCCTATACACATTTTATTATGGAGCATGTTGCAACCATGAATCTGCTGCTGAGGCATAAACTCTGCTGTCTGGGGCCATAGGGGACAATTGTGTTTCCATGTCACTTCTCACACACATCACAGATAAAAGATCATAAAAATGGACTCATGACACCTTTTCCCATCATGCTCCATAATAAAATGTGTCCAGGGGTATATGAAATGCTCTTGAAATCAAGAAAAATTTTACAAATGCTTAATTTTTCAGAAAAATGTCATAAATATAAAATGCTTAAATTAGTTCCAACATAAATTTAATATTATTAATTTTTTTTGTAAAATGAAAGGTAAGAGAGTCTTTGAGGCTTTGAACTTCTTCGTGGGATACCCCTCGTATATCTAACACAAAATGACAAGGAGCATGTCTGGTAAGACAAGACAGTTGATGGCTAACATTACATTGTATGTAGTATGTTTTAAATAATATATCTAGCACATAAGGCTGTGCGATATCCAAATTTTCTTGCTGAGTCGATACACGAGTCAATACTGCAAAAGTATAGTGATACACGAGTCGATACACGATACAGGGAATTTTGGAGGGAGAGGGAGTAAGAGAGAGAGAGAGAAAGAGAGGGGGGAGAGAGGGAAAGGGAGAGAGAGAGAGAGTACACGATACGATATTCTGCTTGCCTAGTCGATACACAATTCAGGCCTGACTCGTGTATCGAGATACACGAGTTGAGTATCGCACAGCCTTACTAACACAAAATGACAAAGAGCATGTCTGGTCAGGTGAATGTTGCAGACAGCAACATTTGGTCTTTCTTTAAAATGCTCAGTAGGTGCAAGTCATAGACGGACTTAAAGAATGTTAGAAATTCCAGCTTATTGCAATGTTGAACAAAGTGGTTTTAGTCAGGCTCCAAAAAATGACAAAAACTGTTAAATAAAAATTATAGCATTTGGCTGAAAAATTACAAAAAGCCCAAACATGTTTTACTTTGAAAAAAAACCTCAAAATCACAAGCTGCACAATTTCAACTCTCAAATCACAGGTTGCAAGAGGCTAAAAATCCTCACAGCAAGAGGTCAAAAAATCACAGCATTGCTGAAATTTCACAAGCTTTGGTTACACTCTTTTCAAACAAATGTCCCTTGCAATTCCAGCTGATTACAATGCTGAACAAAATGACTTTAGTGAGACTCTATGCCTGGTTTGGGTTATCCACCAGTGGACAGTTGTCATCATCATCGTCAATGCCATCATTGTCATCATCATTATCACAGACGTCACCCTGTACATCACCATCCGCATTGGCCTGGCCAGCATTTGCCACATTTGGACAGTTGTCAAGGTCATCCTACACAGAGGAGGAGGGGGACTTCCAAAAAATAAATGTAAATTCATATGAAAAAATCAAATAATGGAATCAATTATGAAATATACTCAACCAGACCAGCCAGAGAGAAAGCTTCTCTGTTTGGTTGGGTTAGGTGCAATCCACAGAGGAAAAGTCCCTTTTCTTGCCTGCACACTGTCCTGGTCCTTGTCATTGCCACTGTCACAGACATCACCAACACCATCCTCATCCTGGTCGAGCTGCCCCTTATTTGGTTGGGACACACAATTGTCGCACAAGTCCCCAAACCCATCGCCATCCTTGTCCTTCTGCTGCCTATTTGGCACCAGCTGGCAGCTGTCCTTCATGTCATTGAAGCCATCACCATCATCATCATTGTCACAATAGTTGCCCTTGCCATCATGGTCCGTGTCCACCTAGAAAAAAAACAACTTCTATGTAAAGTCACATATTTCTATATCTTCTACTGTACATATACGTTTGTGCAAAGTTGCACATTATGAGTCGGTTGATATCTGGGGATGCTGAGGTAAGTTACCAATATAGAACATTAATTGTTACAAGCTTATTGCACTGCTGCATTTGTTAATGTGAAATAGCAAAAATGACAGTTTTGGCACATTCCATCAAAAGAGTTAACCAATACAGGACTCATTAACAAGTTGAGCATGCAGTGAGTGCACAAATATTGAGATCTCAAGTTGGTAGATTGCATTGACTTCCTCCATGTAACCACAAATCTGATATCTGCACAATAGTTAAGGCAGTAACGAGTGCCGCTATAATTTTTTTGTTCCTGATCCACGTTGGCCTTATCCACACAGTTGTCACAGGCATCTCCAACATTGTCGTTGTCCTCATCTTTCTGATCGTCATTTGGAATCTTGGGGCAGTTGTCACTACTGTCCTCAAGTGAGTCATCATCATCATTGTCATCACAGACATCACCAGACCCATCCTTGTCGGCATCCTCTTGGCCAGAGTTTGGCAGGTATAAACAATTGTCCTTATGGCACCTGAGGTACAGTGTCAGTTAATCAGAACTTGAATTAATAAAAAAATCTCTATTAACTGAAAATTTTTGCAAGGTAAACAGAATTTACAGGTTGGTGGATAAAGTCACTCAGCTAAATGTTAACCCCCCCCCCAGCAACAGTTGAATCAGGGCTGCTTCCTAACCTTTGTCAAAGTTGGATTGTACTGCTATGTGGTACCTAGTGTTGGTGGTCAGCAGTCCTAGCAAAATTTCTACAACAAGACAGTTTGAGCAAAAGAGTTTCTTTTGGTCAAAGATTGAGCACCAGCCAAACATACTGTATACATGTACAAAAACATTTCTACAGCTTCCAACCATACATTTTCTAGGAATGAGATGGACGATTCGTTTTTTTGCCATTGGGCAGTCGTCTCTATTTGAGTGTGACTGCATCCTGGCCATTATTTTCCACCACTCCACTCTCATTTTGTACAGGAAATTAGGCAGTCACCACCTTTTGGATGTGGTTTTATCTTGGTCAGGACAAGCAGTGGAGATGTCAGGCCACTCATCCAGGTCGCTGTCCCTGGCACAGGTCTCGCTCTCCTCAAATGGGGGCAGCGGCAGGACATCATGCTTGTTGATGCAGACGCACCGCACTTTGGTCTCCGGGGACTCAAGCGAGCAGGTAACTGATTGGGAGGGAACATCAATTCTTTTTTTTGCACAGGTGCAAAGGGTGAAAGGACACATTTAAAATTGTCAGGACTACGTGACTATGCACAGTTATACAGTCTACTTTGGATGAGCACGCCACCTTGGGAGTCCAGAAAAAAATATCTCTAATCTGAAATCCAACTAAACCAAATTACTAAGTTATCTAAGTTCTTAATATTGTCTTTAGAGAATATCCCCCTAATCCAAAAATCCCACTAATTTGAATCCTGCTAATCTGAAGTACCTATATAATACCTATACTGGCATAGTATAGGTATGTAATATGATGTATGACATGTGATACGTATCCCTGCCTCCCTCCCTCCCTTCCTTCATCTATCCAGCCAGCCAGCCAACCAGCCATCTTCAGCTATTGATACATTTATGTACCTGGCACAGTCTCCTGACAGTCCTCGGTCTGCACCGGCTGTTGCCCCTGGCACTCAGCCCCCTTGCACTCTGGGAACTCAAAGTGGCAGCCCTTGCTCCTGGATCTGCTACCGATGCCACAGGAGGTGGAGCACTCGCTCCAGGAGCTCCATTGTGGTGACCAGCTGCCATCAACTACATAGTACAGTACCATAGGTACAAATATCAAGATTTACCAAATGTTTGCGTAACAAATCATGAGAACAAAGTTTGTCAATTTTGTCCAGGATAAACTGCATGTGCAGGTGTAGTTGTATACGAGTACAGGAGGTACATGTAAGGCAACTGATGCTTTATCCCAACCAGACAGACCAATGTTCTGACCTAGTTGAGCTACCATGTAACCTAAGCTTGCAAGTCAATTTTGTGACAGCTTTCTATTTTTTGTTTCTGATATGCGCACCTGTCTGGAAACACTTGCCGACATCTCTGGTGCCAGTCTTCTCATCAGAGCATGTCTTTCCCTTGCACTCTGGGTGGGCAAACTGGCACTCCCTGCTTCTGCTCCTGGTGCCCTCCCCACAGGTGACGGAGCAGGAGGCCCAGGCACCCCAGGGGGTCCAGGCAGCGTCAACTGGGTGGAAGTATAGTAGTACTACTAGTACATAGAATCTCAACTTGGTCAAAGTCTTTGCCTGCAGCAAAGCTGACACAGGTCATAGAACTCAACAAATTGTTCTGGTTGTTGTTTTCTTTGTGACAAAGGTTGTTCTCTTTGCTAAAGTTGGGTGATTTGCCTTCAGGTTGTTAGGATACCAAGTTCTGTCTTGCCACGGGTCCTTGGACAAGGTTTGTTCTTTTTTGATATAAGGCATACAGAGTGACCAGAAAAAAGCAAATGAATCCAGGGTTTTATCCTAAAAGGTTTCTAGTCAATTCCCATAGTGGACATTTGGGAACAACAGATGGATTTGTCTCTCCATTCCCACTGTGCAACAAAACACAACTCATACTTTTTTGTTTCTGCTGTGAGCACCTGTCTGGAAACACTTTTCAATGTCTCTGGTGCCAGTCTCCTCATCTGAGCATGTCTTTCCCTTGCACTCTGGATGGGAAAACACGCACTCTCTGCTCCTTTCCCTGGTGCCCTCCCCACAGGTGATGGAGCAGGAGGCCCAGGCACCCCAGGGGGTCCAGGCAGCATTAACTGGGTGGAAGTATAATACTACATGGAATCCCAACTTGGTCAAGGTCTTTGCCTGTCGTGAAGGCGAAGGGTCATAGAGCTCAAGAAGTTGTTCTTGTATGTAGGTAGTTCTTCTTCTACTTGTGACATTCTCAAGTTGGGTGGTTTTTGTCTTACCGCAGGTCCTTGGACAGGGTTTGTTGGATGTAAGGCATACAGAGTGTCACAGAAAAAACTTCATCCTTACTTTTGGTCATAGCCTACTCAAAAATATGGCAAACAGTAAGGAAGATCTAGTGTTACCCTGTGTTCTTACAATGTATAACCAGAGTGTTCTTAAATAGTGCTGCGCAAATGATTTGTTTTTGTTCTTTAAGATACTGGTTCTTTTTTGCAGAAATGGTGTGTTCTTACATGTAAAGCAAAGGTTCTCATCTTTTGTTGGCAGCTGCCCATTGTCAACACCCTACCCCCATGCCAAGCACTACTACTGACCCTCTCATGACCCACTTTTAGGTCATGTCCCCAAAGGTACAGGTTAGGTTGAGAACCTCTGTTGCAGTAGATGGGAGACCATTGTGCTCTGCCTCACCACCTACCTTTGGCATTGCACTTTCTCTGTTGGCTGCTCTCCCCATCACAAAAGTACCCACCATCAATCGGAGTCGGATTGTCACATGCTCTGTTCCTGGACTCCACACCCTCCCCACAGGTGGTGGAGCAGGACCAGGGAGTCCAGTCAGACCAGGCACCATCACCTGTTAATCCATGGTTGGACATGTAGGCTTATTGTTTGTTACTATTAAAAAGTAACTAGGTGAAACTGTATAATGGAAATTTTGGCTTATTACCAGAACTTACTTTTTAGGATGATGAATAGTGTTGTACATTTCGCTAATTGTCAGGCAAATTATACTTGTATATTATAAATTTTAGCTTTTCAGACAAAAACTCTAATTATGCAAATTTGTGCAGACCTTCAAAAATTTATTTTATAAGAAATTTTCCAACATCCTTGTTTCGTGGGGGGTGGGGGTGGGCGGGAGGAGGAGGAGGAGGATGAGAGGAGGAAGAGGAGGAAGAGATAGAGGAGAGGAGAAGGAATAAATGGAGCAAGAGGAAGAGATAGAGGATAAGAGGAGGAGTAAGAGGAAGAGACAGAGAAGAATAAGAGGGGGAGGAGGAGGAGTAAGAGAAAGAGATAGAGGAGGAAGAGAAGGAAAGTGCTACTGTACTGTACAGTATGTATGTACTAAAGAGAGAAGGAAAAATTGTTGAATTAGGAAGGGAAAAGCTGTCAAATTAGCGAGGGATTTGCTCATTTTGGTAGTAAACAATTGGTTGAATTAGCGAGGGTTGTCGAGATATCGAGGGTCAAATTAGCGAGGGGATACTGTACTACTTACTTTTAATGGTGATGAACAGTGTTGTACTTTTAGTTGATTATGAGGCAAATTATACCTAGATATACTTGTATATTGAAAAATTTAGCTTTTCAGACAAAAATTCTATAGTTCTAAAATCCTAAAATTTGTGCTGACCTTCAAAAATTCCTTTCAGAAGGGATTTTTTAAATCAATGTGTACTTTCTCTTACTCATGTTACTGTACAGTACTTTTTGTTTTTCTCTTTGCATTCCTTGCTTTTCCGTCTTATGTCTATTTCTTACTTGTTTCTCCTCTCTTGCTGCTTTGTGACTTTTACTTTCTCTTTTTATTATTGTCGGTATTGCTTTACTCACGTGGCCTCCGATATTTGAAGAACCTCTCGGCTGCACCGGGCCCGTGCAGCTCCCACTCTTCCTCTGGCACAACTGGCACCATCATGCTACTCTGCTTGCGGATGCACCCAGACACAGACGTGAACAGGAAGAACAACAAAGTCTGGCAAATCATCCTGTTTCTTTGTCTCATGACCAGAGGCAATTTTCCTGATTCATAGGAATTTGACATCATGAATTTTACAATAAATTATTTTTTAAACAAAGCTGCACCACTGTCCATTCATTATTAGACACTTAAGGCAGAGTTGAAAAAAAATGATCATTCCAAAACAATGATGCCAAAGAAAAACAGCACATATTTACAGCATAGATTAAAAAAATTGTGGGCACAATTTTTTAAATCTATGATACCATCTGGCAACACTGCCTTGTCTAAAAACAGATCTGTTACATTTCCTATTACAAAGCAACAGGAATTGTTGCTACAACTACACATGCATACAGTACCTATAGCCCAACCAATATTGGTATCACTAGAGCCATACC
>JAAUYM010046567.1_pt1 | contig 13070 bp, 12 predicted proteins | sample 7278001 | NCBI WGS metagenome assembly JAAUYM01 (sample SAMN14350224, study PRJNA611818) | marine sediment metagenome | isolation source: surface marine sediment (1.8m) | place: French Polynesia: Moorea | collected 2018-08
CATCCCCCGACCCAATAAAAAGAGGTAGCCAAGTTCTCCCCTCCCCCCCCCACCTCTGCCTCAAGAAGAGGGCTCCCCGACGCTGTAAGTCTTGCGCTCTCTCCCATAAATTGTTAAGCAAATACTTTTACCGGTTACCGATAATTTCGACGACCCGTAACTGTACCACCAGGAAAGAAAGGAAGGAAACGAATAAATAAGTTATGTGGAATTCACTCACTCGTGTAATTGCCTCCCGTGTTATTTGTTTCCGATAAATTAGTAATCACTCGAGCAAAAAATAGTTCATTTCCCCCCCCCCACACACAAAAAAAAAATCTTCTCTAGGGTACCTCACTTGCATCAGCGTCTTACCGGCCGCAAATCGAAAAAAAAAAAACCACAAAAAAATCATTCACTTGGGCCCTCCTCCGCGTGCCCACCTCCCTCCCGGCAATAGACTGTCACCCTGGAGGACGCCCTCCCCTCGGGAAAGTGCGTGTGGAAGAAGTCCGCGCAGAGGGCAAACGCGCCCTCCTCCAGGAAGCGTGCCACTTTGGGTGCCAGCGTGTCGTACATCACCAGGTGAGACGGGGGTGTCCTTGGGCCAAACTCGGAGCGCAGCCAGGCATCGGGGTCGCGGTAGAAGTGCTCAGCCTCATCCTCCTGGTCGTTGGAGAGGGGAGGCTCGCAGGTGAGGAAGCGCAGGCGCAGGTCCTCCCTGCCATGCAGATGGCTCCTGAACGGGGTGGAGTGGCACGGCATGAGGAAGAGCACAGAGGCGTCGCGTGGGGCCGAGGCTGCCAGCCACTCCACAGTGGCCACCCCGCCGGTCTGATGCACCAAGGACAGGTACAGGGTGACAGGAACAAAGGCCAAGGCAGCAGAGGCAGCGAGGGCTGTGAGAGAGATCCACCGGCGCAACACCACTGATGACTTGAGGAAGTCTGCGGCAAAACACCAGCACAGAGGAAGCACCGGCAGGAGGAAGCGGAACTCCTTGTGCGGCAGCAGGGAGAAGGTGGCCACGACAGTGACCATGGAGATGGCAAAGACCCATGGAGTCGTTGCTCTATCAACGTCTTGCCGTGCCAGCTGGGTCCACAATCCACCAAGGAGGGCTGGGAAGCCGTACCCGCCCAGCACGACTGGCAGCCCACAGGTGAGGTACCAGTGCCACGTGTGGACGCCATAGAAGGAGGCGACGTCACGGACCACATTGTGGATAAAGAAGTTCCATGGGACCAGGGTGGGAGTGCCATAGAAGTAGCTGTCAATGGTGACAACGGCAGCCATGGTCGCCAGGGCACACGAGACCGGGAGGATAAAGAAATGCCAGGTTTTCTCCTCCCTGAAGAGGCTGTAGAAGTGGTGGAGAACTGGGATCGCCCAGAAGAGTGCCGCCGTTGGCCGGATGACGAAGCAGAAGGTGACCACAGCAGCATAGGCACCACTCTTGGCACTGCGCCGCTGCGTCGCTGTTGTCGGGTAGGCCCACAGGGCAACACTGGTCAGGGCCACCTCGAAAGAGTTGACCAGTGGCCGGGAGGAGCAGTAGTTGAGAAACCAGCTGGTGGCATACATCGGCAGGAAATAGTGGTGCGTGCGTGCACCGAAGTGGCGCAGGCAGAAGGCGGAGGCACACGCATCTCCAGCAGCACTCAGCACCGCCTGTGCCACCCTGGGCAACAGGATCACCAGGTACCGTCCCATTCCACCGACGCCACCGAGCAGGTGGCCGAGCAGCTGAGAAGGTGCGAAGAAAATCGGGTACAGGTGTGACCTGATGGCCGTGTCCGGGTGCCACTCCCAAGTGAGGTAGCCAGAGCCGAAGGTCAAGAGGTGCGAGATCTCCACGGACTGCCAGGTCTCGTCTGGCACATGCCAGGACCTGACAGTGACAGAGAGGGAGACAAAAAAAATCACATTAGAATGGTCAGTCATACTGTAGTACTACTCATCTGTATAGCATTTTTTACCTGGACAGGAAGGCCATCAGGATGCGGAGGACTAGAAAGGCCAGGAAAGTTTTCTTCCAGCCCATTTTTTTTGTTGCCGCACAGTCCAGTTCACAACGGGCAGTGTCTTCACAATCGTCCAAAGAAAAAACACCTTTCACTCATCTGACAAATACGAAAAACGGATGGTCGACGACGAGTCACAGGTCGACCTTGGGCGTCATGTTGACCGGGATGGCCTTGAGCTCCGTCCTCATGCAGAGGAACTCCCCGGAGACGCACATGAGGGTCACGCAGACGGTGTTGATGACCCACCAGCTGAGGGTGTTGCCCAGGTGGCCGTTGTACGCCCAGCAGACGAGCACGTGGAAGAAGTGCACCGTGCAGGTGAAGTCCAAGCACAGCTTCGTCCGCTGCACCACGTACCACAGCGCCAACGAGCTGGAATGGGTTAAACTCAGTTCAAAGTTCTGGCAAACTTTGCAAAAGTAAGGAATACGTAGCACTAAGCCAAGCGACTCTCTCCCATCCCCCTCCCCCTTCCCGTCTCACCAGGTGAGCGCGTTGAAGACGTACGCCGCGATGATAAGCTTCCCGTGCGGCTGCCCCACCAGCAGCGAGTGGTACTTGAACAGGTGCTCCAGGGTCCTGGGGTATCCGCCCAGGGCGTCAAGCGCGAAGACCCACAGCCCCAGGGAGACGTAGTAGGCGCACTGCAGGGTGGCCATCTGACCCAGGATCATCCAGGGGTCCCACACGGTGTAGCGGAAGCTCCCGGGCATCTTTCTCTAGCGATCAACTTCGTCGGGCAACAGCGAGAGGAACATCTGAATGGTACTAAAGGAAACAAGGGGGGGGGGAGGGAAGGGGGGGACGTCGGGACGGTTTACAACTTTAGTATTTTTTTTTGTTAACGTCACAGGTGTCGATGAGGACGACTCATAGAGAGGACGAGGAGGACGAGGAGGAAGACGAGGAGGACTCTTTCTCGCCTCTTCTTGGCGGTGGTGCTGAAACTGGCCCTCCAGGAGTCCCAAGTTCGGGTTGCAGCACTAGTAGTCGTGCTCAGACGAGGTGACGGTGACGGTGACGCACGTCAGCCTCCTCCTGCTGCTGCTGCTGCTGCTGCTCTCTTCTGCTCAACTTTGCTTCTAATAATCTCTTCACTTCTTTCTCCGCCTGTTGACTCAGTGCGGCCAGACCTTGACGATAAAAATGCGCAGAGGTAGACAATAAAAATGCACAAAACGCGCAAGTCCGTAATGAAGTTAGCTATTTTTGGGGGTTTCTTTCGGTCATTTAAGAGCATATTTTTTGCGTAAATATCCTTTTTCTTAAATGCGTAAGAGTGCGCATTGTACAAAGTTTTTTGAACTTGCAAGAGTTCTAAAACCCGCAAGATTGGCACATTTTCTGCAATGTCTGGTCACCCTGCTCACTGACTTGCTCTGCAGTCTGCAGCTGACGAACTCTCTACACGACTCTTTTCTGCCTCTTTTTATTTTCTTCGACGGTGGGTGACACGCCACTGCGCATGCGCACGATTCCCTCCCCCTCCGCTGCCGCCATCTATTGAGAATCACCGCGTCAACAATTCAAAACAAAACACAGACGGCACCACACACACACACACACACAAAAAAAAATGAACTCTCATTAAGTAATCTGGGTCACCAAAAAAGGATGTACGAGCACCTGAAGCAGCTGCACGAGCAGCGGCTGTGGTCCAACCTCTGCCAGCTGGGCTCGGTGGCCATGGCGGTGGCGCACAACACAGATGGTGGCGGCGGGGGCGGCGGCAACGTGGCCCTGGAGACGGCGACGACGGTGCCGCCAGCCTCGGGGCCTTCTTCCTCGTCCTCGTCCTCGTCCTCCTCCTCTCTGCCGACCCCTGCGATCCCGGCCTCGGCCGCCTCGCCTGGGTCTTCGGCGTCGCCGACAGGAATCTTTACTCCAAGGTGTCCCCCTAGATCCCCCTAAACCAGGGATGAATTTTACCCAAAGTTTTTAACCGAATGTTGGTAAAAAAAAAACCCGAAAAATTATCTGTCAAAATTGGGACTTTTGGCTTTCTCGGGTCACATTGCCTGGCTTTCTCTCTTATTACCGTCGTTGGCGCCTTTGGTCATTTCGGACCTGGCAACCCTGCCCCCTGCCCCGAGTCTCATTCGCCTCCCCAATGCCAACTCCTTTTCAGGCAGCGCCTCCACGTGACGGTGATGCTCGGGGAGGCGTACCTCGAGTGCCGCGAGCACCGCAGGGCGGAGGCCATGCTCAAGGACGCCCTGCAGATCAAGAAGCACCTCAGCAAGACCAAGTCGACCTCCAAGGAAGTCGCCATGGTGAGGGAAGACAACTGCCACGTCGTCCGCCGCAGTAGTAGCTTCAGCGGTCATAAAATGACTGTTGCCAATCGGTTTCCCTCAAATTGGAGTGAGATTTACTTCTCCCTGATTGTGGGTCATTATCAGGAGATTACCTTCCTTTCCTCCCTCGCAGAGCCCCGAGGAGAAGGCCTGCTCGGACGTGGAGATCAAGTACAAGCTGCACCTCTGCTACCTGGCCCTGCAGCAGCCGTCCTTCGCCATTAACATCCTGCAGTCGGTCCCTGCCAAACAGAGAACGCCGAGGTAGGAAAAAAAAAGTCAGACTATGGAATTGCGTACCTATTCTATGTCCATGAAAAACTGTTTATTAAATAAGTGCATGTTCAATAAGGAGGAAAAAACGGGAAAAATTTTCACGCCTGTAGTGAAATGGCGATATGTTTCTTTAATGAGCTTTTTTTGTGGAACCAGGTTTAACATGGCCCTGGGAGGACTGTACCACAGGGCCGGGATGGAGAGGCCAGCCGTCACCTGCTTCAGAGAAGTCCTCAAGTAAGACGGGAAGGAGAAGCGAAAAAAGGGTTCGGAAACACCTTTTAAATTGTCCAGGGCCTGCCCGCTCTCCTTGGAGGCGGCACGGATGCTGCTGCAGCTCGGGGTGAAGGCCAAGGAGATCCAGGAGCTGACGTTGGAGGCCACGTCCACCATGGGGGCGGCCAACGTGGAGTGGTTCCACGGATGGATCCTCGCGCACGCCGCAATGGCCGCAAGGTACCGTACCACAACCACGCATTTTTTTTTTAGGAATCGTGTCTGACTCAGATCTTGTCCCCTGTTGCTGTTGGTGCAGAGATTACCCCACCGCCATCGCCGGCTTCAGGCAGCTGGAGGAGAGGAGCCCCCTCCGCAGGGAAGTCAACCTGCTCGTGTCCTTGGGGCAGGCACAGTATTACCACGTGAGTGGATCGATTTTCTTTCAACCATTTTTCTTTTATCTCTGTTCAAATACTACGTGTATGTACGTAGAGCAAAAAATGGTCTAGTTACAAAAAAGTGCAAGATTGGCTACACCTGCTTGGTATCCAAAAGTTGTGAAACCTTCCTTTTTTTCCAGGGGGACAGCACTTCTGCCTGCTCGAACCTGCACTGTGCCCACAAGGTGGACCCGCACAACCTCCGCGGCATGGACGTCCTGGCCGCCATCTACTGCAGGGAGCGGAGGGGGCGCGACCTGGAGGCGCTGGCCACCAAGCTCATCGCGGTGTCGGAGGAGGCCGCGGAGCCGTGGGTGGCCATGGGATACTACTGCTACCTGAACAAGAAGGGATCCCGCGCGGTCTACTTTGCCCACAAGGCCTGCATGTCCAACCAGAGGAGCGTGGAGGCCCTCCTGCTCAAGGGCAACGTCCTTCTCGACCTCAAAAAGCTCCCGGACGCAATGAACCACTTCAGGGAGGCCATGCTCATCGCGCCGTACCGGTTCGAGCTGCACAAGGGACTCATCGATTGCTACATTGCACAGGTTGGGCACTATGAAATCGGGGGTTCCCAACCCTCTTTCAGCTTGCATATCACTTGCTCCGGAAGAGATTATTTAGGCGTTGAGAACCTCTGTTACATAATTTAATTTCAGTCCCGCCACCGAGAGGCGGTGAACCTGGCCGCCACCGCCTGCAAGCAGCTCTCCAACTCCCCCCGTGCGCTCACCCTCTTCGCCTCTGTGCTGTCCAAGGACCCCTACCAGATGTCTCTCCCGAGGGCCAAGAGCCTGCTGGAGAAGGCGCTGGCGCTGGACTCCTGCTACCTGCCGGCCGTCTACATGCTGGCGGAGATCCTGGAGCAGGAGGCCAACCCCGACCGGGCGATTGAGCTGCTCAGGAAGCAGCTGACCAGGCAGTCGACCTGCAAGTATGTTCAAATCTTGCATTTCGAAGAATGTAGATATTAAAATTAAATTTTGATTTTATAGGCTGCACCAAATGCTGGCAGATTTGCTAGCCAAGAAGCACGACGACGAGAAAGCCATGGAGCACTACACATTAGGTAAAAATGCACACACAAAAAAAAGAGAAATCAAGCCACCAAAAAGCCATTTTACCATTTCTCTCTCCTCAGCTTTGAACTTGGACCCGAAGAATGTGAGCGCGCAGGAGGGGTTGCAGCGTATAGAGCAGTCGCAGGACGGCCAACAACAACAGCAGCAACAAGTCAACCAGACGGCGGCGGCGGCCGCGGCGGCGAAGGCGGACGTGGCCGGAGTGGGAGGAGGCGGGGTACACGTGGACCACAGCTACGACCTGGAGATGGAGGCGGAGGAGGAGGAGGGCAATCTCGTCGGGGGCGACGGGGCCGCGGCCTCGGACGGCGGCGGAGTCGGGTTCAGGGACCCGGAGATGGACACGGTCTGGTCGGAGGAGGCGGAAGCAAGATACCAGATGGGAATATGATCAATGATTTTTTAAAAAAATAACAGTAGGACTGTAGTACTCGTAATAATGGTCGATGAAATCGTAGACCTACAGTAGAAATAAATTTATAAAAAAAATCACAACAGCACGCAGGCGACTTCTAAACCTTTTTTTTCTCTTTCTCTCACAAGCTTTCCAACAAAACTCCCTCTCTTGGTGTTCCAACGGACTTTGGAAGAGGGGGAAAAGTGTGGTACAAAAAGGACTTCCAAGGCTTCTTCTTATCGTTTATCTTTCTCTCCCCTCCTCCCCTTTCCAAGCTGGGAAGATGAAATTTCGCGGTTATCAAAGTGCCAAAGTGAATTCGGTGCGAGCATCTTTTTTTTTCTCCATTCTCGCTCTTTTTTTATCTGGTTAAAAAATGGGGAAGGGGCACACGCGAGGCAGCACATATTTGGGTGGGGAGGGGAGGGGAGCAAGAAAGCATCCCTTTTTTTCCCTTTTAGTTCTTCTTCTTCAGCGCGATGTTCTTGAGGTCGATCTTGACCTTGGGCTTCTCCTTCTGCGGGACCGAGTTGAAGCAGAATCGCTTGAAGGCCTCCAGCTCCCGCTCGTCGTCGTCCATCTCGCACCGGTCCAGGTCCAGGTCGGACTTCGGCGCGAAGACGCTCGCTGCGAACAGAGAGAGAGACGTGATGTGAATTCCAAAAAAAAAAAAAAAGGTCTGGACATGACAAGTCCTGTTAACATAGTGTGATGAGGGGGGTTGCTTATGAGATGACTCGTGAGAGTGTGGCTTGCAGGCAACTTTATGTCAATAACATTAGTGATTGGTCTTACTTTGCTTTGCTGTGGAACTCCATCGTTAGGGTTAATTTAAGAGTTATGTGGTAGCTCCACAACTCCTTGGTACGAGTGTTAAGAATACTCCACAACTTTTTATTCCCTGCACCAAAATAGCAAACATTTTTGGCAAGTCAGATAAAACACATATACGAAAAGAAACCTTTGTCCAAGTCACGAAAAAAAAAGTTACTTTAACCAACAAGGTATCAGCTAAGTAGTAGGACTCTCCAGGAGCAAAAGTTGTACTCAGACAGTAGTGACTCTCTCTCTCTCTCTCTCTCTCTCTCTCTCGCGACTTACTTATCTCATCCTCCAGTGACCTGTTGGTCATGGTCGCCTCCGCCGACGCCTTAGCCTCCCCCGACGACGACGCACTGTTCCTCCTCTTGATCCCTCCTCCTCCGCCGCCGACGTTGCCGTTCCCGTTCACCAGGTTGGGAGACGCCTGCTTCCTGACGGACACCTGCTTGTTGGCCCTCTTGCTCCTGCCGTCTCCGGCGGCCGGGACGGCGCCGTTGGCGACGACGGGGGTCGCCGTCGCGTCGGTGGAGGTCTCCGGCACCTTGGTGATGACGACCTTCCCGTTGACGTTCTTGATGAGCACCTGGGGACCTTTTTTAAGGTTGCTGCTGCTGCTGCTGCCACCTGCGTTCCCGTTGGCCGGGATGCTGGGCTGCAGGAACGGCATTCCAGCGGATCCGCCGCCGAAAGGCACCGGCGGCATTGGCGGAACCCTAGGTGGGTCCATCACAGGGGAAGTGCCGTTGGTCTTGCCGGCAGCAGCCATCACCTTGGCCTTGCTCTTTTTCTTGCCCTTCTTGGACTTTCCCTGCTGCTGTTCCTCCTCCTCCCTCGTAGCCAGCGAGGAGGTGTCCACCATGATGACGTTGGACCCGGTCGGGTCGATGCTGTTGCGAAAGTCGTCCATACTGGGGAATCCGGCCGTCGGCGTGGCGTGGTAGCCGCCCAACACTGGGGGCTGGCTGAAGGCGGAGGCGGGATCGGCGGCGAACATGGGCTGCTGAGGAGGTTGGTGCATTTGCATTTGGTGCTGCTGCTGCATCTGCATCGGGTGCATCCCGGGCATGAACTGCATCTGCTGTTGCTGCTGCTGTTCAGGCTGCTCGGGGAAGTACTTCCTCTCCGGGACCGGACCCTCTATCTTGGTGATGGAGATGCCGGGCGGAAGCTGGAGGCGGTCCAAATCCACCTTCCCGTCTTTGGTCTTGGGCAGTGGTGGAGGGTGCGGCCTCGAGGAGGAGGAGGAGCAAGACGGAAACTGACCTCCGCGGACTCCTGCCGCTTCCTCCATCGCCGGGGACACCTCGGACTGCATCTGCTGCTGCTGGCCGTCCGAGGAACCAGCGTCGTCGGAGCCCGACCGCGACTGCTTCTTCAGCCTTTTCCTCTGCTTCTTGCTCAGGGATGGACTGGCCGACCCGTTCGACAACGTCTGCTTCTGCCCCCCGAGTTCCATCGGCTTGGCGTTCGGGATGAGGTTCTCCGGCGCGTCCTTGCACCGGTGCACCTGGCCGTTGACGACGGTGTACAGGAGCTTCTCCGCGCTGCCGCCGCCCCCGGACTTGCTCTTCTTCTTGTCTCCGCCCGCGTCCCCGTGGGCGGTGATGGTGACGGTCGGCTCCCCAGTGGTGGCGTTCTGCACCCGCTTGATGGTCACCATCGGCTGGTTGGACTTGGCGGCGCCGGCGGGAGGAGGAGGGATAACGGGTCGTGGCTGCTGTGGCTGCATCGGCATCCCGAAACCGCCGGGCGAGCCGGCCGCCCCCATCATGGTAGGTGGGACGACAGGTCTGAAGGAGGGAGCGACGAAGTACGGCTGCTGCTGAGGGTGCTGCTGCTGCTGCTGGGGAAGTGGAGGAGGCGGAGGTTGCGGCTCCGTCACCTGGGTGAACTGCACCCCGCCCGACGCCGTCCGAGTGATCTTGATCTGTGGCCCTCCTCCACCGGAGATGGAGGGAGTGGGAGTCGCCGCCATTGGAGCACCGGGGTAGGCCGGCGGCATCCGCCCACCAGCCCGGGGGGAGGACGCTGGCTGCTTGCCGTTCTGCCGGAGGAGCTGCTGCAGCTTCCGCTCTTCCTCCTCCAGCTGCTGCTGGTGGAGTCGCTTCAGCCTCTCGATCTCCATCATCTGGTGCAGCTTCAGCTCTTCCAGCGTGGTCCCCGCGGCACCCGGAGGACCCGAAGCCGCCTCCAGCTCTTGAGACGGCGACGGCGGCAGCTCGATCCCCTTCGCCGCGGCCTTCTTCGCCTTCTGGGCCGCTTTCTTCTTCTGCTTCTTGAGCATCTGCCTCGCCATCTCCTGGGCCTTCTTCTCCTCTTCCTCCCTCCTCTTTCTCTCTTCCTCCTCCGCCTTCCGCCTCCTTCTCTCCTCCTCCTCCCTCCTCCTCAACTCCTCCAGTCGCTGCTGCTTCTGCCGCTCCTTCTTGGCCCGCTTTTTCTCGTTCACCATCTTCTGGTTGCCCTCGATGTAGTTCAGCAGGTCCTCCACGTCCTTGGTGCGCAGGGCTTCCTCCTCCTCCTTTGCGGCCGCAACCGCTGCCGCCGCCGGCGTCGCCGCCGCCGACTGGTGGTGGTGGTGGTCATTGGGCCTTGCCGCTTCGCGGGGCAGAGGCTTCTTGACCAGGGATGGCGATGGAGTCGAAACCTTCGTAGTCGATCTGGTGGTTGGTTGCTTCTGCCTCCCCTGCATCTGACTGGCCGGTGCCTGGACTTGGCGAGACTTTTCAGAATTTGCATTGTCGTTGCCTGTCGGTGGCGGACGCTGTTGTTGCTGTTGCTGCTGCTGTTGTTGCTGCTGCTGCTGCTTCTGCTGCTGTTGAGTCCTTGCCGCGACCTTTGCCTGCTGCCGGTTCTTCCTGAGCAGGAGCCGCAGTCTCTCCCTCATCTCAGGGTAGTTCCTGCTGACTGGCGCCATGGTCTGGCCGTTGCCGTGGCCGAACAGCTCGCAGTAGCAGCACGGGCAGCTCCTGCCGGCGTCGCCGCCGGCCCCAGATGCGGCGGCGGCGGCGGTGGAGGCGGAGGACGACGAGCACGAGTCCTCCATGGCCGAGGTATCGTCCTCGTCGTCCTCCTCGTCCGTGAAGTCGTCGTCGTCATCGTCGTCATCCACGTCGAGCAGTTCCTCCGGCGCTTCCGTCGCCGTCGTCGGCACCTTCCTCCTCTTGACGGCCTTGGACGTCGAGGGTGCTGGTGGGGGCGGTGGGCGCTGCCCGCAGTAGTGCTGGTGCAGGAGCTTGTTGATCTCCTTGTTGCCGTGCTGGTGGTGGTGTGAGTGGGTCCCCTTGCACGGCCCTCCAGAGGCGGCAGCTGTGGTGGAGCTGGCACCAGACAGTGTCTTGGTGGCAGTGGTAGTCGTAGTCTTTGTGGAGACGGCCGATACTTTGGTGTTGGCGGCGGTGAAGGCGGTCTTGGTCGCCATCGCCGTCGCCGCCCCCGTGGCAGTGTCTGGACTGGACAGTTTCGGGGCCTTCGTCATCGGCTTGGACTGGAGCGGATCGCTGCCGCAGCGCGGCCTGGACTCGTCAGGCGACGACTTCTGCTGCCTCTTCTTGGCCTCGTCTGCCACGGAGAGGCTGAGCACCGTGGAGAGCGCCTCGCTCAGCTCCGCCGTCCCGTTCTTATTTTCCGCCTCGCCGGCCGCGGCGTCCCTTGCCGCCGCCGCCGGCCCGTTCAGCTTGGACCTCAACCCCTCCGCCGTCAGCACCGACGGAAAGAGGGAGGAGAGGGACTGCGACGCCGCCGTCGCTCCCGCCCCTTCTTCTCCTCCGACGGTGGTCAGGGTCGGATCGGGAAAGTACTTGCCCGCCAGCGAGGTCGACAGGTCCGCCGTCCCCGCCCCCTTTTCTTCGCCGAGGGTCATGGTCGGGTCCGAAAAGTACTTTCCGGCCTGCGACCTCGAGAGGTCCGCCGTCGCTCCTCCCGCCCCCTTTCCGTCGCCGGAGGCCAAGGTCGGGTCCAGGAAGTACTTGCCGGGGTCCTCCATCAGGGTGCTGTAGATGCTCGGGTACAGCTTGGCGAAGGCTGTGGCCGCTGCCGCCTCCGACTGCTGCTGAGTCTCTGCTCTGCTGTGGTGAGAAGGCATTGGAATCTCCCCCTGGAAGGAATGGCATCAACGTGGAAGTGGTCAGCGAGTTAAAGAATACACAAAGACGACGTATAGTCCTACCATGGAAGTAGATGCCGCACAAGCTTCTGCGGAGGCCTCCTTGTCGCAATCATCCCTGTGAAAAAAAAAAATAGAACATTCCATTACTGCCTTGTTACTTTTTGGAGTTCTACTTTGTTAGACACACGGGCTGCATTAGTCGCTATGTACGTAGGTAGTTGTCAAAAAAAGCTTTCACACAATGAATTAAAATATTATTTTTCTAAAAAATTGAGATTTGTAGTACAACTGGAGAGAATACTGAAGAAACAGGAGGTTAGCGGGAGTGATGTGGTGGGCGATGCAACAGTCAGTCAGTCAGTCGGGGACACCCTCACGGCGGGCGGCGCCCCCCGGCCGCCGCCGCCGACGACGACTCACAGCTCCTGAAACCTGTCTGCGCCGGTGGCGGCCCTCACGAAGGACGCCAGGTCGTCGCTGCTGCCACCGCCGCCTCCTCCTCCTCCGCTCCGAAACAGCTCCTCCACCAGCTCCTCCTCGGAGGGCAAGAGGTCCAGGTGCTGCGGGTCCACCGCCGTTGCGGCCAGCGAGGAGGACTCTGGGCAGGACGCCACGGAGCAGGAGTCCTGGAGGCCCGTCCTGGGCGTCACCGTAGTCGGCGTCGGCGAGTGGAGGTCCATGGCGTGGCGCAGGTCGTACTCCATGGACGCCGGGATGCCCTCGAGCCCGAGCTCCTCCAGCCCGTCCAGGACCGAGCTGAGGGACTCCCCCAGTCGGGCCACGGAGATCACCTCCTCCTGCCTCCAGCGGCTTCTCTCGCCGACCGCGGACGGGATCAGCTTTCTTCAATTTCCACCACCCCAAAAGGTTGGTAGCTTTTATACGAATTTTAACTGACCTCAACTATTACACACACAGTATAACCCCCCTTCCCTGAGCCACATGCAATTTTTAATTTGCTCACCCGGCGGGACTTTCTCCGACTTCACTCGACTCGTTGTTCATGAGCTGCTTCAGGTCCTTCTGCTGGGCCTTGAACCTCTCCCAGTCCTCCTTCAACATCCTCTGTTTGGCACGTAGACGGGCTTGCTGCTGATTGTACTCCTGAAATGAGAGAACACGACGTGGAAGGGTCAGGTTTGCATTCCATAACCTCCTTCCTTCTCTCCCCCCCCCCTTTCTGTTCACCCACCTGTATCAACTTTTCCGAATTCTTCCAGAACTCGTTGATGTTCTCCATCTCCACGTCAAAGTCCAGGTATCCCCGCACCAGCTCCGTGTATCGCAGCTCGTGCTCCTTGTCCGGGTAGAGGGACCTAAGCTGCGAGATGAAGATGGGCAGGTTGTTCTGGATCAGCGGGTCGGAGTAGATGATGGACTGGTAGAGGTGCTTGTTCAGAATCTCCCAGGTGAGCGAGAAGCGGCG
>JAAUYM010006051.1_pt1 | contig 13065 bp, 7 predicted proteins | sample 7278001 | NCBI WGS metagenome assembly JAAUYM01 (sample SAMN14350224, study PRJNA611818) | marine sediment metagenome | isolation source: surface marine sediment (1.8m) | place: French Polynesia: Moorea | collected 2018-08
TGGGCTGACTACCGACACGCTCATCCGCGACGCAAAGTTCCAAGATCTGCTCGACAGGAATCTAGCGAACCACCGGAGGAGGGTGAGCATCGCGGCGTTGACGCGGCTCAACCCCAACTATCCCCCCACCTATCCGATGTACACGGAGGCGCCGGACCAGGGGGAGACGGCTGCCCAGCGGGCGACACGTACAACGGCCAACACGAATGCCTGGGAGACGTACCTGGCGGAGATGAGAGCCTACGTAGCTGCGCTCAAGACTGAAGAAGAGAACTTCAACAAGAGGCGTCCGCTCTCCGAGCGCATGAAGCGCTTCCGTCGGAGGGAGCTGTACCGCGAGTACGTGGACGAGCGGATCGTGAACTGCAGCACCATGCAGCTGGAGCGCAACCCGAAGCTGGTAAACAAAGGCTACAACGAGCGGTACAAAATTGTGCGCGACTCCGCCCACTTTGACATGATGGCGCCGCTCCCGCACGACATCTTCAAGATGAATAACCACCTCGCGCCAGGAAACCGCCTGGAAATTCGGCTAACGATGTACCCCCACGCCTTCCTCCTGAACAGCGACGACCGACGGAGCAACTACAAGCTCAAGTTTATAGACATGAAGCTGCACTACCACACCATCGTGCTGAAGGATCGGGTGGCGCCTCCGGTGAAGGAGACCTACCTCCTCACCGAGACCTCTACGAACAAGCAGATCGTGGCCGAGCGGCTGCCGAATACAACTTTCCGCATCCACAACGGCGGCGTCATGCCGAAGACGATCGTCCTCGCTATGCACTTTGTAGCTGCGGGGGACGGGGCGTACGACTGGAATCCGTGGAACCTGGTCCACAGCTTCACGAATAAAGTGGAGTTGGTCGTGAGCGGAGAGGTCTTCCCGGCGGGCGGGCTGCAATTCGACTTTGACAGAGTGAATCCGCTCGTCTCCCGCGGCTATAAGTGGCTCTTTGACAATACGGGAGCCAGCAGCGGGGAGAAGGGGAACATCGTCTCCTGGCGCGCCTTCCAGGGCGGATCGTTCCTTGTCCCCTATGACCTGACACCGGACAAGTGCAACAGTCTGCACCAGCACAACGCGCAGGTCGGCTTCATCGACCTCCAGGTGACCTGGGGCCAGCCGCTGGAGAATTCGCTTTACATCTACTACTACAAGGCCACACCCAAGGTGCTCATCAACGATAGAGTGACTGGTCAAATGACCACTCTGGACATTGGAGTGCCGTGATGTCGCCCGTGTCCGCGGCGGCGGCGGCAACCGCGCGCCTCCTCTCCCTCCCGGAGGCGCAGGAGCTGCTGCATGGGCTGGAGACGCACACCAGCCCCTCCCGCGGGATGAGCAATATCGCGCTCGACCGCTTGGCACGCCTCATGCTCTCGCGCTGCTATCGCGGTCTCTTCCCCGTCGATAGAATTCCCGCCGCCATCCTCGCCCGCTGCCGCAACTTCTGCATCATAGTCAACCTCGGGCGGGCGGGCTCCGGCGACGGTCACTTCGTTACTCTCGTCGCAGACGGAGACCGCCTCCGCTACCTCGACTCCTACGCCCTGAAAATCACCATCCCCGAGCTCGTCGCCTTTTTGGCTGAATGCGGGCGGAAGGTCATCCCCTCTCGCCGCCCGGTGCAGAGCCTTCAAAGCCAGACTTGCGGCCTCTACGCCCTCCTCTTCGCCGCCTACTTTGACCCGGGCAGGCGCCCGCCACCTGACTTCTCCTTGCGCTTCCATCGGCGAAAGCTGAAGAGCAACGATCGCCTGTGTGTCCACTACTTGCGCAGTCTACTCTACAGCAACCGCGGCGGCGGCGGCGGCGGCGGCGGCGAGTGAGCGGAACAAGAAAGAGTTGAAGTTGGATTTTTCCCCTCCCGGCCCATTTTATTTCTTTTTTTGTAACCGTCCTTTTTTTTCTCCCTCCTCCTCCTCCACCTTCCATTATCATATGTACAAACTGAATTTTACCTTCCATCCTCCATATGTACAAACTGAGATTGAAAAGTAATAAAAAGAAAATCAGAGGAAAAAAATCTTCCAGGAATATGTAATTACAGTGCTTTCCCTCCGTCGTCCTCTCACGTCAGCTTGTGCTCGTACTTGCAGAAGTAGCAGCCGCCCAGCTCCTGGCTACGTTTTATAACGACGCTGCCGTACGGGCAGCTGTGGATGTTGCAGAGCTGGTACCTCTTGTCATCGAAGGAGGTGAAGGCGACCTTCCTCATCTGCTCCAGCCTGTTAACGTGATTGACGCTGCGCAGCGTCCTCTGTTCCACCTCGTAGCCGCTGATCTTGTCCACGCACTTGCGATACGCCTCGAAAGGGATAGCGTCCTTCACCGACTTCTTGACGCCTTTCGCCCTGTTGAGGCGGTCATCGTTCTCATAGCGCTCGCCCAGGTGCCTGTCCACCCTGACGGCGTACGTCTTGGCCTTCAGTGCAACGACCTCCTTGATGCTGCCCAGTGGCACCTCCGACTTGAGGAGGCCGGGCTGCCTGGCCTTTGCCTTGGAGAAGAGCGAGTGATCCTCAGGCAGGTTGGAAAAGTCCATAAACGGGCTGAGCTTCTCCAGCGCCTGCGCCTCCGTGTGGCCCCTCACGCGGATCAAGAAACTATCAGTGTCACTCATCACCATCGAAACATTCTTGGCTCCGCCCAGCGCAGGGACGAGGGATTTGTAGTACAGACTTTGCATTATGTACTTTGAGATCTCCAAGATGGTGAAGCCGACCGCCCAGGACTGATTCATGACGAGCTGCTTCTTGCCGTGGAAGCTGATGGTGAGATCCTCTCCGCAAATGAGCTTGCTCTTGTAGAGCGGGTGGCGGGTGTTGGCAGCGTCGCGGTCGGGGCTGGTGGCGAACTTGCAGTCCATCCTCTTGTCCTGGGACTCGATGAACTTCCCGTAGACGGAGTTGGGGATCAGCTTCTGCGTCCTTGCCTCGGTGGGAGTGCGCGAGTTTGCTCTCCGCTCAGCACAGTCCTGGATGAACTGCCTCATGAAGGGTCTTTGCGTGAAGACGACGCCTTTGTGGATCTTCTCCAACTTCATCCCCATCTCCAAGTACAGCCTAAGGTTGAGAGCGTGCAGCGTGTAGTTGCGGCGGGGGCGGAAGGTGGCGGAGAGCTTCTTCGCCTTGTGAGTGAGATTCTTGCGATAAATCTCCGACAGGCAGCGGCGGGAGTACTCGCTCAGGTCGCTGTAGGTCACGTTCAGCTGCTCTGCGGCCAGCGGGTAGCCGTTGTGCGCCTCGTGGAGCTCCTCCGGGTAGACAAGATCTACTGTGAGGATGTAGCCGGTGTCTCCTTCTTCGCTGACGTGAGTGAAAGGGTCAAAGGACTCCAGCTCGTCGTCCGTCATCCAGCGCACGTCGCGGACGGGGAGGGCGTGCATCATGGCGAAGGCGTAGAGCGCGTTGGCGTCAAGATAGAGGAGACAGGTCGGCCACTCCTTGCCAAGGCCGTTCCACCCGTCGGAGAAGTACATCCTCCTTGCGGCGTGCCTGAGGGCGACGAAAGAAAGGCCGCCGCGGATGGAGCACTTGAGGTGTTCGGCGAGCGCCAAGTCCTTGATGTGCTCAATCTCCACTCCGGTCTCCTTCAGCATCACGTCAAAGCTGAGGTGCGGTAACGAGAGATAGCTGCAGATGTCGAGGCCGAAGCTCTTCCATACGTTCTCGCGGAAGTCCACAACGACGTCGGCCAGGAGAAAAACGTCGCTCTGCACGTAGATGCTGGTGTAGGTGAGCATATTCTTGCACTCAAAGGTGTCCCAGACCTTTTGCGCTCTCTTGTACTCTTCGTCACTACACTCCTTCATGTTGAGGTCAGAGTAGAAGTGGCGCTTCCCCGGCAGCGTCTTGGCCTCTCTCAATCTCTCCAAGCTGGTGGCGAAAGAGTACGGGTAGACGCCCTTCTCCTTCATCAGCTCCTTCTTCTCCCCTGAGACGAGCTGCTCCAGGATGGGGAAGGTGCTGCCGGACTTCACCAGCGTCTTCACCAGGTTGTCGAGGCTGTCTGGGAGAAAGGCGCAGGAGTCGAGGAACTTGATTCGTCTGTTAACAGTAATAGTCTTGAACTTCTGCGTGGTGAGAGGGATGGCGTCGATGGTGTGGATTCTCTCAGGGAAGCGGCTGAGAGCGCGGATGAGGAAGTGGCTGTCGTAGCCGCTGAAGTTATGTGTGAAGATGCAGAGCTGGTAGAGCTCGCGCCGTGCGAGGTTGCAGTCGTTGTGCGCCATGCCGAGGAACTTGCCCGTGAGGTGATCGTGGTCTCTCACCCTCTTCTCCCCTTCGTCGTGGAAGATGCCCTCGCACAGGTAGCAGTGCGTCGCCGTCCTCACAATCTCTTCCTCCTGCTCTGTCAGCTTGTCCATGGGCGTTCCGCCGGCGGAGAGGGCGGGGAGGTACGTGTCCGCCACGTTGAGGACGGTTAGCAGGAAGTTGTCAGCGACGGCATCAGGCTCTCCATAAAACGTCTTGTGTTCCAGCACCTGCCCCTCGCGGTCGGTCAGGACGAAGGAGTAGCAGAAAGGCGGCTGCTCCGCCAAGACCTGCACTCGGTGCGGACAGCGCTGCTTGCGGACAGCGCGGCTGGGGAGGAAGGACTTGAGGTTGTAGCCCGAGCGCCAGTAGCTGTTTCCGCGCCTCTTGTCCCTGTAGAGGCGCTCCGCCCGCGCGATGGCCGCCTCTTGAGCCGCGTACGCGTCTGCTGCCTGCCCAAAAATGAGCGCGTCCTCGCACACCTCCTCCTCCCTCTCCTCCTCCGTCTTCGGCCGGAGGGTGAAGGGGCCGAAGAAAGTGTTGCTGGAGGGGAGGCGGCGTGGGAGAGGCGGCGGAATAAACTCTTTCTTGCTCAACGGTCTGATGCGGCGGCGGAGCGGAGGCGACGGCGAGGAGGAAGTAGAGAGCTTTCGTTTGAGGTCTGGCCTCTTCTCTTCCACATTGTACTGGCGCACCATGTCAAGGAGGTCATCGAGCTCAGCCCAGAGCTCGTGCGCCTCCATGATGAGCATCTCCTCCTCCAGCAGCTCATCCTCCAGCTCCTCCTGCGTCGCTGGCGGTAGAACTCCTTCATCGCAGGAGCACTTGCTCTCGGGCGGAACTTGCAGCGCCTCAAAATCAGCAAAGGCCATGAGTGCGAGCTTGAAGCACCGCGGATCGTTGCTCTTCTTGGAGCTGTCGAAGCTCTTGACGTCGTCCACCGGCATCCTGATGCTCGGCTTCTCAAACTTCTTGACGCAAAACTTCTGGTGGGCGTCGTACGCTGCCTTGGAGGACTGAAGGGAGGAAGAGGTGGAAAGACAAGGATTAATACAAAAAAGTCGGTAAATATTTAAAGCCTCACTTACCAGCACATTGCAGCACTTATTGCAAAGGAAGACGCTGCAAGTTTGCAGCTTGCCAGTTGACTGCCTTGAGCGGCGGGCGAGCACACGGCCGGGGTCGGCGACGAGAGCAAAGTGCAGCTCCCCTTCGTTGGTGTAGTACAGCAAGAGAGTGATTTGATCGTACTCCTCCTTGCCGTTGCCCAGGCGCACGGGGAAGATGTCTTTGTCCTCGTCTCGATAGAGCACGCAGATGCTCATCGGGAGCTCATCCTCGTTGAGCCTCTCAAAAGTTGAAATGTCCTCGATGGTAAACCCGTCTGCGTCCGCCACCCCCTTAGGGACGAAGTGGAAGAGCTCTCTAGCTCTTTCAATCATCTTGCCATTGTCCGACCAGAAGAAGTTCTTTGTGTAGTAGGCAGCAACCGCGAGGTAGAAGCAGTTCACCTTCTCCTCCGCCAGCTCAGGCTCCAGTGGACGGTTGCAGAAATTCTGAGCCTTGGCGCAGCCTGCCCTCGCGTTGTACTTTACAATATGTAAGGTGCAGTTCCTCTGCGGGGCAAAACCGGCGAGCGGGAGGCACTGGCTCACCTCCACCTCCAGGAACATCCCCCTTAACACCGTCCACCCGCTGCCCATGTGCAGGAACTCCTCTAGCGCCCTCTCGTAGTCTCCAACTACTCTTGCTACATCCGCCTTGACCTCGTACTCGCTGGTGAGGCGGGAAATGCACATGGAAAAGCCGCGAAATGGGAAGACTTTCACTTCCGTCAGCAGCCCTTCCTCGTTGTAGCGCGCCATCTCCACGTGCAGCACCGACCCGCACTTCATATACTTGAATTCGACTTTGAGCTCCTTGATGAGCTTGCAGATCTGAGTGAAGGCGTACACGAAGGTCTCGTCAATGTTCTTCCCCGTTTCCTCTGGGATGAAAGCTCTCAGGAGCTGCGCCTGCCGGCAGAATGCGCTGTCCACTACCACAAAGTCAGTCCGCTGCTCGTGCGCCGTCTTCCTGTGGTTCTCCACCTCCTCAGCCTTGGAGAAGACCGCCTCGCAGACGCCGCAGGCGAACATCTGCTCAATCTCAACTTGATGGACGTGCAGAAGGTGTCGGCGTAGACTGTCCGCTCTCACAAAATGTGCATCGCAGCGGTTACACTTCAGATTTCCGGCGGCGGACTTGCACCTCTTTGAGTTCATGTGCTGTACAAGATTGCACCGTCGCTTGAATGTGCGGCCGCAATCGCCGCACGCCAACTCTCCAGGATCACCGTCGTCTGAATCAACCTCCATCTTGAATATCGTCTACCTCCTCTGCGTCTTGAAGGTGAACTGAACGGCGGAGGAAGAGGAGAGGGAAAACCGCAAGTGCAATATTTGTGCGGTGAACGGGCGGCGACGAGCGGCGGTCGGCGGGATGCAAGAGGGGGAAAAAGCAGCAGCAAAGAAAGAGACAGGAGAACGGCGGTGGCGGCGGCGGTCGACAAAAATAACTCTTTCTTTTTCCGAAACGAAGAAACTGTTATTATTTTTCCCTCATAGCACGTGATGAAAATAATTCTGAGAGCCGAATACAAGTGGAAAATGTAAAAGGTGAGCACGAGAAACTAGAAGGATGAGGGAAAAAAGGAACTAGAAGAAAGAAGTTGGAAAAGAGAGTCACTCGTCGGAGATGAACATCATTCCCTCCATCTCCACCTCACTGCTGTTGCTGCCCTCTCTCATGTTGCCGCCGAGGGCAGCAACCGCCTCCTCCCTCATGTTGATGGCGGTGGTAGTTGGAGGAAGAAGAGTGCTGCTTGATGTTCTTGGCGCAACGGTGGCAGTCGCAGGGCGGATGATGCTGCTGCCTGCGATGGTGCTGACGGTGGTGATAGAGGAAGCGTCCTCGACGGGGAGCTGCCGCCGTCGCAGATGCTGCTGCTGCTCTTGCTGATGGTGAGGTTGCGGTTGCGGCTGCGCTTGCTGTTGCTGCTGCTGCTGCCGATGACGACGACGCAGCAAGACCTGCTCGTCCTTGGCGGATGTGCCGGCTGCTCCTTCCTGCTCCTCCCCCCTTTCGTTCCTGCGGCGCAGCTCCTCCTGCAGCTGGGTGTAGGTCGTCGCCATCCTGTCCTCGTTGGTCTTGAGGAGATTGCGAGCGAGACGGAGGGTCTCGACGCCGCGGCGGCACAGGTGGATCAGGCTCCCTGCACCAAGAATCACAACCGCAGTAGCATAGAGAGCAGCATGAACAAGTCCTACATAGAAGAGAATTTGTACAAAAGTGGAACACTCACTGAGAGACGGAGTGGAAGGCGAAGGATTAGTGTCAGTAGCAGAAGTGTTAGAAGAATTGCTTGCGCCTCCTGTTGTAGTATTGGCAGCATTGATAGTAGAGCGAGTAGAAGAAGGAGACGGAAATGAGACATCCGGCTTCAAAGACGGCGCCGACTGCGGCCCAGAACCAGTTGCAACACCCCCAGGACGCTCCGTCGTTGTCGTTGTCGGTGAAGCGGCAGTCTCCTCCTTTCCCTTCTTCTTCATCGCTTCCAGCCTGAGCTTCACCTCCCTGAGGATGCGGCGGGCGTCTGTCAGTCTGGCTTTCTCCTTGTGACTCTGTGAAAGAAAGAAAGAGAAAAAGAAAGAATTAAGAAAGCAAAATTGAAAAAATCATCACTGGCCGCCGCCGCCGCCGCTGCTGCTCCTGCTGCTCTCCCTCACCTTGGGCGTGACTCCCTTGCTGTCCAGATCGAGCAAGTGCTCCTCCGCGGTCGCCTGCAGGATGAGGTTGTTGATCTCCGCCATGGTCGCCGTCCTGCTGTTGAAGCCTTTCTGCTTGAGCCACACCTCCCCACCGTGGGAGCCGACAGTGGCTGAGAGCTTCGAGGAAGCTGGGCTCCCGCCGCTTGCTGCTGCCGCCGCACTTCTCTTTGTCCTCGTCCGCCTCGCTGTCCCTCCTACGTCGCTCGCTCTCTGCTGCACCGTTGAAGTAATCGCCGCCGGATGAATAGATGTTGACGTTTCTCCTCGCCAGGCAGCTGTCCAGCCTCTTGATGTCATCGCGGCGGGCGTCCTGAACGCTGCGGAGGATCTCCCGGCTCTCCTGGAGGGAGTAGTAGCAGTCGGTGAGCTCGGAGAGCTGTCTTGCGTCCTCGGCGAGCTGGCAGGTGCTGTTGTGCTCGATCTCAAGACCTCGCAGCTGGTGCCGACACACGTTGAGCTTGCTGTCGACGTCGACGCGCTCCTGCTCGCAGCTGTTGAGGAGGGACTGACTGGCGTTGGCCGCAAGCTCCCAGCGGACTCGGCTTTGGAGACTTGCCTCGGCCTCCTCCTGGTAGAAGATGAGCTCGTCGCGGAGGGCGGTGACTGCGCCAGCAGCGCCGTTGCATCTCTCGTTCTCCTGCTTGAGGAGGAAGGACTCGTCGATGCAGGCGTTCTTCTCCTCCTCCAAGACGCTCTTCTGCTCGTTGACGTAGAAGAGTCGATCGCTGCACTGGCTCTCGCAGATGGCGTAGCCGGAGCCTCCGGCGCCCAAGAGGGCGGCTGCAAAGCCGGCGCCGCCTGCGAGGGCGGCCAAGGGAGCCACCCTCTTGACCCTCCCGCCGCCGCGCGCGGAGACGACGGGGGTGGTGCAGATCTCGACCTGTTTGACGTATCCTAATGATGAATCAATTCCTCACATGCACTTCCCATTCTCTGTTAGTGTAAAGAAACTTACCAGCTTGCTCTCCAGATCGTACAAGTTCTCGTCCATGTGCAGAGCGTTGAAGCCTGACCACCAGTTCTCCTCCATGATCAGCTCGTTGTCATCGTCCATGTCCAGGTCGTTGTCACCGTTGGTACCGTCGTTGTCAGTGCTGTCGCTGCCTCTCAGTCGCGCGCGCGGCGGACGCTAGAAAGATTAATTCCCACTGTTGCTACTTTCCCAACCCAAAGGAAATAAACGGACGGAAGAAAGAGCAGAGACGGACGGATAGAGGAAGGGAAATAAAAAAATACTCACGCGGTAGAGATTCGCTTCGAGACGCTGCGTCTCACAGACCGCAGTCCAGAAGGCGAGAGCCACCAGAAGAAACTTCGGGCGAAAGATCTGCATCTTGCTGCCGAAACTCCCTGCCAAGTACGAAGGAAGACAGTATGAGATGGAAGTTGTTGCTGCTCTCCAAGGAGCAGAAAAACTTCCCCCTCTACCTCCACCTCCAAACTCGACATTCGATGTCCCGACGCAGAATGGGAGGCGGGAAAGCGGGAACTCGACTTTTAAGGAGGATTTTTCCCGCGTCAAAAAAGAGGGCGTGAGAACACAAAGAAGGCGATGGAAACAACAACCAAACGGTCAAGGCGATGTGTCTCTCCCTTGGGAGGATACAAACAACGCACATTTTTCCCGCGCTCGCCGCGATGAAAGAAAAGTAGAACGCAGTTTATACTCTCTCCTTCCATCTTTATTTTTCTCTCTGCGCTTCGCTGCTACTAGTATGATTGAGGCAAGTGAGGGTGCGTTGCCGCAACAACTTTTGAATTGAATCCCATAAGGCCTCATTCTCAGCAAGACTTAGAACTAGAGTGGTAAACATGTGTGCCAAGAGAATGATACAGGTCAAGAATGCAAGGCAAGCAGAAAAAGCAAGTGCTCTTTTCTTGGGCGTTGGCCGCGATGCGTCGGCGACGGCGCCACCATTTTCCTCGTTTCCTCCAGCTCCTCCCCCTCTTCCGACACGCAAAACGCTCCGAAGAAATGGGGCGGCGACCTCCTCCATCGCTCGTTACACGAATGGAACGTTGTGGAACGTTGGTATCGTCTTTCTCTCTTTCACTAGGCGGATAGAGGGCCGGTATCGTTTTTCTCGTTTGTCACCCTTGTCATCTTCTCTTACCGTTTTTCTTCCTAAATAGATGACGGACCCGTGCGCTGACCTGAATTCTACAAATTGCTTTTTCCGCTAATTGCAAATTCTATCTTGTTCGACTAGGATATCCGAGTAATTTGGAGGAAGCTCCCTCGTGAAAAAATTCTTCACTGACAAGAGGTACATTCGTTTGCGTGATCTATTTTGACGTTTGCGCGGTCTATTTTTACCTGACGGAAGCTGACGGAAGCAGATACAGTACGCCTGCTCGTACCTATATAATGCGATCGGGAGCATCTTGCAAATGCACTCGTCCCCAGACCGGAGGAGGAGAAAGAGAAGGAAAAAATGGAAGAAGTAAAAAAACCCTCCGTTGACGCTGAGCGGTCAAAGAAAGTACTCAGCGCAAATCCGCCTGAGATCGGAGCTCATGTGGAGAGCGAGGGCGATACTGACCGCGTTTTGCACAAGGAGGCCGTCGACGCAATCAAGAAGAACGCTATGCGCAACGAGCAAAGGATCACCAGAACGCTGTCGAAGAATATTAATGCCCCGAATTTTAACCCCTACATCGATCGTGCTCGAACACCGAGCCCGCCGCTGCCGCCGGGGGACCGACCGCTCAAAAGATCTGAGCAGAATTTGGGGCCGCGCAAGTGCTACAACGATGGCAACGGGAATATCAAGCTCCTGCCCGTGGCGGAGGTGGACAGGTTGATGAGGGAGAGAATGGAGAGGGAGAAAGCGGCACAAGAGGCAGCGCAGGCTGCTCTGGCCTCGCAACCGCCACCGCCGCCACCGCCGTCGCCGCCGCCGTCGGCCGTCTTCAACCCACTGCTCCACAAGAAGCTGCAGAGGATGACGGAGCAGAACATCCCCATGAAGGATCCGTACGCCAACGATGACATTGTTCAGGTCGGTGATCAGCCGGAGCAACGAGCGCCGTGGAAGCCAATGAAGATCCGCTTCGACTCCAACTACTGCCTGTGTAAGCAATACTGTTCGATTTTTCCCCCCTTTATTCGCTTTTCATCTTTCCTTTTTTCTTCTCTCTCCACTTGTCAGTGCTTGGAGAAATCGACATCAGTGCGGCCAAGGAGAGAGATCCCAACTACTATGGCGCCACCTCCTTCTTTGGATGGAGTATTGGTAAGGGAGTCACGCTTCAACAGCAGGACGGCGGAGATCAACAACCGCAGTGCCGTTTCCATGTTTCCATTACTTTCTATTTTTAAATTTCCCTCCTCCTTTCCACAGTACGCGTCCATAGCGGCGATGATCCGCAGTCGCAGGTGGTCAACCGGAGCGGGGCTCGCATCAAGCGCTTCGTCATGTCCGGGAGGATGTCCAGCCTTGCTCATCTGCACCGCGGCGTGGCCACCTTCATCCAGAGCAGGAAGAAGAACACGGGCAAGTCCATCGAAGATACCCTCGCTGCTGGTGTCACTGATCGCTACGGCGTCCTCGACATTTCTGAGGACAACTCCTTCATGTATTCGGGGAGGACGCTGGGATTTAACGAATTTAGATTGTTCGTCCAGTCATCCTTCTTCAAGGGGAACGGCGGCCACTTTGTCCAGTACCGCGCGCTTGTCCTCACCAAGAGGAAGACCGAACAGGCGCGGAAGAGGAGCAGGAATGGCGAGGACTACTTCATGATGAAGCTTCCCGTCTCCTGCATCGACAATTTTATGAAAGCCCTCGAGATGGCGATGACAGCGAATGGGATGGTCACCCTCCCCCTGGACGAGCAGCTCGGAATGATGGGCAAAGCGCGCATGTGCACGGCAACGGAGCGGGCCTTGAAGGTGTACACCCAAGAGCTCAACAAGGAGCTCTACGAGCGTCAGGGTGAGGAAAGGATGAAGGAGGCGGAACTCGCCGCCGCCGCCGCCATCAGCGCGGAGGGAGAAGAGAACACGGGGGAGGTCGCCGCGGAAGAAGAGGCTGCAGCAGAGGAGGCTTCTGCAGAGTCCATGGACGATGAGACAGCGAGCATTACTGCTGTCGCAGGATCGGTGGCGGACGAGATGGACACGGAGATGGACACGATCGAGGAAGAGCTGGAGGAGGATGAGCAGAAGAAGAGGAAGGAGGAGAAGAAGAAAGCGAGGAGGTACAGCCCAATCTCTGACGTAGAGGACGCAGCGGGGAAGAAGACAGACGAGGCGGAGGACGAGAAGCTGGCGAAGCTGAAGAAGATCAAAAAGATGACCAAGGAACAGCTGGCGACGCTCGCTGAGGAACTGGACACGGACGAGGAGTTCATGCGTGAGTTGGTGGAGAAGCGCAGGCAGAAGAAGAAGGAGAAGGAAAAGAAGAGCAAGGAATTCGTGGATGATGACGATAGCGATGGAAGCGTGGACGATGAGACATTGAAAAGACTCCTCGGCAGCTCCATGTACACTTCATTCATGAAGAAAAAGTAAAGTAAGAACAGTCAGTTTCATGCCGCGCCACAACAAAATAAAAAAAAGCGCAGAGTCAGCGGCCTCGGATGAAACAAAAAAATAAAATGCTCACAAGTTATCACTTTAAAAGAAGGAGCACCCTCCGAAGAAAAAACCCAAAAAAAGCTAGCAACAAAAATCTCCCTTGTACAAATGAGCTCTCTTCTACCCGCCTTTTTTTTCGTGAGCATTTTCCTAATGTGTAACATGTGTGCGGCCAGCATGAAAAAAATAAAAGGAAGCGCTTCCATCCGTTTTTCGTCTCCCAACTTTTTTCTCACCGTGAGCGCCAATTCCGCTTCGCACTCCCTTAGGACTTAGAAAAAACTGACCTACTTTCTTTCCCGATGACCGCCTGAAAGCTCCCCCGGTCACCGCCGACACCTCCCCCGACACCCACATCAAATCCCGATGACCGCCGCGCGCGCCGCCCGGTCAACCACACGGAAACTGTACAAA
>JAAUYM010059212.1_pt1 | contig 13064 bp, 16 predicted proteins | sample 7278001 | NCBI WGS metagenome assembly JAAUYM01 (sample SAMN14350224, study PRJNA611818) | marine sediment metagenome | isolation source: surface marine sediment (1.8m) | place: French Polynesia: Moorea | collected 2018-08
GCTAATGCAGAGACGACCGGACAAGGTGCAGGCATGATCGCTGCTGCCGGTGGTGTCTCGTTCTTCGCAGGCATGCTGGATACGTTCCTCGGTGCTGGAGCGCTCACGACTGCCGCTGGTCACACGTACCAGAGCCGATTCATCCGTGACCGTCTGTTGCAGCTTGCGCACACGTCAGGTGATGAGGCTGCAACCATGCGCATCATGAATGAGTTGCGCCCGTACATGGTTGCTGCTGAGAACCAGTGGAAGCAGGACAACTACTACCTGCCAGAGATCAACATCACTGAAGACAGCCTGATCGAAGCAGGCGAGCAGTTTATAGATTGGATGGCTGAAGGTGCGAAGGAGTCGATCACCGACATTGCACAAGCTCCGGAAGCTGTGATGGAGTTCATAGAAGGCACCGACTAATGCCAGCGAAGCGCATCAACAGGAAAGCACGTAACCGCAACGGTCAGATCATGCAGGCCGGGTCGCGTGTGTTCCTGCCTGACTACCCTGACCAGATCCGCGCGATCATGATGAACGGCTTCGACGAGGATGACATCTCCGAGCTGTTCGACATCAGCCGTCAGCAGATGGGCATCTGGAAAGCGCAGTACCCTCACTTCAAGAAGGCTGTCGAGTTCGGTTACACCGACGCTGACGCAGCTGTGCTCAACGCACTGTTCCAGACAGCGACAGGCTACGAGCACGACGAAGAGAAAGTGATGATGTGGGACGGCGACGTCATCACGCACACGGTGAAGAAGCACTACAAGCCTGACGTGCAAGCGATCAAGCTGTGGCTCACCAACCGACAGCGACAGAACTGGTCGGATCGCAAGGAGACTGAGGTCAGAGGCGCAGCGGATGCACCCATCGGGCTGCGTGACGAGACGAAGCACGAGGTCATCAGCAGCATCCTTGCACTGATCCAGCCCAAGCCAGACAACGCGGTGATCGATGGCCGCACAGGAGAGGTCGAATGAAAGGCGGACTAGAGATGGCAGCAGGTGGCAAGACGCCACCGTGGGAGAAGAAGAACCCGAAGCCAAAGAAGGATCGCGGCAAGCTGAGCGCTGACCAGAAGAAGCGCGCTCGTGCACGTGCTGCAGCTGCTGGTCGTCCGTACCCGAACCTCGTGGACAACATGGCTGTCGCCAAGAAGGCGAAGGGCGGCATGGCTGAGCTGAGACACGCCATGGCAGCAGGAGGCTACGCCAAAGGCGGCAAGTCGAAGCAGAAGGGCTCGATGAAGGGCATGACCGTCAAGGGCGGCTACAAGCGTCCTGTGAGCCAAGGCGCTGGGCTGACTGCGAAGGGTCGCGCGTCGATCAATCGTCGCACAGGCTCGAACCTGAAGCCGCCTGCGCCCAATCCGAAGACGAAGAAGGCTAAGGCGCGCAAGAAGAGCTTCTGCGCCCGCTCGCGTGGCTGGACTGGTGAGCGTGGCAAGGCTGCGCGCCGGAGGTGGAACTGCTAATGCCCTCGAAGAGCAAGAAGCAACGTCGCTTCATGGCGGCAGCTGCGAACAACCCTGACTTCGCCAAGCGTGCGGGCATCCCGCAGAGCGTCGCGAGGGAGTACCACGAGGCCGACAAGGCTCGCATGTACGAGGGTGGTCTTGCTCCGATGAACAGAGTCGAGGAGGGTAAGGGCGGTCTCGGTGGTCTTGGTGCCATGACACAGAATTTCAGACGTGGCGGCAAAGCACTACGTCGTAAGGCAGAGGGCTACGAGAAGAAACCCAAGGCAACAGGTCGCAAGGGCAGCAAGATTTCGTACGGCAACTGGGGCTCGACCAGAAAGAAAGGCTGGCGTGCCTACGATCCCGACACGAGATCCGGACGCGAGCGGCAGCGTCGTCGCAAGATGAAGCGACGTCAGGAAGAAGGTCGGTTCGGCGAAGACGTTTTGATGAACGTGAAGAACCCGAAGAAGCGACGCAATCTCGTGCGCGCTGGATGGCAGGCTTACACACCTGTCGAGTCGCGCAAAGGCAAGCCGGGTAGCAAGCGATACGACTACGGTCTGACCAAGGACACCGTGTTCTACCCACCACAAGAGGTCACCGTGGGTGGCGGAAACGTCGGCACACCGCGTACGATCACGACACGCGATCCGATGTCGTACATCGGTGCCGAAGGAGGCGAAGTGAGGAACATGTTCTACGGAGGTCCTGCGCGACGAAGGCAGCAAGAAGAATTCGACGCAGAGACGACCAAGCGCAAAGACGAAGATCCAGATTACGAAGACTGGATGTACTACGGTCAGGATGCTCTTACGTGGAGGGACATCCCCGGTAGCAGCAGCATCAAGAAGATGTTGCACATGGCCCGGATGAGATCTCTGGGCTGGGTGCCCAGCGAGTCAGGCGAAGGCATCGATGCGAAAACTATAACGTGGTACCCGCCGACACAGACAGGCGGCTACACGCCAAGAGATCCTGCTGACATTCCGGGAGCTGCTGTGCCGCCGGGTCGCGAAGGCGAGGGCAACCTCGTGCCGCCTCCAATGGCTGGTCCTCCGCCGGATCCGCGAGCAGGCAGAGACACTGAATACTCACGAGCGCTGCGAGCGCATCGAGCACGCATTGCACAAGCACTGGGCAGCGCAAGAGGAGGAGCTGTGAACTATCAAGAAGGGGGCACAGTAGATTGCCCGTACCCCACGCGAGCGGACAACCCGCACCCTCGAAACTCAGCACGGTTCAGGATCATGGAGCGCAGGTGCGGTCGAGATCCTGCGTTGCCTGACAGCGCTTACGAAGCTCCGCCTCCGGAAGAGGTCGAGGAGGAGGAAGAGGACGTCGGAGGCATCATGGGTCTCTTCCGTCGCAGTCAGCGCGAGCTGGAAGAACAGGAGCAGGCCATGGGTGGATACATCCCGGCATCACGCGAAGTCGGTTACGGCATAGGCGGGTACATCCCTGCGTCACGCGAGGTCGGCTACCAGATGGGTGGACTGGCCGAAGCGGTGATACCTAACCCAACAGAGCGCATGGACGGTCGGCTGACTCGTCCGATGGGTGGCGTGCCTCCGCGTGTCGAGATGCAGATGGGCGGCATGGCGCGTCCACCGATGCGAGCATTGCCTCCTCACATGAGGCGTGCACAGGTTCCTAAGCCGATGCCGGGAATGCGCATGCAAGTGCCTCCGAGGCCTCCGAGAATGACGCCGCCGATCAAAGGTCGTCCCCGCATGATGGTGCCACCGTCACCTCCTTCAGGAGGCGGACGGGGTGGTTATCCGCCGGGGTACTTCGATGCTGCTGGCGCGAGAATGCCGACAGACGGGATGACCGGTGGGCCGAGAGTGCCGCCGAGCATGCGTGGCATGCTTCAGCGTGAACGGATGATGAATCGTCCTAGACGCGGGATCCCCGGACCAGCCGGAGCAGGGGGCGCACCGAACCGCGTTGGGCAGTCGGATCAACAGGGCGGGCTGGCGAGAGCACTTCAGAGAGGAACAGGTCGTCCACCGATGTCTCGACGCCAAGGCTTCTACCGATAGAGGCACCGCAACCGCGCTTGCACTTACCGTCTTGTCCCCAGAGGTGGCCGAGCCACCCGTCTACGCATCGCATGTTCATGAGTCTCCCTCCAGATTGATGAATGCTTCAGGCGCGTAGGCGACGCATACCAGATTGCGTTGTGCGGCCATGCGGCGCACCTTCTCGCGCACCTCGTCACGGTCATCGACGATGAACAACGGATCGTGCTCGCGCACCCACTGCACGACGAGGTCAGGTCCCTTGATTGTAGTCTGGTGAGATTGACGCTGCAGGAGATCGACCTGATCCAACAGCCCATGCTGGCGTAGCCATTCTTCTTCGTGGTTGTACTTGTTGATGAAGCGCGTGCTGTAGATCAGCGGACGAATGTCCTCAGCAATGTACTCGCGCACCAGCGCCATGATGTGCGGTCGAGGTGGGTCTTCGAGGAGGCCTGCGTAGTACTTCTTCCAGTGCGTGCGGTCACGCTTCTTGTACTTCTCCTCATGCTCCAGAAGGGTCGCCAAGCGATCAGTGTGATCACTCAGCGTCCCCTCCAGATCGACCATGATCATCTGCGCTTCTTCGCGCCGACTTTCTTGCGGGTTACCTTCTTGCGAGTGACCTTCTTCTTTTTGGTCGCGCGTTTCTTCGCTACGCGCTTCGCACCCGTCTTCTTCTTGGCCTTGTTGGGATCGAACTCACGGAGCTGCTTGCGCATCTCGTTGATGAACTCGATGATCACCTCTCTGTCGCCCTGATTGGTCAGGCTCACGTTGAACTTGCCGATGAGCTTTCGACCTTCGAGCTGCAGCTCTGCCTTGCGGTGCTGTTTCAGAAACATCTATTTATCCTTCTTCTTCCTGCGCAGGTACGCGTGCCGGAACCGGCACTCATCCGAACAGTACTTGGTGATGGCGAGACCCTCAAACTTCTTGCGACATTCGGGGTTCTCGCACGTCTTCATGCCACGCTTGCGCATCATTGCCATCTGCGCGCCGACGCTGTCGCTGTGAGCGTGAGGATTTGCCATAACTAATCTCCATTGCGAAGTGCGCTCCCAGTATATGCACACATCCGCTTACGTGTAAAGGGATCAGTTAGTCATTTCGCGAGCGTCTTTCGCATGGCGCATCAGTGCTTCGGCCATGGTTTCTGCTGCTTCAGGGGGCATTCCTACCGTGCTAAGTCGTTGAGAGAAAACGATAATTACCTTACCGTTCTCGATGCCGACTTGGATGTTGAGGTCAGGTGCTTCGTCAGCAACTGCATCCTCACCGGTCTGCGTAGTCTCTTGGGGGTTTTCCGATTCTTCGCTCATCGATCATCCTGTCTTGGTCTTGTTGTGATTCGCGTGAGATCCAGCACAGTGCGGCAGCGGCGAATCCCATAGCGCCACCGATCATAGCTGCAGGGATTAGCCACCACCACTGGACCATTACTTGTCCCTCTCCGGGTTGAGATCCTCGTTGGCTTTGCTGATCAGCAACGGGATCGTGTAGTTGCGTGGATCCATCCCCCGATCATACTGGGAGCAGGCTTCCTGCCATGTGTACCCGATGGTTTCGTTGCGCACTTCACCCAGCAAATCTGTCAGTGACTTGACGCACTCTTCCGTCTGGTAGATGCCTCTGCGCCGTGCGTCGTCGAGCATCTTGTCGATGATCGCAGTGACACGCTCTTGGTCGTACCTCATTGATACTGCCCTCCCACTGGGCCGCGTGGTAACTCATCCTCGACGACAGGAAACTCGTAGAGGAAATTGTCGTCACCTTCGACCGCGATACGCACGGCCATCGCTGCGACTTGTACTGCTTCGCGCAGCACCTGCTGCACACTGGTCCCTTGCGCACGGTCGTGCTCCATCATGGCTTGTGATAACTCACCCACCTCCTCGACCAGTGCAGCGAGCATGTGTGTCTGCTTCGGGAACTTGTCCCGAGCTGCTTTCACCTCGTCTTGGATCATGCTCATGACCAAGCCGTCAGGACTGGTCAGTCGGTGCTCCGCTTTGTGATCAGGCTCGATGCACTGGCACAGGTCTATGCCTTGTCCGCACTCTGTGCAGCAATCGACATTGTGCCTGTTTGAGAAGGTGCAGCTGCGCATCAGTAGATCCGGTGACCCAGCACTGACAGCTTGTCGAGGATCGCCATCGTCTCAGGCTGAGACTTCAGGTCGTCGAGCAGTTCGGTGACTGCCTTCAGGCGCAGTTCGAGATCTTTCTTCTCTTGCTCCAGTCTCTCCGTGACGGTGGGAGGTTGGTGAGGCGTCAGCGTGGCTGCTTCAGCGACGGGGTAGTTGTCTTGTCCAAATGACATGGTGTTCTCCTCAGTAGTACTCTGCGAAAAGCCGATAGTTACTCGGCACTCTGAGTGCAGCGTCCAGTACGGTGGCTGCATTCTTGGGATCGTCTCGTGAGATGGTGCCCCATGCCATCTCGATCAGGTCTTCGTGGGTGGCCCCGTTGAATTTCTCGGCATCCTTCCCGTGGATAATGTAGACGACGCCGGGGACTTCTGCAATGATCCAGACGATGCCGCCCTCCTTGACGGTGTCTCGGATCCACCTCCTCTGGGCTGTGCGCAGTCCTTTCTCCTCGCTGGGGAAAGGCACGGTGGCCGGGGTCATGTTGCACTTCAGCTCCAGCGTCCCACTGGTCTGGCCGACGGTGAAGTGAACGTCGGGAAATCCTGCCGCCGTATCTGGAGACTCGATACGCGAGTAAACGCCCAGAGGTAGGACGACGTCGCGTAGCCACTCCCAAGTGTTCGACTCGTTCACAAAACCGATTTCCGAAAAAAATATTGCACACTATTTTACAGGATCACCTATAGGGCGCATCGGCGAGGAGATGGGTTTTTCGAACTCTGCGCGCACCTCGGCGAGTTGCTGCTCCACGCTTTTTGGCCTTCGCCTTGCGGTACTTGTCGAGCACGAGCTGCGCAAATTCTTTCTTCTTCGCAACCGCTTCATAGAACTCATCCTCTATCGTGTCTTCGGCCATCATAAAGTAGTAGTACACCCAGTCGGTCGTCTCCATGTTCATGATGCGGAAGCGCGACTGGTCGAACGTGATCCAGCTGTGGTCCCAGCTGTAGAAGACGTACGCCTTGGCTTCTGACAGGTCGAAGCCGAGACCGCTGCGCACTTTCAGGATGACGTAGTCTACGTCGAACTCGTCGTCCCACTCATTTGATCCGTCTATGATTTTGTAGGTCCAGCCGAACTTCTCGAACTCCGCTGCAATGGCATTTATCTCGTGTGTGAAGCGGCAGCAGATGACGGCCTTTTCGGGGCCGAACCCCGACAGCAATCCCATCATGCGGTCGAGCTTCTCGGTGCCACACGGGATGACCGTGCGCTTGCGCTTCCGTTCGCCCGGAATGCGCTCTTGGTGTAAAAGGAAACCACCACAGACTTGCTGCAGCTTCTGCGGCAATGTGACGGGCAGCGGAGCCCCGACCGTCAGATCGCCTATGATGGTCTCCATGTCCTGTTCGAGTTCGCTATATATAGCTCGCCCCTTTCTGCTGAGCTTAAAACGTACTTTCCGACGTCTAACACGAACGGGCTTCTTGCCCATGGAGACACGCGCTTCGTTGAACGTGATCCGGTAGCTGTAGTCGTGGATGTATTCCAGCAGCTCTTCTTCGTTGCGATAGCCGTCGAGCACGGGGTACTCACGTCCGTCTTTGCGACGCATGGTCTTGTAGACAACGTAGCGCTCCTTGAAGTCTTCGTACGTGCCGAAGATCTCCTTGTGACCGATGAAGTCGAAGATCGCCCAGTACTGCTCGTAGCCCTTGTCAGCGGGTGTGCCCGTCAGGGCGAGTTTCCACGTGGCGCGCTTCGCGATTGTTCGTGTGAAGCGGGACTGTGCCGTCCCCGGCTTCTTGATGTAGTGAGCCTCGTCGGCGATGACCATGATGGTCTTGCCTTCTCTTTGCCACTTCGTCGTCTCGCGGTACCACATCTTGCGGACGTCGAGGTTCTTGACGGGCTCTTGGTAGGTGATGCTGTAGAACTCGCAGCCCCAGTCGTTATCGACGTGCTTGTCGATCTCCGTGTCCCATGTGAGCACGGCCTTCTTGGGGCAGACGATGATGCAAATGTCGGGCTTGTGGGCATCGACAATCGCCAAAGAGACAAGGCACTTCCCTGTGCGTTGCTCTGGGAACAGAGCGAAGCCATCGTGCGGCATAGCCGCATCGACAGCCTCTCTCTGATAGGGACGTAGCTCAGTCCGGATCACGCCTTCTTAAGCTCGTCCGTTGGGATCTCCCACTCGCCCTCTTCGTCGTCTACGACGATAGCGATGCCGTCTTCGATCCCTTCGATGACACCCTGATACTCCTCGCCGTCTTCGTCAGCGAACACGACACGAGCACCGGGGCGAAGAGCACCCGAGGCCTTCTTCTTAGCAGCCTTCTTCTTGGTGGTCTTCTTCTTGGTCGGAGGTGGCGGAGCCTCTTCTTCTTCTTCGTCTTCTTCCTCTTCTTCTGGCTCCTCCTCGTACTCTTCCTCCTCGTCGGCGTCGTCAGCGGGGGGAACTGCGCCGCCAGCTTCCTCGATGTACTGCTCTGCCGTCTGCGGCGGCAGGTAGCCCGTCACACGAGGCTGGTCCTTCTCTTCGTACTCTTCGTTGGTGATCTCCAGCCCGCACGTCATGCCGACAAGATCGTCAACGTCGAGATCGAAGGGACCATCCGGCACGTCGATGCCCATGCACTCAAGGGCCGTGCGCAGCACCCACAGGGACTGCGGAACAAGGACGAACCGGTCGAACACGGTGGAGTTGATGTTGGTCTTCCAGCGCACAACGATCATGTCGTTGCCGTTCTGGCTGACCTCCTGCTCCGCTTTTTGGATCTCGGCGACGTAGTAGCCGTCAGGTGTAGGAATACCACCCCCCGACTCGACGTCTGTGAAATCCAGTGCTACGACGTTCTTGCCCCGACGCCCGCGAGATGTCTTCTTCTTGGCAGGCCGCTTCTTCCGGCTCACCTTCTTCTTCGTTGTTGCCATTAGCTCTTTCTCCTTACCTTACGTTTTGGCTTAGCACCCGTGGTCAGGTCCTTGATCTTCTGGTACGTCGGGTTGACGATCAGCTCCGGGATCGGACCAGCGGACACCGGTCTGCGAATCTTCGTTGCGTAATACGCGTGTGGACCGATTCGCATGCAGTAGTCCACGTAGCGCACTTCTTCTCTGTCTTCGGTTTCCCACCGCTCCTTGATGAACGTGCAGCCGATAGCATCAACCGCACCGTCGAGGAACGTGCCGACAGATGGCATCACGCGCGCACCGATGTTCGGCTCGATGCGTTCTTCTGCATCTTCGTCGCCGGGTTCGTCGATACGCTCGTGAGCGATAAGTAGGAGGTTGTACTTGTCCGCCAGATCGCGGAAGTCAGTAATGAACTGCTTGAGCATGCCAGAGAGCTGCCCCCAGTTGCGCTGACTGAACGTTTCGTCGCGGCTCTTGCGCTGCTTGCGCAGCACTTCGTACATGCCGAGATCCTGCAGGTTGGTCACCTGATCGATGACAATGCTCTCGTATTCCATGCCGTCCTTCAGCGCCCAGAGGAGATCATCGAGATCCTGCCAGTCGGTGACGCGTGCGACGTCGATGCCCTGCTCCTGAGCAATAGTGTCGAGGCCTTTCTCGTTGACGTCGATGAACAGGCATGGTCGAGGGAACGTCGAGCCGAAGTGCGTCTTGCCGGTGCCGGAGCGACCGTACACGAGCATGGTCAGGTTGTCGGCCAGCTCGCTGACAGGCTGGATCTTGTCCAGTATCGACGTGGTGGGTGCGGGCTTCTTCTTTTTGACGACGCGCCGCTTCTTCTTGGTAGGTCGTTTTTTAACTGCCATTTTTCTCTCCTCGCGGCACGTACTCGCTCTTCCTGATGTAGTCAGCGTCTAGGCCGCGTACCTCTGCCTCGCACAGCGAACGGAACTCACAGGTCGCACAATTGAATGGCGACATGCTGCGCACACAGCGACCGTCCTCGCGCTTGGCTTGAATCTCTGCTCCCGACTGCAGGAAATCGTTGACGACCTCGACGATCATGTCGGTGTTGGGTGTTGGCAGGAACACGCGCTCGAAAAACGTGTCCTCTTTGCCTTCGAGGTGCGACAGCATATCCGCGTAGTCAGCTTCGACCAAGCCGTGCTTGCGGATCGCATTGCGGTACGTGTACACGTCACAGTCGAGATTCTTGCGCTTCGATAGTGCGCCGCTCTTCAGCACCTCAGGTTCGGTCGGTGCCTTGGCTCTCGCGTAGTCCCAACACACGCCGTCGATCTGCCCTTTGACCTGCACCATGCCGAGCGCCCAGACGTAGAGCAGCAGCTGCAGCTCACTGAAGCGGTCGTCTGCTGTCGGAATGGACTTCACAAACTTGTGATCCATGATCCAGCGTCGCTTCTGTGGATCGATTGCGATCTTGTCGATCACGCCGATGAACTTGACCGGCATTGAGTTAATACCTAGCACCGTCAGGTCCAGCTCAATGATCAGCTCGCTCTCTTCGTAGCGCAGCTTGTCGCGTCGATACTTGCGCAGGTAGCCCTCGAAGATCTTGCCGCAGTCGCCGATGATGTCACCGTGCAGCTCCTTCTCTTCTTCGAAGTAGCTGGCGTACTCTTCGGCATACGTTTCGAGCACGTCCCACGGATCAGGACCGTCGTAGCTGCGTCCTTTGATCTTGGGCAGGATGTAGGCGTCGAGCATCTCGTGCAGGATCGAGCCACGCAGCAGTCGGACGTGTTTCTGCTTGCGTTTGATGCGCTCCTTGTACTTGTACTCCCACGACTTCGGACAGCGCCGGTAGGCTGTCACTTCGCTGAAGCTAATTGTTTCCATGCGGCTCTCCCGGCACGATGACTTGCGGCGTCAGCATTGCGACAGTTGCGCCTGCCATCATGACCATTGCTGCAGCGTGGATCTCCTCAATGGAGTAACCCTTGCGCACTAGCGCCTGTACTTCTTGGATCGTTTCTTCAAGCGGCGACATTGTATTTTTCCCCTTTGCCCCATGGTCCCAGTTCGGCCTCACCTTCCATTGGAACGCTGAGGTCGATTTTGAATGTGTCCAGCAGCGCTGGTCGTTCGGCGATCTTGATCATCTTAGGCACGACCTCGTCGATGTGCTCGTTCTTGACGATGGTCAAAACTGCGTCGTGGTGCTCGCCCACAAGTCGCGCCTGATTGCGTTTGAAGCTCTGGTGGATCTCGACGATCACCATGGCCTTCCAATCGCCGATCAGACCCTGCACAGGGCTGTTGACGGCCTGCCGCTCTGCCTCCATGCGGATGTACTTGTCCTTGGTCTGAATCGCCGGGAGACGCCTCAGGCGTCCTGTCAGGCAGCGTATGTGGCCGTCAGTGCGTGCCAGTCGCTTCGTGCGCTTGTGCCAGCCCTCCAGCCGTCCGTAGAGCCTGAAATAGGCTGTGCGCGCGTTCTTGGCTTCTTGGAAGGTCGGCGTCCACCCGTAGTCCTTGGTGGCCTGCTGGATGAACTTTTTCTCGTACATGCCGTAGATGAAGCCGAAGTTGATCGCCTTGGCTCGCGTGCGGCCTTCATACCATGCAGGATCGACCGCGATGCACTTCTTCGGTCCTGCCTTCATCATGATGTCGAGGCATTTGCTGTACGTGTGCGCTTTGCCTGTCAGAGCCTCTGCAGTGCGAAAAACGCGTTCTGTCCATTCGCCTTCGGTCGTGATCGCGAGGTTTTCGACCATAGTGCGCCAGTGGATGTCTACGCCGTCGTTGAAGCACCGACGCATCTCTGGGTCTTTACTGAGGTGCGCAGCAATACGCATTTCAGCGGTGGCGAGGTCCATCGCAACGAACGTCCAGCCCGGTGGGGCATCAACGAGGTTGCGAAGTCGCCCGTCACGCGGGATCGGGTGCAGAGGCGATGAATAACGTCCCGTAACGGTTCCGTGGATTTTGTAGTCGAAGAAGTACTTGTTGCCGACACGATACTGTTGCCACCCCTTGATGTAGGTGTTGTACATCTTCGACGCGCTGCGGTAGTCGAGAAGCTTCTTGACCACCGGTTTGTGGACGAGGCTGAGCAGCGCCTCCTCTGACGTCGAAGGCTTGCCCTTGGCTGTCTTGATAACGCACTTGTAGCCCAGTTCGTCGTACAGCAGCTTGCCGATCTGCGCAGGGCTGTTCCAGTTCAATTCGTAGCCTGCAATCTCGTTCAGTTCTTCTCGCAGCGTGATCATGTCCGACAGCAGCTGCAGGCCAACTTCTTTGCGTGCGTCCTCGCGAATGGTTAGGCCTTCCATCTCGGCGTCTTCCATTGCACGAGCACCCGGCATCGTGAGCTTCCAGAAAAGCCGGTGCAGCTCAGGCTGCTGGCGTAGCATGTCCTCGAAGATCTTGCCGAGGCGCAGCGTGTAGGTGGCGTCCTGAGCGCAGTACTTGTAGTTGCGCATCGGCTTCTTCGACTTGCCCTGCTTCTCAGCCAGCGGGATGTCGTACTCAGGCTCATCGAGGAAGCCACGGCACATGGTCGTCAGGTCGTGCGCCAGATTCTCGTCGAGCACATGGTGCGCCAGCATGATGTCGAAGCTGAGCCGGAAGCCCACGCCGAATTGCGCGCGCATCCACTTGTTGTCGAACTTGCCATTCTGGGCGTAGCTGCGCTTACCGTCGCGATCAGCGATGTAGACCAGCAGGCGCACCAATTTCTTCAGTGCGTTGCCGTGGACGAAGGGACTGTGAGAGTATTGCTGGAAATCCGGGTGCATGAACCCCGGAATGATCCAAGTTCTATGACTGAGTGCGATGGCAATTGCGGTGACGTACCCCTGTTCATCGAATGGGAAGAGCCCCGATGTCTCGCAGTCGTATGCGAATTCGGTTGCCTCCTCAAACTCTCGCACGAAGGTTTCGAGGTTACCCTTCCTGACAACGTTCCACTCGACTGTGTCATTGCGCAGGCCACCCTGCGTGAGACGGGCAAGCCGCGCAATGTCGTCCTGCAGGGCCGGGAGCTTCGAGGGATCGCGGAGCGTATACGCCGGATGGAACACTGGCATCCCGACGTATCCGACTTTGGGATTCTCTATGATCTCACCGTGGTGCTGAGTGATCTTCGCCTTGCCACGAAAAAGCGTCTTAGTGGCGGGGACACCAGCGGTGACGACATAGTCGGGAGCTAGTCGCTCGATCTCTTCTTCGAGGTAAGGCTTGCAGGCTTTGATTTGCGCTGCGGTCGGTGTGGCGTTGCCGGGAGGTCGGCACTTGACGACGTTGGTGATGTACGTCTGGTCGAGCAGGTCGTTCTTATTCAGTTCGTTACGGATGATGCGGCCTGATTCTCCCACGAAGGGAATGCCGCGTTTGTCTTCGTTTGCGCCGGGTGCTTCGCCGATCACCATGATGGTGACATCGTCAGGATTTTGAGGCCCATCGCCCCGCATGCATACCGTGTTAGCGGTAGCGTGTAATCCACATTGCTGGCAGTTCGGGTTCAGACTCGCCATGAGTCTGTTTGTATCAGGACCATTTGTCAGTGCTCCGGTTGCGCTGTAGGATGGTCTGCCCTACGGCAATAAAC
>JAAUYM010152209.1_pt1 | contig 13063 bp, 5 predicted proteins | sample 7278001 | NCBI WGS metagenome assembly JAAUYM01 (sample SAMN14350224, study PRJNA611818) | marine sediment metagenome | isolation source: surface marine sediment (1.8m) | place: French Polynesia: Moorea | collected 2018-08
CCACAGACTCCTCCTCTTTCATGATCAACCGCTCTCTGCTGCCCCCGGTGGCGGCCGTGCGCCCGGACACCACCTATGTCTGCATTACCCCGCTGAGGATGCTGCTGAAGAAGCACTCGGACCCCAAGGCCTTTGCCAGGATCAACCTGCAGCTGCTCAAGCTCATCCTGTTACTGCGGGACAACTGCGAGATGCTGTACGACTTCCCGCAGGGAGAGATCCGCAGAATGATCGGCATCCTGAAGACTAATGGGATGAGTCTGGAGAAGAGACATGACGGCGAACAGGTGCGTCAGCAGGAGCAGGTTAACATTTTTAGATTGTACATGTACTGTACAATGTACAACATGTACAGTGGAGCTGCGAATTAGTAAACTTGGATTTAGTAAATAACCTCGCATTTGTAAAGATTTTCTTGATTACCAACTTATTAAAATTAGCCTGGAATGGCCTTCAATTAAGTAAAGAACCTTTATTTAGTAGACTTTTCTCTGAAAACGGCCAATTTTAGTGCATAAATTAAAGTTTTTCTGTACGTACCACATTTGAATCTCATGTGTACCTAGTACACGTACACCATAAAGATGTTTGGGTGGCGATGGCTAATTAGGGTGATTTCATTGCAGAGCTGTTCCGGCGTTGCGCTGTATCCAATCTACTGCCTGATCAACCACGCCTGCCTAAACAACACCAACTACGTCAAGTTCCCCGACTACAGGCTGGAGCTGAGGTCGCAGCTGGGCATCAGGAAAGGGGAGGAGATATCCACCAGATACATCTCTTCCACCCTAGGTGACGAGGAGGACCAAACCTATCAGGAGGTTCCAACTTTGCTTGCTACTTACTACATAGTTGCATGTATTCAAATTTCCAGGCAACATCCGCCGCCGGGACGACATCCAGCGCTACTGGTACTTCAACTGCGCCTGCCAGCGATGCCTGGACCCCACGGAGATGGGCACCTACATGTCGGCCATCAGGTGCAACCAGTGCGACGAGGTGGGCAGGAAAGAAAAAACTATTGCGTGTAGGGCATGCTTCAACGGGGCTTTTTTTTTTACAACCTGTTCCGAATTATGGGATTTTTGACCATAATTCGGATAAAAGAAAACCGATGACATCTAGGTAGTTTTTAATCTGACTTTTTGGGGTAATTTGACAAAAATTTCGGCCAAAAGTCGGATGTCCGGTCCTCATCCCAGAGCGGAAGGCATGCCCTAATTTCAGGCAAACATGAGAGCGTCAAGAGATTTCTTTTCCACCTCCTCCTTCTCTCCCATACAGGGTTTCCTGCTTCCCACAGACTCCCTGTCCTACTCCCCTGACTGGAGGTGCGACCTCTGCAGAAGCGTCCTCGCCCATGCCGTCATAGACGAGGTTGTCTCAACCATAGAGAAGCAGGTGTGCGTTAATGGAAAGAAAGCACGCGTGTTTATCGTATCAGTGTCGTAGCTCGTGTTTCGAACCTCTTTATTTGAGTTAAGTGTCGTTTAATCCGATTACCGTTGATGAATTAAAGTAAAGCTACCATAGTTACATGCTGTTATTGCAATTAAGTAACTTATACGTAAGATTGCACTAAAAATATGTTTGGCAAATGCGTCGCTGAACACTTTTCTTCAATTCACTTTTTGCACACACCCGCTTGATACAGGTCGGAGACGCCGACGGCTCCAACATCGACGAGCTGGAGGAGATGCTCTTCCACTTCGAGAAGATCTTCCACCCGAACCACTACATCCTGGTGGACATCAAGCACAACCTGGTGCACCTGTACGCCAGCAAGCCGTCGCCGCTCACCCGGCCGGAGAAGGAGCGCAAGATCCAGCTCTGCCTCTCCGTGCTGGACGTGCTGGGCCGAGTGGACCCCGGGTACACCAAGTGGAGGGGCACCCTGCTGCAGGAGCTAATCCACCCGCTCATGATGATCTCCAAGGAGGACCACGCGGCCGGCCGCATCTCCAGGGCCGAGTTCCGCAGGAGGCTGTCCTTCTGCGGACAGAAGCTCACGGAGGCCAAGCTGTGCCTCTACGGCGGGTTCACGGGTGCCGAGAGGTACCTGTCCACCACCGCGGAGGAGCGGGAGGAGAGGAGGAGGAGGAAAGCGCAGGGACAGCAAGCCGCAGCAGATCCTTGACGCGAGGGAGAGGAGAAAAAAATTACTCGTATACTATACGTACAGTTTGTTAGTTTGCCTCATCTTTTTGCTAGTTTCTGCTTACCGTCTAGTCCACAGCTTGACACGTTTTGGAAGTTGCCGTCGCCATTGCCGTCGCCGTTACCACCCCAGTTCTTTAGTGGGGGGGGGGGAGAGCAGAAAAGAAAGTCATGTGATAGATTTTTTTTGATGTGTGCATGTGTATCGTTCGGTTACCCGCGTGAGCAAGATAGTTTAAACTCTGATCACAGCTCTCGATGGCTTGAAAATGCATGTGATTTTTTTAATTTGTTCGTGTTTGCTTTTGCATTTTTATTCTTTGCATTCTCCCCTTTTCTTTTTGACATTGTGGATTATTGAAGTGTACATGGATGACTATATGTACGCAGTATACTAGACTTGTACAAGTCAAGTAATCTTCTCGGGGAAAAAAATAGTTTTTCGTAACCGTTCTGCTTCCAGAGCCATGTGAGTCATGCATGAGAAAGGTTAGAAAAAAGGAGTCAGTTGAAAAAAAAGAGGACAGACAAAGTTTTGATTTGAGCCAAATGCCAATACTGTTCTCCAGAGTCCAGTAGCTGGAGACATGTGGCATTGGGATAGAGGGAAAGAAAGGAAAGACTGGCAGGATAGCGGTTATACGAAAAAGAATTCAGCAAGTTGCCATTTTGCCAAGCATTTTCTCGAATAGTTGTTTCTTCGGGGGGTTTGGCTTCCCCGAACCCCTCCATGTTGTTCCTCCCTCTCCTCTCCTCCCTCCCTCCTTAGATCCCTCCTTCAGCTGTGTATGAAACAGAGCGCCATGGTCTTGCACTCCGCCGCGGCCCTCCTGAGCTCGCCCCTGAACCCGTTCTCGTCCAGCTCGCACCTCTCCTTCCGCAGTTTGGCCAGCAGCATCCGGTCCTTGGCCAGCACCTTGAGGATGCGGCCCCTCCGCTGGGTGAAGCCCGGGTCGATGGTAGTCACCACCCGCAGCAGCCGCTCCCCCAGCCGGACCATCTCCTCCAGTGCCGACTCGTCCGAGCGGTCGAAGCCATCGCGCAGGAAGAACCTCTTCTGCATCAGCGTGCAAATCAGAAAGTGGTTGGGGTGGACCTCCTGCGAGAGGTACTCCTCCAGGTCGCCCCTGGACGAGAAGAAGCCGACCTTCATGGTCCGCTCATAGTCCAGCAGCCTCTCGGTGACGTGGCGCGGGCCAACCGTGGCGTCACAGCCGTCACAGCGCCAAAGGGGGTTCAGCAGCTCGAGGTCGGAGGAGGAGGCCGAGGCGGAAATGGAAGCGGGGGCGGACGGGCGCAAGTATCCCGTCGGGCAGGCGCGGCACCGCAGCGAGCTGAAGTGCGTGCCCAGATCGGTGGGGTCGGAGCAGCGGACACAGCGGCAGACGAAGCGCCAGTTCTGCCAGATCTTGTTCCTCCGCCCGGGGAGGCAGTCGAAGGAGCAGATGTAGCGGGTGGTGATCTCGGCACCGGCAGGGATGTCCACCTGGGCGCGGACCTCCATCCGGTAGCTGATCTTCCTCCTCTCGTTCTCCTCCTCCTCTGACAGGCTGTAGAAGGTGTTGCAGTAGCACTCCGAGTTGATGAGAGAGTAGACGGGAAAGATTAGGTTGCCCTGCTTGGTCTCCAGGCACCCCATGGCGTTGGCGTTGGTCCTCCTCAGCCCCATAATCCTCAGTACCTCCTCCCGTATCGCTTTCTCCTCGTCGACCCCACTCCCCTCCTTGCCCATCATGGTGATCACCATGGCGGCCACCTCCAACCCGAAGGAGTCTCTCAGGTCCTTTGTGTCTCCGCTCAGCAGCAGGTCCACCTCCTTCATTTCGTCCGGGTCGTCCTCTCTCAGGTTCATGGCTCTGAGAGGGAAGACGGCGGCATAGGCCAAGTTGTCCGAGCTCTCCCAGTCCAAATGCACCCTCTTCTCCAGCCGGGCCAGCTGCGCGCATTCCCTGGCGTGGATCCTGCCCCGGAGGCACTCGGGCCGGTCGCCGCACAGTGGGAAGCCACAGTTGGCGCACTCCACGCTCGTCTCCCTCTGAAGGATGTTTAGGCACTCCAGGCAGACGGGATGTGACTTGGTGGCGGGGCCGACCAGGCTGGGCCTGAAACACAACTTCAACTGATGTTTGCTGCTGTCGCCACTGAAGTGGGCGTCGTGCAGTGCTTGATCGTGTATCACACTACCGACATCACACAAATAAAACGTAGTACATCACGCTAGCGTGTTTCAAAACTTAGCACATTTTTTTAACAACTCCCAAGTTGGTGTACTGTACATACTATGTACACTGTGTAGTTGGATATTCTTGCCTTACTAGGACCATATGCATTAGAATCGACTCACTCACCAATCCACCAGCACGAGTTCCAGCGCCTTGATGTCCCTGGTTGCGATAAAGTGCCTTCCCCTTCTCTCGTCGGACTCCACCCTGAAGGGCAGACACCTCTCGCCCTGTCCCCTGTGCGACAACAGGTGCCTGCGCCCACAGGCCCTGACGCCGCAGGAGTCGCAAGCCACGCCCTCGCCCTCCTCCTCGCCCACCGAGGCCAGGCAGATGGGACACGCGTTCCTCTCCTCCATGATGGTGCGTCCGGATAACTCCTCCTGAGCTCTTCTTGCTTTCCAATCCTGCAATCCTGACAATCCCAACGCTGACTTACTACAGTACTACTGCCTGACACCTCCCCTCCTTCTCCCTCACACGGCGCACGTCCTTATACGTAGTCGTGGCTGACGTCAGGTTAAAGAGCTTCTTCGTCCTCCTTTCCCTCCCTTTTGTGTCGCGATCTCCCGGAGCTACCTATTATTTATCGCCTGGGCTTTACGGGTGGGTGTGCGAAGAATGAGCGAGGTGTGTGTGTGGGTGTGTGGGTGCGGTGCGGCCAAGGAGATGTGAAAGGCCGGGAGGAGGGAGATGATTCGTAGAAGGTCGATGCACAAGAGGGAAAAAGGGGGAGGGAGGGAGGAGGAGGGTTCGACTGATTGCCAAGAATGCGCAGACTCGTTGTTATGCGCGCTGGCTTCCTCCCCCACCCCCCCGACCTACTCAACAATGATGAGAGACTATGCTGCCCGAGGGCCGAAATATGGCACGCGCTGCAGCTTTGGAGAACCATCATAGCGTTTGTGTACTGCGAAACACAGGGAATGCTTGGGGTTCTCTAGCTCCAAGCTCTTCCTTTCAATTGCAATACGTAGGTACAGTCGGAAGTCGAATCCAAGGCCGAAATTCAACCCTACTGACAGCCATACAGCATCTGTTTATCCCTCTCCTCTCCCCTCCCCTCCCCGTCGGTTGCTATGTACGCACAGTGCATTGGCGTCTCCAAGTAGTATTAGTACTAGTACAGTGCACTACCTCGTACTACTTCCCCCCCTCCCCCCGCAGAGAGAGAGAAAAAAGGGGGAGGGGAGGATGAGGAACTTTCAAGAAAGAACAACAAGTCTTTCTCTGCCCTTTTCTTCCCTTCCTCCTTTCTTTCAACTCCCCCCCTTCTTACCTACGACGGTCACGCAGAATGTCAAGTAAAGCTAAGTTCTTGTTTTTGTTCTTCTTGAAACTCCACTACTACTTATACTATGGAAAATCAACAAAGTTGCCATAAGTACAATATAGATTTTTATTTAGAAGAAGTACAGAAGTAATTGACAAATAAAGACCACTGCATAACTCGCGCAGCAGGTCACTGAACATAGTCTATTCTTGTTCTACCCTTCCTACTTTTACAGCAGTCCATAAAAAAGCCTTCCTTCCTCATACGCATCCTTCCTTGCACACGGGCGCCTCTTGTTTTCCCAATTCTTTTGTGGGATTTGCAAAAAAAAAAAAAAAAAATAGTCGCAGCAGCAAAATCCGTTTGAGAAAGATCAGTTTACACAACAGTTTTTCTACTTCGTCAGTTCCACTTGGGGTCAGAGTGGGTTTGAAATCTCTTTATTTATGTGACCTGTCACTCCCTATAACGAAATAGTACGAGTAGTACGTACTAAGACCCTGCACCCCTCCTCCCGGTAAAAAAAAAATGCATATCCAGAGCCGGTCGCATATTTGAAAATGCACGGCACACCTCTACGTACACCTCCGTCCTCCCCTCCCTTCCCCCAACACACAAAAAAATAAGGCGTCTCTTCAAAGCCTAGATAAGTTATTGTCTTTCCAGGCCAGCGCCATATCTGAAATGAGTTTTCTGTTTGCTAACTGTGAATTCTTCACGATATAGTAATTCCAACACGACAAAGTACCTCGTACCTCCCTAAAACCACGTGACTTTTTACACCAAAAAATATTCTTTCAAGCAACCCCCCCCCCGTGCATCTTGACAACTACATAGTAGATACTACCGTAACGACCTCTCCTCTTACTCCATGAGCAGTCAACGTTCAGAATTTTTCCAAGGACAAAAAATTCTTTGGGGCGGAGCAGGGAAGAAAGATCGCTCTCTCGTTCCTCCCTCATCTTTCACTTCTCTACTAGGTAGTAGTAAGACACTATGGGAGCAAGGAGACGAACCTAGCACACGTAGTAACAAGGTACAATGATCTGTCTTCCCGATACATTTTTTTACCATACGCCCAGTTTAACGGTCCCGAATAGAACAGAATTGAAGAAACGGTGTGGGTAAACTTTATATATTATGTCACAGTGCAGAAGGACGCCAAAATTGAGGGTGGGTGGCGGGGTGCAGTAGGTAGTAGGTATAGGTACTACAGTATATCCTGTAGCATATCTGGCAAATCGTCGCCACGGTGGCCTAGAACGGCCCCGACCTCCTGCCCGGCCTCCGCACCGGCTTCTCCGGGGAGGTCAGGTACAGCGGCAGGGACGACCTGCTCGGGGCCGCGGGATCCTTGGCCTTCCTCTTCCTCCCGGACGGGGAGACGACGGCGGAGGCCGCGGCGGCGACGGTGGCAGCAGCGGCAGGATCCTCCTGCCGCTGCCTCGGGGGTCTCCCTCTCCGCCCTTCGGGCCTCCTCTTGGCAGACTCCGAAGCTGGGTGGGTCGACTCGGGAGACGACGACGAGGAGGCGGAGGGCGAGGAGCAGGAGGCCGCCGATGCGTCGCCCTTCCTCCTCCCCTTCCTCTTCCTGACGGCCCTGCCTTGGTACCGGACCACGTTGGACGCGAAGGCGCTCCTCCTGGTCCCGGCGAAGCAGAGCCCGGAAGTGACGGCGCTGTTGTCGCTGATGCGCTCCACCGTTTTGTCGCCCGCATAGCTCACCGACGCAGAGCTGTTCAGTCTGGCGACGGCGGCGACCGCAGTGGCGGCGGTCGCCGCGGTGAGCTCCTCTCTGCGCGGCATTACCCGCTTCTGCTCCTTTGTCCGCCGCCGCCGCCGCCTCCCTGACCTCGTCGGCATCGCCGCCGTATCCGCCGTATCCGCTGCCTCTTCCAATTCGTCTTCCGATTCGGACAAGTAGAGCCTCATGCTTCGCTCGCTTGACCGCCTAGAAGGCGACGTGCTGCTCTCCGGCGACCTGGACATCCTCTTACTCATCATGATTTCCCGGAGTGACTTGATACTCGCCCTCCCCACTGCTACTGGCTGAGAGATCATCAGGGTCTCCCCCTCCTTTTGGAGTAGCCCTCCTCTTTCTCCTCCTCCCCCCGCCTGCCGCGTCACCGACCTCCTCGGGGAAGGGGTGGTCGCGGCTGACTCCTTCTTAACTGTACTGGCAGTGTCGGATTTCATTTCAATATAGTGACGAGGTTTCCCCCTCCCCCTCCCTCTCCCTCTCCTCCTCCTCTTGCCGCCGTTGAACTTGCTGTCGTTACTATCACTGTCATCACAATTTTGACTAATGTTAATGCCCTTCTTCTTCTTCTTCTCCTCCACCAGCACCTCTCTGCACTTCCTGCGCATCTGGGCGGCAAAGTGCTCCACCGCCTCCTCGTTTAACACGTCAAAGTCGCACAGGTTGCTCAGATGGAGGATGAAGTTCCTGTAGAGCCTCTCCCTGGCCACGCACTCTCCGCACTCGTCCACGAACAGTGCCAGGATCCTCATCATCATTTCGTCCCCGTAGCACGGGTGCCTGTGCAGGTGGGCGTTCCACAGCTTGAAAAATCCCTTCTCGCCCTCGTTCAGGTCCAGGAAGTCGTCGATCATCCGGTCAGAGTTGCCCACCAGCCAGTCGTAGTCCTCTTCCGCCTCCGGCTCTCCGTGCTCGATGGGCAGCGTCGTCCTCACGTGGTGGATCACCCTCTCCTCAATCGGGGTAAAGCCCACGCTCACCTTCTTCACCGGCCTCTCCTTCCTCCCATGGTACATCCTGGGAGCAGCGGCCGACCCCGCCTCCTTCTTCGGCACCGGGGACTCCCTTGATTTCTTGTGCCTCTTGGCCGCCGGCTCTGCCCGCGCCGCCTCCGAGTCGAACGCCTCGTCCAGCTTGCGGACCAGCACCCCGTGGTCCACAGCCACAGAGTTGTCCACGAACTTCTTGGCCGGAGAGGAGGAGCCAGAGCTCGACTTGGACTGCTGCCTCTTGCTCGGCGTGGCCGTCGCCGACAACCTCCAGGCCGGCGGCGAGGCCTCAGCCTTCGGGGTGAAGGAGGAGCTCCGGGTCAACTTGACCGAGGATTCAATCCCGTTGGCCGACTCGACCCTGGTTCCTGGGACTGCCAGGCAGCTCCTTCCAGTCGCGGCGGCGGCCGGAGGGGCCACCTCCTCCTCGATCCAGACCCACCCCTTTGGCAGTGGTTTCTTGTTGGACTCTTTGCCGCGATCTCCGATCTGCGAAGACAGTTCCGGCGCCTTGCTGAGGTCGTTCTTCAGCAGCCACTCCTCGTCCTTCTTACCAGATGAATCGCGCTTCCTTGATCTGGACAGGCCGCCCAGGGCGTCCTTCCTCGTGCGGTACTGGTTCTCCTTGCCCGTCGCCGCTCTAGCGCTGGAGGAGGAAGTCGGCAGCACCCTCGACAACGCCGACGTCGACGCCGATGCTGGATCCTTGTCCGGAAAGGGCGCCTCCCTCTGCCGCAGACTGAGGGGAGACCGGTCGCTCCTCCTTTTGCAGCTGCCGCCGCTCCCGCTCCCGCTCCCGCTTCCGGCGTTGTCGACGTCCCCATTTTGTACCAGGCGAAGGTCCAGGTCCCTACAGAAGGACATCTTCATGGAGGTAAGCATGTCGCTGCTGCTCCTCTGCTCCCCGTCTCCGTTCATGCCGGCGGCCGCCATCTTCTTCACCCTGATCCTGGGCCTGACCAGCCCCACCCTGTTGGGCTTTCTCCGGTCCGAGTCAAGCTTAGGGTTAAGCGCCTGTGGGTTTGTTCCCCTCCTCCTCCTCCTGCCCATGTCCGTCCCGAGCCCGCAGCAGGCCTTGCAGGTCCAGCGCCTCGCCTTCCCTCGGACGCAGAACCTGTGAGCCGAGACCTCTGAGCATCTGTGGCAGTGGGTGAGTGGCCAGAAGGCGGCGTCTGAAAAGGTGTTGCCAAAGGGGCACCGGCAGGAGGAGGCGACGCACACCACGGAGGACCTCTTGTCGGGGCTGTGGTTCAAGGCCAGTCGAAGGAGCGGGGGAGGAGGAGATGGGAGCAGCTTCAGGTGGGTCTCAGCGGGCCGAGAGGTCACCTCCTCTGGATCGGACCGAGACAATCGCTGCTTCGGCGGCGCTGCTTTCTTGGAGAGTCTCCTCCACTTCTTTCGCTTTAGTCTAACTGCCTTCTTCCTCTTGGCGGCGTGCGAAGTCGACCTTGACCTCACGCCCGTGATCGTGGCCTGTACCGCTGCCGCCTCCTTCTCCTTTCGCTTGAGGTCGATGGCGTGATCCCTGCACAAGTGCTGCCTGTCCTTCCTCCGCCCCAGCTTCCCGTGGAGAATGAGGCAGGGCAGGTGGAGAGCCGCTGGGCAGCCGTGATTGCCGCCGCCGCCGCCGCCTCCCGCCGCCGCGCAGTCGACGCTGGCCCCGCGCCGGCCGCAGTAGCTGCAGGTCCTGCCAGAGCAGCGCCCGACCTCGGCCACCACCTGCTCGGCCGTGTGGTCGCAGCAGCCGCCGCCTCCTAGCCCGCTGGCCGCCCTCAGGCAGGCGGGGTGCACGGAGAGGCCACCGGGGACGGAGGACGACAGCTGGACCAGGTCGAAGTCGGAGGAGAGCGGGTTGGCGCTGAACACCTGGTTCCTCAGGCAGAGGCAGCATCGCAGTCCTCCCACGACGGCGCTCCAGGGCATGGCGAATGACCACGCCGCGATTCCCGGCCTTCAAGACTGGGACAACCTGTAGGTACACAACCAAAGGAGAAGAGTGACAAAACACGACGTTCGAGATAAAGTGCGAAAGGAAGGGGGAGAAGGGAGGGGGAAAAATTACACTGCTGCTAGAACAGGAAATTAACTCATGTGGGTTTGAACCAATAGGAGAGAGAGTTTGTCCTCAGTAGCAACGCGTGCATATGTGCAGTGCATGTGCGACGTGCACCTTTCCACCAAGTGTATTAGGTTACGTGTGCGCTGGCTTGGGCAGGTGGGTCGGTGGGTTGCACTGGCAGCAGCAAGTCCTTATCGGTCCTCCTTATCTCTCCTTTTTTTTTTTGGTTGCATCACACGAGGTGTGCCTAATACCTACGTGCCACCTCAGAAGGAAAGAAGGGAAGGAAGGAACTGTCTTTTTTTTTTTTTTCGGAGGGGACTTTTTGCAAACAATTGCGGTGGAGATGCCACAAGTGGGGGGCACAACTTAAAAGCCGTCTTGCAAACGGAGGCAAACTATAGCAGGGGCCGCGGAGAATTCAATAAAGACGGAGGGAGGTGGAGGAGGAGGAGAAAGAGGACGGCTTTCTATCTCGGGTTTAAGTCAAGGCCACGATAATTGAGTCTCGAGCAGGGGGAAAAAAATCTGCTCGCTCTTGTCCCTCACCCGTCTCTTTCTCCTCCCCCTCCTCCTCCTCCTCCTCCTCCTCCTCCTCTCTCCGGGCTCCTCCAGATGGCGGGTGGCTACGGACGGCGATGGAGATGTGGCACAGCTTCTTAACAATGTAGCATTTTCAACTCCAACGAGGGCGAGGGAGGGAGCGAGAGGGAAGGCTCCGACGGCACGTCCAGGGGCGGATTTACTCACAATGATGTGGAGAGAAAGAAAGGAGGACAAGCGGAGGAGAGAGAGAGAGACGGGAGGGGGGGTCCTCATGAGCAGGCGGAGAGCGGAAGAGAGAGGAGATTGGTGACAGCAGCCGCTTCTTAACCGGACGAAGGCAGAAGGGGCTCTCGCTCTCTCTCTCGCTCTCCCCCTCGCCTCGTTGCGCTTCACACACTTCCTCTCTATCTCTTTCTCTCTCTCTCGGCAGAAAAGGTCAGCTTGGAATCGAGTCCCCCGCTCTGGTTGGTAGTAGAAAGCTGCAGGAGAGGGAGGAGGAGGAGGAGGAGGAGGAAGAGGAGCTGCCTCAGCCGGGGAGAGAGAGAAAGCCCACAGGAAGAGTAGGAGTAGGTAGGACCAGGTGTGTCTGCGAGTGCGAGTGCGAGTGCGCGTGGCGTGGCGTGGCGTGCAAGAAACACCTTTTTTTTGCTAGTACAGAGTGAGGTACAGAGGAGTAAATATGTAGGGTGAGAGAGAGAGAGAGAGAACAACACTTGGACGAGTTTGAATTGTGCAATTGACAGGGTTGGATTGATCGGCTTGCCTGAAATGGGTTGCGCCTGCGCCTGCCATCTATTTTATAGGTGCCACCTCCCGACCAACACACAGTGCATAACACCAGTATGGTGACACTTTACACAATATATTCTGTGCAGTGGCAGAACCAAAACCCCAACATCTGGTGACACAACCTGCTCTGGTCACCATGCTGGATGTGTGGTCCCTGCATAGACCGCACATCACATCTTGCATAGGTCTTGCACTATAGTATGTCCCATGTTTGATCTATGTGGCGCATTGAAATTTCTATGCGCTGTGTGTTGGTAGGCACAGAGGTCATGCGTAATTCAACTTAATTGGTGTGACAGTCTCGCGGTCGAATTGACCGTTGGTCCTTCTTTCTCCCTCCTTTGACAAGAACACGGAACCTCACCTTTGACCCCCGCCATGGTTGGCGGCGGTGGCGGACGTTCCTCGCACACCCCCTACCCTGGAAGAGGGTTTTCCGCTGCCCCAGGTTGCAAACGGCGGCAGCCGTCGACGTCTTCGACTTCGCGTCCTCCGTCTCCTCCGCGGTCCTTGTCGTCGATGCTGCTGGCGGACGTGAAGAAGGACAAGAGAAACAGCAGTAGCAGCAGCAACGAGCCCGCCGTCCAGCTAGCCCACCCAGACACACACACACACACACATTCACACTGAACAGAAGGAGGGAGACTGGAGGAGGAGGGCAGGAGGAGCGAGCGAAGCATTGCCTTTGCCGTTGAAAAAAAAGTTGAAAAAGGAGGGAGAAGAAGGACTGCCATTGCATTGCCCTGCATCGCATCGCTGCTGCTTCTGTTCTACCGTCGCTCTTAATCTCCCATGACTGAGATTCTCGAGCCCAAGCCGCTCACGACATCACCTAGTGCTAGCTAGGGATGGTCTCTTTTTGACGGCCATAACGTGTGGTGTACCGATACATGGTCGACATCCGGTTGTGGCAAGATGTCCGTCCCAAGAAAAGAGTTGCGTATAAACTGAATGATACTGGCACAATATGTCAACTGTGACTTGATAAAGTGTCAAGTCACGAAGCCTAAAAACATGAGCATCTTGTCATAACTGAATTTCGACTGCATTGAACTATTTTTTTTTATAGTACTGTACCGTACGTACACTAGTCTTCCGTTAAGGTAGCGAAATTAATCGAACAATTTACGTATTACTGACCTTTTTGGCATCATACGAGGGACGTAGTGCTGGTAGATCATCCCCTTGAAGTCAAAGAAAGCCACCAGCATGACTTTCTTCTGACTCCCCACCACTCTTGCCTTTGTCGGGGGGTTGGAGCCCTTCTCG
>JAAUYM010022010.1_pt1 | contig 13059 bp, 16 predicted proteins | sample 7278001 | NCBI WGS metagenome assembly JAAUYM01 (sample SAMN14350224, study PRJNA611818) | marine sediment metagenome | isolation source: surface marine sediment (1.8m) | place: French Polynesia: Moorea | collected 2018-08
ATGAGGTGCGCCGGCTGCCATCAGTCGTCGCCAGGTGGCCTTTGCGGTGTGACGAACCATTTTGTAGCTCCTACTGTACTAGTACTAGTACCACTTTGAGCAGGGATGCCAGTTTGGCTTTTCTGACAGCAACTTTTTATGTACCGGTATACCGTATACTATAAATCACTTTTCCCGAAAATTTGCTTACACTAAAAAATGAGAAACATTGGCCAAAAAAAATCGAGCCTTTTGGCTTTTTCTTGACATGTTTGGACCTTTTTAACATTGGCTTTTTTTTACTTTAACGACCTGGCAGCCCTGCCTGAACAAGCATAGCCAAAGTGATTTTTTTTACGATGGTGAAAACAGTTTTGGGTGCCTTATTACCGCAGTACCTACTACATGAAGAGTTTTACAACTGGGTACATTGGTGGCACAAAGCAGCTTGAAATTACTTGCTTAATTGCTGATGACTGATCGCCTATTTTTCACAAGCGCGTTCAGCATAGTCACAACAGACAAAAAAAAAACACATTTCATCTGAAGCAAACATTTATTTTCACCACGCTGTGCTTAGCATACTAAGGATCGCTCCCCCCCAAAAATGAGCATCTTGTTGCAAACGAGATAGCAATTTTTTTAACCCTAACCGAAACAAAACATCAATCGATTTCCCCTCGAATATTTTGCAGACGTTATGGGAGAAGGTAAGATCGATCGGGGCGCGGTGCTCTCCACCTATGCGCGCGCACAAACACCCAGAACAAGAAAATAATAATTAAGTGTTTGTATTGTTTGCAATGTGTACTGTACTACGTGTCTTCTTTTGCTTCTGTCCTCTCTCTCTATCACACACACAAAAACACAACAACAAAGTATTTTTTTTATATATATTAACATGAGGGAAACCGGCTGTCGTGATCTGCACGTGTGTGCGAACGTGGTTTTTTTTTTGCACACCTCCCGACATATTACTACTACGCGTTCCCCAATTCTGATGACAAAAGACACACCATTTTTTTTTCACGTGTGGTGTCAGCTGCTCACTCTTCACTGCAGTAGTACAACACATTATAGTGACAAGAAACAGAACAGCATGAAGATGTTGAAGGCGCAGAGCTCTTACGCCAATTTTTAACATCTCCTTAGAAGATTAAAGAAAAAAAAGCAAACAAGAACGGCATTTTTTTTTTACCGTCTTGTTTGTCATCCATGACATTTTGCTACCCGACAAACCTACAGAACTAACCCACAACCTAACAAAAACGACCACAGTTGACGCTCTCACTAATGACACCTTTCGCTGGAGCCACAGAATGTCCAGAAATGAACTAGACTCACTCATTGCGGCACCTATAATTTAATAGATTTTTGCGATATATGGGAAGAAGCAATGAGTGGCTTTTTTTCCACTGGACATGCTGTTACATCTGACACTTCAGAGCGACATGACACGGATATATTTTTTAAAATCCATGTTCAGACATCCTGATCAATGTTGAGCAACCTCATGTACTAGTAGCATTGCCTCCCTCTCCCTCGCGCTTACGAAAACAACAGAAAAATACCTAAATAATAACAATAAAAAACATCATCTGTCGTAGTGTGAACCCCTGTCCTTTTCAACACAGACACCCCATGGGCGATGCTTCATCCAGACATTCACGCGCACTTTTTTTCTGAAAAATTTCCCTCAGAGAAGACGGCGTACATGCTGGTGTGCATGCTGTACATCCTGGTCGGCCTGGCCTTCACCTCCACCATCATCGAGCTGGTGCGCCGCCAGTACGCGGAGAGCTGGCGCAAGATGCAGGAGCTGAGGGCGCAGATCCAGGCGCAGCTCAAGCTGGCGGCCACGCTCAGGCAGATGGCCGACGCCGCGGGGAGGAGCGGGGTGGAGATAGAGGGACTCGACATCGGGGGAGACTTGGTGAGAAAGGAGGAGGAGGGGGAGGAAGAGATGGAGGAGGAGGAGGAGGAGGAGATGGAGGAGGAGGAGGAGGAGAATCAGGAGGAGATGGAGGAGGAGGAGGAGGAAGAGGGGGATAGTTGCTAAATTGTTTGACTTTCTAGACCATTATTTTTACTTTTTTTTTACTTTGCGTAACTGGCAACCCTAGAGTGTCAGGGTTTTTTTGTGTGTGTGACCTTCCGCCCGAGACACGTGGAAGGATGCCCTCGCCATTCTCCTCCTCTTCGAATTTCAGGCCGACCTGAAGGCCAACATCGCGAAGTACAAGCGCGGCAAGTTCGGCAAGGGCCTCTCCGACATCGACGTGGACGAGCTGGACTGGATCGAGTCCGGCAAGAGGGTCAAGGCAGTCACAATATTCATCTACGAGACGTCAGTCTAACCATCGAGGTTGTTTTAAAAAAAAACCACAAATGGTTGTTTTTTGGGGGAGGAAAATGAGGGTTTGGATGTGTTTTTTTAGCAGTGCCTTTTGCCGCGACTTACAGGAGAAATTTTGAAATGCCAGCAAACTCAGCAATCAAGCAAAAAAAAAAAAAAGCAAGGCAAATCTGGCAAGTTGACTGCCAGATATGAAATTTGTCAAAAGATCATTATGCTTTTTAGCACACTTGTAAAAGAGGAAAAAGAGATTGAAAGTTGCAAAAGAAAAATCATGTACGAACTACGTGACAAAAAGGGAAAAAAACTAAGCACCAACCAAGAGTTGAAGCTTACTTTTTTTTTTAATAAAACATCCTTCTTTTTTGGGTGCAGCACACTGCCCATTTCTACCTACCCACTACACTACAGCAAAAAAGACCTCGCAATCCTCCCACCCACCCCCCACCCACCCGCCGCACACCAAACCACCTACCGAAATAGACACAAGCTCATTTTCAAAAATAAAAAAATAGATAAAACAAAGTCCATTTTTTTTTTTTGCATGTAGGGCATCTCTTCAACCGCGTCCTTGCAGCAACAGCGCCTAATGAGGGAAAAGACAGGTTTTTGACAGCGTTTAATCATACCTTGCAAGCAGTCTCGTTTAAAAAAAAGGTTGGGAACCACTGAGTCAGTGCGCGTCTGAAGCCTTTTTATTTCATCCTTCTCACTGCAAGAAGTTGATCTCGCTCTGCAGCCTGTTCCTCACCCATGAGGGCCTCCCCTTCCTGACGGCGCACCCCTTCTGGCTGGCGAGGGCCGCGCGCAGGTCGGCGTCGGTGGCGCCACCGCCCAAGAGGGCGTCGCGGAGGTAGTTGGGGCAACCGGAGATGTAGCACTTGTTGTCAGGGGTCCTGTCCACCACGTTGTAGCACCTTTTCATTTGAGAATAAGTTCTTAAAAAAATCATGACGTGTCTCAGCTCTCCTGAATTGCAGGCAGGCAGATTTTTTTTTTTTTGTTTCTTGTGGGCCTATTATACGCTTAAGGCCTAGAATCAGTGTTGCCACACACCAGTGCGAGATCGACGCCAGGACCGCGGTGCCCCTGTCGCTCAGCCTGTCGTCGTAGGGGGCGATCCTGTTCATCAGCGCCCGCTTGAAGGCCGCGTTCAGCTGGAGGCCCTCGTCCAGGGTCAGCCTGAGGTCCTTCTCGTCCAGCCCGGCCGCGTGGACGGCGGCCCTCGTCCTTAGCCCCAGGTACGGGTCCAGCTTGGCCAGCAGGGCCCCGCCGGAGGAGGGGACGCCCATCCCGATCAGAATCGACCTGTTAAAGTTGTGCTTATACTTAATTACTGATACAGATAATCACTGATAAGAACTCTATTAATTAGGACGGTTATTTAGGATTTTTTTTCTCATTTATCCAAGTTCAGTTGTACTTGGTGCTGACCTGGACTGCTGACCCAGATCAACGCCGGTGGCAATTGTGACCCCAGAGCCGCTGGTCGGGATGTACCTGAAGAAGATAGTGCAGAGGGGTAAAAAAAAAAGCATAAGATTATATTACTACTTATTTGATGTAGCTCTAACAAAATCTCATTATTTTTAACATTTAGCTTCTCGAAAATTGTCTCACCCCTGGAGATACAGTCCGCCCTCCTCCTTGTTGATGTGCTTGTCCACCAGGTCGACCCCGGGCGGGTTGACGCAGCACCTGACGGCGGAGGAGCCGGGGCAGAGGCGACTCACGCTGATGCCGGAGCAGGTGGCAAAGTTGCGGCAGGTGCCGCCGAGGGAGGAGCAGGTGACGGAAGCTAGGTGTCCAAATAGTAGTAAGTTTTTTTAAAAAAAAAAAGTTTAAATGTGTTTTATCGCTGCGCACCTGGCACGCAGCACCTGACGTCGTTGGGCTGGTCGGGGCACTTCCCGGAGACGAAGTTGCCCCCGCCCGGGCAGGAGGTGGAGGTGAATCGGCAGGTGCCACCAAGCGACGAGCAGGACGCCTCAACATCTGTCAAGTTACTAGTGCACGATGAAACGCGTGTGCGTCTATACTACCAGTGTGCAAACCGGCAAACCTGGCTTGCAGCACCGGACGTTTCCCGGCTGCGTGGGGCACTTCCCGCTCAGGTATGCACCCCCGGCGCACCTGGTGGAGGTCCGCTGGCACAGGCCGCCCAGGCCCACGCAGGGCTCCTCGTTGTAGGCCGACGAGACTGTGGTGGAGTAGAACTCCAACGTGGGATTAAAGTTATTGGCAAGCAGGTAAATAGAGAGAAACAGAAGCAAGTATGAAAGCTCAAAAATTTGTTCTGGACCTGCAGATCTGCTACTTGCCTTCTACTACAAAGATGACGTGGAGGAGGAGGAGGATTGCCATGGTTCAAAGTCCAAAAAAAGATCTGCAGGGTTCTCCAGCTTCTCCTTTTCTAAAAAAGTAGTTACAATCACGCTCAACTAACTTTAAGAGAAGGAATGGGAAACTTGACACAGGCTTTTTTTTTTGCTAACTGAGTGAAGAGGAAACGTTTTTTTGATTGCAGTTGCAAAGTAGATATCCTTCCCTTCCTGTAGAAAATTTTGCTCCTTCCGAGAAGTGAGTCAGTCATCTGTTGACTGCGGCTACTACAGTCGAACCCCCACATAATTTTTTCTCCCACTTTGTCCAACCAGGTTTCCAGTTGTCCGAACAAAAATTATCTCTTAAAGGTTCTCTCAAACTGTGCTGCGTGTTCTCGTAGAATATTTCTACTTAACCGGTTTCGACTGTTCACAGCTCTTTTGCTTCGGGGATTCTCCACTGTTGGACCTGTTGTAGGGTTGTTTTTTTTTTCAATCTCCCCATTTTTCAGTCGAATTTTTCAAAAATCCGTCCCTTCTACTATGTGGGATTTCCCCTACCTCTCTGGAGCCAATCCGTGACCTCTTCTTGCACCCTTTTCCGATAGCCAAAGGAATAAAAAAAAACAGAAAAAAAAAATCATCAACTGCAGTACCATACAGGGTGAAAATTTCATCTTAGGTTTTTCAAATTTAGTAACTTTTTGTATGATAAAAACAGACAATGAAAATGAACACAATATGTTCTTTATTGAAAGCAGTATTTTATGAGCCCATAATAATCAGTACACAGACCCATAAAAAATCAATATTATCTACCGTCAGACACAATTTTGTCCTCTCCTCTCCCTATGATCCTTATTAGTTGCTGCACCACACGTCCAACAGCCTCTCCTCCTGCCCTCAGACCCTGTGGTCAGCCTCCCCTCGTCCAAACTTGGTGTTCATCAACAACAGCTCCTCCCTGGTCTGGCCCTTCTCCCCCTCCTCCCCCCCTCCCGTGGACTTGTCATCGCGGAAGAGCCGCTCCAGCTGAGTCAGGGTGAGGCCCTGAGTCTCGGGCAAAAACCTGAGGGTGTAGGAGATGGAGAAACGGTTGATTTTTGCTGCTGAAAAACTGTATAGTACAGTGGACTTTTGCATAACCTCCGATATATAATTTTAAAAAAGAACTTTTGCTGTAATTTAACTTGCACGAAAATGTCTAGTTATCGTTCTAGTTTGCAAGACGCTAACCTCAGGACGAAACCGCTTGCCAGAAAGCAGCACATCGAGTTGCAGATGAAGGCGCCGCCGAGACCCAACAGGTTCACCTGCGCAGGGAACAACTTCAGCACCAGGGAGGACACCAGGTACCTGACAAGGAGCAGCTTAATTGAGTTGATGGGATCAAAGCCATGTTTGGCCAAATTTTCTATCGGATTCTTTAAAAACTTGTTGCCAAAGTTCACTGAAAGTTTTCATTACCTAGGAGCCAAAATTTGTAAAAAAAAAAAAAAAAAATCTGGCCGACGACCGACCAAAACTGGCAACACTTGATTGGAATGAGGAGAAGACGGAGGTTTTCCTAACCTGATTGCGATGACGGTGCCGGAGCAGAATGCCTTGGCCTTGGCCGGGAAGAGCTCCCCGATCAGGGTGAAGCAGACGGGGCCGACGCCGAGGCCGTAGAAGAAGGTGGCCAGCACCAGTGAAAGCGGCGGCAGAGTCGACATCACCGTCGTCATCAGCGGAGACCCCACGGCGACGCCATCGGCGGCGGCGGCGCCAGAGTCCTTGGCAGTGAGGCACGCGCCGAGTGCGCCGACGGCCACGCCCATGGCGACGGCAGAGGCGACGAACTGCCTCCTCCTGTCGGCCCTGGCCATGATCGGGGCCGAGCAGAGGATGCCCAGGACGAGCGAGACGTGCTGCAGGCAGGCCAGCAGGTAGCGGTCGACCTCCGGGAGACCTGCACGGTGGAGGATCTCTAGGCTGTAGTAGGACATGGCCTCCGCGCCGGACATGATCTGGAAGAAAATGTTGGCCACCTTGCAAGCAAACTGAATTAATGGAAATTGGTCGGGAGACGGTCTAGAATTGTCCAATTATTCTACGTAGTTTCTCCGACCTGGAAGACGAACATGGTGGAGAGGATGATGGTCGGCCTCCTGACCTCCCCGTCCGTGGCCAGCTGCCTCAGCTTGGTGGCGAACCTCCTGCAGTAGGAATCAGTGGGGTCCCTCTGCTCCTCCTTCTCCTCCTTGGAGAAGCACCTGACGATCTCCTTGACCTCCTCCAGGGCCGGGTAGTCGCGCCCCCTCAGGCGGAGCAGGGTCCTCTCCGCCTTGGACACCATGCCCCTTTTCACCTGTGGTGGATAGGCATTACAGTGAAAAATTGTGTGATGCCACCAACATCATAGGTAGGTACTAGTAGACCCACCAGCCACAACGGGCTCTCCTCCATGAACCTGGAGAGGATGAGGAAGACGGTGGGAGGTGTGGCACAGACGAGCAGGCAGGTCCGGAAGGAGAATGGGGCCCAGGCAAAGACGACTAGGCAGGACAGCCAGGACAGGTTCAGCATCAGGATGTTCATCACTCCCAGCACGCCGCGAAACCTGACCAGGAACGATACTAAACTTGTACCTGGTCAATTCGTCACGTTCAACTCACCCGACCAAGATTGGGATCCTTCCTACCTGATGAGCGTGATCTCGCTGAGCATGACGTGTGAGGTCGGGTCGAGCAGCCCCACCCCGACCCCGACGATGACCCGCCCGACCAGTAGCATCGGGAGGCCCTCGGTCGCCCCGATGGCCAGCCAACCGGTGGTGATGGCGGCGGAGGCCAGCGTCAGGGTCTGCCTCCGCCCCTGCAGGTCTGACAGGGGACAGCTCAGCAGGTTGCCCACCATCATGGACGCGGAGAGGATGCTCACTGCAAAAACACAGGTATAGTATACTTGCATTTTCCTATATATGGGAGAATGCATCACGTAATGTTGTAGATTTTTAATTTTTAGCAATGTCAGGTCAGTTTTTTTGCAGTGAACATTCTCTCCCAGCATCCACAAGTGGTGGGCGGCCTGCTGAACCATCATTCCCTGGCCAGCTCGTCAAGGACAGTGAAACAAACGTTTGCTGATTTCAATTTTGACACTCCTGATGCCACACTTCTGCTCATGTCACAGACGAACATGGATAATCCGAGTACCTGAGTAATATTTCCTGGGCTATATACTACTAGTGCATGTAGCAAAGAAATTCTGTCAGGATTTCCCAAGTTCTGATTAACCAGGTTCGACTGTACTAGAACATATTACCAAACCACGAGCTCTGCTCGTCCGACAGCGGACCCTCCTTGAGCGGAGCCGTCTCCTCCGACTTGTAGAACTCCAGCGTGGGCGCCGTCGAGCCCATGGACATCCCCACCGTCAGCGCGGGCATCAGACCCAGCAGGGCGTTCCGAACCTGGTCGCGACGTCCGTGTAAGAGGGGGGAGGGGGAGAAGGAGGAGGAGGAAGGAGAAGGAGGAGGAGAAGACTCTGAATCCGTACTCACAAGCACTGTACTGTTCAGTCAGGAACTGGACCTTCTACTACCGTACCATGGGCCAGACCCTGGCCTCCTTCTGCAGGTGGAAGATCTCGTTGCCGTCCTCCTCGTTGGTGATGCCGCCGACGCAGCCGCAGCGGAAGCATCCTGCATTGGAGCCTCCTCCGCGGAGATTTTCCTCCTCCTCCTCCTCCTCCTCCTTCTTGGGGGTCTCCATGGTCACGGCAGGAGAGTCACTGCTGGATGATGCCTCCTCTCATGTCGCTCAGGCTGTCGACGAGACAGAGGAAGGACTTCTTGTCTGCGTCTGACTGGTCATTGTGGTCTGGTGGGTCTGAGGGGGGGAGGGGAGGGCGACTTCCCCGTTATGGCGACCTTGCCATCGTGCCATAATGTCTGCTTTCTACTTCAGACAAGAAAAAAGTTGCAATGACTCAGGCAACACAATTTAGCATATTTTTTTTATCTTTTGTTTTAAAATGTGTTGTTGTTTTTTTTTTTCGAGTTGCACTTTTTCTTTCCTCCCTGGCTTGGTGAGTGCGTCTGTCCCTACTCGGAAACAGATATGAAGAAGACGATTTGGGAAACGAAGGGTCGTCCGTCGGCCGTCGGCCCGTTTATGGGTCAACTTTCTTTGTCCTTCCCCACCCCACCCCACCCCACCCCACTCCCCTGATGTCCTGTGAGTCGCTTCCGTGTCTCTCTCTGTGTGTGTGTGGGTGCGTGTGGACAGCAGGAGCGTCACACACACACACACTATGGACCTACTATTCTGTTTCACACAAACTGCTTTCCCCCCCCCCCCACGCATGAGATGCGAGCATTCATGAAGCTTTCACAGCTGATGCCCAGAGAATAGTACCTAGTACCTACATATGTATAACAGAACTTTACTACAAGGGAAAAAAAATAGTCTTCCTGCACTATGGAGACGGAGCGTGAAACTTTTCTTTTTTTTTATTTTAAAGCAGGACTTCCCAGAAACTGCTGCGGTGTCAACTATTTTTCCGACTGTATCAGACAGATTTTATGGGTCCATCAAATTGGTGTTGTTGTTTTTTCTCCTTCTTCTCCCTTGCCCAAATCACAGTCACTTTAAGTGTCCCTAGTCTCGTGCTATCAAGGATGCTCTCATTATTGGTGTCTTGCGATATGGCCAAACAATAAACTATACGAAGGTATATGCGTATGTAGAATGCATTTATTCCTTAACATAGCGAGGGTGGACTAGCAGGGGGTGACAAAAAAAACACGAAAAGAAAAAAAAAACATTTGATTCTTGTCACTTTTTTCCAACTTGCAATGTTTTGAAATATGGCACGCGTTTAGGTGCGTCCAAAAAAAAAAAAAAAAAACGAGCACGTTCTGTCTACTTGTGGCTAGGGCATGTCCGAATATGGATTTCTTAACCCGGATAATTTAGCCAAACTCTGAAAATAAAAAAAACGGATGTCCGGTTCCGTTTTAGCACATGCCCTACTAATGGTCGAGTCAATATCACACTAGGCTCCCCTTGGGCTCAGCCCCGGTGGGTGCGCCCGGGGTCTCTCCGGCGCCGTCTCCTGCGATCCTGGCCAGGCTGAGCTGCTCCTGCAGCTGCCTGATCTTGGGCGCCACCGCCGGGATTCCTCCTCCGTTTGACGACCTCAGGGAGGTCAGCGAACTTGGTTGCTGGTGTTGCTGGTGCTGGTCTCCCGGTGGAGGGAGGAGGGGAGGAAGGTCCGCGCTGTCGGGGCGACCTTGGCTTCCTGGAAAGAAGAGAGTTGAATGGAATAGTCAGAACAGAGTACGATCGCAATGGCAGCAACAGAAATGGTGATACCAGCAACAGCGACGGCGACGGCGTCATCCGCAACAGCAACAACGATGACGGCATCACCAGCAACAGCAACAACGATGGCGGCATCACCGGCAACAGCAATAACGACAGCAGCAGAAACAAGAACAGTAAACGGCAACAACAACAGCAGCAGCAGCAACAGCAACAACAATCAAACACTGACCGGACAGACTTGGCGACGGCCCGCCGCTGCCCGCGCCGCCTCCGCCGCCGAAGCCGCCGCCTCCTCCGCCGCCCCCGCCGCCGCCGCCGCCGCGCGGGCAGCCGTAGCCAGAGTCGTTGTGGGAGTCGTGCGAGCCGCCGCCGTCGGAGGTCGTCTTCCCGAAGCCGAGGAGCGGCGGGTGCTGCATGGCCATGGCGGACACCGGGTCCGTGTGCGCATGCGCGAACGGCGGCCGGGTCGACGGCGCCGTGGGAGGTGGCGGGCGGTAAGGAGGCGGGAGCGCTTGAGGTTGCTTGGGCATCAGAGGCGGAGGGTGGGAGAAGAGGCGGGAGGAGGAGGAGGAGGAACTTGGTGCCAAAGGAATCGGGCGCTGGATGAAGTTCTGGAAGGAATCATGGAACTCGGTTACTAGGGCATCTCGGTTAATTAAAAATCTTTTGTCCAAATCTTTTTCTTTTAATTCCTAATTTATTTTTTCATGGTTACCTGGTAGATGGCTGCGCTGGTCGTGTCCTTGAGCGGCGGCTTGATGGGCGGCACCGGCGGGTGCGAGTTGTGCCCGCCGGCGCCGCCGCCCCAGCTCCTCCCCGTCGCCATCACGGGCTGATGCTGCTGCTGGTGTTGGTGGTGGTTGATCATGAGTGGCGACTCCGCGGCGGAGGAGGATCCGTGGTAGGACTGGCTCTCGCTGTTGGTGCTGTAGGAGATGACGTCCAGCATCACCGGGTTGTTGTTCATGTTGCTGCTGCCGTTGCTGTGCGCCGGCGTCTCCACGATGACGGTGGCGGCCGCGGCCGCGGCTGACGCGGCTGATGAGGCGGCCGCCGTCCCCCCCGCAGCCGCCAGCTGGTTCTGGTTCTGGTAGAGCGGAGCGTGAGGGTCCTCCTGATGAAGATGTTGCTGTTGCTGCTGTTGCTGCTGTTGCTGATGCTGCATCGGCGCCAGGCTGATGGCGGTGAAGTCCCCGAAGTCGCAGAAGAGGTTCTCGTCGCCGGCGCTATTCCTCCTCACCCGGACGCCGTGTTGCTGCGGCTGCGGCTGTTGCCTCGGGTGATCCGACACCCTGAGTTCCTCTCCTCCTCCTCCTCCCTCGCCCTTCTCTCCGGTTCCTCCGGGCCAGAGCGGCTCCGGCGGGTTCCCCCGCCCGGACTGGACGTTGACCATCTCGACCCCGCCACCGCCGGCTCCGCCGTCTCCGCCGCCGTCCCCGTCTCCGGCCAGGCACTCCTCGCTTGCCGCCCGCCTCAGCGTGCCGCTCTGCAGCTCCGACCAGAATGCCCTCTTGCGCCGCTTGGAGCTCCTGAGCATGGTCCTCATGAAGGCGGCGTCCCTGCCGTCCCTGAGGGCAGAGTTCCTCTCCAGCTCGCCCACCCTCTTCTCCAGCCAGGCCGAGAGGTCGCCGCGGAGCATCAGGTCGCGCACGGCCTTTAAAAATGAAAATATTGGCTTGTTGCAAACGACGAACAACGACGAAAAACGCCAACAACCGACAACATTGCGCGAGTCCCTGCTAATTGTAGTACTAAGGAATTGGTTGCGGAAAGGCACTGAAAGTTCTGCTTTCGACTGAAAAGGACTCTCAGATAGACAAGGACCAAAGAAGACTTCAAGTAGAAGGTTTTTTTTTAGTAAATGTACAGATTTTTTAAGCGCACTTTATCTCGTATTGTCTCTACACAGTGGCCCAAAAAAAACACTTTGGAGAGACTGGTTGTTGCTAGGCGCCATCTGCCGCTAGGGCGATGAGATGACCAAAGTAGCCATGAGAAGAACGCGTCCCAACCAATATTGGTATTACTAGGGTCACACCCAACGGCTACGCCACTAGTGGTAATTAGTGGTTGGGTAGAGATTTGGGAGATTTGGTTGCGCAGGTTGCTCTAAGGGTTCTCTTTTTTTCACTATTTCAACACCTGCTCACCTGGCGTTAGGACAACTCGTCGCTAATTTGCACCCTAGCGGTATTGGTTGGGATGCTTCACCCGTTCAGTGTTGACAGGTTTTCTGTACCTGATGTCGCTCTATGTTGATCCTGTCCCTGATGGCCCTCCTGTCCATCCTGTCGTGGCACTCCCACCGCTCCTGGGCGAAGGTCTCCTTCATAGAGTTGGACAGGCCCGACAACTGCATGGGGAAGGAAAAAGAAATTGTTTATCCAACTAAATATTTTTGTCAATTTTTCTTTGTACGAGTAACTTTTCAGATAGTGAAACTTACTTTATTACGGGCACTTTGAAAAAAAAAAAAAAACAATAATAAACTAAGTTCCTGTTCCTGACCTGGTCCCTGGTCTTCTTCTCCAGGTGGCTGATCCTGCTGGACAGCCTCCCGTGGCTGAGGTCCAGGTGCCTGAAGACGTCCCTCTTGTTCCGGTCCATCTTCCTCTCGACCCTGTCGATGATGGGCGCGCAGTAGCAGGTGTACCCGCTGCCCACGGGCCCCTTCCTGATCTTGCCCCCGAGGTCCAGGAAGTACTGCTCCCCGGCCCGGAGCGGCTCCTCCGGGAGCGAGGCCGGGTCCGGGTCCGGGAAGTCGGCCGGGTCAGGGTAGTAGTGGCAGCCGTAGGGGGACCAGTTGGCCGGGTTCGGCGCGGGGCCGTGCTTGCGGTGATGGTGCTTGGAGGAGGACTTGTTCTGGTGGGGGTGGCGACGGTGGGGACTCTGCAAAGTGAAAAAATTGATGGTTAAATGCAAATAATCAACATCTTCTTTTACTATTTTTAAGAGTGATCTTTTCCCCTAAAAGCGCTATTGGCAAGCAGTCCTAAAAGTTATTGAATCTAACGTCAGAATCTTAGTTTTTTTTTTAAATCTTACTTTACTGTGGTGCTTGTCTTTTCTCTTCTCCTTCTTGCCCTTG
>JAAUYM010089534.1_pt1 | contig 13053 bp, 9 predicted proteins | sample 7278001 | NCBI WGS metagenome assembly JAAUYM01 (sample SAMN14350224, study PRJNA611818) | marine sediment metagenome | isolation source: surface marine sediment (1.8m) | place: French Polynesia: Moorea | collected 2018-08
CTGCTCAAAAAAGGAGCCTTTCTGTGTTCCATATTGCCTTTTTTTTGCCACCGCCAACAGCAGCAGCTTGTCGACAGGTTTTTTTTTGCTACTGTCGTCAAAAAACGCTGGAAGCCTAGTAGCAAAATTGGCATCGTTTGTTTATTCATCTCCTGCCTCCACTTTTCTCTTTATTTTCCCCATAGGCTTCCCTTCCTTTCCTCTCTCTCCCTCTCTCTGGCTGTAATGGGGGCGGAGGAAGCAGCCATGGCTGGTGGGATGTTATTGTTAATGCGCGACATGCAACACTGAGAAGAAGTGAGGTCCTTCTGGGGGATAGAGGGAGAAAGCAACAACGGTGGCGAAGAGAGGGAGAAGGAGGCGAGTAAAGGCCTCGCAGCATCATCTCCCCTTCTCCTCCCCCTTTTATGTCAATACCAAGCCGAATGAAAAGAATAAAGGGGAAAAGAAAGGAAAGGAAGGGAAAGGAAGGGAAAGGACTTTATATGGGCTCGGAGAAAGGAAAGAGGGGAATGATGAAGCTGCCCTGGTGCTGTTTTCCAGAGGTCGCCCCTTTCTCCCCTCTCTCTCTGTGTTTGTCGGACGGACACACGCAGGATCGAGGGAAAAGGGGGCAAAGGGTTTGCAATCCCAGATTCACGCGTTTGAATAAAAAAAAACCGGGAGAATCTGTTGGTTGCCTCATTTGTTGCCCGCTGTGATGGATCTGCCGTGACTAACAAGCAGCCAGAAAGAGAGCGCCCTTTTTGGGGTGGGGTGGGGGAAGAGGCTCTCTTTCAACCCCTCAGCAGCGGCGGCGCGGGCACAAAGCGAAAGGGAGAAAAGAAGAGAGTAGCTGAGACTCTTCTTTAGTAAATGGATCAAAGGGGGGGCTTTCCAGCTGTTAAAGTGGATGAGCGCAGAGAGTGTGCGACAGAGAGAGGGGAAAAGGAAAGAAAAACTTCTTTTTGAGTTTTGAGAGCGTCTTCGAAACTTTCTGTTACCCCCCCACCACCCTCTTTCCTCCAAGTGGTGCACTTGTCCACAACCTTGGCAGCGCTAACAAGACTGAGACAGGGAGAGAGAGGGGAGAGGAAAAATGAAAGGCAAAGTACAAAGTGCCTAATGACCCGTTAAAACGACGGAGAGAAAAAGGGAGTCACCAGTGCGTGAATGAGGAGTCTTTATGCGGGATGTGTCCTGTAGAGATTCATCCTTTTTCCCTTCTTCGCAGACCACCATGCATGCAATGATGAGGATGGTGGTGGTCGCTTTCACGGTTCCGTGGCTGCTCTTCCGATACAAGGAAAGGAGTAGGGGAAATTGCACGAATCGGTTATTTGCTTGCTGGTCAAAATTTGAGACAGATTCTCCAGAAAAAAAGCGGGTTGAGAAACAGACATTGTCTTGGTTTTTATCTGGATGGTCTCCAAAAAACCTCGTATAATTCGGAACCATTTTTCGTAAAGTAAATGATATTCCAGCATGCCCTACTAGAAAGGAGGAGGGGGTTGAGAGAGGCCAATAAAGACAACAGGCGGCTTCTTTCTCATAGCGGTCAATTACCTCCTCATTCTCCTCCTCCTCCCCCCAACACGTTTCTTCCCATGCAGATATGTCCGTTAACCATATTGAATCCCCCACCTCCCCATATTTCTGATTTCCTTTTCCGAGGTCATGCAAGACTCTGCTCATGTTTCAAGGACCTGGAGGGTGGGGGGAAAGAGCGGAGAAAAGATGAAAAAGGATTGCGCTAGAAGATAAATCTTCTTCTTCTCGCGCCGACTCGAGACGTCTCCCCCTCCCTCCTCCGCGTCCACAACCATTTTTCGAGTCCAGCGACTGCAGCAGCACAGCCACATCCATCGGTCAAACACCCACATTTGCAGAGAGGAGAGAGAGAGAGAGAGAGATTCTTGTTTACTCTCCCCCCTCTCTCTTTTTTCGGACGAACGCAAAAAAAGGGTTTTTCTCCTTTCTCCCTCCCTCCTCGTTTTTCTCTCGGTCGAATGCTTTTTTCCCCCTTCCTCCTCCTCTCAGTGAAGTGCTTCTTCTTGCTTGGAGAGCCTTCCTTCCTTCCCCTCCCTCCTCTTCCCATTTTTGCCCCTGCTCCTCGCTCTCACGCCAGTTACGGCAGTTTCTTTTTGCCTGTGTGCCACTTTTTCCACCCGCCCTCCCTCTTCACTTCCATCCGGGGGGGGGGGGGGCGAAGAGAGAAAGTTGTACGTAGTAAAGTAGTACAACTACGTACAGTCAACTCCGTTTATGCGTAGACGTCTCCGGAAATTGTCGATACACATCTACAATACGGACTATTATTGGAGGTAGCAAAAAACTGATCTTGTTCCTGAAAATTTTTCTAAGATTTCAAGAAACTTGAGTAATGTCCAGCGTCCACAGTCCTGCGTATAAGTGCTGGAATGAAGAAGCGCTGGGGAAATTGGAGAGGTGGAAGTAAGTAGTACAACTTTTTTTTACTATTTGAGTGCTATGTTTATCTCTCTTAAATTAAAGTACATACCTGAATTATGAATGCGCTTTTTCTACTAACTGACTAACTTACTAACATGTGTTGCCAATATTTTTGTACCACGTTTGTTTATGCAATGGCAGCAACGCTTTTTGCCTCCCCCCGCCTATTATGATTTTTTTCGTCAATTTCAAATTTTTCACCTGGTGAACATGTGATTGTAAAATAATTTTCACCCGGAGAACATGCCATTTCAATGTCACCTCGCCCATGTCTCATGTCACGTGTGCCTATTTTTGTCCCGTCGGGACGCCTTTACTAACCGTCCATCCAAGCAGCCCAAACGACGATGACGCCTTCGACAACGGGGAGATCACGGACGCACAAACACACGCACGCGTCAACCCGGCACCGTCGTGTGTGTGTGTGTGTTCCAATTTTACGTTGTTGTTCAGTTGATCACTGTCAACCTTTCTCATTATTTTCTGCGCTATGATGGTGAATTTGGTGGCTGCAATGACCGTACACTGTAAAACGTATCCATGTGCTGCAAAGAGATCCACTGTCCTTCCCTTCCCTTCCCCACCATCATCCACGATCCATCACTCCACCCACATCCTTCACTCATATTGCGTGTTCTAGATCCTCTGACCACTCCTTGTTTTCCTACGAAGTCTCTCAGGCAAATGCTGAAAAAAAACCTCTTATTCAACTTAGTTCGTCAAAGTTTTTAAAAACGTTGGGGAAAAGATTTTTCCACCTTTCTGCTGCATAATACCAATTTTTGCCTCCGCTCCTTATTTGGCGTAGAACGGGAAAAGTCGCTGCTTCTTTTGATCTGGATAGAGGAAGGGAAGAAAGGGGGAGGGGGGAAGAAAGGAAAGGGAAGGAGGAGGAAACAAGCACAGGCCGGAGAAGAAAAAAAATTCCATGGACCATGAGCTGGCTTCTCTTACCTTTCTTCTCCTCTGTCTCTTCGGACTGCAGCAGTGGAGGAGGAAGGAAGGAAGGAAGAGAGGAAGAGAGGAAGGAAGCAGAAGCCCCTTTCTTTCCTCCTCCTCCAACTTTCCTCCCTTTCCTCTTTCTGGGTACATGCAAAAGTAGAGCAGTTATGAGATAAAGTTTTGGGAACAAAAACCTTCACTCCTCTTCCCACTTTTTTTGTTGAAGAAAGAAAGGAAGAAGAAAACCTTCCTCCTCCTACTCTTCCCTTGGGTCTTCTTCTTCCTCTTCCTCCCACTCTTCATTTAGTACCCCCAATTTCTCTTTTTTTTTACACCGGTCACGAGCTGGTTAGCCTTTCTGCAAGAGGAGGACGGGGGGAAAAAGAGTTAAGAAAGGTGGAGGGAGGAAGGAGAGAGGGGGAAAAAGAAAGAGTTGGCGAAGAAGCTTAATTAGTTTTGCCAAGGAAGAGAAGGAGGAGAAGAGGAGAAGGCGACTTTTCACAGTCATCCATGAGAAGTGGCGGAGCTTGTTGGTTTTTAATTTGGACTTTCTTCACCCTCGCCCCCCCCCTTATTCCCACTCTTATCTACTCCTTCTCCCACGATCCATCAGCACCTCTTCCCCAGTTGTCGTCGTCACTTTTACCACTTTCGCCGGGGCACCCGTCAAGGAGGAGAACAACGTCGACAGCCTTCTATCTGCAAGGGCAACTCAACTCCTGCTGGAGAGGGAGCTTCCTTTTTTCCCCCTTTCGTCGTGCTGATGTGGACCCAGCGAACAACCGCGTTGCTGTTTAGAAATTAGCGTCAGTGTTTGCTTGCTTTGTAAAGTAATAGCCCCTCTTGCCTGGCTGGCTGGCTGGTTGACTGTGGGCGGTACCGGGTGTCCCTCTTTTTTGTGCCTCCTCTTTTGCTTTCATACTGCCAACTGGAGTGGGAGTAGTACGTACGGTACAGTAGTACAGTAGCTGGTGAAGGGGGAAGGGGGCAGGGTAGTAGTAGATGGGAAAAGGAGGCAGCCAGGCGCAAAAAAGGAGGTAGGAGGGGGTGGAAAGAAGAGAATTGGTGCTCCAATCCTGACTGAAGTCGTGAGAGGAGGACGGACGAAGTATCAGTGGTGGTGAGGGGATAGGGAAGGGGGGGGGGGAAAGTATGTACAGTCTGCTACTACTACGACTACTCACCACCACCAGGAGGAAACGGGCAGTAAAGTCATTTTCCAACCAACCCGTTTTTCCTCCTTCCATGAGCAGAGCAGGGGGGAGAGAGAGAGAGAGAGCTTAGTGAGCGCCTCTGTTGTAACTGTGTTTCTGTCTAAACTTGGATGGATATAGCCTGTGGAAGGGGAGGACGGAGGGAGGATAGCACGGTCCTTGAGCCAGGTCGACTTGCAGAACTCTTCTCCCTGCTTTTTATAGCGGGGAGGGAGGGTACAAAAAAGTGGAGGAGGAGCGGTGAGGCCTCCTCCTCCTCCTTCCTCCTCTCGAAAGTGCCGACACTCCACTCGGCATAGTAAAAGAAGCACAGCAGCAAGCAGCTAGCAGTCACATTTGCCGCAATGCGCTCGCTGCAAAGACCAGGAATTTTAGTGGCGGGAACAAAATGTACTACTGTACAGTAATGGTAGCGACGTCTTGCCTCCCCCCTCTCTCCACCTCTTTCTCTTTAATCAGTTTTTTTTATCCTCCCCCCTCCCCCCTCTCACCAGGCCGCAGCCCCGAACCAGCCAGCCAGCTGCGGTCACGTTCCTGTTCACCCCCCTACCTCTCCATCTGTTACAAGCAGTTGATGTCAACACGTGTGGACAAGCCTTCACCCCTCTTTACCCTGCTCCTCCTCCTCGCAGGTAGTGGCTGTGATATCCATCTCTTTCATCATCGTGTCAACGGTCGCTCTGGCCCTAAACACCATCGACGACATCGCCCCCGACGAGCCTGGCAAGGACAACCCCAAGCTGGCCATGGTGGAGGCCGTCTGCATCACCTGGTTTACGCTGGAGTACCTCCTCCGCTTCGCCGCCTCCCCCGCCAAGTGGGAGTTCCTCAAGGGTGCTATGAATGTGATAGACGTCCTCGCCATCCTCCCCTACTTCCTCACCCTGTTTTTCCTCCAAAGCGTCCCCGGCAAGGACCAGAGCGGCTTTGCGGACATGCGCAAGATTGTACAGGTCTTTCGTATCATGCGGATCCTAAGGATCTTCAAGCTGGCGAGGCACTCCACGGGGCTCCAGAGCCTCGGGTTCACCCTCAAGAACTCCTACAAGGAGCTAGGGTTGCTCATGCTCTTCCTGGCCATGGGGGTGCTCATCTTCTCGTCGCTGGCCTACTTCGCCGAGAAGGACGAAAAGGACACCGACTTCGAGTCCATCCCGCACACCTTCTGGTGGGCCATCATCACCATGACCACCGTGGGATACGGAGATATCTCCCCCACCACCTTTGTCGGAAAGATAGTGGGCTCAGCCTGTGCGGTTTGCGGCGTACTGGTCATTGCACTGCCGATTCCCATTATAGTCAACAATTTTGCCGCCTTCTATAAGAACGAGATGGCCCGGGAGAAGGCCGTGAAGCGAAAGGCTGCCATCGAGAGGGCCAAGCAGGAGGGCACCATCATCTCCTTCCACAACGTCAACCTGAGGGACGCCTTCGCTAAGTCCATGGAGCTCATCGACGTCATAGTTGACACTGGTGAGTGGTGTGTGAGAGGCCCGAATGCTACTGTTGTGAATGCTTCGACATGAGATGACGCTAGGTGATAAGGATATGCCAGGTCTTGTACATATACTATACAAAAAATGCTTGAACAGAACGCGATCTATGTTTTTTTTTGCAACGTTGATAATTGGTTTGCAGGTGGATACTATACAAAAGGTAATAATAATAGCTGTAACTGACTCCCTCCGCTAATAACCTACTAATTGCTGACAAACATATCTTAGGAACCAGCACATTATAATATTCTTTTTTACTCTTTTATTTATCCGTTGCTATTTATTTTCTTTTTTCAGTTTTCATAAGGTACAAAGTGTAGAAAGTTCTTATATTTTCTTTTGTTTCATTTCTATTTTTTTTGTTTCCGCCCTCGTTTCAGGTCGTCGCCTCTCTCAGTATAACTTTTATTGTGGTCTCCACTATCGCGCTGACCATGAACACCATGCTGAGCGAGCCCAAGTACGAAGACGAGCGGCAGAAGCTGGAGATCGTGGAGGCGATCTGCATCGGGTGGTTCACTCTGGAGTACGTCCTCAGGTTCATCTCTAGCCCGAACAAGTGGGAGTTTTTCAAGGGCGGTCTCAACATCATCGATCTGCTGGCCATCCTCCCCTACTTCATCTCCCTTGCCCTCCAGGAATCGGACGAGCGACACTCGGTGCAGTACAACCAGGTGAAGAGGGTCGTCCAGATATTCAGGGTGATGAGGGTGCTGAGGATTCTCAAGCTCGCCAGGCACAGCACCGGACTGCAGAGCCTCGGCTTCACCATACGTAACTCCTACAAGGAGCTCGGCCTCCTCCTGCTCTTCTTGGCAATGGGAGTGCTCATATTTTCGAGCTTAGCCTACTTTGCCGAAAAGGAAGAGGAAAAGACCCAGTTCACAAGCATTCCAGCAACTTTTTGGTGGGCGGCGATCACGATGACCACGGTCGGTTACGGCGACATGTCACCCACAACGCCGCTCGGCAAGTGCGTTGGCACAGTCTGTTGCATTTGCGGCGTCCTGGTGATCGCCCTGCCCATCCCCATCATCGTCAACAACTTTGCCGAGTTCTACAAGAACCAGAAGCGGCGGGAGAAGGCAATCAAGCGGCGGGAGTCCCTGGAGAAGGCCAAGCGCACCGGCAGCATCGTCACCGCCAGAGATGTCAACCTGCGGGACGACATGGTCCGGAGCATGGAGCTGGTGGACATCGTCAGCGAACAAGGTAACGTCAACGTCGTCACCACCCACGGGAGTGAGGGGGTCGACAAGCCCGCAGCCGCCCGCAGCGTCGTCACCTTTGCCGACCCCCCGGGATACAGCCCTGTGTCACAGACGCCGCACTGATTTTGAGAGGAGAGGACAGGCGCAGTGGCCGGATAAATTGGATATGCCCATGACGGACACTACTGACACTAACAGAGTTTGCTCCGGGAGGAGAAAGAGTGCTAATCTGTGCATAATCACCCTGGCAGAAGAGCATGAAGATAAAAAAAGACATCTGGAAATGATGGCATAATCATTTTAACCATGGATTTTTTCCCTCCCTTTTGTAATGGAACGTTTATTTTTGAAGCCACGACTTTCTTCAATTTTGGTAATGCTCCCATACATAGAATTGCCCCTTATACTAAACGTGTACTGTACAGTAGACATTAAAAGGTTTACGTAGCAGATGTGTGTTTTTCTCGACTTATTTTGTTTGTTTAGTTACTACACTTTAGTGAGCTCTTTTTTTGTTTGCACTTCTTCTTTCCCCTGATTTCCCTGATCATATCTCGAAGTTGAAAATGGAACGTACCGTACAGCACTTTCTCCTAACACTAACTTCTTTTAAAACAGAATTATACTTTATAGACAGCATTAAAACGATCCCTTGAATTTTTGAAAGTTTTTTTTAATTTTTAAAAAAGTTTTTACTTAACTCTTTCCTGTAAAAAAAATCCACATAGCAAATTTTCCAGATTTTCTGTTTCCTCCACGCAAGGACCTAAAAAAAGAGTAGCCCATATAGGACCAGAAATCTAGTCAGCCGGGAGAGAAGCAGATATCTTTCGGCACCAAACTCCCTTCTTTCCCCCTTTTCTCCCCCCTCATTGTAGACCTTGAGAAGCTTGAGGAGGGGGAAGAGACTGGTCAAGAGGAGGAGATCGCCTGTAGAGAGAAGGAATCAGAGGAGAAAGGGGGAGGAGGAGACCCCTACGGAAAAGCAGGAAGCAGGATGAATCACTTGAGACCCCCGCCAGAGGAAGGGGAGGAGGAAGAAGAGGAGGAAGAGGAAGAAGATGGCCTGGATTTCGGAAGAGGAGAAGGGGAAGGAGGCCGTAACTCGTCTCTTCCTTTCTCCTCCTCTTCCTCTACTTCTTGGAGAGATCTCAGCGCCCCTGCCAGGGGAGGAGAAGGAGGGGGAGGAGAAAAAGGCGGCAAAAAGTGTTCGAAGTCAGGTTTCATGTCTTCCCACCAACAGCAACGACGGCAACGGCGACAGCGGCGTCTGAGCACCGGTTTGGTTTCAACCCCTTGGCGCAGAGAAGAGAGGGACCGCAAGCACTGGGGAGGTGAGGAACCCTGGCCCCTAGCCGTTGTTGTCAAGGTTGAAGAAGAGGAGGAGGAGGATGGGTCGGAGGATGCCTCGACGCTGTTGCTAGAGGACGGTGGTGGTACAGGGACGGAGAAGGAGGAAGAGGCAGTGCCAGGATCAGATTACCCAGTTGGGAGGCGGGTAAACTGCGAAGACCCTAAGAAGAAGGTAAAGCAACCCGAGACGAGAGAGGAGGAGAAGGAACCCTCTACTTTCTCCTCCGTCTGTTGTTGCCCGATTTCGCTGTTGGTCCGTCCCGGTCGCCGCGATGGCAGAACGAGGGAGGCGACGCGGTGGATGCTGGCCTCCTCCGCCGCCGCCATGTCCGGAGGGGTCGGGGCAGAGGAGAGCGAAGAGGTGCGGTTGAGGAGGGCCCTGCTCAAGCTGAGGTCGCTCAGGTTGAGGGCCATCCTCTTTGAGAGGCCCATCACGCTGCCGCCGCCCGCCCGAAACGCCGTCCGGAGGAGAGAAAAGAGGACTAGAAAGAAGGCGGTCTTCTTCGCCGGAGACGCGTCGGACGATCGGCCCCCATTCCGGGTGCCGGTGGCCTTCGCGCAGATTCTGATGACGGGCAACATCCACGAGGGGGCGGAGGGAGGAGATGGCGAAAGAAGAAAAGGAGTCAGATTTGGGACAAAAGGTAAAAGCAACGGATGGAGCAGCACCAACCACAGCACCGTCGTCAATACCTCCGAAAACGTCAGCAGCAGCAGCAGTCGCAACATCGTCACAAGCACCACCAACTTGGACGTCGTCCGTCGTCTTTCCGTGTGATGGATTGATGGGTTTTTTTTTTTCTCAATCGTCTCGTGTTTTTTCCCCTCACTCTCCCTCTCTCCTTCTTTCATCGACGTTTGTCTTCGGCAAAAAAGGATGCCCAAAATTAACTCTGTGTTCAGGAATACGGCCCCGTCAATTTACGAAGACGTCTTCTCTCCCCAGAGATGGTGGAGAAAAGGAGAAAGACTAGTGGAGCCCTCTCTCCTCTCCTTTCAGTAGCAATAATCGTCTCCCTCCCCCTCCACGACTGTCGAGCCAACAGCCTAATTATCCCAAACAAACGTAGCTTCTTCTTCTGCCGCCGACAATGCACTCACTCTCGCTCTGTTGTGGTGGAAGAGCAGGGTGTGTGTACTGTATATGTGTGTGTGTGTGTGTGCACCCACCAATGTTTGCAGTGTGTTTCCCGGAGGACTTATTGCCCCCCTCCCCACCTTTCTCCTCCCTGGCAATATGGGTGGAAAGAGGAAGGTTAAGCACACAGACCGAAGGAAGAAGAGAAGAATGAAGAGGAGGATGACGACGGTAGTGTTGTTGCCTCTCCCGATTAAGTCTTGCTCACACGGGTGAGGGAGGTGCCGGGGGTGACTCTCGAGCACACTCCACTCGGTGTTTTTCCCCCCTACCTCTACCACGTACACCCACCCACCCACACACACCACACTCACTCATCTCCTGTTGCAGCTAATATCACAGATGCCGACCGATCTCTCTCCACAGGACGGGTCCTCCCCGCAGATCTTTGGATGCTGGGTCTATCATCAACGTGGGCCTGCAGTTGAGACTGACCTCGGCCAAAAAAAGAGAAATGTTTTGAGAAAACGTGCGTAGTAACTAGATTTAGTCATCCACCTCCCATTCCCTCCCATCACTTTCCTCGAAATGGGAAAGAGGATGATCAACGATGAGCCACATCCCGCTCCTTCTCTTCCTCCTTAGAGCTATAGTAGTCATCATTATTCCTGAGGTAGTGCTACCACTGCTAGGAGATGTCTGCCGTGTAGTACGTAGATGATAACGGGCATCAGATAAATTTTGCTTGCTCCCCTCCCCCCACATTAATGTACTAGTACGTGCACACAAGTCGTCAACTGCATATGGCGTGGGGCAATTTTAGAAATTAACCTGTTTCAGCTCCCACCTCTCCAACCATGGTGGTCCTTCAGGATACGTACTCAACCCGTACGGTTTTGTGCCAGAATATAAGTACTAGTATACTAGTACCTATAGGCCCATTTGTCACGTGCTCGGTTATCGACACATATCGAATCATTATCTGTCTGTGTAACACCTTCCTCTTCCCCCCCCCTGCCAACTTCGGATATTAGTGTCACCAATATCGTAGTGTTAGCGTAGTGCTATGTATGTCGCATGTACACAACGTACGTACCTTCTACATAGCTATAGGTATAGTGGACAATACAGTACAAGGTTCAGTGTCATTACACACACAGATTGCCAGTTTACCAGCAAAAACCAAAAACTGTTCACTTGAGATAAAAATTCACTCTACCATAGCAACAATGTCTACCTACGTTTAGTCTTAAAGCTAATAAAACGAGAAAAAAAATCACAGCAATTACGCAGTGATTCTTACGTACTATAGACGAAAGAAATCCTTTACTAAACAAACAAGCACAAAAAAACAAGAACGAAGTTAAAACTGATGGCTTTTTACAAAAAAAAAAGGATCTCTTTCATTTGACCGTGTCCCTCCATAGACCGTTCACGTCATTTAGTCTCGATAGAGAGAAACACTGTGTTTAGAGTCCCCTTTCCTCATAATCATCGTCTAACGGCCTTCCTCCCGATCCTCTCTTTCCCCACCCCCCCGCATCCAGGCCACAACATGTCGGTGATGGGCAGCCAGCTGGAGATCGACATGGACCCGGACGGGGACCTGACCGTCGTTCCGAGGCACCAGGGCCAGACCGGCACCGGGTGCTACAAGCTGCACGACCACCAGATCTTCGACCCGCGGGTGGGGCGGTTGGGACCGGTCTACGGGGCGGAGTACCCGGAGGAAGGGGAGGAGGAGGAGGAAGGCGACGGCGGAGGTGGAAGGGGAGACCCGGAGAACGGCCGGCGTCCGCCCGACTGGAGTGGCCCGGGCCCTCCGCCTGTCATGCTGGAGACGACGCCGACGCACCTCTCCAAACAGAAAGTGCTCAAGCAACTCAACTCGCCCTGTCAGAAACCCATGGTGAGTCGGCCCTGTCAGCCTCAAACAACTATCGCTCTTCACCTTTTCACTCTCTCTCTCTCTCTCTCTCTCACTCTCTCTCTCTCTCTCTCACCGTGTTCCAATTTCTTTCGGTCCGTCCGGGGCTTGACACCGGGTCGCGAATAAGAAAACACTATGCACGTCTTTCCTCCCCCATATTTCTCTCCCGGTGTGTGTGTGTGTCGTTCATTTCCTCATGACGAACGAGGAGGAAGACTTCGACATCGGGTCTATTGTGCATTACTAGTACTACGTAGCAGTACCTATCACTTGGCGGGCGCCCACAAAAGAAGTGAATCAAAATTAAACAAAGTTTTCTGTTAAATCCAGTTGCTGTGGTCCAACTCAAAAACATAAGGACAAAACAAAACAAAAAAGAAGTACCACTTCTTTTTTGGACCCCCCAGTGGTAGTGCGTACATTTCACCTGTGTGTTGTACGTATTGTGTGTACTACTGTAGGATCTTTTCATTCTATTCACCTCTCCACTGTATACTACTCTACAGTGTGTAGTAGTTACACCTCCGATAGTTTGTCGTTGACTAAAGAAGTAGTAGTTACAGTCATATGACATCCTCCTCCTCCTTGTATTAGTATACGTACAACTACGTAGATAGAACCAAAAAAAAAAAAAAACTAAACTGCGTCTGCGGCCAAGACGCCCTCTACACAATTTCTCTTCATCCAACACCGAGCATACCTACGAGTCAGACACAGACAGACAAGCAACGCAAATCTCCATTTTTCACCTCTTGTGCGGGAAAGAAATACCATCCGTTTTAAAGAGGTGTAGGAAAAAAAGAGGTTCATCAAAAATTCATTACTGCAGTTAAAAGTAAAGAGGGAGGTGGCACTAACAAGCAGCATGTGTTGTTGTACTATGTACTGTACTAACTAGTTGAAGGACGCACATAACATTTACACACGACGTGCTGACATGGTCCAACAGAAAAATGCTATATTTTCCTCTCCTCTGTGTTTGCATATGCGCAGCAACAGTCGTTTGATCTCATTTTTGGAGAAACGCATGGCTATGCCGGGAAAAGAAAAAAACTTCACGCTGCCCTCCTTCTAAATTATTCAAAGGAGTCGAAGGAAAAAAAAGGAGAGGCGATATGATGACCCTTTGCAGAAAAAAGTCGATATTTAGTCGGTCTCTGGTCAATTTCGTCCGAATGAAAACGGTCTCTTTTTTTATTATGGGGCCCTCTCATTAACTGAGTTGTCCACATTTTCTTTCGGCCTATTGTAACAGAGAGATGAAACAAACCCGACAAAACTTTACGGCCATTTTTGGGAAGGCTAGGGTTTGCCATAGGGTTTAGCGCTATTCTATGAAGCCAAACCATGGGATTTATTTCCTAAACCTCCCACAGGA
>JAAUYM010159264.1_pt1 | contig 13047 bp, 18 predicted proteins | sample 7278001 | NCBI WGS metagenome assembly JAAUYM01 (sample SAMN14350224, study PRJNA611818) | marine sediment metagenome | isolation source: surface marine sediment (1.8m) | place: French Polynesia: Moorea | collected 2018-08
CTCCTTGACTAAAGGGAACAAAACTGAGTTATTGCCCCCGGGCTGACCGTAATACCGTACCGCATACTGTACAGTACGTACTGTAGCATAAAAGTGCAGCGTGTGCACTAAAAAACTGAATGCCTCATTTTCGGCACCTTGGTGTAGTATTCATGACATGGCAAAATGTCATGAACTCTGCATGGTAAATATCAAAAGAGTGTTTAAAAATACAGAAACTGTTGACAAAAAAAACATTTCAATAAATTTACATTTTAATTTGGTATGGAAGTAAGTAACATTCAGTTTTTTAATGGACACGCTGTAGTAGATAACGCAACGACCGGCCAGTGTGTTTATTCTCCGTTGCAACAATAATACAAATTTAATAATAAAGCAGGTGGTTGCCGCACGCGGGTTTCTCTCTTTTTTGAAATGGCTACTAATATCAGTCGGTGTTATCGGTAACTGTCGCATCAGCACAAGGATTTCCTGCACAGTAGTAGCAGTAGGCCGAAGGGGCGGATGCGACATGATAAGGCAGGGGATGGTGGTGAAGATGACACGTGACAATAAGGCCTCTCTCGTCATGAGCCAAAACTCAGATCCGCTTGAATGCAGATTTGCCCACGCACGCACACACAGCACTAGGGAAGGTTTATTTTTTTTTTTCTCATCAGATAGCTGAAAAGGCACCTTTTTTTGCATGAATCAAAGTCTTGCACTTTGGAGGTCAGGTCAGGTCAGGTTGCCCTCCTTAGGATAGGCAACTCTGTATCTTGTTGATCCAGTCGAGGGCGGCCAGCCTGCTCTCGGCGCAGAAGCAGTAGGTCCTCTTGAGCGTGTGCAGCTCGAAGAAGCATCCGTCCTCTGACTTGCGTGGCGCCCCCGGCGTGTTGGCCGCCACGGCGCCGCCGACCACGCCGCCCATGCCGCTGTGGCCGTGCCCGCCGTGGCCGTGGCCGCCGCCCGCCGACAGCTCCGCCACCCGCGTCACCTCCGACAGGTCCACGTGCCCTCGGCAGTGGAAGTCCTCCCTGGTGTCGTAGTAGCGCAGCTGGTGCTTCGTGGCGTCCAGCACGAACCAGCGCAACTTCCACCCCTTGATCTTGAAGTTGGCCTGCTTGTGCAGGTAGCCCTGGAATGACAAGAATCAAAGTGAACCCTGTTAGTGCAATTACGACAAATTGCACTGGTACACACACACCTGACAGATAATCTGACTTTGGTCGTCCGCCCCGGACGCCGGGGAGTCGAACTGTCGGAAGAGGCTCTCCCCGCCGGCCACCTCGTCGTCGTCGTCCGGCAGCAGGACCTGCGGGATGCCGCCCTCGTGGCTGCGGCGCCCCTCGGAGGCGCCACCAAAGTCGGGGGCGCCCAGGTGGCCCCCCAGGTTCTCGGACGTGGAGTCCCTGGGCATCAGCCCCGAGGCAGACGTCCGGTACCTGGAGCAGGCCCTGGCCACGCCGTCGCGGCACTTCTCGTGGCAGTTGTACCCGCAGTCGGCGCACTTGAGGCCGGTCCTGACGGGACCCCACAGCAGGCTGTTGCACACGTCGCAGGAGGTCGGGGTGGAGTAGTTGTACTTCTCGAAGCGGTGGGACTGCCCGTAGGCAGAAGACCCGTCGGCGGCGCCGGAGGCAGCGGTGGCCGCGGAGGTGGAAGCGCCCCCGCCTCCTCCGCCCATCCTGCCCCTTAAGATAAGTTCCATCGTGCTCCGCTTGTGCATCAGGCGGCCGTGGTACTTGGCCGTGATGGAGGGAGTCGTCTGTATGACCGGACACATCGCCCCCTCCGACCCGTCTCCGAAGGGGGGCAACCTTGCCAAGACTTCCTCTTCTGAGATGCTCCAGTGGTGCCGCCAGTGCGCATGCGCGTGGCGCCCCAGGTCGGCTTCGGCCACCGCCGCCTCGGACAGCAACCTGGCAAAGTCGTCCTGCATCGAGCGGAAGAGGTCGTCGTACCCGGAAGTGAGCGTCCGCCTCCCCGTCGTCGTCGTCCTCTTCCAGCCCCCGAGACCGGCAAGGTCGTCTTCCTCCTCCTCCTGGAGGTCGAGGCCGCGCAGCTCGATGTCGTAGGCCGGCCCGTGGCGGAGCTCCTCGCTGGTGAAGTACTTCCAGATGCGGAGGTCGGAGACGTGGGAGAAGGGGCGGAGGACGCCGCTGCCCAACTCCCGGGAGTATGCGGAGTTGTGGAAGATAGGGGACCTACATGTACGTAGAACCAGTCACAACCGAATTAACGTAAATGGTAACAAGCATCATACAAATATGTGTCTTGTTACAGTATACCTGCATGCATGAAGTGCGATGTAGTCGAAGACGTTGACCCCGGCCCCGCTGCTCGGACCCGACGAACTTTTTCTGCTAGCAGTGGAGGAAGACGGCTTGGAAGACGTGGGGTAGTTGATCTCCTCGTCCGAACTGTAGGAGTCCTGAGACCTGCCTCCTCCTCCGTGCAGGTGCCTGGGAAAGGAGCCATTCTTCTCTGAGGCTGCCGGTGAGGTAAGGAGTCCAACCTTCACAATTAAAAGAGAACGCATATGTTCAATTAGCACAAATGTCTGGAGGTTTCACTAGTACAGGTTGGCATAAAAATTTTAGAGAATACTTTATGACTGCCTTTAATACATTACCACCTACTATAAAGGTCTCCTAGAGGAAATGTAAAAACAAAAAAAAAACCCCTCAAATCTGCCTCGCAATTTTTAGCTCTTGGCAAAAACCCTACAACACACAATACTTCTTTCTTACCTCATGCCGCTGCAGCTCGCAGTCAAGGAGGAATGTGCGGAAGCGACAAGAGACGTGGTGGTAGGCGAGGAAGCGGACGTAGAACTGGTTGAACTCGAAGGCCATCGGGAACTGGCAGTGGATCTGGTGGACGGCGTCAAGGAACTGCAGGAAGACCGGGGTGAATCCGGCGTCGCCCTGCCCCGGGCTGGCCAGGTTGCCGCGGTGGTGGAAGCGGTGTCCGAGGGAGAGCCACTCCTTCTCCACCAGCACCCGGAAGCCCTCCAGCGTGCGGTAGTAGGGGTCCAGGCACAGCTGGGCGAGGCTGGAGATCTGGCAGGTGACGTCCCAGCCGTCCTCCAAGCAGAGGCTAACCGAGGCGTGCTGTAATTAGCAGTGATGACAAATATTTAATTTTTTCCCCCTCAAGTTTCTCCCTTCTAGAAATTTGCAACCCGCACCTGTATGTCGAGAAGGTCGACGACTGCTCCTGCCGCCTGCATGACCGACTGCAGGTGCGCCAGCCACTCCGACGCCTCCACCTGCTTCAGGAAGGTGTGGTCCGGCTGCCCGGGCAGCGCGGACGGCACGCACGCCCTCATCAGCTTCTTGAAGGAGGCCCTGAGCCTCCTGGGCTCCGGGTAGTCCAGCGGGATAAACTCTGTCTTGGGGTGAGCCTCCAGCTTGACTCCCCTGGCGTGGTGCGTCCTGTCCAGGAAGAAGTACAGTGCGGTGCGGTGGAGGACGCTGTTGATGCCGCCCCCGGCGTCGGACTCTGAACGCTCGGAGTAGCGGGACGAGCCCATTCTTCCGTAACCGACAGAGGTCAAAGAAGTCTGCGGGAAAAACGGATTTAACCTATATAAATACGATGAGCCACACTGGCCTCCCAGTGTCCTAGTTTGACCTTCTGCCATTGCCAAATCTTACCCAGCAAAGCTAGTACGTTCACTATAGTATAAAGATGTTGAAGTTTACTAGTGTACTGCAGCTCAGTTTTCCAGTATTTAAAAGCAAAGTTGGCATTAAGGTGACGTCGCACTCTCACCTGTGACCCGTACAGCTTGCCGCCCTTGCCAGTGAGGGAAAGACGACTCAATTTCCCGGCCGCCCCAGAGGAAGACGAGGAAGACGGAGCGGCCGTGTTCCTGGTGAGCGTCCCCATGGCCTTGGCCAGCGGGTTGAACTTGCGGGCCGTGTTGGGCGTCAAGGTTGGGTACGTGTGCACCGCGGAGTAGTCGGACCCGCCTGCCCCGGCTCCTGCGCTGCCAGCAACCAGAGAGTTGATGGACAGCTCTGAGCCGCTCATCTTCCAGGCGGACTCGGTCTTCAGGGTGGAGCGGGGGGTCACCTGGTAAGCAGACAAACTGCCAATCACCACCATCTGTCTACTAGCCAAAACGGCCCTTACTTGGATGACTGCGGCGGTGTACATTTCGGCCTCGATACTACTGGCGACCTCGGCCTGGCCTCCTCCGCCCGATCCCCCGGCACCTCCTCCGTGACCCCCTCCGGCCTCCTGCTGGTGCTGCGGCTGGTGATGTCTCTTAATCATGCCCATGACTCCCCTCTGTTGGAAGCCAGAGCCCCGCAGGAGGAGAGCGTGACTGCGAGGATGGCGCCAAGTCACCGTAGGGAAGCGGGAGTGCTTGTGGTACCTGAGGATCGAGAGATCGAGATCGATCCAGATGCGTGCTAAGAAGCTCCATGTTTTAGGAACCAGTACTGGCTGGCGTTGCAGGTACCTGGCGTAGCGGCGAAGGGAGTCGTCCGATATGCGTGCTGGCACCAACATCAGCGCCGGGTAGGAGGGAACGACTCCGTAGCGGCAGTTCAGCGTGGTCACACGGAAGAGCTCACCGCCGACCTGGCGGGAGAGTGGTTGGTTGTAGTAGTAGTTAGTAGCACACCAACATCCCGATGTGCTAACATATGTGCTAACGGAACATGTCATTGGACTACCGTACATATTAATATATCACATATTTTTGTTCCGGAAAATGACCAAATGACCAAAAGCTCTGGCACGTACTACACTACCTGATAATGTGACTTCCCGCTGGCCGTGAGCACGTAGTCCTGGCAGACGATGCCCTGTCGCTTCCAGTCGTGAAGGTAGATGCGATCGGCGAGTCGCTCCAGGGTCTTGTTGTTGCTGCCCCCGGTGGGGAAGGGTGGGTGAAGCTGAAACGGATTTTTTTTTGCGTCTGAAAGACTTCCCAACCGTCAATGTGTCGTCGTCCACGCCCGTCGTACCTGCATGTCGGAAGCGGCCTCAGAGGTCTCGTCCTCCTCCCTGATGCGGCCGTTGTTCGCCGCCGGGTGGTTCGTGATCTCCGCGATGGAGAGCCTGCCCTGGGTGGGCATGACGTTGGGAAAGAGATACTTGCTGCTCGTCTTGCGCTTCTTCGGCTGGTAGCCGGCCACGCGGCCCACGTTCTTCAACGTCTTACTGGCGAAGCCCCGGATGGTGGAGTACTTGGCAGCCTTGGCGTCACGCATCTTGTGGACGCCCTCCTAGTGAGAGATAACGTACCGTAATATATGAGACATTAAACACTGCCCTTCATGTTGAACTCCAAACTTGAACTGGAAGTCCATTTCTCGTGATCAGCTCGTACCTGCATGGCGGCTGCTGCCCCGGCATCGTCGCGGAAGGCGAAGAACTGGAAAAGATGCTCTGGAAACTGGACCCGCTGCACCGCCCGCTTGAATGCCTCGATCTCGTCGGCCGTCACCTCGTCGTCGAACGCCGTCTTGATCAGTTGGAAGGTGTTGGACCTCAGCTGGATGCCCTCCTTCAGCATCTGGTCGACCTCGTCCAGGTACTGGTTGGCGGAGAAGCGCTTCTCCTTGGTCAGGGAGGCCACCGGAAAGAACCTGGTGACCGTGTGTTCCGACGCCAGTGGGTCCACTGGGGACCCCTTGAAGATGAGGCGGTAGTTGGTGAGGAAGAGCGCGCCCTCCGCCGGCAGAAGTGCCACACCAGCGGAAGCCGCCGGCTCCTCCCTCCGTCCGTCCGCCAGCAGGTACACCCTCAGGCCGCCGCCGCCACCGCCGCCACCACCAAAGGCCAGTTCCTCTCCGGGCAGGAGGGAGGGAAAGTTGATCTTGGGCTTCTGAATGGGCGGGAGGCGGTTGGCCTGGGTGGCCACGGCCTCGAGGACCTCCAAGTAAAGGGCCACCGTCGTTGGAACCATGTTATTCACCTGGATGGCAATTAACGTTGCATTATACTACGTACTTGTAAGTGTTTATCAATTGTCCGTACCTGCCGTACATGCTCCTCGGTCACACTAGCTTCAGAGCAAACCTTGTCGGCAAACCGCGACACCTGCTTGATGACCTGTTGGCCACTGTCAGGAATCTCCTGCAAAAATCACGAATTTGTCAAATCTGCCGAAAAAACCTCTTTCTGAATAAAGAAATCAACAACAGTTGCGCAACGACAACGACAACAAAATCACCTGGTCTTCAAAGCCCGATTCGGCGTCCACCGAATCCGACTCCGCCATGGAGTTCGAGATGGAGTTGCTGGCTGCGGCCTCGTAGTCGTCCCCAAGCCCTCTCCTCGAGCGGCGACCAGCGGAGGCGCCGGAGAGGTCCAGCGGACACAGGAGGTAGATCATGTAGTTGACGTAGACGAACACCTCCGAGTACACGGTCTGCTCCTCCGCCTTTAGCCTGTCCTCCTTGGCTCTCGAATCCAGGCTCTCCCAGCTCCTCGTCTCCCGGGCGGCCAACTCCAGAACAGACTTTTCTGCCTGCGGAGGCGGCTGGAAGGCCGCCGCCGAGGTCCTCCGCTGGTTGGGTGAGGTACTGTTCGAGTTCTGATCTTGGAGGTTGAGATAAAGCGTCTTAATGCCCTTCTGGACGTCGTTGAAGAAGGACGCCTCCCAAAACTGCTGGTTCTGCCAGACCGCGTGATCCTGTATGACGGTGTATGCGAACTGGATCACCCCCTTGGCCAACTTCCGCCCAAAGACGGCCGAGAGAGGGAGGAGAGCCAGGGCGACACCGTGCTCGTCGATGTCCGAGTCGTCCTGCAGGGCCGCGTTCATCAAGCGCACCACCATGTCAAACTGCTGGTGCTCAAGCAACACCTGGTTGTGGCTCCCTTTGTGCAGCTTAAGCTCCCTGCAAAGCGCGAGGCGCGCCTGCCTGGCCTTGAGGGCGCTGATGACTGCGGGAAAGGTCTTCTTGGCGTCGGAGATCTTGTTCTCGAAGATGGAGGCGATGCAGCGCCGTAGGACCTCCAGGCGCCGCGCCGACACCTGCGGGAGGTGCTGCTGAGCCGCCGCAACCGGGCTGCCGGCGCCGTTCTGGTACACGGAAGAGAAGAGTCGGCCCATCGGGACCAACCTCTTGCTGTTCTGCGCTGTGGAAGTTTTTGATTTCCTGGAATCAAAATACGACACGTTCATTGGGTTTTGTTTCCTGAAAAAAATATATTAACTCCTTTTCCCAAGACTTACTCTGCACGGAATCTCTCCAGTCCCCTCTGCACGTTGTCCTCCACCATCTCTCCTTCAAGCAATGGGAACACGGGCTGATGGACCCTGGACATGGCTCCCTCGGCTGGCTGCGGCGTCCGCTGCTGAGAATTGGACGTGGAAGACCTCAGCGGGTTCTCGTTGCGGTAGAGCTCCTCCGCCAGCATCCTTATGTGCCTGAGCGAGCCATCGACGTTCGCCTCCTCCTCCTCATGCTCCAAGAGAAGCTAGAAATATCCCCCACCGTTAGCAAAAAAAAAAATTGTTTTATGTACCTCCTATAGTAAAATAAGAATAAAAACCTGTTCTCCCGCGGTGGCGTAGGCGTCGTCGAACACGTCGCACCTCCTCCAGGGCAGCCCGCGCTCTGCCACGAACGTGTTGAAGAACATGCAGTCGAGCAGCCGGCGGGCGAATCCGGGAGAAGAGTCGGACGGGGAGGCCAGGTCGGAGCGCAGCCCGAGAAAGGCGGCCTTGTGGAAGGTGATGTAGGGGCGCGGGTGGATGCGCACCAGGGTCAGGCACTCGCGGTAGCCGGCCAGCAAGCGAACCATCAGTCTTAAGAGGCAGACGTTCCATTATTTTAAATAATTTATAGAGGAGGCAAGTCCCATACCTGAGCATGACGGCCCTCAGCTCCTTGTCCAGCACAACCCCCGAGGTGGAGGAGACCGTGGCCCTTCCCGCCGAAGGCGCCAGTTCGGGGAAGGCGTCGTCGGCGAGGGAGAGCTCCGGGTGGAGCACCATGGTCAACTCGCGCGTGACCCTGCGGTGGAGCCTCGGCGGCAGCGACGGCACGGTCATGTTCTCCGGGACGGTGATGGCGCCCCCGTCCAGGTCCACCGTGATGACGTCCAGCAAGTCCGCCACGTCAGGCTCGTGCGTCGAGCTGACTCCTATGACGAACGGGGTGGGGGTGGCCAGCACCTCCAGGAGGGAGGAAGGCAGGACGGGGATGAAAACGTGGGAGTAGCGCATGGGAAACATGAGGGCGACGAGGGCCCGGGCGGCGGCGGAGAGGCGGGCAAAGGAGCACGAGTAGAGGAGCACCTTCAGCTCGGTCATGCAGGCACAGAAGAGGGCGAGCACGTTGCGCACTCCGAGCTGGCGAAAGAGAACCGCGGCGGAGTCGCCGGTGCGAGGGACGGCCGGGTGCAGGGTCGGCTGGAGGGCCATCCGGTCGCCGGCGCCGAGGGAGAACCGGAGCTGGGGGCCCCCGGGCAGCGGGACGAAGACGGAGCCGAGGAGGTTCCCCACCAGCCTCTCCAGCCTGACCCTCTCCCCTCCGGCACCCACCAGGCACTCGGAGTAGGCCGTGTAGATGACGCGGAGGCAGCTGCGGAGGACGTCGGGCAGGTCGTGGCGGGAGACGAGGACCAGGCACTTGGGCGCGAACATGACGGCGGCGCCGTTGGTGGGAAGGGACACCCCGGGGACAACGTGCCTCGGCAGCGACGTCGTCCTGGACACCCTGGAGGACGGACCTCCTCCTCCTCCTCCTCCTCCCACCACTATGGAGGCCAGCGCCCCGGCGCCCGCGGCACCCTCCGCCGCGGCCGCCTCCTCCTCCAGCTCCTCGTCCGCCGCCTGCCTGTTGGACGGCTCCAGCAGCGCCTTGTCCACCGCCTCCGAGAAGGCGAGGACTGCGCAGTAATGGCGCCGGCCGTTGATGTCGGTCAGGACGGCCACGAAGAACTTGGGCGGATCCCTCTCCGCGCGGAGCATCCACCCGCTCGGCTGGCAGAAGTGCTCAAGACCCTCTGAGAAGAAAAGCAGAAGGAAATAAAACTAATTATTTTCTGCAGCATTTTGAAAAGCAAAAAAAAAAAAAAAAAAAAAAACCTTAACTCGTTTTCGTACCTTGGGGTGCTTCATAAAGTACAAATATTTACGTATCCCGGCCACATGACAAAATATTGTGGTATTCTACTGTTTCTTGGAAACGCACACCGGCAAGGCCGATCTTTCCCGCCTCTGAGGTCGGGTCTGGAGTCACCACAGACATGGGCGGAGAGCAGCCTCTACTTTCGTTTTGCTCCAGTGTTCCCAAAAATCAATTTTCAGTGTGCTGGTCCAGCCTACTCGTCTTCTTAGTGCACCTCTGGAGCACTCAGAATTCAAAGCGAGAGTACCACCCCCATGAGGGACAAAAACATTTACTGTACATTTACGAAAAAAAAATTCAAACAAATTTATGTTTGATTGGAAAGGAAGAAAGTACTTATTCAGTTTTTCAATGCTTCTCACATGAGAGGAAAAAAAACCTATGTTATATACAGTACAGTACATGTAGTATACCGATAAAGGGCGTGTCCTTCCAATCCTTGGCCGGGAATCTCTGCAGCACCCTCCCCTGGCAGTGGAAGCCGCCGTCCCCCTTCCCGGGCTGCCTCTCCCTGCTAGAGGCCCCGTGGTCGTAGCCGGCCAACACGAAGTAGTCCACCAGCCTGCTGTCCTCTTCGCCCAGGTAAGAGGAGGAGGGGGCGGACGACGAGTTGGCTTCCGCCACCGCCGCCGCCGCGCCCCTGTCCTCCTCCTCCTCGTCCATCCTCCCTGGCGCTCAACAAGTCGGCTTTCCTCCCATGAGGGAGAAAGGTGTGGGTTGAGGCCGTCCGAACGTCTCGAGAAGGCGGACCTGGAGCAGGACCTCCCGGCCCTGGTCTCGCAGCCGCTGGAGGAAGGAGAAGAAAAACTCTGCACAATGTCTCTCTCTTTCTCTCCTCTTTCCTCCTCCTTTTTCGACTAGCGACAGCGACAGCGACAGCGACAGCGACATCGAGTGGCCGTGGCCACTTCTTCTTCTTCTTGCTGCTGCTCCTCGGGAATCAACAAATCAACAATTTATCCGGGGCCAGAAAAAACGCAAAATTTGACCAAATTCTGCTTCGATCTCGCCGAAAAGTTAGGCCTTCAGTCGCCTTGTTACCTAAGCGCTTCAGTCGTACTAAAAATTACTTGTGTTTGATTTAGCCCAATTGTTTCGTATAGCATGTCCAAACTGTCCATTAAAAAAAATGTAAAAATGCTTTTCTTGCTTTTTCTAATAAATCATAACTGCATTTGAACATTTTTTTGGCGGTATTTTTGGATTTTTAAATAGTCATTTAAAATTTCTCAGCACTTTAAAAAAGTGTGCTATTTTTTAAATACTTTTTACTACTACTAATGTGTACTAATTAATGTGAGGTGTTCAGTTTCTTAATGGCCATGCCGTAAAAGTGGTTCATCGACTTTTAGTCGCCAAAACCGGCGACAGATCTTCCTAGACCGGCTTGCTTCTCCCTCTGCTGTGCTGTGCTTCTCCTGTCCACTCCTCCCCTCCCTTCCTGCATCCTATCTTATTCCTGCCCTGCCCTGCCCTGCCCTGCCCTGCCCCTCTCTGGCTCTGGCTGCTGCTGCCAGGCTCCTCCTCCTCCTCCTCCTCCTCCTCCTCCTCCCCCAGCCAGAAGAGAAAGAAGAAGCTTTGGGCTCCTCCTCCCTTAGTTTGCCATCTTCCTGTGCGAGGAGGTGACGGCGCTGCCGCTGTCGGGGTGGCCGCCTGCCTGGGACTGCCACTGGCAATGGGAGTCGTGCTCATGGAAGTGGGACTGACTGACTAAGACTGTTTTCTCCTCCTCCTCCTCATTCTCCTCCTCCTCCGAATCCACCTTGGTGAGAACGAAAGGGAAGAAAGAGAAAAGTTGCGTGACTACAGAGACAGCGAAAGAGGACAAGTTGTCAATATCACTCCTCCTTGGGTGGGAATCCTTGCAGCTCATCCCCCCCCTCCGCCATGGGTCCTCCCCCGGTGGTGACGGGCATCTCACCCAAGGAGGCCACCGCGGGAACCAAGCTCACCATCAGAGGTGAGAGAGTGAAGTCGTCTAGGAACTACCCAACCAATACCACTAGCGTGAATTTAGTGATGGGTGGCTCTAAGATTTTTTTTTCACTATTTTAACACCTGCCCTGGCGTACTAACGCTATATAAGTGACATGTTAGTGAAATGAAACCCTTAGAGCAACCCAAATGTCGACCCTTCTCATCGCTAACTACCACTAGTGTCGCCACCAAGAGTGTGCCCCTAGCGATACCAATATTGGTTGGGTAGTCACCACCGCCTCTGACCCCTCTACTGTACCTGCTCCTTTCACACACAGGGGAGAACCTGGGCACCTCACAGCAGGACCTCCTGGGAGTTCTCATTCACGGTCAGTATCCAAATAGAAATCTCACTAATGCGGGAAAACTGACCAACCTGTCTTGAGGTCATCAGTACGAAATGTTGAAGAATCTGACCTGGAATCTATTTGTCCTCCTGGATTTCCATCTAAAATTTACCTGTATTTTTTTCTCGTTTTACCTCCCATCCCCCTGGAGTAAAACTAAGTAAACTGAAACGGAACCAAGGAAAAGCTGATGCCGTAACACCAAATTTGACTGAGTCAAGAAATATCAGTAATATTCATTCCTACTTTATGCAGGCTGCGACTGCCTGCTGACCACGGAATGGAAGTCCTCCAACAAGCTGGTGTCGCTGTGTCCGGGCGGGGCCAAGGAGGGCGGCGGGGACATCGTGGTGGCCACCACCTCCGGGGGACTCGGGTCCTGCACGGTCAGGCTGAGGATCTTCCGCGAGTCCGCGGGGCCCCTCAAGGAGGTGGCCGCCTGGACGCAGGAGAAATTCTACCTCCGCGGCGGCGGCGGCGGCGGCGCCGGGAAGAGGGGCGGCGGCTTCTCTCCGTCCGGCGGGGCCGGACTGGAGCACGACGACGCCCTGGGGCTGTCCGTGGAGGGAGGGGGAAACAGGATGCCGGAGGAGAAGCTCAGGTCGATGTTCCCGGGGAAATCCGGGGACATCGCGGCAGACAACTTCGACCCGGCCTACTTCCTGCTGGAGAACCACCACGGTAAAGGTGGCATGATTGCCCAACCAATATCGCTGGCGTGCATTATGTGATGGATTGTCGTAACTCCAGGCCAGGTGTTGGAATAGTGAAAAAAAAAATTCCCTTAAAGCAACTACAGGAACCCTTGTTTTGACCCCATAACTACTTATCACCAACGGCAGTCATTGGTGTGGCTCTAATGGTACCAATTTTGGTTGGGCAGGGACGACTTTCGAGGACCTGCAGGCCGGCCTTGGCTACCTACGTCGCAAGGTGGACGGGGAGAACGAGAGCCAGCTCTCCTTCATTAAGGCCAACATCGGATCAATCATGGACCAGATGGACACTCTAAAAGGTAGGGGAGGAGGAGGGGGAGAGACGATTTCAGAGAGACTTGGGTTGATTACCACGTTCATGTTTTACGCACACAGGCGTCAAGAAGCGGTTCGAGATCGACACTCAACAAGTGGGGCGAAATCCGACAGCACGCGTGGAGAATGCCATCTCACAGGTAAGACGGGGGAGGGGGGAGGGGCGAGAATCCCATGTCTGGATCTATAGGACCTTTCGGACCCATAAACCAAGGAACCGCCATTTTCGCGGTTTTTTTTAAACCTTTTTTTTAAATTTCACACGTGGGTTTTCCCAAACTCCTTTAAAAAAATAAATAAATAATACTTGTTTGTTTGTTTTTTTACTCCCGGACCTACTCTCGGATTTTGTCCCGGAGGGTCCCTAGCCCATTCCCGCCGTGGGGATTTGGTAGGAGTAGCTGGATTTCTCCCTCCAAAGCCTGTAGAGGAGGTCACATGGAACTTGGCAATGCTAGGCACAAGTAACTTGGAGTTCGCAGCCCACTCACTTATTTCAGATCTGGATACTCTGCTGGCCAACAGCACCTGGCAGCCCTGAACGGTCACCCATCCAAGTACTAACCAAGCTCAATGTTGCTTAACTTCAGTGATCTAACGGGA
>JAAUYM010102649.1_pt1 | contig 13045 bp, 17 predicted proteins | sample 7278001 | NCBI WGS metagenome assembly JAAUYM01 (sample SAMN14350224, study PRJNA611818) | marine sediment metagenome | isolation source: surface marine sediment (1.8m) | place: French Polynesia: Moorea | collected 2018-08
AGGCACGCGGAACAACGCCCCCCGATCAGAGATTCGTCTCCGGAGAAGGTCGATCTGGGCGGCGCGCTCCAGGTGTCCTTCAGCAAGACGTCCAGGATGGACGACCACGGGGAGGAGCTCTCCAGACAGGTCGCGCACCTTCAAGGTAAGGAACGGCCGACGCGAAATATACCATTTGCTTATTTACTGGGTTTATTATTGTGTAGTACATGTACTGTACAGTATATGTACTTTTTGTGATTAGCCGTGGTGGAGATTGAATTTTAAAGTGATTTTTTGATACATTTGCCGCTGCTGTTGTTGGTTTCGGTCCAGTTGATGCTCAAGACATTGGTATTGAAGTGCGGGAGAAAGACGACGGCGGCTTCTTGGTTGAGGAGCCGGGTCTGGAGCGCGGAGACGACGAAGGCGGAGTGGATGACGGGTAGGACCTGTTCATCCGCCTCAGGTCCTCCCGGGTGATCATTCTGTCCGGGTCCGGAGGCGGCCGCCCGCCCCTCCTGGCTCCCACCGAGGAGCCCACTCTCGGAGATCCCGTGGGAGTCAGCCTAGGGCTGTATGCGTCCCCGTTGACGGAGCTCCGGGCGGACCCCGCCCTTGGCGTCCCCGAGCGCGAGCCGGAATCGGTCCGAGACTGTGCGTGCGCTCCCCTGGTCCCCCCTCCCGGTATCGGCCGGGATCCCGAGGAGACCCTTCTCGTTGTCTCAGGTCTCCTGGACGCCCCCGCCGACTGCGGCTTCTTCCTGGCGACCGCAGAGGCCTTGTGGTCCTCCTTCCTCAGCGTGTCCGGTGTCGATGACCTCGTCGGCGACTCGTCCGAGGGAATGGAGGCCAGGCTGGACTCCCTCCTCTGTGCGTGGCGGGCGCTGCTGTTCTTCCTTGGCGTGTCGGGAGTGGAGGAGCGGGAGGAGATGGAGTAGGTGGCGTTCGAAGGCTTCCTGCTGCCGGCGGTGGAGGGCCTGGTGGCGGCGGACGAGGGTCTGGGCAAGGTGGAAGAGGTGGAGTTCTTGACGTTGGTCCTCGGGCTGCCCACGTTGGACAGCCTACTGCCGCTGCGGGGGAGGGAGGAGGAGGCCTGGTCGTGGTCGCCCTTGTTGAGGAAGGAGAGCAGCTGCGGGATCATGGCGGACCCGCGATCCCTCCCGCCGCTCCTCAGCAGGGAGACAAACTGGGTAATCATTTCCAGGTTGTCTGGCTCCCTGATGTCCCTCAGCCTGGAGACGATGGCAAGCTGGTCCCTGCTCATGAATTCCCTTAGCTCCTTCAGCTGCTTCCGGACTTTTTCGTCTAGCTGCGGGAGCAACTTTGTCTCCGTCAGCGAGGCCAGCAACTGCCGTTTCTTCTGCGACAGATCCACGCACCTGTTGCCAAAAAGTACAAAGTTTTTAGTACATACCATATATGTATACGTACGCAGTGACGATGGTAAAATTGCTATTGCTGCTGCTGTAAAATTTTAATAAACAGAAATCTACTACGTTTTGTCTTGCTAATCGGCCTCCCACCTGTTGATCGCCTCCCCCACGATCTGATCCTGAGTGACTGTCTCCAGCAGCTGGTAGGCCATGTACACGAGGTATCCCGACCTCTTCCTGCCCGGCGTCTTGGTCTTCCTCGACACCGGGTCCAGCCCCCTCCTGCTCATGGTCCCTTCCTCGTTCATCACCACCTGCTGCCTGGAGGCCACCAGGTGGTACACCAGGCACTTCTCCAGCTCCCACGCCATCTCGTCGTAGTCGACGGTGGCCTCGTTGGGGTCGGCCTCAACGCAGAAGAGCACGACGAACCCGTCGAAGCGGAACTCGGCCGCCCTCAGCAGCCCGCGGACGAACCCGACGGTGTCCTCGCTCCAGGTCCGCGGGTTGGTCGGGTCGAAGTCGCTGTTCTCGTCGTGGTCCAGGTTGACCTCGTCGCTGGCCTGCTTCCCGCGCTGGATGCGGTCGGCGTAGGAGCGGCCCACGTACACGTTCCACAACACGGACTTGTGGATCTTCTGCAGCTTCCTGACGACGGCGTCTCCGTGCTGCTGGACCTTGCGGGCCTCCTCCTCGTCCAGCTGGATGAACGTGGTCGTCTTGCCGCGGACGATCTAACAAAACAACAACAACAACAGCAGTTGTTTTCCCACCCTTGGTTGTTGGTGCCATTGCTTATACTCGTATGTAGTACGTACCTGCACATTGATGGCGTCCGGCTTCCTCTCTCCCCTCGGCTGCAGCGTCCTCACCGGCTTGAGGCAGAACCGCGAGGTCCTCGCGGACTCGCTCTCCTCCTTGTAGTACACCGGGAGGTCGCTGTTGGATACCAGCACCATTGTCTGCAACAGGAAGCGGGAATTTATGAACGTGTGGGACAGAAAGTAGTAGGTTTTAAATGTGTGCATTTTAATGTAATATTGTACGTATGTACTGTACTGTAGTATGTACTACGTTTTCCAGTTCCATTAATGGTTGATCAAACGTACTTATAGTAAATGGTTCTGGGCACCCGACGAAAGCAAGAGAGGAGGAACAAGGAACATTTTCCATTGCCCGCCCTACTTTCCCTCTCCCCCCCCCTTCTGGGTTCTGACCCAAATTGAGCTTATCTTTGTACTACTAGTAGGCGTGGGTAAACAGAGTGGCTGGAACGGAAGGTAGGAGTTCTTTTCGGACGAGAAAGCCGCGACACAAGGAACAGGAGGGAAACATAAAAAAGGTCCTATCTGACTAAAGAATCTTGAAAGTTTTTATTGTTGTCACGAAGAGCAGGACTGCGTTCATTTTGTAATATGCAAAAAACGAACTTGTCTGATTGACTGCTCCCCAAAGATGGAGCAAGCAGACAGGTTGCCATCCTGACAAAAAACTTAGCACACTATAAAAAAAAACTCAGCTTCTTTTTTTTTTTGCAGGTTTGAAACGACTTACGTGACTGGTCCGAAGTCCCTAGTGGCAGGTTTCTAGTAGGAAGCTGTACGACGCAAGAAGCAGACGAGGCTTGTTTTTTTTTCTGTCACCCTTTTGCCGTAATTGTTTCTCCTCTTCCTTGCCCTGCGGCCATGTCAGTGTGTTCCTTCTTCCCTGTTGCTTTCTTCCAGTGACGCTTACATAAAAAAAAGCAACAACGGCGCAGCAGCAACTTCCTCACGGTGCACATTGGAGTCACATCCTCCTCGCCTCACTTGCACATTGCTCCTCTCCCAGGGACCCTAAAGCCTCTTTCTCCGCATGCGATGCGAGGTGAGAAGAGGGTCCCCACCATCTCCTTGCTCCTATCCGTCAACCTCTTCCTCTCTCTCCTTCTCCCTCCTCCATCAACTGGGTCTCGTGTATGTGTGTGTGAGAGTGTCAAGCCGACGTCGGACGGACCTTTCCGGCCACTGAAGAGACGCACCCCGCTCTTCCTCCCACTTCTCCTTCCACTTGGTTCCACCAGTACCTACGCCAGTGCACAGCTAACCCACGCACCCCCCCTCCTCCTCCTCCTCCTCCTCTCCTCTCAGTGCTATAAAAGAAAGCCCTTTCTCTCTGTCTGCTTTCGCCGCCGCCGCCACTTTGCTGTAGATCCCCTTTCCCCGGTCCCGCTGCGTTGAGCTTCTCCTCTTTCTTCACTTGCGTCTCTCTCCTCTCTCTCTCTCTCTCTCTCTCTTTCTCCGTCTTTCTGCTCTGTGGAAAGTGGAGAGAAGAAACAACCCTCTTGAAAGTTCTTCTTCTTCCAGAAAGAATAGATATGATGACTCAGTGCAGTGAGAAGATGTCGACACAGTGGTCTCTTTCTTTGTACGGCAGTTTGGCCATGAATATTATGACAGGATTAGACGGGCGGACTTTCTTCTTGCGAAAAGTCCTCGCTGCCTTCAGATTGGCATGGTCCATAAAGAGGGCCCTTTCCTCTCCTTGGTACAATATCGTTCCTTGTTACGAGCTCCACTAACCAGAAAGTTTTCGGTCGGGAGGGCGAAAGACGTCAGTTTCAATCGAGACGAAGATGATGATGTCCCCCCCCCCTCCCCGGGAGCAACCCGCACACACACCAAATCGATTTTAGCTCCTCCTTCCTCCCCTCCCTCTCTTCCTCTCCTTTTGAGCTTGGTGAGGGGGGGGGAAGGCCACACCCCAAATAAAGAGAACATGAACACAACCACCATCACCCCCTTTCCTTCCTTTCCTCCTGGTTGGGAAAATGTCTCTTCCCCCCTTCCTTCCCGTGAAGTTCGTAAAAAGTTTATTGAACCCGTTCCAAGTTCGTTAAGGGAAAAGTTGGCCAAAGTAGGTAGTTTGCGGGCTGGGCTTTGACCTGGATTTTTTAAGGTTTACCATCCCCTTTGGGAAGGCAGTTCAGAACCTACTGTACTACTAGTACGTAATGATTGTTGTATCTTGTTATGCCATAGGCTGTCGAATAAATGTCTATTATTTTCTGAAGCTAAAATGATCTTGATTTCCTTTCCTGCTTTTTTCCTGTCAGCTGAGAACACCTCTGCCAAGGATGAGGTTGACAGGGCGAGGTCAAGCGTGGAAAAGTCAAAAGAGGAGGTCAGGAAGCTCTCTGAAGAACTGAAGGCCAAATCGGACACTTTTGACATGATGCAGCGGCAGAAGAACCACCAGATCGACAAGCTCAAGTAATTAGCATCGGTCAAAAGTTTTTAAAAACGCGATGTCTTCTAGCAATTGAACCTTCCCCCCCCCTCCTCAATTTCGCAGCGAAAAAATCTCCGAGCTCGGTCAGACCGAGACGACCCGCTCGGAGGCGCTGGCCAAGGAGAACTCCCGCCTGCAGGCCCAGCTGAAGAGCGGCTTCGACGCCTTCAACGAGTTCAAGGCCAGGAAGGCGGAGGAGACCGAGGGGCTGCACAGGAAGATGGGCGAGATGGAGGAAAAGGTGCAGTTCTTTCTCTCTCTCTTGTCTTTCTCATTTGACGGATGCTATTGACATGGCCAAACGGAAGATGGAAGAGGAAGGAGGGGGAACCAATCAATTATTCTTTCCGTTCCGCCTTCTGACCTACTAAGGGCATCTTCCTTTCTTTGCTCCTCCTTTTCCGAACCATTGTACGTACCTTGGCATAGATGAGGAGATAGCACACGTACTAGGTACATACGTACATGTACAATCTCTGTCTTATTTTTTGTGCTCTCATTTCCCTGTCCCAAACTTTGTCCGTGCTGTTAGAAGCACTTTGCTAAACAGTACTACATGTTGTGGATTCTCCCTTATCTCCCAGTAAAGTTACCGAACTTTACTGGAATAAACGTGCTCCATTTTTCTCCCCGATATTTTGTGTAATTTTGCCAAGTGCTCTCTCTGTCTCTCTATTCTTTTTCACTAAACCGTCTGCCTTTCCCTCTCTTGATCCACCCTTACAGTTGGGCCAGTTTCCCCCGGAGAGGGCCGCGGAGCTGGAGTCTCGTCTGTCCGCCAGTCTGGAGCAGCTCTCCTCTCTGCGGGCGGAGAAGGAGGTGCTGGCGGGGGAGGGAGAGGTGCTGAGGAAGGCCAAGAGGGCGGCGGAGGCGGAGGCAGAGGAGGCTAGGACGCAGAGGGAGGACGCTGTCAAGGTAACCTGGAAGTTTTTGTGCGTTAGCTTAAAAATGTTTAATTACTGAGGGGCAAGAAAAGAAGATTGGATGATGGTTCGAGGTCGAGATTGGACGTCCTGTTTCCCCCTAAAGACTTGGGCTGGACGCCAGATTTCTTGATGGCCTCGAAGAGTAAAACTATCACGTACCAGCTGCTTACATCAGAACCGGACAGGTTTGAGAGCAAGACCCGACGGTTTAAGCGAGCAGCAACAGCATAAAAGTGTGTCTCACAGACATTTTTTTCTCTCTCTGCGGTCACTTTTCTTTTCTTTTTTTTGCTATTGTCTCAAGTCTTTTTTTTTTATGTTTTTGCCTTTGCAGACGAGTGAGAAGAGAAAGTCCTTGCTTGACGAGATGGCCATCACAGTGACCTCCAAGTCGGACGAGATCTCCAAGCTGCAGAGGGAGCTCGACCAGATCAAGGAAGATTCGTCAAGCGAGGCGGAGGTGGGATGGGGAGGAGGATGCGCCGAGTGACAGAACTTGAGAACTGTTTCTGATCTTGGATATGTGTGCTTTCAGAGACTGCAAGATCAGCTGTCGCATCTGGAGACTCGGAACTCGGAGGTGGAGAAGTCGGAAGCAGAGCTGAGGAAGGCCAAGGAGGAGCTGCAGGAGAAGGTCGCGGCGGCGCAGGAGGAGTTGAGCATGCAGGTGCAAAGGCACTCCAGGTACAATTACAAACGAAGGCTAAATGTATGTACGAGTACGTGTATATTTTTTGAAACTTATGGGAGTCTCTATAAAAATCTACAGGGCGTTGAAGGAGAGCGAGGAGTCGCACAAGGACATGCTCAATGTGCTGGAGAGCGAGAAGAAGCTGCAGCTGAGGGACCTGAACATGCAGCTGGAGATCGCCAACGCTCAGAGGTCCGAGTTCGAGGACTCCTGCCGCTCCCTGCGCGAGGAGGTGCAGGACCTGCAGGAGGAGCGCCGCATCGCCGAGAGGAAGTCCCAGCAGGCCAACAAGGACCTCCGGAGGCAGCTGCAGCAGGAGAAGCACCGCAACGACCGGCTGCAGGAGAAGATGAGGGAGGTCAGCTTCTCCGCGGAGGTGGTGCACCACCACCACGGGTCCCCGCCGCAGACGGCGGATGACTCTGACAGGCACTCCATCTCCTCGTGGTCTATGATGTCCGGGCAGAACGAAGTGGGCGGGGCCAACAACTCCAGCGCCTCCTCCTCTCACCACCACCACCACCAGCAGCAGCACCGCAACAAGGCCAGCACGCCCATCCCCGCGTCAAACAACTCCTCCGCGTCGTCGCCGCACAACGCGGAATCCCTGCCAAGGTAGAGGAAAGATAACAACAATCCACTTCTTGAAAAAAAAATCTTTAAAAATTAATAACAAATCTGTTTCAGGGACAGCCCGCTCCCACTGAGAAGTCCTCCAGATAGTGGGATGGGCGCGCTGTTGGAAAAGATATCCTCTCTTCAGGAAGATCGCCTGGTGATGGAGGAGAAGATCCACATGCTGGAGAACTCCGCCGCCGCCATGGCAGAGGAGCTGCTGAGGAAGACCACCCTGATCAACTACTACTGCATGGAGGGCGGCAGGTCCGTCTCGGTGCCGTCCACGCCCACCGGCAGCGTCGGCGGTGGCTTCGGCGGCGCCAGTCCCGCCGCGGAGAAGGCGCAGCTCACTATGAAGAAGATGGTAAACCTGCTGGTGCACCCGGACCAGGAGACGAGGAAGGAGATGCAGCGGATGCAGAACATGCTGGAGGAGACGCTGACGAAAAACATGCACCTGCAGACGGACCTGGAGAGCCTCTCGCAGGAGGTGGTCAGGCTGTCCAAGGTGGCGGTGACGGCAAAGGCGGCGTCGGCGGCCACCGCAGGAGAGGAGTAGAGGGCGGTGAGATTGTGATATGAAGAGGGGGAGAGAAGACATCTCGCAAGTTTGGAACGACTGAATAAGTTTCCCAAGGGTGCACGAAAAAGAACACCAGTCTTATATAAGATTTTTTTTACGTATAAGCACGAACACAGAGAAGTGGCCTTCTTTACTACTGTTATGAGATTATATTCTATACTGTATTACACGTTTTTGTAAATATTTTTTTAATAATAAAGAGGAAAACAGCTTTCTAACCCACAACGGAGAGTCCTGGTCCTCTTCGCCTCTCTATGAGCCCGGCTCGTCTGTTTCCATTCGCACGTCTTCATCCACCTCGCCCCCGTCTCCTTCTGCGCTCATGCCCTCCCCTTGCACGTCGCCTTGCTCCAGTTCCTCACTCGCTCCTCCGTTCCCGTGATGCAACGTGATCGCCTCCTCCTCCACCTCCTCCTCCTCCTCCTCTTCCCGGCTTCTCTGTCCATCTTCCCCCTCCGCAATCTGCTGTGACGCCGACGTCCCTTGCTCCTCCTCCTCCTCCCGCAGTCTCGTCTCCGCAGCACTCGCAGCCTTCTCTCTCTTCTCCATCGCCAGGCGACGGTTCCTCTCCATCCTGTCCTTGGCCTCGTCTGACAGCATCCTCGCCGTCGTGTCGCCGTCTCTCGTCATCCCCGCCTCGCCCTGCGTGGCCTCCATCAACATCTCCTCCTCCTCCTGCTCCGCCCTTCGCCTGGCGGCCTCATCGGCCTCGCGCATCAGGCGGGCGAAGGCGTCCTCGTCCTCCTCGGCGGCATCGCCGCCGGTGTCGTACCTGTTCCCAAGTCAAGAGAGCAAACAGATGTTTAGAAACATTAGAAAAACAGTCTCGCGGGCGGGGGAAAGTGTGACCGAACCGACCTGACTGCGTTATCCTCCTCCTCCTCCTGGTTTTCCTTTTCGTCCTCGCCTCGCCCCTGCGGGTCCACCGCCACCATCCCGAGTCGAAGCTTCTTCACGTACGTGCTGACGGCCATCTTCTTGCCCAGCTGGGCGATCCTGTCCATGACGTCGTCGAAGGGCAGCTTCGGGTAGAGCCTGTGCGCCCAGTGCTCCATCCGCCCCATGACCACCTCCAGGTCGTCGAACTCGCGCCCCTTCCCCCTGGACCTGAAGTCGTCGAAGGCGCCCTCCAAGACGCCGACGCCGCGAGGGCCGCAGATCCTGTGCGGGTCGAGCTTGGGCTGCGGGTTCCGGATGATGTGCTTCTTCTTGGGCTCCTCCCCCTCCTCTTTCTCCTTGTCCCCTGCTGCCGCCGCCGTCCTCGGCTCCCTGGCCTCCTCGGCCTCCGGGATGCCTCTCCCGTCGTCCTCGTCGCCGTCGCCGTCGTCGTCGCCGCCGCCGCCGTCGTCGTCGTCCTCGCTGCGCCCGTTTGCCGCAGGTCCGTCGTCGTCATCTGCAAACCAGATTTTTGGAAGTCATGGGCACTTTCTAGCAAAGGGGCGAGAGATCCCTACCTGAAAACAGCTCACGGGCCTCCAAAAGATTCATCATGTCCAAGACGTCTCAGGATCCTGGTTCCTGACCTCTCCACAAAAAGAGTCCGTGACTGAGACCTTACGATGGTGAGTCCCAGTCGCTTCCTCCTTGAGCAACTGTGCTTTCGTTATTGTTGAGTTTTGCCGCCTATTTCACTCTGAACAGCTGTTTTTGGTGTGGCTAGCGTTGTCGACGGGCGGGAGCAACTGACTCGGGAAGGACGGAAGCGAGGCACGTCTACTACTAAGGGTGGGTTGAGTCAAGGAAGTCTCGGTTGAGTCCAGAATTTTTGAGCCTGAGCTGAGCCTGGGGTATTTGAGCCCGGGGCTTAAGTAAGCCTAGACTTTTCGAGCCTGAGGAGAGCCCAAGGCTCAGTGCAAATTATGACCTGCAATAAATGAACAAAATAAATTTTGTACAAATTTACCTTTTAGCAATAAAAAATACACATATAATCAACTGGCAAGTAGTGATGCGTGTTCAGGCTCGCGAGCCATGCGTATCGAGCCTGGCAAAAACATGTCTGAGTTTTTGAGTTTCGAGCCTGAGCCAAGGCTCGGATGCACCCCTAATCTTTACCGCTTCACCTCCCGTATTTCTCTCTGCCTCCCGGAAAGGCCTTTGATTGCGTATACACCCTTTGCAGTATTACTGCGATCTCAAATGCGTGCTACATGTTTAAAGTTTAGTCAACAAGAAAGAGTGGGTTATCTGTGCTCTTTGTATTTCATGCTTAATTACAGGACTTTTTTTTTAGCAGTGGGGTAAAAAGCCTTTTTTTCTCCATTTGTTTACATTCTGGGAATTAACTTGAGCCAGTTACCCCCCTTGACTCTGGCAAAGTGATCCTTAGCAAGGATGAGCGGCACTGGCGTCTTCTCACTGGGCTCAAGCCTGAAAGATCGCACCAGGTTGAAGATGAACACCTTCATCTCCAGCCTGGCGATCTTCATGCCCATGCACTGACGTGGACCCAGACCAAATGGCATGTAAGTCCCAGTCTTGATGGAGAACTTCCTCTCTGGGCTGAAGCGATCAGGATCAAATGTCTCAGGGTCCTCAAAGATATTCGCATCCCTCTGGAAAAACAAGAGTTGTAAGGTACATTACTCCCATTTATTCACACTAGTGCCAATCTCACATGAACAGGGTAGACGGGTATGAGAACCCTCATACCCTTGGGAATGATAACCCCTTCATGTCCTGGGAGAGGCCAGTCCTTAGTGCATCGACGGTATGTCATGGATATGGCAATCAAGCGGCCAACCTCACTAATGAACTGGTAGACACAAAATAGTGCATTTTCAGCATTTTTCATGACTAAAGTTACATTGACTTACCTGGTCAGTATACTTGAGATTGTTAGCATCTTCTCCACTAAGATCATCTCCACATTTTGAGGCCACCTCCTCAGCTTCTTCAAATACACGTTCCTGGTTTTAAAAGAAGTCGGTACTATCTCAAACGTACTCTAAACTTGTAGGGGTAGTGAAATATACTTGCAAGTCCTGATGAACAGCGAGGAAGTACAGACAGATAGCAACCTGTGCCCCTGTCGTGTCATACCCATCAATAAAGAACTGCATCAGTGTCTTGGAGATCATCTTGTCAGTCATGTAGCACTTCTTTGCATCTGTGAACTTAAAGCCATCTTCCTGGGGTGCATCGCTTTCTATTTCCTCTGATGATCCACCCTTTCTAGCCTTCATCATGAGTGTCAGGATGTCATTGTAGCTGTTCTTGTCTCCCGCCTTCTCTCTCTCCGCCAGCATCTTGAGTGCCACCTAAGCATTCATAAAAAGTCATGAGGACTAATCAAAACACTATGTATCAATAAAAATAGGACGATTTCCAGTGTTGAGGCTTGAAAAAAATATTTTTATTGCAGATTATAAAGAAAATTTGAAAACATTTTAATTTCAAAACACTAAACACTTATTTTAATAGATAAAAAAATATGACATGAACTGAAATGTCAAAATGCAACGAAAAAAATTGTTCCAGGGAAAGATGAGGTACGGCCATCAGTATTTAAAGTGTGTCTTACATTTTCAAAATATTTTGCAGCCTTTGGGTTAAATAGAGGAATGTGAAGCCATTCACAGAGCCCAGGTGCCACCATTCCCAAGATGAAGCGCCAGACTTGTAGGAAATTATTTCCATATTTGCAGAACTCATTGTCTGGGTTCTCAGGAGTGTTGAGGTCCATGCTGAAAACTGTCCGGGCAATGCAGTCCATGGTGAAGTCCATCACCACCCTCTCCATTTCAACTGGTTCATATGGATTATTTTTCTTTTTGAGCACTGTCATCACGTTCTGTGCAACCTGAAAAAGATGGATGACCATTATCATCATAAGAGCAAACTTGAGGAATACCAGTAGTGTGTACAATGTACATGCCATTTAAGTCAGACCTGATTAACTCCCACAGCTATGGCCTTCATATTCCTCATGCTGAAGGCCGGCGAAATTGTTGCCTTGAGAGACTTCCACTCTTCTCCCAATGTGTTGGCAAGCCCAAAGTCATTGATAGCAGATAGCCCTTCGGAGAAAAACCCAAAATCCATAAAGTGATCAAAGTCTCTGATCATGACTCTGCGAATCAGTTCCACATCTCGCACATACAGCACAGGCTCAGCACCTTCATAAAATATCGCTACTCTGAAAAAGAAAAAAACATATACGATATATGGGTTTGCATATGTGCATGAATCCAGACATATGCAGTTAGCACTCTTTCGTACTTATGTCCATCAAGCTTCTTGTAGATGTCATCGTGGTATTCACTCATGTGGACCTTCCCCAAGAGCACAGGGCCGTTGTTCCCGAAGAGGACGGTGGGAGGAAAGGAGAAGAGCCCCTTCTTCTCCCAGATGCCGTAGCTGCGCGTCAGGTAAAAGTAGGCTGCCAGGCACAGTCCCAGCAGCAACAGCAACCAGCTGCCCAGGTCCAAGCCCAAGAACGCCATTGCGCCTTGCAAGGAAACTGAGCGTCGATTACAGAAAAACTGAGGCATTGTCTTATCAGTTATCACCTTACCTGGATTTACGTCGAGAGAGCGTGATGCGGGCGGGGACTTGATTCAATTGCTTCAAACCTTCCCCATCAACACAGCAGTCCGTATGTTGTATTGCAGTCGGGTTTTTTTTTTCCTGCTGCAGCAGAAAAACTGCGTCTCTCGGCGTACTCGATGCCCGCCTGTCTGTTCCTTCGTTGCTCCCTCCCTCCTCGGCTCCAATCCCCAAAGCAAGGAGCGCCCCCCTCCCCCCCCCCACGCCTCCCCTCATCTCCACAGAAGCCTGTAGTAGTGTCGCCGTGTGTGCACTACGTCCTTCCCGACGGGACTTTTAAACTTACGAGCGTAACAAATTCAGGTTTAAGCATGTAGTGGAACATGTCATTAGAATACAACATAAATGTCACAATTTTAAAGCTGAATTTGTTACGCTCGTAAGTTTAAAAGTCCCGTCGGGTTCTCTCTCTCTCTCTCTCTCTCTCCTCGCTTTTGAACACAATCATCTCACTTGTTGCCAGGGAGAGGAGTTGATAATGTGGACTCTCCTCCGCCTTTTCTCCACAAATGTCTTGCTTCTCTCAGGCTGGTAAGGGGGGGGGTTGTCCGATTACACGAGATTTGGGACGTGTTTTGCACGCGCTTATTCAGTTTTTAGAGCGAGAGAGTACACTAAAACATCAATGTTTTTAAACTGCAAAGTAGCACAAGCAGTATTCTTCTAAATCACATTATAGCCCTAGTCATTGTGGGAAAAGTTGTTAGTTGGGGGTAAGACACAGGTCAGGGGTTAAATGTAACTAGCCCGAAAGATACCCGCTTCGCTAAGTTGGGGTTGGCAGTGACAGGACAAATTACGACTCGCCACACTGGGAGGCTTGTCGTCTGAGAGCTAAACTTACGTAGAAAAAACAACAACCAGGCATACCCTAGCTCACTTTAAGGATCATGACAGTTATACTATAGCAGGATCAACATTTGGTCCGCACTCATAAGAAACTTACAGGTGCCGCATGAGTCTGGTGTGAGTGGCAGAACGGGTCCAGATTTTTAGTTTAAAAATGGCATTAAATCATGATTGAGTTGTAATTGACCTACAAGCATAACAACTG
>JAAUYM010172079.1_pt1 | contig 13045 bp, 12 predicted proteins | sample 7278001 | NCBI WGS metagenome assembly JAAUYM01 (sample SAMN14350224, study PRJNA611818) | marine sediment metagenome | isolation source: surface marine sediment (1.8m) | place: French Polynesia: Moorea | collected 2018-08
CTCTCTCACCCTTGAAGGGTTCAAGCATCGCGGTCAATAAGATCCAATTTTCTTGCTCTTGTTTTGGCAGTTCGACCTGCGAGCAAAAAACAGATCTTTTCTCCTCATGTTTACCTATGTGGCCGTCTTTAAAAAATGCAAAAAAATCATGTTACTTGTCTTCTCTGCAGGGCGACGGTGAAGGGTGAAACCTCTCTCCGCAACTACCTACTCGTACTAAGGAAGCAGCATGACTTGACTGATGATGACGACGAGGATGAGAAAGAGAAGGGACCAGCCATCAACGTGAAGAGTTTTTTCCCGCAAAAAAAGTTGGAAAGAAGCAGACAAGGATCACAGCAATAGAGCAGGTTGTACCTACAGTACTACGTATATATACTACTCCTCAGAGAGGGCAGGGAAGAAGGAAAAATGCTTCCACCGCTGAAACGAGACACCGAAATGGGCACCGTCGACCAATGCCACAGATGAAGTGCTTGAACAAGGACTCGTCCAGACAAACGAAGAAGCAAGTACTTGACGGTTCCGTCGCGAATAACTGAACTATTTGGACTTGTTAACCAGGACACAGCAAGAGCTCAATTTGAGGATGCCTCGCGGCATAGCAGCAGGTAGTGGTGGTGACCCGCCATCATCAAATTCCTCCTCCTCCTCCTCTTGGCTTCGCTCCGTGGCGTCCGCTGGGAGGAGCGCACTCACCTCCTCCGCCGCCGCAGCCACCTCTTCAGGAGCGCACGCCAAGATCAAGAAGAAGGCTGGAGGCATCAATAGGAGGGTGGCTGAGGCAGGTGGAGGAGGAGGAGGAGGAGGTGGAGCGCAGTTCTACTCCACAGGTCAGACTGTGAGAGTCGGAGGAGCCGGCGCCGCCGCCACCACAGCAACAAGCAGCAGCAACACTACAACCAACAACAGTCCGGTGAACAGGGTCGGCAGCAGGAGAGTGTCCACGGCTAGGGACCCGTCCGTCCTGGTGCAGGTGCAGGTGGAGTACTGGCGGCAGGCCGCAGGCAGGTGGGCCGAGGGAGCCATCGTTAAGGCCAAGAAGGACGAGGCCTTCCTTGAGCTGCCAGGCGAGGAGGAGACGGTCAGGTTCCGCCTGGACCACTCCCTGAGGGTGGAGCATTCCACCCCTCTCAGCAGAGACTTTCACTTGGTCCTGTCCGGGTCACCGGGGGGCCGGTGGCGAGTGGCAGTATACGGGGAGGGAGAGGGGCAGGACCTCATTAGGGTGCTGAGGGCGCAGGGAGCGCAGGTCATCAGGCGCAGGGTGCTACCGCCCTGCCTGCCGCCGCCAAGGCCACCGCCCAAGAGTGCCAAGGGCCTCCTCAGACCCATCAGTGAGGGGCAGGTGCTCCAAGTGGTTGGAAGTGGGCAAGAAGAGGAAGACGACATGACCCTGATCAGGAGGAAGAGCACCGGGAGCAGCGATCCCGACATTCAGAGGGTGAGAAAATCAGCCGACCTTCCCAGGAGCAGCTCCACGGGCATCAAGGATCCCGCCGCCAACTCTCCTCCCTGGTTCAAACTCGGACCGGAGGAGGAGGAGAGCAGGGGTCTCTCTACCGGGAGTACCAGGAAGAAGAGGCAGCAGAGGAGCGACCAGAGCCTGAACTCTGACGAGGTGAGCAGCGGCAGCTTCCACCAGGATCATGACGACGACGACGAAGGCAGGGAGGTCCTTCGCGGCAGCGACTCCTCCTTGGCCACCGCCAGCAGCGACGAGGGAGTCTTCGGCATCAACGTCCTCAAGAGGTCCTCCTCTAAGAGAGACGACGGTGACGACGAGGAGGACGACGTCGACATAGCCAAGGACGAGGCGGATCGGAAGAGGCTGGAGAGGTACAAGTTCCTGCTGGTGAACATCGAGGAGGACCCCTCGCTGCTGGACCCCTCCGGGCTGGACGGGGAGTTCCGCAGGTGCGACTTCGACGACTACCCTGACCTCACGCTGCCGGAGGGCGACGTGCCGGACGCGGCCGCCAAGTCGTCCGGGACGTCGTTGTCCGAGCAGGTGCCCAGGTGGATCCGCAAGTCCTTCGAGGAGCTGGACCTGGACGTGAGCGTAACCGAGCACCGGAAGCGATCCAGGGAGTCGCCTCAGTCGAGGGATCAGCGGCAGAGGCAGCACCGGTACCTCAGGCAGACCTCCTCGCTTTCGGCGACTTCCTCCGAGGCGTCGGCGTCGGCGTCGCTGTCGAGGCTAGAGAGTCCCGTCTCGCCGCAGTCCCCGCCGCAGTCGCCGCGGCCCCCGCCGCAGTCGCCGCGGCCCCCGCCGCTCCCGCCGCGTCCGCCGCTCCTCAAGCAGACGTCCAAGTCGTCGACGACGTCGTCGTCGTCGTCCAAGCGGAGCAAGAAGCAAAAGAGGCCGCTCATGCTCTTCCAGGACGAGGAGGACAGGAGGGAGGCGGAGGAGGTGTGAAAGGCAGGAAACTTGCATCGTCTCGAGGCCTCTTTCTTCCCTCCGTGAAATTGTGATACAAAGATTCCGGGATTCCGTTTTAAATTAATTCCCCGCAAATATTTGCGAGCACTCAGTGCGTGCGTGTACAGTATCCTTTGAACCTCCCCCAAAACATTTTTCTGCTTGCCCGGGAGAGACAGACAAGATAGATAAGGAGGGGACCTCGTCTCCTTACGTAACCCTAACCTGAGGTGTTTCGGAAGGTCCCGCTTGTTTCCAAGCTGTGATCACTTTTCTTTTAAATAAGAAAATGTCCTACTATATTACGTGCAATGCCTGGGCTACTGGGTGCTGCCTCCTCCTCCTCTTCCAAGCGACAAAACTGAAGGAGACAAAAGCCACGAAAAAAAAGACGATGTGTTGTTTCTCAGAAGAAGAAGAAAAATTGCCACCACTTATCGCCAAGGAGGACACCTTTTTTTTGGAAGGCCAAACGTGTTGTTGAAAATCGCCCTCTCGTGAGTGCCATTTCCTTCCCTCCCCCCCCCTTCCTGTGTCTAATAATAAAGAGAAATTATATTTTTTCTTCCCCTCAGAAAAAAGCAAAGTTTTGCTTGTCTTCTTCACTGTGGAATTTCCTGACAAAGAAACCTCTGGCTTCTTCCTCTCTTTCCCGCGGGGCGTTATCTTTATGGCGGACTGCGACTGTGCTGTGCTTTACGGCAGAGTTGCCAACTTTTCTGGAAGGCAATACGACAAGCTTCAAGAGAAAACATAGCCAAATCTCAAAACGGTATAAAAAGAAAGTAAGCTAGCTTTAAGCACTTTTAAACTATGCCAGATTTGCACTTTTTTGGGTTATGAAAGCAGTGTTCCCAATTGGCAACACTGCTTTATAGTATTCTGTTTTTCCCACATTTCGCCGTCTGCTGCTGCCTTTTTTCCGTACATGGTACAAAAGACGAGGTATTCGAGGCGGGAGTGGTGGAAAAAAAGGCATTACTTCATCATCTGCCAAAGAAGAAGGATATTGGCGGCTGCGGCGGCGGGTGGGCCCATCCTCGTCCTCCTCCTCCTCCCCCTCCTTATGGACAACCACATTTTCTTCTTCTTCCAGAGTCTCGTATGGGAAACCACCATGTTGCCGCTTTTGGCGGGAGGAGGTGTGTGTTGGGGGGAACAGAGCAAACAGATTGGGACTCCTCTTCCAAACGAGTGGGAAAAAAGAGAGAGAAAATGGGAGCTAATCACGTTACTAGGAAAAGCAGGAGACACTTTTTCTGGGAAGAGCGTGTTCACACAGTCCAAGGATTCGTCTTCCATTTTGGAAAAAGAAAAAATAATAAATTGAAAATTTGCCGCAAAAAGAACTTTTTATGGGAAAAAATCTTGTCAAAGAGAAAGAGAAACGCGCATTTACAATTTTTTCCATTTTTCCTCCTTCTCGGGGAGAAAAGAAATGATGGTTTCCCCAGGTATGCATGTCATGTTTTTTTTATCACGTCAATGGTGAAAATCGACTTGACAAAATTAGATGCACGTCAACAAAGAAAGGATGATTTCTAAGTGTTGAGATATGAAAATCTTCTATTGCTAAAAAAAAAATCAACCTTATGGCCTCCCTGAAAAAAACGATTTTCATGTCTCCACACTAGAAACCTTCCCAAATGTGAAATAAAATTCTCTACTAGTACTAGTACAGTAAAACCACATGGTAAATGGGAAAATGGTGCACCTTCCGACCTGTCTCGATTGTCCGAGTTTGACTGTACTACTACGATTTTGTGCCTCCCGAGAAACTCACTCACCCGGTTCAGTCCTGAGGCTCTGCTGGTGCTCCTGCACCTTGCTGAGGATGAGGTTGAGCTTCTCGTCCTCCTGCCAGTCCTCGTCCGGGTGCAGCGGGCAGGTGTCGGCCAGGTACTCCAGCAGGTCCGACTGCTGGCCCGGGTGGAAGTGGCGCCCGCGGCTCTGGCTGTACATCCACTCGGCCTTCAGACTGGAACACATGGGGAAGAACAAAATTACTCATAAAAAAGTCGCCACCAGTTTGGGACTTGCACTTCAGGAAGTGAAACATACATTGCTCATGCTTCTACGTACGTACTATAACATTGAAAATCGTCCTTAATATAATGATGTGTTTCTTAACAATCAAAGATATGTTTCAAGATTATTGTTTAGTGAATGCCAACAAAATGACCAACTGTGCCGTCGGGTAACCAAGAAAATAGAGCCAAGGAGAGTACAGTAGGTAATGGTATAAGAAGAGTACTGTATCAAGAAAATCATTCGACAACTGCGAATGACGTTACGAGTCGTATGTCGTGATGTCTCGACCTTGGAAGATCATGGCAGAAAAAAAAGATCTGTTTGCTGCTTGGTCATGGAGAGACCATATCTGTTTAGCACCTCCTCCCAAGGAAAAAAAAGAGACAGAAGGTTCTAAAAAATGTGTAAATTTATGTAGCTTCCCCTTCCCCTAGCCACTCCTCACATCCAAAAATGCATCAGGTATCTTTCCCTAAAATCTTTTTTTGCCCATAAAAATCCCCAGCAGGTATGAATTTTTCCTTCTCGTGTGGTGGTTCTGGTTGCGGCTGCTACTCCTTCCTTCGAGCATCATAATGGGGCAGTTTTCTTCTCCTCTTTCCAGCGTTTTGCCCTCTGTTTCAAGGTTGGAAAAGTGACTGGAAAACACTCATTCCCCCATTTTTTTCTTTCAAAGAGAAAAAAAATATGGGGGGCAGGGTAGGGAGGGAAAGAAATGAGGAAGAATGCCAGCCACTTTTCCTTCTCCCCTCAAGATGTATCAAATATCAATTTGGGGTTTAGGGGGACGAAATCCGCGCACAGTACGTACTATTCGTAATATACCTATTATTCTCACGACATTGTACTATACTACCTGTATACACTATACATACACTACTACACTGGTATATATACTGTACTATACTATAGTATTCACTATACTATACTATAGTATTCACTATACTACACTATAGTATTCACTATACTATACTATAGTATTCACTATACTATACTATAGTATTCACTATACTATACCGTTAGTATACACTATACTAACAGTATAGTGTATACTAACTAACGTGTATAGACTAACATCAAGTTTTTAATGCTCTGTGCCGCGTATTGAGCAGATTCCAATGTACACTACATCATTTCTTTCATCTTTTCTGCTGTGTTAAAAAGAGAAATATCTTCTCAGTCTCACTGAACAAAAAAGAGAAAGAGAAACGTCTTATCTCCTCCTACGAGTACGTACCATGTGTGCAGGTGGACTAGCTCAACAACCCTTGAACTGACCAGAGTTCAACAACAACACAGATGATAAAAAAATTCCCGTTTAAACGATGCTCCTACCTCCAGCAACCTCCCTTCCCACTTTTCCCTCACTCACTGTTGGACTTCCATAGCATTCTTTGATAATGCAGGTAAGACCTCTCTCCCCACTGTAATAGTTTATAAACTTCCAAGCACAATAACCATAGATATTCCATACCGTGCGCAAAAAATTAAAGTCAAACCCTTCTGGGACTTTAGACCAATAAACATCAAGAAATAATATCTTTAGACCACGATACTTGCAGTAACTTTTATAAGTGTTTTAATATAAAGTATGGTACACTGTATGTATGACAAGTGTTTAGAGAGAATTTGTCCTCTAGCACACTCTTTTCTGACCCCGAGTCTACTACTACACAGAACGAGGAACGTTCAAAGTGAAGCTAATTAGGCCTAGACACATTTTGAACTAATGTCATTGCGTAATCATGTGTGCAATTCGTGGTGTTCACAAAAGTCCCTCACAACTATCAGTCATAAAGTCTCCTAAGGCCTGTGTACTGGCTGGCGGAAGAAAGATCCAGAATATTTTTTTTTCATTTTCTTTTATGTGAACACAAAGAGACTAGGTTTTTGCACACCTACCCATACCCTTCACAAATAATCGCCACCATATTTACCAACTCTAGCTTAAGTGAGAGAAAGATAGAGTACACTTCAGCGTACGTAGACCCTACTTTGATCTTGGTTGTGCAGCATAAACTATGTCTAGATTCAAAATGTGTAGTAAATGTCCATAAAAGTCACAAACACTGTCAAAGTCGTAAAGTCTCCTAAGCCCTTTCAATTTTCATTATTATGTAGTAGATGGAGAATCTCGAATTCCCGAATGCTTAAATACAGTACTTGGGTATCTAAAAAGAGCCCCCTGAAATCCATTTAATTCCCAGGAAACGGAAAAACGTCTTAAAAATTGTCGAATGCACAGGTAACCGAATTAAACCCTATATAGGAGTACGTACCGTAGATGCGGTCCAGTACGTCTGTAGTAGTACGGCTAGCAGCCCAATTCGAGACGATAAAAAGAGTAAATACACTGTCTACATACCTCTTATATCACCCTCTCCATATCACTTGGTTACATACAGTACTTACATGTTAAGTACAAAAATACAGCATGTCCATTAAAAAAACTTGATACCCCGGTTCACTTCCTCGGTGTAGTATACCGAGTAAAGTATAAAGCATAAAGTATTTATGATATGGCAAAAATGATTGACTCATTGACTTAAAAAAATATTTAATTAAAATAATGTTACATCAGGGAAAAAAGAGTGGTCAGTTTTTTTGTGGACATGCTGTGCACAGCTTCGGAGTACACTGTGTACGGTACTACGGTAGTACTGTAGTTCTCCTGTCCTACATAAGACAGGTGGGACTGTCTCCCTAGTGACATGCTGTTCTAGCAGGTGGGAGAGAAAATGAATACTCTCCTGCTGGCCGCCCTGCTCCTTGTTCCCTTCTACGTGGCCTGGTACTACCTGGTGGCGACCAAGAAGGATGCCAACGAGGCACCCGGTAATGGCGGTTGTCATCAGGACGTTGAGGGCAACACTTCCCTACCTTTCTTTCGTGTGTCTTTCTACAGGTCCAACGCCACTTCCCATCTTTGGAAATCTCCTGAGCGTGGCCAGGGAAGACTCGGTAACATTTCGTGCCTTCCACAAGCTAACCAAGAGGTATGGCCCCATTGTCCAGCTGTGGATGGGGGGCAAGAAGTGCGTCGTCATCTCTGGCAAGGATGAACTCAAGGTAATTGCAAAGAGGCAAGAACAATTCAGCCTGCTTGACTGACATTCATCCATCCGTTCATTCTTCTTTTTTCCTCCCTGACCCTTAGGCCGTTATGCATAATCCCACCTTTGACTATCGAGAGACCCCTGTAGAAGACAGCCTGCTAGTCCGTACCTACTCCAAGAACTCATCCAAAAGTGACCCTCGCGGCATCTCCTTCGCCCAGGGCCCTTCTTGGCACAGTCTGCGCAGGTTTAGCCTCCGTGCTCTCCGTGACATGGGACTGGGGAAGGACATCTCAGAGACCATCATTCTGGACGAAATCTCTTATTTTGTGGAGCATCTCACGTGAGCCTGAGATCCTGGCTTGACCGCGTTATAATATTTACTAGTTGCAAAGCTTCAAGCAGCTATAATAAACATAAACCAAAGGAACTTCTTGAATTAATGAATCATGCCAAATTTAATAGACTTCTCTGTGTGACACTACCTGCTAATTGTGATAACAGGTCACTGGAGGGAAAGCCAGTCACCAACCTCCAGGAGTTCTTCAACAAGATTACAATGAATGTGATCTGGCAACTGGCCACTGGGGAGCGGTATGGCTACAGTGACATCGGAATGGCCAGGCTGCTGTCCTTCAATGACGCCTTTATGCAGCTGGCAATTACGCTGTTGGCTGGGCCTGTGGCTGCCTTCCCGATTCTGGCGTGAGTGAAACCAATGTACTGGTTCAGTACCCAACTGACATACTGTAGCCAAATAATTGCTAATCTGGCATATTGAAAGAGTGCTTGCTCCTAACTTGCACTCCTTTTCACAGTTTTATGATGACTAGCACATAAGTTTGGGAGTAAACGGCAAGTTACTCCCAAAATTTGACATGTTGCCTTCCACAAAAGTTGGCAATTCTTAGTGAAACGTAGTCGCTCAATATGGGTGGCAAGAAGATGAAGTAGCCGTTTTCTAATGACTTATGCACGCACAGGAACGTGCCACCCTTCAAGGGGAGAATCGAAAAGGTCGCCACCAGCATGGAAGACGTGAGGTCCTTCCTCAGGGAGACGATCAAGTCACACAGAGTGCGAGTTCCCATTAAAAAAAATATTGAAATCAAACTCACACGTCCTTTCTCTCCGCCCTCCTCCCCACTGCAGGAGAAGTTGAACGAGAACAACGTACACAACCTGACGGACGTGCTGTTGCTGGAGCAGGCGAAGCACGGCACTGACGCAAAAACGTTCAGTGACGAGCAGCTGGTTACAGTGCTGTCGGACGTCTTCATCGCCGGCACCGAGACCACCAGCAAGTCGCTCAACTGGGCATGCCTCTTTATGCTCACCTTTCCAGAGGTGATAACAATGAACATAGTACATAGATATGAACTAGTACTGTACATGTACAGGCGGCGCTGCTTGTTGGCGAGGATGAAGCACCCTGATTTTTGGCGAGGATTGAGCACCCTGATTTTTGGCGAGGATCGAGCACCCTCCTTTTGAGGGAGGATCATCGAGCACCCTCCTTTTTGGTGAGGATAAAGCACCCTGCTTTTTGGCGAGGATCGAGACAGAGAAACCAACCAACCAACTCTTTTTTTTTTCAATTAGCTTTTTTTCCATGCTTGCACCTCATTATGGCCGGGGAGCTAAGCCATACGTAAAGCCAACCACTAGCGATATTGGCTGGGTAGCCACTACTTCTCTCTCTCTCGATCTCTCTCTCTCTGTCTTGATCCTCACCAAAAAGCAGGGTGCTTCATCCTCGCCAAAAAACAGGGTGCTTCATCCTCGCCAAAAAGGAGGGTGCTCGATCCTCGCCAAAAAGGAGGGTGCTCAATCCTCGCCAAAAATCAGGGTGCTCAATCCTCGCCAAAAATCATAGATCGTGATTCAATCCTCGCCAACAAGCATACGCCCCCTTAAAATGTACCAGTGAGAAGCTTTCTGTTAGATGCATTCACTACCAACTCTGCCACTTCGCGTCTAAAACATCATTTTATCTCTCTGTGACTTGGGGATTTCAAAAGTGCCTTCCTTGCAAGAGAAAAGCTGTTTAACTTGGCCTCTTTCTTGCATAATAGTACCACAAGGAAAGTTGAGGGTGAATGCGCCAGCGACGTTGAAAGAGAAGGGAGGAAGTTGGGTGGCAGAGTGAAACTGCCCTGCATGCACAACTCAGAGGAGAGGAGGACGGGGAAGAGGAGCAGGAGAAGGGGAAAATGTTTCCATGCCCGCAGCCGCCTCTTCCTTCTCCTCCTGATACCAACGAACTTTGTGGGGCTTCTTTGCTCGCAGCATTTTTCCCCTGGGAAGCCGGAAGAGAGAGAGAGAAAGGGCCCAATTTTCCTCTCTCCTCTCTTCTGCCTGAGGAACAGCGAGAGAGCCCTTGGGGATGTCAGTGTGCCGAGAAGGAGGCCCAGAGCGAGTCGCCTTCCTCCTCTTCCTCCTCCCTGCGGCTCGCTCACTAATAGATCTCTGCATTTCTTTGAAGGCAACACGAGGAGAAGGGAGGAAGAGTCATCAAATCTGATTCCGCCACCACCACTGAAACAATACCTACAGGTATAGTTCGTAGTTATGCTCGAGACCGGGGTCGTCGACATGGAGGAGAAGCTGCGCGAGGCGGCCTGCTTTGGAGACCTGGAGGGGATGCTCGCGCTGCTGAACCAGGTAACGATCGGGGCGGAGTGGAGAGAGGACAATTTCTGAAGGAGTATTTTTGTTGCTGTTGTTTGATGCAGGGAGCCGAGGTGAACAGCCAGCACAAGGTGAACGGGTGGACCGCGCTGCACTGGGCGGCCAAGAGGAACAACCTGCAGTGCGTGGAGGCGCTGCTGTCGCGCGGGGCCGACAAGATGCTGTTCACCTCCAAGGGCGAGCTTGCCGCCCACCTCACCACCAACAGGAACGTGCTGCAGGTGCTGGGCTACAGCGGGCACCACACCAGGGAGAGGCAGAGGAAGAGGTCCCAGCAGCAGGCGACGGAGACGGGAGCGACGGCGGAGGTGAGGAGGGTGGGTGGCTTCTCCTTGCATGAAGCCGACAAGCATTCTTTGCCCTGGCTAGAAAGAGGTATAACAGAAGACCCAGATGCCGAAAAAAAGCAGAGATCAGAGGAAGCATCCATCCATCTCGGTCATTAAAAGTCGACTGAGCTCTCGTTTTTGTTAGTTTGTTCTTCCTCTCCCTGAGAAAGTGCCCTCCGATAAATGAGAGCATCTCTTGGGGCAGCCGTGATCGACTGATCTCACTCTGCTAGGAGGGTGCAAGGGGTTTCGATGGGTTCGCAAGATAATCTGTCAGGTTAAGGAAAAGGAAGGGAGAAAGCAAGGGAGAAAAATAGCTCCCACTCTTTGTTCCCGAGGCTTAAAGCGAGGTCGCTGCTATTTATCTTTTAGCGAGCAATCGGAGCGAGCTCGGGCACGACGAGCCACACTGGGAGGCCTTCGGCCTCCCAGTGTGGCCGGTTATAATTTGGTCTTTTACTAATGCAAAATTTGACCCAGCAACGCGGGTAGCTTTAGGCTAGTGTGCTTGTTATAAGCTCGTACGGCTTTGTGGCGATGCGAGAGAAAGATCATCTCAGAAGAATCGATTAAAGGGCGTCTATATGTATTCTCCGTGGACTGACCCATACCCATAACTCACGTGTGCAACTGCGTGGAGAAGGGGTGGGGGGTGTCTTATGTAATGTGGGTCTCAGTCTCAGCACGTGGAAAAGGGAAGAAGAGATGCTGCCTTGACTTACGGATTTTAAGGTAGAGAAAACAAAGACAGACTTCATGCTCAAAGACCTGCCGCACAAAGACAGAGTTTTTAAATATAATTGGTAAAATAATCTCAAATGGATTTCAAAGTGGGGACAACCACTTGAGAAGATGACGATTAAACTCTGTTTATTTCTGGATGCCCATTAGACGACATAACCTTACGGCACTCAGCACATAAAAAATCTCTTTCACTAATAAGAGGTCCATTGACTCTGATCCTCGACGCTCCTCAGCACCGGATGCCGGTGCCGATGGCCATGAAGGTGCCGAAGGTGCCACCGCCCTGGACCATAACCTTGCCGACCTGCGAGATGAGCTCCCCACCCCGCAGGCCATATCGCAGGGCCCCAAACCCACCGAAGAGTGCTCCCGACGCCATCCCCACACACATGCCCATCAGGAAGCCCATCTTCACCCGGTCAAAGCAGGTCGGGCCCTGCGTGCCACCCCCGGATGGCATCACAGCAGGCATCTTCAGATGGGGGAATGAGTTACCAGGGCTTCCAGTGAAGGAGGAAGGGGGGGGAGAGCTGCAAGATGGGAGTGGAATTAATGACGACGATGTTGTACATTGCAAGTGTCTAAGCATGGTATCACTAAAGTTTTATTTGCAGACAGAATCATTGGGAACTGCTAGCATCATAGACTATGTAGCATCTGCTCCCCTGGCCCACCGCCTTCACAGTAGGGTTTCTCCGCGTGCACACCTTCCACGAGCAGTGATTAAGTGGTGTCACCGCTGGTCATTGACACTTTCCGGGACCTTGACGACAAGTCCGTCCAAGTCCCTTGTCATGCAGATCTGGCACCCCAGCCTGGAGGTGTCCGTAAGCCCGTAGGCCAGGTCCAGCATGTCCAGTTCCTCGTCCGTGGCCTCGTCTGGCAGGCGCTCGAAGTCCTCCGGCTTAAAGACGAGGTGGCAGGTCGAGCAGGCCAGTGTGCCCTCGCAGGCCCCGAACCCATCCAGGTCCAGCTCGTTGTCCACCACAATGTCCAGCAGGTTCTGCCCCACCTTCCCGGTGGCCACCATCTCTGTCCCGTCCCCGCGCTGGAAGGTGACCGTCACCTTCTTGGCGTCGTCCCGGAGTGACGGGGAGGACTGGAGGAGGCGCCTGCGACCTCGGAGGAGGACGGCGGAGCAGGACCGGGCGGCCCTCGGACGCGCCACCAGCCTGTCCACCTGCGACGCCATCCTGATCGCGGACCTGACGAGGGCGGAGGACAACATGGTGTCACTGGGCGCGACTTGGCGATGGACTCCCGGACTCCCGTGGCAGCCTTTTTTTTTGGAGACCAGTATCCTATCCTTCTGGAAGATTCTTGCTACCACCGTCCACCCTCCTTCCAGTCTTCCGCACGTTATCTTCACCAAAACAAGTTATACCAACCCACTCCTCCGCCTCCGCGTGTGCAGCTAGAAACAGCTAAACAGCTGTCTTTATAGAAACAGCAGCAGCAGCAGCAGCAGCAGTGCAGTGGATTAGCCTAAAGGAAATGAGAAAACATGCAACTACGAGAGTGCCTCTGTACCCTGACCATAATATACGTAAAGTACGTTTTGAAATTCTTTTTTACAGTCGACTTCGGATTAGCGGGACTTCTAGGAAGCCAAGAAAAAATCCCTCTAATCCGAAATCCCACTAAACCGAAGTTGCTTTTTTTGTAAATATTTTATATTTTTTTACATGTACATACTGCTTTTTTACACTTTCATTTACATAAACTTTTTACACACTCACAATATATTGCAACCACAGTGCTCACTCCTACAG
>JAAUYM010000369.1_pt1 | contig 13041 bp, 20 predicted proteins | sample 7278001 | NCBI WGS metagenome assembly JAAUYM01 (sample SAMN14350224, study PRJNA611818) | marine sediment metagenome | isolation source: surface marine sediment (1.8m) | place: French Polynesia: Moorea | collected 2018-08
CCCCCACCCCCCCCCCCCACCACACCCTCCACCCCCCCGCCCACCACCCCCGCCCCCCCCGCCGCCACGAAGCCCGGCGGGCAAAAGGTAACAGTTTTGTTTTGGGTGAAAACAAGGCGGAAAATTTAAAATCTCTCGTCCCTCCCTCCCGATGATCTTCGGAAAAGGACTCGAGCTGCCCCTGCCACGTAGGATCTCAGCATCTCCAGCATCGGTTTCCTGGGCCTGAGCGGAGGGTGGTCTGAAGAAGGAGGAAAGTCTGAGACGAAGGAATTGCTCTCCACTGAAGTAGCCAATTCTGTAGCTGAAAGAAAAGAATAAAGCGTTATTGCAACTTGCAGCACTAAACTTCCCTCATTTTTGTTTCTGATATGCTATGTACGTACAGGAAGGAGTGGTTCTAATGCTCATGGTAAGCAGCAGTTTTCGTCATGAAAAGCAAAAAAAAAAAAAGCCGACAGACATGTGGTACGTATGCAGGAGCTGAATCTTGCTGGATTGCAAGATCAAATAAATTAATGAAAAGTAACGATTTTTACTGTTTACAATTTTGGCCACTTTGCGAGTAACTACGAGTAGTTACGTGTCAGATAAAGTAAGTTTTGCTTAACTGTAGCGGCCATTTTTGTAATTGGCTACTTATTTTATCGTATAATTATATTACATACATATAAGTACTTTATACTTAAAGCCCGCCCTTTGCTCTGTATTGCCATATTGGTCAATTTCAGCTCTCATTTCATCAATTTTCCCGCCTTCGTCTCTTTATCTGCTCCTCCTACCTGCTCTCTGGAATTTGAACCTCCGCTCCGTGCCCCCCGCCCCCGGGTCCCTCCCCAAGCTCGTCCCCACCCGCAGCCGCAGCAGTAGTCTCAACTCTCAAACCCTGGGGTAGGGCAGGGAGTTCAGGTTAGCCAGCAGCAGCAGCAGCAGCAGCAGCAGCAGAGGCAGAAGCGGGGCAGCACAGCACAGCACAGCACAGAGCAGAGATAGGAAGGGAGGGAGGGAGGACGAGGGACGAAGGAAGAGCAGAAGTACAGTACAAGCGCAGCTGGAGATTTGCGAAGAGACGCGTCGTGCCGCAGGGTTGCCGACTGGCATTTTTCACTGCCAGATTTAATAAATTTGCCATCTTTAAAAATGATTTGGCATTGAAAATTTTGGAATTTATTAACTGTTTGGCATTTTTTACAAAATTCTTATTTACTGTTTGGCATTAGGAATTTTAAAATTTATTAAATAAAATCATGAATCTGGCATTATTCGTCCAAGAATTTGGCATTTTGTTATCACTAAAACCTGGCAACACTGGCTCAGGAGAGGAGAGGACAGGACTTACGCAGTTGGTTGGTGCTGGTCTGGTGGGCTGGGGACTGGTCACTGGTTGGTGGACTCCGTTGTGGTGCCAAGAAAACGGGCGAGCCCGTGAGTCTCTCACCGTGAGTTTCTAGCAGTAGTTTAAGGTTTTTCTTCCGAACAGTGCCTCCAATTTGTTCAGAGGCTGTACTGGTAAGTTTCAAAAATTTGGTCTTGGTTCCTGGGCCCTCTTTTTGGTTTCTTACTTAAGCAACGTGTTGAGTGGCAATTTGTGCCTTCAAGAGGTTCTCTTTGCTTCGTCACGATTATTTTTTTTTTCGCTTTGATATATGGTGGTTTTTTTTTTTTTTTTTGCTTCGCGCTTCCAGATGTCGGATGACGGAGCAGAAGAGATCAGACAACATTATTACTCGTGACAGCAACGCGTTTAGCAGTGCCCTTTAAAAGAAGTGTCAAGTCACCTAAGCAAAAAAAAAAAAAAGAAAAAAAAGAGGCCCAAGTGGTGGTGAGTCCGGCCGCCATGGAGGGCGACCAGCAGCATCAGGGCGTCCGCATGGGTCGCGGCCGCGCGCTGCAGATGAGGCTGAGGAAGGAAAAAGAGGAGAGAGAGAGGAGGAGGAAGCAGCAGGAGGAGGAGGAGGAAAAGGACGGGAAGGAGCAGCAGAGGCTGGGCGCGGTGCCAAAGCAACCGGGGGAGAGGAGCGTCGGCGCCGTCGGCGGCTCCTCCGACCTCGAGAGCCTCTCCCAGAACATGGCCTCCCTCCGCACCGACGGCGACTCGAAGCTCTCGGCCAGAGAGAGGATACTCAAGTTCAGAGGTAGTAACGTTATAAATCTTCCAACATGTCCAAGATGTCGTCTTCACGAGTTTTGCCCCCTTCCTCCCCACCCTTTCGCGCAGCCGAACGTGCCGCGGCTGCTGCCGCCAGAAGTTCCTCTTCCTCCTCCTCGTCGACGAAGGGCGGCGGGGGCAAAAGCGGCTCCTCCTCCGTGAAGGCCACCGAGTCCTCCTGTTCGGACGACGAAGGCATCGGCAAGTTGGACTTCTCCTCCACCTTCGGCAGCTCCGACGAGAAGGAGGACCTAACGAGGGTGGCGACGACGCCGCTGTCGATGGCGACGACGACGGGGTCGGCGGTAGAAAAGGAGCCGGCGACGGGGCTATCGGCAAAGGGAGCCAGCGGGTCCAGGATCAGGCTGGAGACGAACTACGTCAGGCTGAAGAGGCTGGACGGCGGCCGCGGCTTCTTCTCTTACGAGGTCCGGTTCTGCCCGGCCCTGGACCACACGCTGGCCAGGTTCAAGGCCATTCACTCCCTGGCGGAGGTCCTGGGAAAAGACCGGAACTTCGACGGCGCGTCCATGCTCCACTTGCCGTTCAAGCTGGACCAAGACGTGACGGTCCTGACCGCGCATCTGCCGCCGCCGTTGCCCACCTCCGTCCAGGTCACGCTCAGGTTCAAGAGCGAGGAGTCCTTTGGAGGGGAGAGGGCAGTCGATCTCTACAACAAACTGTTTAAGTAAGAGTTGCTTCTAGTTGGATGGAAACCAAAAATATGTCAATATTGAGAATTTTTTCCTCCTATTTTTCTCATTTAGGCAAATAAGTCGACGGCTAAAGATGGTGCAGATGAGGAAGGGTTTCTTCGATCCTAAGAGGGCAAACGTTATCTCGAAGTACAAGTAAGTGAACATCACGCCAACAACCAGATCTTGCTTGCGGGTTCTGATTTTTGTTGTTGTTGTTGTTGAAAGATTGGAGATCTGGCCTGGGTACGTCACCACCGTCTGCGAAAAGGAGGGAGGGCTCCTGCTCAACTGCGACATCAGCCACCGGGTGCTCAGGTGAGAGGACGTACAGCACATAGTTTTTACCACTAGCTCTGCGGTCGATTTTTGAAAAGCTTTGTGCGTTCAAATGAAAAAAATCGAATGAATCTAATATTTTTTTTTAGGTCTCGCTCGCAATGCCCGTTTGGCAACAATTTACCACTGGTGTCTTTTTCTCTCTCTCTCCAGGTGCAGCACCGTGCTGCAACTAATTGCCGATGTCTGCCAGGACGTTGGCGTGAAGAACGGCGGCAGCGGCGGCGCCAGGATCAGGAACATGCAGGACCAAGTGACCAGGCAGGTGGTGGGCGAGACCGTTCTCACCAGGTACAACAACAAGTTCTACAGGGTGGACGACATCGACTGGAACGCCACGCCTATGTCCACCTTCGTGAACTCGCAGGGGCAGGAGATTACCTACTGGTAAAGTTGAAATCCCAACCAATATCGCTAGCGTGAATAGGTATTGGTTGCTCTATATAAGGTTTTTTTTTCACTCTTCTAACACCTGTGTTGGCGTACTAAGGCTACATATAATAATACGAAAAATCTTATATCAACCCAAATGTCGACCCCATTGCTAACTACCACTAATGTCGCCACCCAGAGTGTGTACCTAGCGATACCAATATTGGTTGGAATGTCTCTTTTCGCTGTTTTCATTTTGGACTTTCCGCTCATTATTCGACTTCTTGGCGTGATTTGCAGGGACTACTATCGGAATCAGTACGGGAAGGTGATCGGAGACAAGGAGCAGTGCATGTTGGTCAGCATGCCAAGGAAGAGGAACGAAGGCAAGAGAGTTGGAATCTTTTTTTTTACCAACGTCGCACTCAACCTGTTTTCTTTCCCCCCTCCGCCTTTTTTTTACATATAGAAGACCCCAATCGTCAGCTCTACCTTGTCCCGGAGTTGTGCAACCTGACCGGTCTGTCGGAGCACCAGCGTAAGGACTACGCCTTCATGCGCACCGTGGCCTCCGTCACTAGGACCACCCCGAGGGACAGAAGCATCGCAATACAGAAGTTCGTCACGGCTGTGAAAGGTACTGGAAAGAAAAAAAAAGAAAAGAAAAGAAAACCCTCAATGTAGGTAGGTATTCCCAACAGACAGTGACGTGTGTGGAAATTCTGCCACCTTATTTTAGAGAACGAAGAGTGCAGGGCTGTTCTTGCTGCGTGGGGGCTGGAGCTGGAAAGCGCCGCGCTGGAGGTGGAGGGGAGAGTCTTGGATCCGGTCAAGATCAGATGGGGGCGGAACCAGGCGTAAGAAAGACACGTCTAAGCGGCCGCGGTGCAATTGACATATTTTAATGTTTCTTTCTGTTGTTTCCTTTTCTGGCAATATGCAGGGAACTAGTCGACAGCGACATCAAGATGCGGGACAAGATCATGCTGAGGGCAAAGTCTGTAGAAGATTGGATAATCGTCTTCCAGGAGAAGGATTCGAGGGCTGCCAAATTCTTTGCAAACGTGAGCCAAAAGAAGTGTTAATGAGTCACTTCAAAAGGGATCAGTGCATGACAGCCCGCCTCAAATACGTTTCCAGAGCCTCCAGAAGGAGGCTGAGAAGATCGGCATGACGGTGGCGAACCCAGAGCCCCTCTCGGTGAGCAACGACCGAACCGAATCCTACGTCAGGTGCATCGAGAGCGTGCTGACGGCCAGGTGCCACCTGGACCTGGTGGTCGTCGTCTTTCCCTCCAAGAGATCAGACAGGTGAGAAGTTTAAACTAAGAGAAACTCGTGTGGGAAAAAGAAAGAGATGTGTCCTTATTATTATTACCATCCTTTTTGCTTTCAGATACGCGGCTGTGAAGAAACTCTGCTACACGAAGTACGGCGTCGCCTGCCAGGTGGTCCTGGCGACCACCTTGCAGAGGGGCAGCGACCAGACCAAGAGGAACATCGTAGAGAAGATTGGCATACAGATTAACGCGAAACTCGGCGGGGAGCCGTGGGGGAGCCTCAGCCCATTCGTGAGTCGCAGTTTTGAGATGTAGTACTTATGTGCAAGTATGTATAAAGTAATCGTCAATCCCCCCTCCCCCAGAAAAACGCCATGATCGTCGGCATAGACGTCTACCACAACCCGGACAAGAAATCCTCCTCTTGGTGCGGCTTCGTGGCTTCCCTGAACCGCGACCTCTCCAAGTGGGCCTCCTTCACGGCCGAGCAGCGGCCGCACGTCGAGCTCGTGGACTCCATGAAGCAGATGTTCATCCGCTCTCTTGAGACCTACGTCTCGCACAACGGGACGCTCCCGGACAAGGTGATCATCTACCGCGACGGCGTGGGCGACGGGCGGATGGAGCACACCCGCCGGCACGAGCTGGGGCCCCTCAAGGAGGCCGTCTTCAAAGACTTTGAGTCGGATGGGGGCGCACCCTACAGACCCCAGGTCAGCATGGTGATCGTCTCCAAGAGGATCAGCACGCGCCTGCTTGCGATCGGGGCCAAGGGCGAGAAGGTGAACCCGCCTCCGGGAACGGCAGTCGACCACACCATCACCGGCACCTCGTACGACAACTTCTTCCTGGTCTCGCAGAACGTGAACCACGGCACGGTGGTGCCCACGCACTACGTCTGCCTGGAGGACGAGGTCGGGCTGGGGCAAGACAAGCTGCAGAAGCTGACCTACAAGCTGACCTACATGTACTACAACTGGGCGGGGCCCGTCCGCGTCCCGGCGCCCTGCATGTACGCGCACAAGGTGGCCGGGATAGCCGGGGAGTACCTCAAGCGGGAGCCGCACAGGAAGCACGTCGACAGGCTCTTCTACTTGTAGAAGGGAAATTTGGGGGTGTCCCAGTTTTCCTTTGTCCTTTTTTTATATATATACGAAAGAGTGTCTTTCGGAAATGGCTAATTTTTAGATTGTACCTAGTAGTAGTAGGTACCCAGGAAGGTGCCTTATTGACCCTCGAATCCTACAGTTAATTACGTAATGTACAGTACGTGTATATTCTGTGCAGGTATTTTGTCCACTTGACGCAATACACTTTAATTCTAGCACATGGCTGTCTGTCGTACTAGTACTAGTATCATTCCCGTTTTACGTAGTAGTATGTATACACACTTGGTAAAGTGGATGTTGTAGTAAAGATGTCTCCGCAGTAACGACCGTTCCTTGGAACAGAGATGCTTTTGCCAGACGGGAGATGGACGCGCGCCGTTCCAAACTTTGACTTTTCTGCCATCAGGCGGGGGAAGGTCAAAGCCGTAAAGATTAAAGGCGACCCCACCAAGTGGTGCAGGATCGAAGGAATCTTCTTCCCATTCGGAAATTTACGGGTCTCGCAGAGCGACTTCCGGCAAAGTGCATCATCGTGTTGCCATTTTTTTTGTCTTTGGCAATTATACTGTAGGTTACTGTACGGTACGTACTTTGGCAGTTGTGGGGAAAGAGGAAGTCTTCATAAAAAAATGTGTTTGTGACATACAGGGCAAAAACGGTTGTTTGTTGTCTCGTCACTGACGCCCCGGCGGATGAACTGCTGCCCCTGCCCTCCCACGCAGGGACACAACCAAAACCACTCCGTCTTCCTTCCCTCCTCTTGCAAATCACCCATTTAGCACGCAAGTTTTGTGTGTGGGAGAGAAAGAGGAAGGAGGATGAAGAAAGATCAAAGTGTGGGATTGCTGACGCTGCCTCCTCCTCCTTTTTCCAAGATGCGCATACATTTATTTCTGATGCGGGGGAAGAAAGGCAGCAGTCTCTGCTGAGCTCGCGTCATGTTTTCAATTAACCATGCCCCGCTAAAACGCCCTCTCCTCTTTCCTACTACATTTGGCAAAGGGAGAGAGAAAGAGAGACTTCCTGACATACGCAGCTAGGCCCACCTTCTCTGTTTTGGCATCACCCTCGGGTTCCGATAGATCCGATTCTGAACGGTGTCTTCCTTCCGCCACCGGTGGTGAGAGGTGGTGGTTGGAGCCTTCTTTAAGTCGACCCATTCGACCGTTTCAATTTTTTTTTCCTAAATGGGTCTTCTGAAAAAGGAGTGGCGACCTCTTCATGGGCTAATTTGTCGTTAGATACGCAAGGGAAGAGTGTGCCGTTGTAGAACAGCAAGAAGGAGTCAAGATGACTAATTGTCTAATTCCCTAGGATTCCCAAATAAGAAGAAGCCTTGGTGGCCTAAAGGGGAGAAAAGGCGGAAGTCCCTTTTTACGCGAATAGGTTTTTTTTCTTCTCGCGAAGTGTCAGGTCGATATGACATTTGAGTTTCGCACATATGCACAACGACCCTCGACTCCGACAAAAGAGGAATTTTTATCGTTTTTACGAGGGTGCGAAATCTTTTTTTTTCACGTGTCCAAAGTTGCAAATAGGGCATGACCGAATATACAAAAACGGTTTAAAAATATAAATTTACGGCCTATCTGGATGGAAAAAGACTATTATCCGCTTTTAATAGCTTTAATCGGACGATTTTAAACAAATTTTATCCAAAAAACGGAGGACATGCCGTAGCTGGGAAGTTCTTATAACCATCTTCTCTCCCATCGTTGACACAGTCCTGGTGTCCCAAAGAGCTGAGAGGAGAGGATCCGCCGTCTAGACCGGCCATAAAACTTTTTTTTTCCTTCCTGGGTGCCCAGAGGGAGAGGAACTAATCTGAATTTTATAGATAAGATACATTCCCCCGATAAAAAAACGTGGACGTTTCCACCCATTTTTAAAGAAAAAAGATTCGGGTTTTTTAGAGACATCTGCATGCCCTCCCTGCTTATACGTAAATTCCATGGGAGGGAGGGGATTTTTTTTTCAAGCCTCCTCCGCCTCCTCATGCACTCAGTTACCTTACGGGGTTACTCTTCTTCTTCCTTGTGTGTGGGCATTTCTCGGAAGAGGAAGTCGCATTAACCCCCCAAAGTGGTAAATGCAAAGCTGCCGCTGCATCCTCCCACATGACAACTTACTTCACGTGTTACAGACTCACAAAAACATTTTTTTTGTGCTGACAGTTACGTGAAAAATGTCCGTAAGTAGTACTAGTACTCTTAGGTACATGCTGTAAAAAGTTTTTTTCTGCAAGTTCCACCTCCATTCAAGAACCTGGTAGACGTCGATAGATCAAGTTTTCGTCGGTATAAGTTTATGGGCCTTGTCACATTGCCTATTTGCCAATGCGTGACTTCAAACGGATTCATCAATTCTTGGTCTGGCTATAGTACTATACTGTTACTAAGTTGTAAGTTGTTACTAAGACCTGATATATCCTAAAACTTCCTTGAAAGCTTTTTAAAGAGAATGTAGTGTGCTCCAGTTCTCGATTGTACAAAAACCCTTTTGTTTCGGTTATTTATTTGTACACGTTTATTTTGTCCTTGCACATTCCATGAAAAATAAATAAGGTATAGTTGCTCATTATCATAACACCGCTGACAAATTAGTAGCATGGCCTCCTCAGCCGAAGGGGTTGAACCTGACGGGGCCGTAGGTGCGCTTGGACACCGGGACCGGCGCCGGGTGAGGCGCCGCCGGGACGTAGGCTGGGACGACGGGCTTGGGAGGAGGAGGGGGAGGAGGCCTGTAGACCACTGGCTTGGCTGGACGGTAGGCGGGTGCGGGCCTGTAGGTGACCAGGGGTCTGGGGTGGTAGACGGCGGGAGGCTTGCGGGCGGGAACATAGGCGGGTTTCGGAGGAAGGGGAGGGGGAGGAGGAGGAGGAGGAGGAGGAGGGGCGGGCCTGTATGGAGCCGGCTTCTTGTGAGGTGGAGGGTTGTATGGCTGGGCTACGCCTTCGTAGCTGACGTCGGCGATGAAGCCGGAGTCGCCCGTCACCTGGAAGAGAGAGGGAGTTGCAGATAAATTGTAACGTAATTTCTCTACCCAGCCAGCGGCCACTCCTCCCCCTTCCCTGACCTGATAGACGACCCTCTGTATCCTCCCGTCCGGAAGCTCGACCGAGTACTCCCCGTGGGTCTCGTATCCGTTTCGGTCCTCCTGCTGCCTGAAGGCCTGGTGCTGGTAACCGTCGCCGCTGTTGTACACGTCGTAGTTGAAGGTGTAGACGGGGTCGGTGTCCGGGTAGGAGTAGCCCGGGTTGTAGGCGGGACCGGCGGCGGAGGCTGAAGCGGCGATCGCCGCCATGGCCAAGAGGAGCAATGGGAGGGGCTGAAAATATGGAATTGAGACAAGCAAGCGCAAACTTTGGTGAGCTTCTTTTTAGGCGATGTTTACTGCCATCTTACCCACCTTCATGTCCGTTGCTCTTTGCGTCAGAAACTGCGTCACGTCCGCGTCGGTGACGCAACCTTTTATAGTATCACAACGCGGGCGAGCGTGTGGGTAAGATGCAACAACGACTCTTCTTCCCTCTCCCCCCCCCCCCCCACACTCCACTAGTCTTTGGGTTTAGTTCTGCTCTTTTCGATGCGAGAGGGGAGGAGATGCTATACGAGACGAAGCATCGTCATATGCTTATTATCAAGGAGAAAAAAAATAAGACTTAAAATGTACAAAATCGCATACTGCTACATAGTGCAAAGAAATCTTCTAGTTCTGTTGCATTGCTATTAAGTCGGCATCCTAAGTAGACGTGCTGCCTTGACAATTGACACTGCTTGTACTGAATAAAATAATTCAATTATGCCAAGGATTCGAGACGTATGAGGCAGCTCCAAAAAGATTCTTGATATTTCTCGAGAAGCATAATTGATGGGAGAGTGGCAACTGAAATAAGTACGATCGACACAAAGAAGAATGAAGCTTGCTTTTTCTCTGCTCCTCACGCTCCTGTTCTCTTTAAAAATAAAAGCAACGACCACAACGACAATTAGTAAACTAAAGGCAGTAATGGACTTTTTGACAAGCTACCTACATTCCTATTACGTACTAGGAAGCATGTTGTACTAGTGCTCCACATGCTTTGTTAGTATTGCCCGTCGCCCAGCAAAAATGCACGTGGCTTATACATTAAAATTCGTGAATCAAGCAATTCTTCTAGGAGAAAAAAATATTTTATGTTTGTATCTAGTTACTAGCTGATTCAGTACATTTCTTTTTCTTTCTTTGCTGAGTCTTTTGCATCTGCTGCCATCACCAGTGGACTCGGCGACTTCTTGTCCTCCCCCTCTCTTCCTTTTAGGCCCCACTAACGTTGCTGTTCGCGCTTCCTTCCTCCCCTCCTTCCTCCGTCGCCGACAATCAATCAATCAATAATCCCGGCAGACGAGAAGGAGAAGGAGGATACTAAAGAGGGGATCTTCCTTCTCTGCCGGGCCGCCTCTGCCATTCCTCCCCCTCTGCTCTCTCTCTCTCTCTCTCCTCTCTCTTCTTTCCTCTGTCGATCGCACATCCGTTCTTGGACGCCGCCAAACATGGGAGGATTAGGATGATGCCAGCAAGAAAATGAAGAAGAAAAAGATTTATTCTGCGCGGTACGGGGCCAGGATCCTGGACATTAGCAAATCGCACTGCAAACACAGGGAAAGTAACAGAGGTGTAATGTCGAAACACCACATTTTATTTTTACGAGATGAGATAGTCTACCACCCGTGTTGTCACGGAGTTCATTTCAACTTCTCCCTGCCTCCCCTCTTCTTCCTCTTTTTCTTCTCTTCTCTCCACTTATTTCTGCTGTTGGCCCATGTGTGTTGCCACCTTGGTGCCTCCTCCTCCCTCCCCTTCCCCCTTGCCCTCTCCTCTTCCTCTTCTCTGCTTTCTCCATCCTCTCTGTCTCTCGTGGAACAAACAACCTCTCTCCTCTTTCTTCTCCCTCCCCCCCTTCCCAAATCCATCCTCTTTCTTCTGAAAGGCAGCAACAGTGGTGATCCCGGCTCTCTTTCTTCCTCCTTCCTTTAGCTTAGCACACAGAGAAAGAGGAGGGAGAGAGGAGAGACCCTTCCTCCTCCTCCTTCTTCACGCACCAACTCTCTTCGTCTCTTTGGTCCTTCGCTACCGGTGCCCATTGATGCAATAGTGCCACCATCTAATGGCACTTGTGCACACAGAGAAAGAAAGAGAAAAGAGTAGATGGTTGTGTGGGGGGTCAATTCATGTCATCTGGCCGCATTGGTGCAAAGCCGACAGTGATTAGTCCTCTGGTTGTATATGGGGCCGAAGGAGGAGAGGGGAGGAGGACGTAGGGGAAGTTGCTTCACCTCTGCTATTACCGATAGAATTGCTGCTGCAGCACCTTCTTCTTTTTCCCTTTGCCACCTTCCCCTCTCTCCTCCTTTTCCTTCTCCTCCTCCAGCATCTGAAAGGCTTCTCCCTCTTCTCTTCTCTTCTCCTCCCCTCTACTTCTCCCTTGAGCTTTCTGCTGCTGCCGTTTCAACACGCCGCGACTCAGAAAGAGGGAGAGAGGAAGAAGGGGGCAGAGGCTGTGCAAACGCAATGAAGAAGAGGAAGAAGGTGGTGGAAAGAGAAAGCGGCAGAGAGAGAGACTCACACACGCACCTCTGTCAGCCAGCATCCGTTCTTTCCTTCCTTCCTTCTTTCCCTCTGCACCACCAACCATCGAAACACGCCGCTGCCTTTGCGCTCTTTCTCTCTCTCTCTCTGAAGAGCAGCAGCCGCCGGATCCCTTCCTCCTCTCCTCACGCACGCTCAGACTCCTCCTCTCCCATATATATCCATCCTCCTTTTTCCCGTTCCCTCCCCCCCTCTACTTGCAGCTCCACTCAGCAGAACGGAGTCTAGAAGTGCGCTCACCTCCTTCTCCTCCTCCTCTCTCTCCTCCTTTTTCCACCCCTTGCTCACCCCCCTTTTAGTAAACAACATCTTAGAATCCCTCCCCTCCTGCCTGCCTTCCTTAAGTTAATTTTCAGCGAAAGGACATTTCTCTCCGTTCCCCCTCCCCACTCTCTCGCCCTTAAAAATACTCTGCCTACTACACCCAGTACCCCAATCAGTGCTGTCACAGAAACAGTGATGAGAAAACTTAATAAAGAACCCAGTACTACTACCGGTACTACTACCATAGTGCAGACGTAAAACAGATAGTTTTGGTGCGGTGAAGCAAGAATACCATCATACAGAACCTCCAAGATTCTGACAGCTTCCTCCTTCTCTCACCCTCACCTCTCTCTCTCCAACTCTCTCCTGCATGCTGGAGCTGAAAGAACCAAGAATCGTGCTCCTCCCACTGGATCCTCTTCTTCACTCCCTCCTCCCTTCCCTTTGCCTTGCATGTGAAGTTTGAAAGTGAAAGACTTCTCGGAAATCCTTTTTCTCATTCTCCCTTCCCTCCTCTCTCCTCTCCCCTACTTCCTCCCTTTCTCCCTTCAGCACCAGGCTTCAACTGTCTCTTCCTAAATCCCCCTCCCTCCTCCCCCGTCCTTCCAGCATCGCCCTGTTGAGTGAAAAAAAAGAGAAAATGAACAAGACCAGCATTGTGATCCAAATCTTCAGTTCATCGCAGTTGCAATTGTGACAGGACAAAGGGTGAGTCTTGATGGTAATGCCTGCCTTGCCGGTAAAAAGCTATTTTTATTTTGATTAAAATTATTTGTGTACACTTTGTAGCTTAGCATCATTCGGCGTATTAAAAAGACAGACAGATGTAACTACAGTACACACACATAGCTAGATGAAATCATGTGGTAGTGCATCTGTGGAACTATATGCGTACATTTTCTGTCAGTCAAGTACTCAACATGAAGGAGAGAAGAGAAACTATACTCATGTAGGAGATACGATGTCTTTTGATTCAGGATTTAATCACGAGACTTTCCAAAGCAACTTGGCATCCCGACTCCAGTACTGAAAAGAAGTCAAGTAAGCATTAAGGTTATCCTCTTGTGGTCTTTATTCGGAAATAAAATGTAGCTGCTTATACAATGTACATGTACGTACAAGTACAGGCTGTATTGGAATTGGGACGATATTGGGCCAAAAGGTGAGGGAACAACAAAAGGGATGTGTACATGTACACTACACTAC
>JAAUYM010090712.1_pt1 | contig 13040 bp, 9 predicted proteins | sample 7278001 | NCBI WGS metagenome assembly JAAUYM01 (sample SAMN14350224, study PRJNA611818) | marine sediment metagenome | isolation source: surface marine sediment (1.8m) | place: French Polynesia: Moorea | collected 2018-08
AGGAAGAGGAGGAGGAGGAGGAGGAGGAGGAGGAGGAGGAGGAGGAGGAGGAGGAGGGGGGGGAGAAGCGAAAAGTTCACACTTTAAATTTCCATGATTTTTTTCATCTTTTTTTATGTACCACTTTTTTTTTTCTCTTGTTTAGGAGGAAAAGAGTGGAGAGGATTTGGGACCTGGACTCGCTTCTTTCCAACGCAGGTATGCGCAGGAAGGCGTATAGTTAGTCATGCTGACCCAACTTTAAATCCTCATGCCTCCAGGTCAAGGCGACAAGGATTTAGAGGAGCAAGTCTATCCTTCCACCAAGAGGTCCTCCAAGACGTCGGATGACTTCCAAGAGACGAGGTGTAACGTATAGGAGGTTGAAATTTTCACGTCGTGGAACATGCCGGGAAAAACTTTTTTTTTTTTCCAATTGTGTGTGAAACGACAGGACGACGACGATCTCCCTGCCCAAGGACTTCGACCCGCTGTCCAAGCTTCACGAGCTGGAGGCGCTGGAGACCTTCGCGGCCAAGACCTCCTCCTCCCGACCCTCCGGCAGCAGCAGCACCATGGCGGCAGCCGTCGCGCGCCACGCCAGAGAGCAGCAGAGGGACGAGGACGCCGAGGTGATCGGCTGCCTGCTGGCGGAGCTCTTCCTGCCCAAGAGGTTCAGCTGCCTCGCGGAGGGCGCCGACCTGGCGGCCAGGCTGGCCGCCGCCAGGTCCGTCCTGGACGAGGAGCCCCACCTGCTGCCAGGTGAGCGCGCGCATATACTGTAGATAGCCCTCCTACCACGTGAAGCTCTCTACCAGATGTGACTGTGGGAAGATTTCCCGTTTTTTTTTCAGTCTGCGTCCGTGAGACGGTCCAGACCCTCCTGGCGGAGGGCGGCGGCGGCGGCGGCGGCGGCGGCCGCAGCAGGGGCCACCTGCCGCCCTCGGAGCAGCTCCTCCTGCCGCAGCTGTCTCCGCTGTCCTTCCCGGGACACTTCGCCCCCGTCGCCAAGGTGCTCCGCCTCTTGCGGGAGGTGGAGCACGCAGCAGAATTCAGGTAGGACGGGTCTTCACACAGCAGTTTTCCATATTACTTTTTTTTTTTGAGTAGGTTATAAAACGTGGCCTATTTTATTTTCTTCCTCTCTCCGTTAGCCCGCTCTCGGAAGACGAGGAGGTGTCCAAGAAGGTCGGCGAGTTCAAGGTCCGGCTGGTGGCGTCGGAGCTCCTGAAGAAGGGCGAGGTCGCCGGGGTGGGCCGGCCCGAGGCCTCCCCGACGGCGTCCCCGGAGCGGATGTCCCTCGTCCTGCCGGCGGTGGAGCGGCTGCTGGCGGACCCGTCCACGGCCGTGCTGGCCGCCTGGTTCCTCTTCGACCCGGCGGCGAGGGCGCTGGGGAGGAGGCAGTCGGCCAGGCGGCTCCTGCGGCACGTGCTCAACAACTGCTACGACGGCGAGGGCGACCGCACGGCCAAGCACCTCAAGCTCTACCACAGGACCTTCCTGCAGGTGCTCATCGTCAGGTTCGGCGCGGCCACCTTCCTCAAGTACTTCTCCACCTGCCTGGTGGAGGCCGTGGGCGGATACAAGGACTTCGAGGACCCGGAGGACCGGCAGGCCGCCAGGAGGAGAGGCCTGGAGAGGTCGTGGAGGGCCTCGGAGGAGGGGGCGGCGGGAGGGGGAGACGGACAGTCGAGGCCGTCGTCCAGGCTCTCCATGGAGCAGGAGGCGAGCAGGGGCTCCGGCGGCAAGGACACCCCCGAGGACCTCACCTTCGCCGAGGGAGAGGTCTTTGCCTTCGACGGCGCCGGCGACGAGGACGGCGGCACCGCCTCTTCCTTCGGGCCGCCGGCGAACTCGGCGCGGTCCGCGGGCGGGCCCGGCGGGGAGGAGGAGGAGGAGGAGGAGGAGGAGGAGGTCTACATCACTCCGCCGCTGAGCCACGACCCGGCGGAGGCCTTGGACGAGCAGGAGGCGGAGGCGGAGGGCAGCGCCAGAGCAGGAGGAGGGAACATCTCCAGGGTGGCTGGTGAAAGCGTCCTCTGGTTGGCACACAGGTGTGGACGTAGGTAGTACGTAGTTGAATAATGCTCTCATTCTCATTATAATGGGCATTAACTGTGCTGTTGTTGGGTACCCAACCAATGTCGCTAGTGTGCATTTGCCGTAGTGTTGGCTTGTCAGAGCAGGTGTTTGAAAAAGAGAGCCCTTACGTGGCAACCTAATGGAACCAAATTTCAACCCCGGCGTCACGTTTCCACTAGTGGCGTGTTGCCGTTGGTGTGGCTCTAGTGATACCAATATTGGTTGGGTAGTAACTCTTTTTCTCTCTCTCTCTCTCTCTTTTTGTCCCAGGATTGGCCCCGTCCTCACCGCCAAGCACCTGACGAGGAACCTGCTGCGCATGCTCAACCTCTGCTACCTGGTAAGTTGTAAAAAAAAAAAAAAAAAAACAACCAACGTCAACATCGGGCACCAGAACTTGGACCAACTTGTCCCGCAGGGTCCCGAGGGCGTCGCCCCGCTGCCTCCTCCGGACTCCGCCGCCCGCTTCCCTGACCGCAAGATCAGGGTGAGCACGAGGCGCGTCCGCGGAGACCTCCTGGCCAGCAGGGTGCTCGAGTGCCTGGCAGAGATCGCCTGCCTCTACGGGGACCAGGTGAGGGTGGTGAACACTGTGCAGGACGAGCTTCCACAGGTCCAACCTGGTGATTTTCGTTTTGTTTTTTTTTTTGGTTTAGATGATCCTGCTGCAGTACCTTCCTTACGCCTGGGACCTGCTCACTCGAGCCAGGGGCGGCGCCGGACAGCAGCAGCAGCAGCAGCAGCAGCAGCAACGCCGCCACCACCAGCAGCAGCATCAGCAGCACCAGGGCCGCACCCCTCTGGTGGAGGGAGGAGTGCTTGGAGCGGCCGCGCTGGCGCACGGCGTGGTGGTGCCGCTGCTCTCGGACTCCGCCCTCATGGACGAGCTCCCGGACGGGCTGCTGGCAAACCTGCTCTTCCCGGCCGCCCAGCTCGCCGCCTCCAGGACGGGATGCTTCCACGGAGGATGGAGAGCCAGGCAGACATTGGCATTCAGGTGAGAGCGGGCGGGGGGGGGAAACAACAGTTGCTAGGACTTTTTTTTTTTTAGGAGAACTAATTGACCTTTTTTTGTTTGTTTGTTTAGGTTGCTTGACCTGACCTACCTGATCGGCCTCCGGATTGGAGAGGAGATGTCCAGGACTCACCTTGGTCCCCTCTGCTCAGCGTTCTTCTCCGGATTTGACAAGGCAACACGAGAGATGCTCAATTTCCCCAGCGTGCAAATTTCCCACAGTTACCTCGTCCTCCTGCAGGTTTGTCCCATCGTGGACCAGTCCGCCCTGGGCGACGTCGGCGAGGGCGACCCCGCCAGGGCCGTCTCCGCCGAGCTGGCCGGCGCGCTCACCCCGGAGCTGGCGTACTCCGCCTACGTGGCCTTCTACAACCTGCTGGGCCGGGCCCACCTGGAGGCCTCCATCCTGAACATGGAGACCGTCCGGGCGCTCTGCCTCCAGTTCCAGAGGGAGAGGGGCCCCTCCAGGCTGCCGCCGCGGCCGGCCACCTTCAGCTGCCTGAGGACGGCCCCGCAGCAGAGGGGCGGAGGGTCGGAGGACGGCAGGGCGACCGCCAGCGCCGGAAACAGCGCCAGCGCCAGCGCCAGCGCCAGCGGCGGCGGAGGGAACCTGCTGGCGGGGAGCGAGGCGGCGGCAGACATCTCGGACGAGTTGCACAACATGGTCAGGGAGTTGACTGGCTGTACCAAAACCACGAATTTCGTAAAAAAAAAAAAAAAAAAACAATCACACCTTTTTTTGTTTTTTTTTCCAACTCGTCGTCAGATTTCCAGGGAGGTCCCCTCCTCCTCGCGCCACCTCCGCGGCAACTGGCTGGCCTACTGGGAGCACGAGATCGGGCGCGCGGGCGGCGACGGCTTCAACCTGAAGCAGATCAGGTTGCAGGGCTTCGCCGGCCACGGCGCCGGCGTGCGGTGCCTCCACGTGCTGGACGGGGAGAACTCCTTCCTCACCGGCAGCAGGGACCGCACCGCCAAGGTCTGGTCGCTCAGGAGCCAGGTAAGTAACGACAGGGAGAGAAAAAACAACTTGATACATGTACTTACTAGATATGCTTGTAGCAATACTAGTACTTTACTTTCTCCACTTTACTTTCTCTGGTAAGTCCCGTCGGGTATACCAGTGACTTTACGCACAGTAAAATGTAAATTCTATTTACACAATTCCCAAATTTTCTTATTACAAGTCCCGTCACGAGTGCGTTTACTTTTTTTTTTTTTTTTTTTTTCCCGGCCAGGGCGACGGCACGTCCCGCGTCTGCAGCCAGTGGACATACTCTGCGCACAAGCGGTCGGTCTTCTTCGTGCACTTTCTGGAGGGGGTGCGGCTGGCCGCATCCTGCGACTCAGCCGTACACCTGTGGGATCCATTTGTCGGATCAGGAGTCCATCAGGTACCTAATAGTACATACATGTATAAGCCCGGCCGGGACACACACACTCTCGGGGGCGACACCAGGTGGTAGTTAGACATAGGGGTCGACATTTGGGTTGCTATAAGGGTTTCATAGCACTTTAAGCAACCCATCACTAAATTCACGCTAGCGATATTGGTTGGGAGGAGATCCTCAGAGGAATTACACATGCCTATACCTTACTAGAACTGCGTTCCTCCCTCCTGCAAGGTGGACTCTGCGCAGAGGCTGGGCCCGGTGCAGGTGGTGGCTCCGCTACTGGAGCCGTCGCCGCTGCTGGCGGCCGCCACGCAGGACTCGCTGCTGCACCTGGTGGACTGCCGGGTGGGCGCCGTGGCCACCGCCGCCGGCCTCAAGGTCTCGCTCGGCTCGGCCGGGCTCGTCCGCTCCCTGGCCGCCGGGCGCGACGGCAACAGCGTCGTCGTGGGCCACACCTCCGGGTCGCTCTCCGTCCTCGACCTGCGGACCGGAAAGCTCAGGAACTCGTGGAAGGTGAGAAGAGGTTTTATTTCACCAGGTCTGTGACGATGATGTTTGCTGCGGCCAGGATGGTCAGCCCGGCGAAGAGCAGCGTCATGTTCTTCAGGAAGTACAGCTTCGTCTCGTCGTCGCACTCCCACATCTTGTGTCCCTTTCCCTCCTGCCCTTCCTCCCTCGTCCTCCTCCCCTTTCCCCTTCCGTCGTCACCTCCGCCGCCTCCCCTCGCCTTGGAGGAGGAGGAGGACGGGCTGCACGAGTGCCTCCGCGGCCTCCTCCGCCTCCGCCTCCCCTCGCAGGAGGAGAAGGACTCCCCGGAGCTCCTGGCCTCGATCTGCTCCTGCAGCAGGATACGCGACCTCATCCTCCTCGGCGCCGTCCTGGGCGGAAGAAGTGGAGGCATCCGCCTGGCCTCGGCCCCCCTCACGTTCCCGTCCGCCCCCTCGGCGTTGCTGCAGGCCGCCCCGGAGTGCCTGTCCTGCAGGAGGCGCAGGTTCTCCCTGGAGAGGCGGTCGCTCTCCGACGCGAGCGCCTGCAGCTCGGCGTCCTTCTCCACCAGCCGCTCCCTCTTCTCCAGGTCGCGCAGCTTCAGCCGGTTGATCTCCTCCTCCAGTGCGTCCCTGGACGCCCCGAGGTCCTCCAGCTGCCTGAGGAGGTGCGTGGTCAGCTGCGCCGCCGCCCTGGCGTCCCTGGCCTGCCTCCGGGCCTCGGACAGCTCCTGCGCCTCCGACTGCCGCTGCGCCTCCAGCTCCCTCAGCCGGGTCCTCAGCGCATCGTTGCCGGAGACCAGGTCGTGGATGCTGCCGATCACCCCGGAGGGGTCGTCGTCCGCCGCGGACGTCCTGAGGAGCGACACGGAGGAGGAGAAGTTGACGTAGCCGCTGCCGCTGCCGTCGATGTCGTTCGCCAGGTGGCGGTTGTGGTTGGGGCTCAGGCCGATGACGACGTCGATCTCCTGGACGTGGGTCTGCCTGGCGGCCTCCGGGACGGCGCAGTCGTCGCTGAGGTCCCACAGCGAGGTGGACTTGTCCCCGCCGCAGTCCCTGGCGGCCGCGTCCCCGGCCCCGACCGCCACCTTGGACTGCACCACCAGCTTGCACACGGAAGGCAGCAGCAGCCGGTCGTCCCCTTGGCCGGAGGAGGACGGGGAGGAGGAGGAGGCGGCGCCCGCCACGGACACCCTCTGGGCCTTGTCCGGCATGACCAGCCCGGCCTTGGGCGTGACGGCCAGGACGCGGCCGCCGCCGTTGCCGCCGTCCTCCGCCGGTGTCCTGATCTGGATCTTGAACAGGACCGGCAGGTGGAGGACGTTGGTCAGGACCAGGCGCGACTCTGAGCTCGCCCCGCTGGCCGGGACGTCCACGTACAGGCGGTCGGACGGGGTGATCCGCAGCATGGTGGCCTTTTTTTTTCTTTTCTTTCTTTCTTTCTTTGTTATATCTTTCGGACCGGGATGGACTTTTCTTTGCCAACTCGTTTTCTCCACAAATTTCGGTTGACAGTCGATTCCCATATTTTCGTATACTTTTAATAATAAATTATTATTGCCCCCCCGCCCAAGCATCAAGGTCTACACATTGGGAATGTTGCCTCTTCTCGTTCTTACTTTTTTTTTTTTTTAGCAAAGTCATAGCACATTAGTAGAATATTACTACAGTACGCATGCAGACACCTGAGATCTTCCTTATCGCGACAGATGAGAACAATGAGCGTGCAGGCTTGCCAAAAAGTACTGCGAGCCATTGAGAATGCGAACGCATACCCTTTTTGTACGTACTTGTTTTCTAGATTTTTGGTTTAGAAAAGGGGGGGAGGGGGAATCTCATCTTTAGCAAATGCTCTCTCTTCTCTCGTCAGGGCCACGAGGGCGAGGTTCTGACGCTGACTGCCCTTCCCGACGGGGACTTCCTGAGCACCTCCCTGGACCAGACCTGCAGCGTGTGGAAGTCCGACGAGGGTCGCCTGCGCTGGTCCCTGCAGGGCGGGGCGCAGGAGCCGGCCGGGTGCGCAGAGTACCTGGAGGAGTCGGCAGAGCTGGTGGTAGCCACCGCGTCCAACAGGATCACGGTCAGATTCGTTTTGTCCCCTTTTGCTGCCTGTCACGCCAACTCGTAGAATTAATTACCTGCAAAAGCCTACCTACCCTGGTTTTTCCTTTCCTACCCAACAGGTGAGGCACGGCGTATCCCAGGATTCAAAGTTCCAATCCCTGAAGCTTCGTTCCGACGTGCTGCGCGGCAGCCTGACGGCGATGAAGGCTCTGCCCTTGAACAGGCTTCTCCTGCTCGGGCAAGACAACGGCAGCGTCGCCCTCCTCTGCTAAACCAATCAAGCCAAAGATTACCTCAGTTAATTTGAACGTCCGCATCTTACCTAATTATACATAGTACGAGTACGACGTGCATCTGTTTCAGTTGCATCATCTGCGGCTTCCAGTTTTTCTCACCGTTTATCAATTGCATACACAGTTAAGTTAAACTAACAAACGTTTGACTCCTTCTCCTTGATTAATCCGGCCAATCCCGTGAGCGCGAGTCCGGCCGCCGCCACCTTTCCCGAGAGGCCGAGGACGGGCACGCCGGCGACCTTGGCCAGCACGTCGTCCGCCACGCCGCCGGCCCTGCCCAGCGCCGCGCTCGCCGCGCTCACCGCGCTCACCGCCGTCAGCCCCATCGCGTCGGAGAGGGACGACGCGATGTTGAAGGAGCTGAGGAGGAGCACGCACACCAGCACCAAGGTGGTGGTGCAGTTGACAAAGCTCCAGCAGCAGCTCCCCTTCCTGCCCGAGGCGAGGGTGCCCAAGAGGCGACCGCAGCCCAGCGCCTTGGCGGGGAGCCCGCAAAATATGTTCGGGGGGACGAGGAAGTCTGGGCACTTGGCCGAGAGGTCGGGCAGCAGGCGGCACCAGTGTCGGACTCCCTCGAGGGACAGCTTCCTGCAACCTTTGAATGAGGCGTTGCCGACGCAGTCCGACTTTGGGCAATTTTCCTGCCACAAGGTGATCGGCTCCCTGAGGCGGCGCTTGCAATTGCGGACCCACGGGCTCCAGCCGTGTCCCGAGCGGCGCGCCTTTGCCTTTGGGGGAGGATGATCCGTCACCATCAACTTGCCAGGAAGCAGCACGTTCCTGCTGGAGGTCAGCGCGGACTTCTGCTGCCCCCTCCCCGCCGCCCCGCTCCTGCTCCCCAGCAGCGCCTGCGCCCACGGCTGCTTCTTGAGCTGCGCCTCCGACATGTAGAAGATGTGGTCGTGCGGGAGGCCCTGGGTCCTGCCTGGGTAGGCGTCGCTCCACTCCACCTTGCCGTTGCGCCTCATCACGGTGGCGTAGCCGCAGCACTGCCTGCCGAAGGAGGGGTTGCTGTACTTCTGGTACTGGCGGGAGGATCCTCCTCCCTGAGGAGGAGGAGGAGGAGGAGAAGGAGCAGATCTTGGAAGCCTCTCCAGGGTCTTCATGTCCGACAGGGACCGCGCTTGCAGGAGGGCGGGCCTGGCTCGCGTCACCGTGTAGAACTCTTCCCCGGACTGGCCCCTTCCACCCCGTGGCACCCTCGGTCTGCCCAAGGCGGCCTCTGCACCACCACCACTACTAGTAGCAGTCACCCTCCCTCTGAGGAAGAATCTGTTGGCGTGAGGCGCCCCCGGGGACGGACCAGTGACGGCCGCCCTTCCTCTTCGGGTGGAGGGAGAGGCGCCGCCGCCCCTGGCAGAGTGCAAGGCGGTGGACGTCTTCGCGGAGGACGACGTGGCCCCCGCTGTGGCTGTGGCGGAGCCTCCTCCTTGCCCACGTCCCTTGGGATAGACCTCGTACTTGTTGGGCTCCCCGTTGATCTTGACGGCGTTGACGACGATGGAGCCCTCCTCCCCCCCCTCCGCGGGGACGCCCTCCGCCGCCTCTTTGGACTTCTCCCCCTCGGACGCCGGGAAGGGGAAGTCGTGGTACCTCATGGTCTGCATGAAGAGCGCGTCGCTCCCCACCTTGAGCACCCTGTCCACCGTCTTGGACTGCATGGCCGGGTCGTAGATCTCGTCCTCGTACAGGACCTGCGGAGGCGGGCCGCCCGCCACCGTCGCCATGGAGGAGAGGGTGGAGGCGGAGTCGGAGTTGAAGGAGGAGGAGGAGGCGAAGGCCACGTCGGTGCCCGGGCTGTGTCGCAGCGGCGGCGGCGGACGCCTGTGGCTGCCGGACTCGTCCTTGCGGCGGCCGTAGAAGCTCTCCACCGTGGTCAGGGTGTCCTCCTCCTTCGCCCCTGCCCCCGCCCCCGCCACCGTCCTCTCGTCGTCGTCCTCCTCGCTCTCCAGCCTCGTCACCTTCAGCCCCTGCGCCTCTTGGGCGTGACCTCTGTGCTGGTGCTGATGCTGCCGCCGCTCCTTGACCGTCCTCAGCGTCTCGTGGCCCTCCTCCTCCTCCTCCTCCCTGGCCGCCGTCGTCGTCGTCCTCACCACCGCCGCCAACTCCACGTCCGTGATCATCTCCCGCTCCTCCTCCTCCTTCTCCTTGGCGACTGGCGGTGGTGGCGGAGGCGGCGGAGGTGGCGCTGGAGGCGGAGGTGGCGCCTCCCTGCGCACCGTGATCTCCTCCTTGACAATGTTCCTCTTGATGACGATGTCCTCTGCGCCGTCGTGCCTCCCGATCACGTCGACGTCCCCCGGGCTGAGGAGGATGTCGGCGGCGGCGGCGGCCGCCGAGGACGGGGAGGAGCCGGCCGTGGCGCCCGCGGTGCTGGCGCCCCTGGAGGAGGTGATGGTGGTCGGCGAGGTCGTCCTCGTGGCCACCACCTTGCTGCCCGCGACGTCGAAGACCTCCGTCTTGGTGCTGCCTCCGCCGCAGAGGTTGCCGCCCTCCTGCTCCCCGGAGGCCGCCGTCAGCACGTAGAGCCAGGTGAACATGTTCATCCCGAGGGAGAAGACGACCCAGAGGTAGCAGTTTCGCGCCCCCTCCTCCGCCCAGCGCTGCGGGACGAGGTTGAGCCCGACGAAGACGAGGGAGGTTGCGACGGCGTAGGCCACCACCGTCCAGTCCCGGCGGCGGCGACCAACCCTCTTCAGGGCCTGGTCCACGGTGAAGTAGGCGAAGACGCCCAGGCCGAGGGCCACGGCGACCTCCTCGTACATTATTCGAAATTTATTTTGTCTTACTTTTCAGATGAGCTGAAATTTTGATGTGCACTCCATTGGGTATTTTTATAGCTACTGATTTTTCCGCACTTGGTTTCCCGTAATTTCGTAAAGAAAAGAAAAAATGCTACATAGAGAGAGCATCGCATACACTAGTGTTTTTTTTATTGTCTTTTTTGCTCAGAGCTCTTTCCCTACGAGACAGCCTTCAGCTGTAAATTCATCACAGTCCTTGACCTGCTTGTATAGCATAGGCTAATAAGCTTACTTTGTTTGCCATGCGTGTGGACTTTCTTTATTGTCCTTATTGTGAATGACAGTTTTATGTTTAATGTCTCATGTGTGTGAGAGGAAAGGTTAAGTTTTTATGAGGAATTCACATGAGTGTGGTTACGTCTGAAATGTGTCTGACATGTTCCGACGAGATGACGGGTGTGTCTGGTCGGGGTTACAGCTATCTACGTAGAGATCTTGTAGTAATAACTACGTATCCGACATCTCCTGTGCCGCAACCAGAGTGACCACATACTTCCCAAGCTAAATCGCAAAAGCCTTGCAAGAAAAGTCGCAAAAAAGCCCATTTTTATGGCATTTTAAGCATTTTACTGAAGTAGTATCTTTAAGGAGTCTTCTTTTATTATATTATTATTTTTGGCCATCTTCTTTTTAAAAGTTTTTGCTTCCGTCATCCTCTCACCGTGTACAAAAAATCGCAAAAACGCTTGACCCAGAAGTCGCAAAAAAAGTCACACTTTGGGTTGCATACACAATATTAGATCTGAAATAAGAATCGCCAACACTTGACCCAAAAGTCGCAAAGAGATCAATTACCGATGGTGCGGTAATTTTAGATCCCAGAAGAAAAATCGCAAGAATCGCGCCTTTCTGTCGCACAATTTGGTCACTCTGACGACTGCAACACAGCCTCACACTAGTACATGCACATCATGTCCATAAAAGTATATGATGCAAACAGCTGTGTGTGTCGGGGGGTGGGGGGAGGGAGGGAGGAGGGACCGGAGGAGGAGGAGGAGAAAGGGTGGCAGGATAGAGTCACATGTTGGGAGTTCACGTCATCACACTTGTTGCCGTGAAAGCAGCCAGTGCAGTCAGTCCCTTCCTGAATCTGTGAATCCACCTTTGGATCAGTGAAATCTTGCCAAAAAAAATTTTTTTTTTTTGCAAAACTCCAACACATAGTGAAGCTTCCGCTTTATAGTGTACCAACACAGCACAACAAACAGACAGACAGACAGACGGACGGACAGACAGGCAAGTCTTGGATTGAAGGATGCTGCTTTCTCAATTATTTTTAACTTTTTTTTTGTAAGTGTGGTGGCTTTGAGCGCTGCTTGGTGGTGATGAGACAAACGTTCAGGCTTCCTTGTCAATTGTTTCCAGTCCCCCTCCCCCCTCCAACACTGATTGGAAGTGGGAGGGGGGGATTGGAAACAGCATAGTTGCTGTGTACGCCAATTTAGGGTATGAGGATGATTCTTGACCCAAAAAAAACCCCCATGTTATTAAACGGATATTATCCGGATAGTTTCCAAACAAGTTTCTTGAAACTGATTAAAACACTTCTTTTAAATACTTCTTGGCTACACACAGCAATGTAGGGTATGATGGTCTTCTGCTTCTCAAAAACCGGATATCCGGTTTTTCGAAACGAACTGTTCGTTATACATTTTAATTCTCTTGTGAATTAAGGTTTTGCTTCTCGGCCAAAATTTGGCCAAAATTTGGTGTCACAAATCACACAAATTTCTTTGGAGACCGGTTAAAAATTCAGTTTTTTTGGGGTGGTGGTGGTGGTGGTGGTGGTGGCACATGCCCTAACTAACATTAGGCAACAATAACCCCTCCTCCCCTCCCTCCCTCCCTTCTTTCCTCACTTATCTCCACCCAACAATGCATGTACTACATTGTATACGTGTACGCAGTGTCCTCAGAACAGCAGAGAGAGAGAGAGAGAGGGAGAGAACAGGGGGGACAGGAGAGGCCCCGCCCCCCCCAAAAAAAGAAGCGGCAAAACTGGGGAGATAACACCAGGTAAGAAAGGCAGGGAAATGCGCAAGAAATGCGCAAAAAACGCGCAAAAAATGCGTCTAGGCTGAACCGGAAAAAGTAAAAGTTGGGTTGCTCTCCTTGGTGCAGTGAAGAATGCAACTGCTCAGAGCAACTGAAGGAAAAAGCGCCCACCTTCCTCCTGTCGAAAAAAAAGCGCCAAGTTTTTACTTACTTCTCCAAAAGTCCCACCTTCTTCTGTTAAAAAGTGTCATACTGTTCCACTTTAAAAAGCGCCCACTTTAAAAAAAGTGTGACCCTTTTTCATCTTAAGAAAACACCCAACTTTCTTTTTTTTTTTAAAGCGCCCACTCTTTACTTTAAAAAAGCGCCAACTTGACTCGAACGCGTTCGCACCCTATCAGTACAGTATATGAGAAACAGGAATAAAGGTCGTGGAATGCAGTTCCAGTTCTTGTTCTTCTCCTTCTCCACCTTCTTCTTCTGATGGAGTGGGTGGGGGGGACAAACTGTTCTTGTAACCAGAGTAATCTTTAACAATAAATTGTCCACACAGTTACGTCAAAGAGATCATAAAAAAGGGTTTCATTCAAAAGTGGAACCTAAAGTGGTCACTACTGAGGGAATGTAGACAAACAAAAATCTGGTTTCCAGGGATTTCTCAATCTAAATCAGCAGATATTCTCTGCTGCAATAGAGAGAATTTGAGTTGGTTGGTACAGTTAATAACGGGCTACAATGGAATGAAACGACACGAATCGCTGATTGACCCAAGTCTCTCACCAACATGTCGAAAGTGCCAGGAGGACGACGAATCCTCCATTCATGATGCCCTGCTTTAGCGTGGCACCGCAGAGTGGCGACTGGAGAACTATTTCTCCAGCAACCCCTCACTTGGTCCGTCAAGCAGGTACTTAGGTTCATTTCTG
>JAAUYM010061915.1_pt1 | contig 13037 bp, 20 predicted proteins | sample 7278001 | NCBI WGS metagenome assembly JAAUYM01 (sample SAMN14350224, study PRJNA611818) | marine sediment metagenome | isolation source: surface marine sediment (1.8m) | place: French Polynesia: Moorea | collected 2018-08
AATCCAAGATGGAATGATGTACTATGTGGCTTTCTGTAGTGCAGTATGGCCTGGTGCAATACCCAACAAAACTAACGCAGATAAACAAACTTCTCCATTGTCATCCTCTGGCTGGGAGGAGAGCTGTATCTAATCCTATTGTGGCTCCATCCTCATCAAAATTACTTGCATGCCAGCCAATGTAGAATCAGCCACCTTTTTGGCACCTCTGGATCCCCCAAAATTATAAGCGAAAGTACCACCACATGAGGGAACTGGTCTAACTACCAAGGAGTGGAATGGAGAACCTTCAGAGTGACCTAAATAAAGTCCTTCATTAGTTGGCACCACCGGCTACAGTCTAATTTTCATTCATAGACACCTGGAAACAGATTCTTATATTTGTCAGAAAATGCACTATGACAAAAAAATTTTTAGAAATCTAGAACAAAAATGGTAGGCTAATCCACGGACAATCTGGAGTATCTTAAGAACCTCCCTGGCTAATCACAGCAAAAACAAAAAAACTTTTTAAGTTCTCTTTTCTTTCCCCTTCCCTTGTTCTTCCTCGCCTCCTCCTTCCCCCACCCTCACCCCGCCCCCGCCTGTACAGTAAGCTTGGGCGAAATGAAATGGGAATATGTACCGTAGTTACTGTCACACCTACTCGTACAAGCTAATTTAGAGCACATGACTAGTAGGGATGACTATGTTTAGTAATATTTTAATTGTTTTAAGTCTATTTTGGTGCAATAACTCAATAGGTAAAAAGTGGAGATATGATTTAGGGGAGACTGGCAAGGTGGGGGCAGAAGGAGGTATGGGCAGCTTTTAAGAAAGACGGGAACAACAAAAATCGGAGGGGGTGAATCTCCTCCATTCTGGCCGGCGGAAGAAGCTGAAAAATATTTTTTGGACTTTCGACAACTTTTAGTCTGCAATCGGAACCCTTACCCAGCACGGCCTGAGCAAGGCCATTATTGGTCGGGTAATATATTACTTATATACGCGTTAGTACGCCAGGGCAGGTGCTACAATAGTGAAAAAAAACCTTAGAGCAACCCATCACTAGTTACATTCACGCTAACGATATTGGTTGGGATATACTTCGTCTCGCAGGGACTGAGCATCTACGTAGAGATGGTTCTCCTGAGGGAAGCTGGGAAGCTGGTGCGTCGCCTGCCCAAGTGCGACTCCGCCCTGGACCGGCTGGAGGCGAGGCTGTCCGGGTCGCTACCCGGGTCCCTCCGGGTGCTCTCCACCGTCAGGCTGCACCGGAGGCTGGGCCTCATGTCCCGGCTGGAGCTGTACGAGCCCCGCGACGACGCGGGCGGCCGGGACGGGGACGGGGACGGGGACGGGGAGGCCGGGCTCATCGCGGCACCGCGAAGCGACTTCTCATTCGGCGTTTACTGCGCCGACCGCGAGGAGGACCTGGCAAAGGTTGGGGCGAAGCCGACAGGGCAAAGAATCGTCAGACTTGTTGCTGTTGTTGTTGCCGCTGCTGCTGCTGCTGCTGCTGTTCTTGCTGTTGCTGTTGTTGCTGTTGCTGCTGTTGTTGTTGCTGCTGCTACTGCTGCTTCTGCTGTTTTTGTTGTCGTTGCAAAGAGGAGAGTGACTTCGCAGATGGGGCGGGTGCTCGCCAACTGCCTGGACTGGAGCGAGCAGCAGGCCTTCTTCCTGTTCCCCGGGCACATGGCACCAATGCTCAGGTTGTTCCTTACCTCCAGTCATTGGAGGTTGCCACGTCTATCCCCATCCTTGATCAGGGTTGAGCAGTAGCCAAGTGTTCAGGGAAACAACTGTGTGTGAAAGAAAGATACTGAGACAGAAAAAAATATTGTTGGACATGTTGAGTAAGCCTTCTTTGCTGAATGCCATTAGACATTGAAAATTGCTCGACACTTTTTTTTTCCACCCCCCCCCCCCCCTTCTTCCCGTCTCCACACACAGGGAGTTGAGCCTTTCGCAGGGCCACAGGATCACCCTGGAGACCCAGGACCTCCTGTTCCACCTGAAGGACGTGGCCGACAGGACTACGCCGCGGCCGCTGGCGCCGAACATGAAGGTAGGTAAGGCTGACTTGTTGGGTGGGAAGTTGCGAGTCTTGTGCTTTGTTTTTCCAGGTCGAATTCCTGAGGAGGCCGCACATAGACACGGTGGTGAGGCACTGGGAGTACAGCAGCGTGATCGGCGCGGACAGGGTGGCCAGATCCCTGGAGTTTGCCGCGGACCACGACCTCTGCTACGGGGTCTTCGTCGACGGACAGCTCGTCAGCTGGTTGTGCACAACCTGGTATACGAAAAAAAAAAACTGTGCACGGGAAGAGTACACGTGCTGACACCACCAGTTTCCGTGGATGTCTTCCCGACGGGACTTTTTGAACTTGAGAGCGTAACAAATTCAGACTTAAAACATGTAATGGAACATGCCGTTGAAACACAACGTAAATGTCACAATTTTGTTCATAAATTTGTTACGCTTTCAAGTTTAAAAGTCCCGACGGGTTCTCCCTCCCATCTCCCTCTCCCCTTCCTTCCCCTCCCACGTACCAGCTACGGCGCCTACGGCTACGGGCACACCCTTCCCGAGCACCAGAGGTCCGGCCACCTCGTCCGGGTGGGGACGCTGGCCACCGACCGGTCCCTGGAGCTCGGCCTCGCCTCCTACGCCACCGTGGAGCCGCGCCACCGCGCGTCCGTCGACCTTCAGCATAACTTTGGCATGACCCGCCTCCCAGAGGACGCACACTACATCGTGTCGGTGCCAGACGGGAAAAAAAATTGAGGAAAAAAGGAGAGACTTGAAGAAATTTTCCTCATTTACCAAGAAAAAAATATCTTGGCTTAAGCAGTGTTTTAGAAGTCAATCTCAAGGCGGTCCTAAAAATGTTTCTATGTAGAATGAGTCTTCCACAGACTTTTTCTTTTTTTTTCTTGTTAACCATCACATGCTGCATCATGCTGGGCAGCAAGAGTATGGACACGTAGTAGGAAAAAGCAACCAAACCTGGCCTTGCCACCATTCAGTTTAGTTTTTAGAGTTTTAAGAGAAAACATACTCCTTGCTGCACATCCATGGTGTATTTTCCACCCTGTAGTAAAGTAGGGTTGCCAGCAGCTAGAAGTTACATCTACTATGGTTACTGTATGGCAACTTGACTAAACATACTAGTACTGTAGTGTACATGTACGTACACCACGAAATGTTCCTATCCTGGAGGCGGAGGCTCAGCTTCAGCTTCAGCTACTCAGGAAGCTGTCCTCCACGTCCTCCACGTGGTGCATCTTGATCCCCCAGCGCCTGTGGAAGGCCTCAGCCGCGGACGACACCTCTCCGGGGCCGCACACCACCGACGTCTGGGTCACCTGCAAAATTATGAAAAGAAAGATCCTGCTGGGCATGCGCATTGCCACCAAATTTTTTTTTGCAAAATTCACAAAGTGAAAAAAAAAACTTCCTGGAATGTCTTGGGAAGCTTTAGAAACGCTGTATAGCTAAGTCGCAATGGGACAAAATAGTTAAGGAGGATCTGTAATTTGCACATTCGCAAAATTGTTCAACGCGTGGCAACACTGTTATTATTCTACATAATTCCCCAGAAAAATCGTCTTTTCGTCTCTTTTCCCGATGGGACTTTTAAACTTACGAGCATAACAAAATGATGTAAAAATATTTGACACTTGTGTGGTATTCTAATGACATGTTTCACTACACGTTTAAAGCTGAATTTGTTACGCTCGTGAGTTTGAAAAGTCCCGTCGGGTTGTTGGTTGCTTTTCCCCTCCCTCACCTTGGGGTCGAGGAATAGCGGCAGGTACCTCCTGGCGACCCTCCTGACGTCCTCCGCGGTGACCCCGGCCACCGCGCGGACGAACCTCCTGTTGTAGGCGGTGTCGGCGGCGCCCCTGAGGAGCGCCTTGACGGACACCTCGGCCAGGTCCTCTACCGTCTCCTCCCGACCCGACCAAGAGTAGATCTGCGAGCCACGGGCGGAGTCTGAAGAAGGGGGGAGGAGTAGTAGTATTTACTGTGTACAGTACTATGTGCCAGAAAAAATGATTTTTAAGTGTTTTTACCTGTTTCCCCCCAAAAAAGGATTTCACCATTAACTTTTTTGGAGAGTACGCGTAGGCAGTTGGAGAAAAAAAAAAACACTTTGCTTTTCTTGGAAACACACTTTGTAACAAAAAAAATCTTTTGAAAGAAACACTATGAGCCTCAAAAAAAGCAACCTCTCCTCGTACCCAGGAGCACGTTCTCCCACGGCGCATCCTCCCCCGCGTACTCTTGTACGATCTCCCTGAACGCGTGGAATGCGGCCTCCAGCCTGGATGACCGGGTGAGCCTGACCCTGAGGCGGCCCTCCGTCACAGACGCGGACATGGACGCGCCGTACGTAAGACCCTTGCCGCGGATGCGGTCGTACATCTAAAGGGGGGGGGGGTAATATTGGGTTTAATCGCAAAGAAGTCGCAATTCTATGCGAGTTTTCACGATTTCTTAACCACGATCTGATAATTATTCTCCTTCTTTCCTGGTCTGACAGGTACTGCAGCATGACCCTGACCGCCGGTACGTCCGGGTCCTCCCAGTCTCGCAGGTCGAAGGGCACGCTCTGGCGGAGCTGGCAGGAGTCGGACCCGGGGACACCTAGGGACGGGAAGCAGGTGCAGAAGCTAGGTGCAGAAGCAGGTGTCACCGCATTCTGAGCAGGTGCTACTAGAGTTCATTTTTTTTTTTACCTGCGATGGCGTGCCTGATCTTTGGGTTCGTGTCTGCGAATACCCACTCCGATGGGGTCTCCACCCTCCGGCGCAACGCATCCGGAGGAGCAAACTGGAAGTCCCTGGGGGTGGGAGGGAACGAGAGGCTCAACCAGGTAAAAACGGTAAGGAATTTAGCGTGACGGCTGTCTGGTCTGGTATGTATTGTACATACCACAGTAGGTACTACTACTACTACTACTCCACCTGGAGTTGAAGAACCTGCCCCAAACGTCCGCGGCCCCGGCGACCCCGTGCGCCGCCGTCAGCCTGCCGACGTCGGCCGACAGGTAGAGGAATGCGTTCCTGGGCTGCACGATCTGGCGGCGGAGCACATTCAGGCGCGTCAGCACCGGGGAAGGGTCGGTCTTCAACTACAAAGGGAGAGACAGTAAGCAGGACAATTTTTTAACAAGCAAAGTGGAGTTTGTGGTACTTTACTTGCTCATGGACCCCCTGGAGGAACTTGTACTGCCTGAGGAAGGAGGCGTGGTGCACGTTGTTCTTGTCGTCGAAGAAGATGTTGTCCTCCAAGGCGGAGGCCACGGAGGAGGCGCTGCCACAAACGATCATTCATGCGTTACAAGAACTTAAAACACTTGAAATGATTAACATGCTTAAAATGCTTGTTCAGAGTGATGTGAAAAAAACCCAGTGAGTAATACAAAAAAGTATACTAGGTGATGTAAACGAAGTGAGTCCCCCCTCCCAACCTAAGCTTCTTTGCCGGAATCCCGTTGAGCAGCTGTCCGACCATGGACGCGGCCCTCTCCGCCGTGAAGTCCACGTGGAAGAGCGTGTCCTGGAGCAGCTCAACGCCCTCCTGCAAGGGAGGGACGAGAGAGACACTCTCACTTATTAAAACAAGAATTAAAAGCATTCAGACCACTCGCGCACTAAAAATTAAACGACCAGAGCTGCCACTTATGCTAAGTTGGCTTGCCCCCAAGTTTTCTGGCAAAACACTCTCTGCCTTCCTGGTACTTCTCCATGAGGGTCTCCACGAAGAACATGACGTTCTCCGACTGCGCCCCCGGCTCGAAGGTGCCGCCCTTGTACCCGAGGTCGTTGTACATGGTCAGCACCTCCTCGGACCTCCTCCGGATGACCTCCGCCAGCTCCAGCCTCCTCCCGCCCCTGACCACCATGGGACTCTGCAGCCACAGCTCCGTCAGCAGCACCAGGTACGGCCTGTCCTCCTGGCGAACAGACCGCAGGTCCAGAAACAGGTAGTACCTGAAAAAAAAATTAAGATGTTATTACAAAGAGCCTCTCTGGCCTTCTTTCAGCCTGACTCACCTGACAAACTGAGTGTTCATGTCCCCGACGTGAACCTTGAACGGAATCGACCTGTCGGAGGGGAAATGTACGTGTAAAGAAAGAAGTCTGACCATCCGGAAGGCATAAAAGTACCTTGACAGTTCCCAAGAAGGAAAATGCAACACAAAGTGTATAATTATTAGATAGAAAAGTTTTCGTGGGGAAAAAGGCACATTTTTTTTCAAGTGTTACCAGAAAACTTGGAGCAAGTTAGCATCAGTGGCAACTCTGATTATTTTATGTAAAGAAAACTCCATCCGTATGTTGCAAGCCGTTTAAAATACACATAGGAAAAAAAGTCGGTCCCCGACCTGAGGTCAAATCCTCCGGGCGCCGGGTCCGTCCCGGGATCTGCCAGGTCGTGGCTGCTCATCCTCCTGAAGACGATCCCGTCGACGTCGGCCATCGGCACCTTCTCCAAGACCTCCATCGGGGGCAGCCGCTGGCTCTCCACGGCCCTCCGGGCGGACTCCCCGGCGGCCCGGAGTCCCTCCGGGCCCAGCCGCCCGCGCTGCTCCTCCACCCGGAGGCTCTCGGCCTCGGTGATCTGGGCGTCGAACTCGCGGCTCGGGTGGGCCACCACCTTCACGCGGGGGTCTAAGGGGGAACCCGGGGAAGATAATTGAAGATAATGTGACTAATAGTAATGATAATTGATAATGACATGGTTAATAATGATGATGATGGTGATGATGATGAAGAAGAGGAGGATAATAGGTGATTGCTGATGACGACAATGCTTTACTCATTATAGCACTCTGTCCTCACCCGAGAACGTCTCCTTCACGAGCCTAATCCAGTCCTGGGCTTTGAGCCGCAGGAAGTGTTGCGCGTACCCCTGGCTGCCCTCCTCCAGGAACTTGCCCAGGTCTCCGTCGGAGTGCCCGTAGATCATGTCCAGCACGGCCGGGGTGGGGAGCACGTGGTCGGGGCTGTTCTCCACGTTCATGGAGCGGGCCAGCACCTTGCGCTTGACTGGCGCGGGAAAAGACCGTGTGAGCCACGAACATCATCGAGAAAGGGAAATAATCTCACTCAGCGTGTGCATCCTGTCCAGGTCAAACTTTTCCTCTCCTCCGCTCAAGATCTTGCCAAGGACATCCTTGAACCTGCACAGAGAAGAAGTTAAAAAAATGGACAAGTTGCTCGAAAACGCAAAAATGGGTCACAAAGCCTTCCAAGTGGGTCACTAGAGGGTCAGAGCAAGGCAAAGTGATGAAGCAGAGTGGGTCGCAAGATGCTCTAGACATCATGAATGTGGGTCGCGGGATGCATGCTCTGTGGGTCACATAAAGTGGGTTGTGGGATGGATGTTCTGTGGGTCAGATGAAGTGGGGTCACGTTTCGAAAACAAGGTTGAGAACCCCCGGCATGGCAAGGGGGCTACCTACCTCTCCTCCACCAAGTCCATCTTGTCAGCGGGCACGTCTTCGAAGTCCACGGTGACCGCGGGGTCTCCCAGGAACTGCACGTCCACGTCCACGTCGGTGGCCAGCTGCACGCCGCCGTACTTGCCGGGGGCGTCCACGAACGCCTCCATCAGCGGGGAGGCCTGACGGGGGAAAAGGGTGTTTCAACACAGGGTGTTCTCTAATCACAAGCAGTGGTAGTACAGGGCGCGTTGCTGAAAAAAAATGTGGATTGAAAACTATTTTTTTCACCATAGTTGAAGTGAGGTATGATCCGAGGAGCTTGACGGCATTGACCCTGGTGACGTCCTCCCACAGGCGGCTGGGCAGCCTCCAACCCAGAGACACCCTGTTAAAAAAACAATTTTTTATTTAAAAAAGGGTTTCGTTTCTGAAGCACCCTGTACTCACATTCCGCTCTTTTCGTCGCTGCTGGGAAATCGTATCTCCCTGTCCTCGTTGGCCGTGAGCGGGTTCGACCTCGTCTGGAAAGGCCTCTCGTACGACGACGACGACGCCAACGACGACAGCAACAGTAGCTCCGCCTCCTTCTTGGAGGAGGTCTTCTTCTTCTTGGACAGGACCTTCTGCAGGTCCGGACTCTCCAGGGCTCGCTTGGACAGGATCTTCTCCTCGACCTGGCAAGGCATGGTTGGCGCGACATGCGTTTTCCCAAATACGTTTGAAAAAAAAAAAACCCTCACCGGTTCCAACGCCCTGAAGATGTCCTCCGGCCGGACGCCTCCCGTCACTATGAGGAACAGGTTCTCCGGGCGGTAGAACTTCTTGTGGTACGCGCGGACCTGGTGGGTTTCAGAAGTGATTCGATTTAAGTAGATTTTTTTTTTCAACACTTCCCATCAGATCCTCCTGCCTTCTCGATGCTGGTCCTCTCCCTGAGGTTGCTGAGGTAGCCGCCGGTCTGCACCTTGTAGCTGCTGTTGCCCGGGTAGAGCCCGTCCTGCAGGCTGAAGTAGAGCAGGTTGTCGGCGTCGTTCTCGATGCCCTGGCGGAGGCAAGCAAGCGAGACAAAAAAAAACGAGTTGGGACGTCAAAACATGCGCTTTTTACATATCTTTGACATGTTATTTTTTTAACTGTTACATAATGTAAAAGTTCAAAGTTTGTCCCTTTCTGATAAAAGGGCGTTGTCTGATTAAAGGCCAAAGAGGACTTATCCATGAATATTGGTCGGGTGGCCTCACCAACAAACCTGACCTGCATTTCCGAGTAGACGACGCCGGCGTCCTCCCCCTCCCCGGTGACGTGGTGCACCTCGGTCAGGTAGTCCTCCTCCCTGAGCGGAAGCAAAGCCCGTCGTCGACAGCTCACTCAGCAACAACGTCTTTGTACGGTACCTCAGCAGCGGGTGCAGGATGTGGTCCATGTAGACCGGGAGGATGTTGAGGAACCCCGCGGACCCGGCCGTGTACACGGTGTAGCAGGTGTGGTCGGTGTCCGTCCAGGCGTTGGTCCTGTCGGCCAGGCAGCGGTTGGCCAGCAGGTCCAGCACCTCCTTGTACGGGTAGTCCTCGCTGTTGGAAGGAAGGAAGGTCAAACTTAACATAACTTACAGTGCGTTTCTTTCCAACTGTGATAAGTTTTTTGCCTATTTTGAGAGGGTACCATTGTCTGACTTAAAATATTTTGACATGATCAGGTCCAGGAGGGTCTAACTAGTATTTGGTTCTACTATAGTGTTCATCCTGTAGCTTTTCCCTTTCTACTATGTTTGTTGGCATGCATTTCTTTACGCCTCATACTGTATTTATTACGACAGACCTCTACACTGTGTACCGTATGTAAATTTACTAATTTCTTGTTTCAAGACTTGTCAGGTCTCCTGTACGTTACCTCCCGAGGAACACGAGGTGCTCCAATGTGTGCGGCAGCCCGTCGCTGTCGAAGGCCTCCGTGGCCAGGCAGGCGTAGGCGTTGACGATGGGCGACTCGGCCCGGCCCAGCACCACCGTCAGGCCGGTGCGCGAGGAGCGGTACTTCACCACGGGGAGGTCGGGGCCGAGGTCGACCTGGAGCGGGCGACATAATTAGAGAACTTACTGATCAAAATTTAAGAATTTGGTTCTAGGACTTTGGGCATATTTTCATGATTTTTTTTTAGGGGTGTGTGTGGACTCTGACACAGCTCGAACCCATCTTTCCTCTCACCTCCGAGACAAGTTGCCAGTTCCCCTCCGCCGCCGCCTCCATCCCCGTCAAGGACAGCAACAGCAACACCGTCAGCGAGGTCCGCACCATCGTGGACTTCTTGCTTCCTTGGCAGGTTGCACCAATTAAGTTGAATCTTCAACACTTTCTTGCTAAGTATGTTTTTGAGTATTACCAGCTTGCTCTTCACAGTTCAGTCTTGCTCTATCAAGTCCTTGTCCACTCCACTCCACTCCCAAAAGTGACAGTTGCGAGTTGATACCGATTTGGTCTCCCCGCTCCACTTCACCGGCCGGGTGGAGGCAGAACTACTTCCATTTTCACCCGACCCATAATCTGCTCTGCTCTTGGTTGCGGGGGGGAGGGGGGGTCTTAGAATGGGGGAGCAGAACTTCTCGTGCGAAAACTTCATTTAAACACTCATTTTGACATACTACTTCTTGTTTTTCCGAGACGCCTCACTCCTGCGAGCCCTTCTGAATCGTCGCCGCTCTTGTTTTTTTTTTTTTTTTCTCTATTTACAAGTGGAGAAATCGCTCTCTCTCACACAGAAACCGGTCGCCATGCCCACGTCTTTTTGGGAGACACTTTTTCCTTCTGCCTTCCTAGGGGGCGGAGCGCACCTGTGATCCCTCCTCCAGACGTCGGGACACAGGTGACAAAAGAGGTGGAATAGGTGTCAGTTGACCTGCGCATCCACTCATGCTCTCTTCTTGACACACTGTGAGCATTATTGCGCTCCTGCACAGTAGACCTCCAGGGTTTTTTTTTTTTTTTTTTTGGTGAAGTTTTCGTGGCAAAAAAAAATCAGCAACTGTGTGCGAGTTCACTGTAGCCAAGTTTCCATGATTTAAAAACTAGGTCATTTTTATATGACGTGCCAGACGCAGGAAATGTCTGCACTTCCCCCCCCCCCCCCAAGGGGAAAAAGTGGAGTTCTACTGTACCCGGTAGTTACAACACAGCTGTGTGGCGAGCACTGCGGCCTCCGAGCACGCATGCACAGCTTCAACTTCTGCACAGCCGTTTCGGCTCAGAGGAGCAAGGAAAAAAAAAAGGGAATCTGATGAATGAACCCTTACCTACATGTACTCCCCTCTCCTCCACACACGTAAATCAAATGCCTCCCTCTCAAAAGAATTTTGAACGTTCGCGTGTGCTAAGACTTCATTGCATGATGGAGAAAAAAAAAAAGACAGACGGAATAAAAAAAAAATCATGAAAGCATAAAAAAAATCACGAAATGATGCATGACTTGGTAGGTCGGACATGGGGAGCATGGACTAGTACGGATGATCTTTACTCTCCTCTTGGTCAGCCTCCGGTTCCTCGGCAAGGATCTCTTCCTCTTCTCCCTTCTCCTCCTCCTCCTCCTCCTTTTCATAGGATCCCTCATCATCCTCTTCCATTTCGTCGTCGCCGTAGGAGTCCTCTTCTTCCTCATGATCAACTTCCTCCTCTTCCTCCTCCTCCTCCTCCGCATATTCTTCAGCCTCTTCTCCGTCTTCCTCTTCGCTGGCATCTTCGGCGTCGCCTTCGTCCTCGACCACCTCGGCCTCACCGTCGTCTTCTTCTTCCTCCTCCTCCTCCTCCATGGCTGCAACGTCGTCGACTCCGACCTCTTCGTCATCATCCTGGACGTCCTCCTCGCCGGTGTCGACGTCTTCGCCCTCCTCGGCCTCCCCTTCCGCCGCCGGCGTGGCCGCCGCCTCCGGATCCGCGTCCATCCTATCCATGAAGTTGTCTCCGTCGTCTCCGCTCTGCCCCTGCCTGAAGAACGGCCTGTCCGGGCGCAGGCAGAAGCCGCCGGGCCGGCTCAGGCGGCAGCCGCAACCGATCTTGCTGATCTGAAAAAGGAGTAATTTTTTTTTTAAATTGACAAGTCATGTTTGGTGGTCACACCAACATCATTCAGAAAGATTTGTCGTACCAAAAGCGAAATGAGCCCTCACCTGCATCCCGCAGAATGCCTCCGACTTGACGGCGTCCCTGCACCTGCTCGGGTGGTGCAGGTAGCAGAAAGGCAGGCCGTCAATGTCCACGGACTTGCACTGGCCGACCTGAACAATAGAGACGGAAGAATTTTTTTTTTAATTACAAATGTGGGAAATTAAGGTCTTTTACCCGGCGGGTCTTTTGCAAGTTGCGAGCCTGGAAACATTTCGCCGACTATGGCACTACTAGGCTACAGCTACCATACATTAAACATAACGCTTTTTTTGTTGTTCTGGAAAAAGCGACGCCAAAAAGTCCCGTCGGGCAGCAGCCTCGTTCCGGACTTACGACGACGCCGTTGTTCTTCTTCCACATGAAGTCCGAGCAGCGGCAGCTGCGGCGATGGGGAAATCTGAAAAAGAGACCCCCCACAAAAAAAAGGTTTCAAAATATTGCGGGGTTTTTATGGTCATTTTCCCGACCTGGATGGCCTGAATCCCGGGTGCCTCCGGCCGCCGCCGAAGACGAAGTCGCCCCCGCCGCCGAAGTTGTTGTGCCCGAAGATGGAGGAGATGGCGTCCACGATCAACTGAAGGGAATTTTACATTTTAATATTATTTTTTAAAAAAAAATATCGTCGGGGATGCTTGCCCACCTCCCTCCCGTCCTCCGCGTTCTGGGCGGAGGACAAGGATCCGATGGCGATGACGAGGATGGCCTTCGCCAAGATGGACGTCATGGTGTCGTCCTCCTAGTTGTCGGCAAGTTACAATGTTTGTAAAATGGATTTAAAAATTTCGAGGTTTTCCACGAGGTTGAAGAAAAGAGTGGAGGAACTCCACGTTTTCAGTTTTCTTTCAGGAATTAATGTGTGTGTGAGCCGCTCTGAGACCGAAAAAAAATCGGGCTCGAAACTTTGCTCATAAACTGATTTTTTTGCACACTTTGTACTTTTAAGTAGATGCGTTTTGTAGCACATAAAAACATTGCTCTTTTAAAGGCCTGCGGACTGGACCCGAAAAATAATTTATCCCGCCCGGCGTCATCACTACACACAAAGCTCTTTTTTCGTTCCCAACCAACTTTGTTGCTTGACTTTGACCGGTTGAGAAGTCGCCGCGCGACGCGTCGGTGCGGGGCCGGGGGAAGGACAGAACAGGAAATGTTGCCTCTTTCAGCATTTAAAAATTTGCCCAATTTTGGAGCTTAGCGTGCTTTTTGATCTCTACATTACTGCATGGCAAAAATAATATATATTTATTACATATTCTTACAGTATTGTGTTTTTGTATTATTAATCTCAATTAGGGAAGTTTTAGGACCCTTTTGATTACACTTCAAATTAAAGTTTAACTGGTCACAGTTCCCCCTTGCTCTCCCTTTCGCGGGTGCAAAAAAGATCAAGATGAGTTATGACGCAATTGCAGGCAGTGTTCCCAGATGGTATTGCTGTACACC
>JAAUYM010008271.1_pt1 | contig 13036 bp, 17 predicted proteins | sample 7278001 | NCBI WGS metagenome assembly JAAUYM01 (sample SAMN14350224, study PRJNA611818) | marine sediment metagenome | isolation source: surface marine sediment (1.8m) | place: French Polynesia: Moorea | collected 2018-08
CTTTGGCTGTGCAAGATGAAATCTCCCCTAAAAAAAGAGTGGTAGAGTACACATACTTTTGCAACTTTTGCAGCATACTTTTGCAACATAGGCGTGACAGAAGGGGAATTTACTACATTTTACGCCTTTTGTCTCATGTGAGCAGCATTCGAGCGATGGAGAGGATTCCAGTACCCGCGACAACGATATACGTACGCGAATTGAGGTCGCCTGCAGCGCGTCGCGTCCGACCGACGCTGGCTGGCTGGAAGGAAAGAAGGAAGGAAGGAAGAACCCCCCCCCCTCAACCGGGGAAAGTAGGAAGCTGAGAGAGAGAGAGAGAGAGAGAGAGTGAGAGGAAGAGGCCGGCCGTTATTACTTCCTCTCTGCCATTCTCTCCTCCTCTCTCTTCCTCCTTTTCCTCCTCTTCCAGGCCTCTTCATCTATCTCTTCTTCCTTTCCCTTCTCCTCCATTTGCAGTCGAGCCCTTTGGAGCGTCCGAGACGCTCCTTCCGCCCCCTCTTGTGCTCCGCTGGGTGGGTGCGCGAGTGAGTACTGTACTGCACCGTGGTACTACTACAGTAGAACGGTATCCGTGTGGTATGGGGACGTCTTTCGTCGCCCATGCGTGTCGAGGGAACATGGGATGGGAGAAAGAAGAAGAATGGAGATGGTGCTCTCAAGGTAGGCAAACAAACAACAGACGCTTAGTGTATGTACACACACAGGCACATGCAAGCAGGCGAGTAGATGGCAAGATGATGTTAGTCGGAGCTTCCAAGAGTATTGTGTGTGTGTGCGTTGCACGAATGCAAACGGAGAAAAACCACGCTCTGTCACGAAAGGTGGAAAGACTCAGTTTTCGAATTTTATCAGGCGGTGCTTTCTCCCTATGCAACTTGGGATGCAATTTTGCGCAGGTTGCGATCTTGTCCATGTACTACTAGTACATGGTAGATCGATGTCCACATACGTATGAGGAGCACACTATAATCGATCCAGAACTGCCACTCGTCGAACTCGCGGCGTTCTCAACTTCTTTGGCACCAGCATCATGTTGCGGTGGTTCCTTTCTCGATCTCCTTCTCCAGTTTCACTGCGGATCCTCAAAACTTTTTTTTTATCCGCAAACAGAGCAGAAAATTCAACCGCACGTAAAAGCCCTCCTCTCATTTGAAGTTGTCATTATTGGACGACTGAAACGCTGGAAAGACAAACATATTCAAAAGCATTTGATGGAAAGGGAGTTTTTAATGCATGGTATTGAAACGTCATTTTTTGATTCCCTCTCCCCCCCCCCAAAAAAATTGTTTTGAACCAATGTTGCAGTGTCCTTTCTGTCTAGTGGTGCATTGCATTAGTGATGGGCACTTTTAGGAAAGGAGCATGTTCCACCTAACATTAATTATGTATTGGGGAGAGAGTAAGACAGTGCGTCACTTCCGACTTGTGTACCTCTCATGCTGCCATCCCCGCCATGCACAGGAGGAAAGTGTCACTTTAGTTAATGGGGGCTCAAATGGGAACTGAAGTATTCGTCTTTTTATTCTCTATTTCTTTCAAGATGTTTTTTTTTGCAGACAGAGGCACAAGATCACCATCTTATGGATGTGATCTCTACTACTACGAGTACTATGTACTGACAGTACTGTATACTAGTAATCTTCCCTTGAGGCATCGCGACTTTCGCCGTTGCTGCCGCCGTCTCTCCCGACCTCTGTAGTACGTAGAGTACTATGTACAGTACGTTGTGCAGTTTACAGACGATGTACCTACTAAGCAGCTTCTGGAGGGTAATGGTAACTTATGGCCGTTATTGCAGGTAGTGGGAAGGAGAGAAAGCAGCACGGTCATGCTGCGAGATGAAATTACAGGGTGTGCGGAGAAAAAGATGCAGCCTTTCTACTCGTTCATTAAGATGCTAGCTGGATAAAATGAGTAATGTATGTACCTATGGTAGAACTTTTAAAAGTGAGACTTTTAGAGGGTTTTATTCTAGCAGCACCCTGTCCTGAGGCAGCGGTTAAACGGAATGGAAACCATTATTACCATCTCCCCAAACTCTCTTTACTAGCGTGGGAGCGGCGCAAAAAGATATTTTTATAGTTCTTTTTTTTGTCCTAATCGTAGGCTGGACTCAGAGATATACCGTAAATGGTGAAGATGTGTTCTAAACTGGCAAATCTCTTCGCATTATTGCTGCGGTGTACGCAGATTTTAAAACTGTTGTGGTTCTTTCTAAGAAACTTGCTGGCAGCATATGGCTTTCATCTGTGTACTCTGTGTCCAATAAACTATCCAGAATGTTTAAAGATTATTAGCTTTCAAGTTTGCCTACTACTAAGGGAAAAACATCCTGTTTTTAAATGAACTTTGCTAAGTTGTCGCCCAAGTTTTGACTAATTTTAGCTTTTTATAAGTCAAATTCCTTAGTGGGAGAAAGAGAAAGGACGTGAAAAACTTTGGTGGTGTTTCTGACACTTTTTTGACACTTTTAGAAGAATAAGCAACTCTCTCTCGCGACTGGCTCTGTCGCAGCAAAGCACCCTCTAGAAAGTGAGACAGAGAGCGGCATGAATATGCAGATGGGATGCTGTGCGGCTTCCTTCTCCTCATGGACCTCAATGGTCACGCACGTAGAAAAGTCATCCGTCTGTGGCGGTGGTGCCTCTTTGTGTCAGAGCACACAAACCAAGTCGCACATTTTGGTATCCCTGCTGACACGACTGTCTACGAATTGCGTAGGTTATTTTTTAAGAAACTCAGTAGTAGACAGAAGCTGTCGACTACAGTACTAAGCTCTTTACAGCGGTGGACTAAGTTTAATGGGAATTTCCCACAGTTGCTTTTGATTTTTTTCTGAAAGTCTTTCTCTCTCGTTTAGTTTCTTTTGTCGAATAGTACTAGAGAATGAGAGTCTCTTTAAGGCTGCGGTCATTTCTCAAATCGACTAATTCAATTAACAGCACATTACCTAATTACGCAATTAGAAGGGTGTGTCTCTTATCGGCTCCTTCTTTCTCGTACAGTGCAGACAAAAAAGCACTATATAAAGAAGTGCCGAAAATGAAAAGATTTATTGGACTCTAAAAAAAGGTGCAGTTTTTTAAACACAGTGAGGAGGAAAAAACAGAAAACATAACGCACATGTTATAATTCAATACATGTCAAACATTGGACGTTTACCCGCGTGTCCCTATCCGTGGTTTCAATCGATCATGAGAAAGATTGGGGGAATTGGGGCATGTGGGCGAGGGCTCAATGTGACTGTAATGTGGGGAAGCCTTTAGATTTTATGCATCGACATGAAAAAAAGAGTCCTTGCAAAGACATTTATCAGAGCGGATTGTTAATTTATTTGAAGGTCGACCTTTTGTGACTCATTAGTACTGGCTGGTGAAGAGGTCGATGTTCAGCGTGCTAGTCGCCGGACAATCCATGGTGCCGGAGGTCAGCTGGAAGACGTCGGTGGGGACTGTCTGGATGCCCGGGACGTTGTCGCAGATGATGTCGCCGAGGGTGCGGGCGCGGAGGTTCTCGAACTGAGCCGGTTCAAACGAGCCGGCCGTCCCGGCGTGGGAGAAGAAGAATCTGCGAAAAGAAAGGACGATGTATGAGATACCGGCCGACCAAGCAATGGAGCAGCGATTAGCTGATCATACAGACTTCTTGACCCACCTATCACCGAACTTCAGCCTGAGGAACTGCCTCCTGATGAGGCAGTTAAAGGTCTTGCCGACGACGCCCCCGAAGGCCGGACTCTCCGCGATGCCGGCGGTGAAGAGGTCAATGTCGTTCGGGTGGTTGTACAGGGTGGAGAGGATCTGCCACTGGTCGGCCGAGATCTCCGCGGGAGGGCTGTCCCACGAGCACGCGCGGGGGAGGCCGCAGATGCGGCGGAAGTGGTTGTAGCCGGGCTGGCCGTGATCGCGGCCGCGGATGATGTTGCGGGCGGTCAGGTCGGAGGGACCCTCCGTGAAGCCGTTCCTCAAGACCAGGTTTACATCGTCGACCTGAGAGATGGACGGGGGAGGGGGGAAAGTGTCAGTTAAGACTTTTTTTTTTCTTTTGTCTATATGCGAGTTCAGTTCTTACCAAGAATCTGTCGTAGCTCTCAGCCTCCTGCTGGATGAGCCCCGCGAGGATCTGGTCCGTCCGTTCGCCGTTGCTTTGAAGGAGGAGGCCCGGGTTGAAGAAGTTATCGGCCAGGCAATGCTCCGCTTCATTGCCCATTAGCTGTGTCCCGGATTCCGGATCGACATGCTCAATTTTTGACTGCGCGATGGTGCGTTGAGGGAGAGGAAAAACAGACGTAGTACGGCGTCATACATTTAGTGGTAGCAGTATGCAGTACACAACGCAGTTAACTAGGTACGTTATGCAGTACCGGTAGTGCATTTGTGTAGTTGCCATCTAATATTATCTACCTGTGTAGGTATTTCTTCATAAAAAAAGAGCTTTTATTTGCATGCCTTTACCTGGATAAGAGTGTGTCCGAATCGGAAGGCCGACGTGGCGAACTCGTTGCGGATTGAGGGATCGATGTATGGCCTGAAATGCAGACCTGCCTTTCCAATAGAGTTCCATGAAAAATAGTTGGCTAAAGAGTGAACCTGTAGGTGGTCATGCTTTCGGTGACACGGAGACCAGTGTATTTGGTGATGTAGGGGCCTAGGATGGTCTCCATCCACTGGCCAAAGACGATGGCCTGCATCTCTGCTCCCACGATGCGCCTGGACAGAACAGTGAAGCATCGCCACCCTTAATCTTATCTTCTCTACCCTGGATGATGATGATGAGCTTAGGCAAGAGTACCTGGTGTGGTCGTAAATCTGCTGCTCATCGAGATTGACGTTTGCTGCAGTCCGCAGCTGCGCGGCGATGCGGTTGTGCTCCCTGACGAAGAGGACATGGATGGTGGTCAGGCCGGGGTTCTCGTTCACCCTGATGTCGCCGGCCACGTAGGCGAAACCGTCCGGCGCGCCCTCCACGTCGTCCACTTGCGGCAGCAGCACGTTGCCGTTCTCCGTCGTGGTGGCCATGCTGCCGCTCATCGTGGGGTCCCTCAGACTCTCAGCCTTGAAATGGAAGACGGGTGATTTCCTTGAGGGTGTACGTACGTACTATAGTAGATTCTAGGACTTGCAATTCTTATACACATTCTGTAGCATTTTAGAAGGCACACGATTCTTCTGCTACTTTGCTTGGCTATATGAGCAAGTCTTCTTTGCGTATTGGTGCAATACCAGCTCTTCCGTCTCTCCGTAGACGTTGGAAGCGTCGACAAATGCAGTGAGCGCGTTGAACTGCTCCCTCACTCCGTAGTAGGACGGACAGAAGGCGCAAGACCTGGTCAGCTCGATGCAGTCCGCACCGTCGTTCTCTTCGATAAATGGGTCGCCCATGGGGATTGGGATGGCCAGGCAGTCTTCTTGCTGGATCGTACGTAGGTATGCATGGGAAGAGAGTGAAACAGAGTGAAATAGGGGAAAGGTGGACGAGACCGACATTATCCTCACCAGTGGTTCTTCGCAGCAGTCTTCAACCTCCACCTCTGGTGTTCTCGTGATGTCGTGGTCCAAGAACTGAGAGAACTGCATGACCATGAGGCTGTGGACGGTGTCTGGAACGCTCGTGCTCGGATGGAACGCCGTGCTGACCTTCCGCGGCTCAGGGAGGTTGTTGGGGATGCCCTGCATAGAAATACAAAAATTGGAGGTTGCACAGTAACACTTTAAAACTGAAGAAAAACCTTAAATACCCACTTGATCGCAGGTGTTCCTTGGCCTGTAGTAGTGGCTCCTTCCTTCCTCCTCCTGAACGGCTCTGCCCAGCTCCGTCTCCTCCAAGTCTTCCTCCAGGTCTCCGAAGGCGAAACCGTCGTCTTCCTCCAGGTCTCCAACGTCCCTTCTCCTCCTTCTACCGGTTGCGGTTGCGGTGTTCCCCGCAACTTGCCGATCGTCAGACCTGAAGTCGATGGCTTCCATCCCGAAGGCGAAACCGTCGTCTTCCTCCAGGTCTCCAACGTCCCTTCTCCTCCTTCTACCGGTTGCGGTGTTCCCCGCAACTTGCTGATCGTCAGACCTGAAGTCGATGGCTTCCATCCCGAAGAACTCATCCCCCTCCCCGTCGGGATACTCGGCCGGGCAGAACCTGGCAAACTTGGTGTTGATGGATCCGGCAAAGGGCCTGTACAGGTTGTTGCAGGTGCCGTCGATGGTGCGGAACTTGTCTTGCGAGTTGCAGCTCGGGGTCGGACGGTCGCAGATGTTGCCGTCGGGATCGCTGGAGTTGGAAGGTGGGGGAGGTCTCGGCTTTAGCGAAAGTTGTCTCTTAATGCAGACGAACTCGGTTAAACGGAACTCGGTTAATTGGAAGATTTTATAGAAAACAGAAGCCACCCGCTTGATATACGTACTAAAGTCAATCGGTTACAAATAGGAAAGTTGCATAATTGAGAAATGGGGCCACCTCCAAACCTGTCCCGATTCTACTGTACTGCAAAAAAATTCTCTCACAGGTTTCTGCTCTCGATGTGCTCGCGCAGCTCGCTCTCCGTCAGGTCCGGGTTCTCGCTCATGATATCCCTGACCGCGGCCCTGTAGGCGCGGTTCCTCCGGTCCATGGCGCGAGAGCTGAAAGGTCGGTGGAAAAGGCGAAAGAAAGAGCTATTTTTGTGATTCAGAAAGTCGATGAAAAAACCTGTCCCGAACAGCGGCAAAGTTATAATCAGGTATAGCAGACAAGAAAAGCAATGAGAGAGAGAGAAAAAAAAACTTTTTTCCTCCGTCTTTTCGACAGAGGAAGAAAAATGAAATGGGATCCTTTGTGATCCATCACGCAGGATAGAGGGAAGGAAGGGGAGAGAGGAGGAGAAAAGAAGCAGCAGATTGAAAGTCGGGATAACATCCGACGGGACTATCGGGAAGAAGAAGAAGGAGGAGAGTATTGCTTTTTCTCCCGCGTGTCTCACAAGGCATTCCTCCTGTGGAAGGCGGAGGCCGACAAGGCCAAGGCCAAGGCGACGAGGAAAAGAAGGACTGTCTTCGGACCTCTCATGACGGTTCGTGTGTTTGTCGGTGTGTGGCCTGGAGAAGACCTCCTCCCCCTCTTTTTATCCCCGCGTCCTCTCCCTCCCTCGGGCCATAGCCACAGATGTGCGCAATTATTCGTCTTCATGATTCCGTTTTCCGCAGGTGGTGTGCCCCCCGCCTCAATTCCCTTCCTTCCTGTGCCCCTCATTTTTTCTTTGCTCATTTTTTTGCCTTGACTTCCCGCCTCGCTTTTTTTTTTCTCAGCGGAAGCGGCCCATCACCACAAATAAACAGGGGGGTCTTTAAATGGAGAAATATTTTTTTGCATCTTCTCCTGATGTTATCGGTTTTGTCCTCCCCACTTTAAAAATATACGAGAAGCGACTCTATTATTCTCGTCTTTCTGTGTTAGTTATGTACATGCTATGTAGCCTTTTTATTTCTGTATGTATACGTATATGTAGCACGTACCTGAGTACTGCACAAAGGAGATTCATGCAAAGTCGTTGCCCCCCAACCGAATTATTCCAACGAATACGTTGAAATAAAATTTTGTTCTGTGGCTCATGTTGCCTACGTACATCATGGAAAACTACAGTGCTTTCCCGACTGTAAGCAGAGAAGCTGATGGTAGGGGCCCTTTTTCAATGCAACTGACGCAGCAGCTACTAATTTTCTTTTCTGTCACTGCCGACGACGCGAGACGACATCCGTTGGGAATTGTTCCTGCCTTCTATTACTGGGAAAAAGGGAAAAAAACATCTTCGTAGCTCGACATGATAAGGAGGAAAAAAGCATCAAGAAAGATATGCTTAAGCTCAGAAAGAAAGTAAAGACTGCATTTAGCCAAAGTCTCGACTAGTCCTACTAGACTTCCGTGATTTAGCAGTTGTTTCGTTCCTACAACTGTGGGCCACTGCAGCAACTTGTGGACAATTCTCTCTAATTGGACACACTCCCAAAAACTGCGCTCTTTAAGGAACGGAGGGGAGGTGGGTGAGATCGAGAGGGCAAGTATTGCAGCTCTCTGGACCCGGCAGAAGGAAGAGGAAGAAGAAGACAATTTTCTGCCTCCTTCTCTTCAGAGAAACGAAGCTGATTCGATTTAGTTAGTTTCCTCCTTTCCTCTTTCTCGTTCCACGAAACTGCGTCTCTCTTTCCCTTTTTATATTTCGAATTCTCTCTAAACGGGGAAGAAAGAGGCAGTTTCATCTTCTTGCTCCTGTTCGGGGTCTCTTTCCTTCCTCTAGCTCGTTTATCTGCAGAGAGAAGGGTCGGGGGAGTCTGTAAAAAGAAGAGGAGGTCGAGGCTCCATTAATGAAGCGTATGTCAGGAGTGGCCGACCCAATTCTTCTCCTCCTCCTTCTCTCTCACCAGCGCTATCTTAATCTAGGCCTGCAATTAAGAGAGTTACTTTTCTCTTTTCTCTTTCTCTCCGCTTCCTCCTCCTCCCCTTGCCCCATTGGACCCCTCACTCCCCCAAACACTTCCTTCAGTCAATGAGCGTCAGCTGAAAAAGTTAAGATAACGACTTAGTAAAAAAAGAGAGACCTGTGGATTTTTTCGTGCAAAAGTTTGTTGTGCAGCTCAGAGGAAACAGGTGGTGTTTTATTTCGGTCCATCGCTGACGTTGCTGCAAACTTGGAGGCTAATCTTGCACAAAAACGAAGACTGACAACAGGTCAATAAAATGCAAATGCTACAAATACTCATGACTTTTTTCTCTTCTCGAAGTCACTCCAAACTTGTCTGCTACTAGAGTTTGGGAGAAAGAAGTGAGAACAATCTTGCACGTACAGTACTTTTTTTCTCTGTTTTTATGCTGTTCTTGGTTGGAGACGCAAAGTCTTGTGAAATTGAATTGGAGAAAAAGGGGGAGAAGAAGAGAAGAGACGTGGAAGAGGAGGAAGTGAAAAAAAGAGGGCATATATCCGTGTGGCAGAGGGAGGAAGGAATTCAAAGGGACTTTGGCGGCAGCGGCGGCGGCTGCAGAGGCGGAGACGACGGCGGCGGCGAGGGTCAGAATTTGCATTTCTTCTCAAAGGAGAGAGGAAGGAGGAGAGAGAAGAAGAAAGCTGAATCTGTGGTGACAGTCAGATTACCTAAAGTTAGGAAAAGTTACCCGGCGAGAGTTTTATGTCAGGGGTTTCATTCCAACATATTTATTGGTGTTGTTGCCGCCGCTGCTGCTGCTGTTAGCTACTGCAAGCCTCATTTAATAAAAAAAATCCCATCTCTCTCTTTTTTTATATCCCAGCTAGTGCGGTGCCCTGAATGCCCTCTTCAAAGCCGTCATTTCCCGCCACTCCCGCCCCGGAATGTCGCCATCAGCTTCACCGCAGTCGCCAAGGCCTGAAGAAGGGGATCCTCCTCCAACTCCTGTCTGGAGGAGGGACGGATCAGCGCCATGACAGGGACGGGCCGAGGGAGGAGAAGGAGGAGGAGGAAGAGGAGCTGCTGTGGCCGCTGGTGCTGGAGGAAGACGACGACAACGTCGACGACGACGACCAATTCCGCGAAACATCCTCCACCTCCATGTCTGAGAAGGGAGAGGGGAAGGGAAGGGAAGTGAGCAAGGGAACGAGGACGGCTGCGGCTGCGGCTGCGGCGACGGCGACGGCGACGGCGACGGAGTTGGAGAAGGAGAAGGAGGAAGCCTCCTTTTACGAGCCTGAGATCGTCACGGAGAATTGTCAGCAGGAGGCAGACGAAGGGACTTCAGCTCGCCCTGCCAAAAGAGAGCGGGGCCAACAAACTTCTTCTTCTTGGGGGCACGAAGCATCATCGGTGGTGACGACCCAGCCTGCACAGACAAAGAAGAAGTCCGCCCTGAAGAGCGCCCGCCGACAGCGATGGGAGAGGGACGAGGAGGAGAGGACGGTGCTGTGCTACTCCCCGAAGAAGCCGAAGCCGGGACAGGTGAGACCGAGAGAGAGAGAGAGAAAGAGAGAGCTCTCTGTAAATTGAGGAGAAGTCAAACAGTTAACATTTTAAACTGTGGTAGTACAAGTACACACAGTGCATTTCCGCTGCTACGAACTCCACGATAGTACGTACGTATACGTACTGTACAGTAATAAGTACAGTTGGCATGCAGCAACATATCTGTATTTCCATTTAAGTCTGCCTCCGCACTGTACTACTAGTAAAAAGTTCTGCTAATTTAAGCATTTTGTTGGTGACGCCTATTCTTTTGGTATTATACAGTACAGTATTCGAGTTCTACTGTATTACACAGTTGCCTTTTGCTTAATTACTCCACAGCTCTCTTTCTCTCTCCGGCCGCCACATCATTAATCAAGGCAGCTGTTCCCACGAAAGGGGCTGCAACTCAATCAACTCGTATTCTTGGACTGGCACCAAAATTTCCGTCGCCCCCTCCCCCTCCTTCCTCTTTGGCCCACTTTCCTTTCATGCGTCCCTTCTATCGGGACACGGTGTTACAGTCGTGCTTTCTCCTGCCAAAGGAGCCTCTGGATCCGTCTTGCTCAAGATTGATTTCCCTTCCTGCTCCGCTCAACCGCAGACCGCCCATCTCATTTCGCGTATCTACTTGTACGCTGGGCACCACATTACCTAGTAGCACTACAATAAATTACCTCCTCTAATTTCCCGGGTATATTTCGGTAGTGGAGCACTTTTTTCTTGGAAATTAATGCTCATCTCTTTCTTGACAAGCTCAAAACATCCCCCACGCCACTTACTGGAAGAGATTAAGTAATTACATTACCACCACCACCCCCACAACATCTCGCAACACACACACATGCATACCTAACACGTACACGTACTAGAACACGATCCTCACATCGCACACGGGAGCAGCATCCTCTCAAACGCACACACATGCGTACGTACGTACACATGTACTTTAGTAGTATAGCGTGCACCACAAGTTATGAAGCATCACGCTAAGTGAGCACGGCAATTTCTCACAGGAAGCATCTGTCATCATCTATCCTCCAGAATAAGAAAAATTAGGCAGTAAAGCTCACTTTAAAAAAATCCTTCCTTCCTTCACCTTCACTCAAAATGAAGGGACACTTGTTTGAAGCAAAATCTGAGGAAATCGTCAAATTTTCCTCAATTACTTCTTTTCTATTTTTTTACGTCTGCGTGGAAGAAGGCGACGGACTTCCCTCCATGAATGCCTCCCTTTTTTCCTACAGAAATATTGGTCTTTTTTGCGTCGTGCCTAGGTCTCTTTTTGTCTCCCCCTCCTCCTTTTTCTTCCAACAAAGTCGCATCGAAGCCCCCGAGCGTCAACATGCCAATCTCTGACTCGTCTTCTCCGGCTCTTCTTCCCCCACCTCCCTTTAACCCACTGCCAAATCGTCCTGTCGTTCTATTTCTCCTTTTTATGTACTTAGGGCCCGAGGTACAAATTCGGCCCCAGCAGCTATGACACGACGTTTGCTCTCTCCGTAGGTGGACCTCTTTCCCAGGAGCTGGTGCAGCTGCCTGAACCACGAGGGCGAGACCGGCCAGTCTCGCTTCTACGGCGACGACGACGACGCAAAGGTCTCGCCGTGGAGGAGGAGGAGACAACAACAGCACTTTAGAAAGAGGCAAGCAGTTTTTTTGTCGTAAAATGTGGGAATTTTCAGCCCGTCAAAAGGCGTCGACTTTATTTGAATAGGGTTTTGCGGGCGTAAAAGTTGGGAATCTTGTCGGTTTTTTTTTCTTTTGCCATTCGAGACACCCTGTTTCTCCTTCTCGACAATATATCGGAATGTGTGGGAAAACCGGATGGGAAATGCGCTAAGAGCTTTCAGGTGCGTCTTTTTTCTCTTTCTCTCCATCATCAGACAAGTACCCAACAATATTCTCAGGTGGAGAAGAATTCTACTATTGAGACTTCTTCCAAACACAACGTACCAGACTGTGTCGGAGAAAAGCTGACATGCATTATGTGATCTTGGCTTCTTCAAAAATTTGAAAATATAAATATAATTTAAATGTAGAATTAAATTATGGTGGTCAGTTTTTATTGAGATATCCTGTAGCACTCTTCTCCTTTGGGAATGTATATCATGTTTTCTCTCTCATCCTCACCAGCTGCTTTCCCAGCACTTATCTTTGAGATAAGGTGTTAATGGCTTTCTCCTCCTCCCTCCCTTCGACGACCTCTAGCAAGGAGGGCTCCCTTTCCGACTCCGAAGCTGCTGCCGCGGCGACGCTGCACCCGAGCGGCGCCGAGGCCGCCTGCGACCTCGCCTGGAGGATCTGCTTCTACCTCGTCTGCTTCCCGCTCTGCTACCCGTGTTACGTGTCCAGGACCGTCAGGAAGAGGACCAAGAGCAAGCACAGGTTGGTTATGAGTGAATTGAGGGGTTGGTTGACGGCGTTGGTAATTGCCAGGGTTGCCTGGTTTGCAAAGCAACAGAGGGCCAAACAGTAGTAATTTGATAATGTAAAAATGTCAAAACCTCCGCTTTGTGGGTGTTTTTTTATTACATTTTATTAACAGAGTTTGAGTAATTATTTCTTTTTTGGCTTTAAAAAAACATGACTAACATTCTTGAGGATAATTGTGCGTCATTATCTTCAGGACCCTGGAGGACGAGCTGGTTCGCTCCTCCAGCTCCTCCTCCTTGGTAGACATGTTCAACAAGGCCAGCGACGAGATGAACCGCACCATGCTCAGGCAGGTCTCGCAGGCAAAAATCAAGGAGAAGCAGAGTACGGAGACCGGGGACAAGGAACAAAAGCAAGGTCTGCTATCTGTTGACTGGGAGAGGTGCTCGGTTGGGAAGAGAAAGATCTAGGTATAAAATGTCCAGTCTGATATGTCTGAAATGAGCCGACGTGAGCAAGCGTATATATATATACGCTTGCTTATATATACGCTTGCGTATATATACGCTTATCCGACCAGACATTGTCTGGTCGGATAAGCGTATTAGAAGAGCCTGAGGCGAGGTCAGGGAGCTAGTCAAAAGAAACGTCTATTTGGCTTGGCGGACTGAAGCAGAATGAATCGGAAAAAAGGAAAACTGATGCAATGCGATCCAAAACGTAAA
>JAAUYM010014131.1_pt1 | contig 13025 bp, 10 predicted proteins | sample 7278001 | NCBI WGS metagenome assembly JAAUYM01 (sample SAMN14350224, study PRJNA611818) | marine sediment metagenome | isolation source: surface marine sediment (1.8m) | place: French Polynesia: Moorea | collected 2018-08
TGAACATGGCCGGACGGAGGGGGAAAAAACACATGTAAAAAGTTGCGTCTTGTCCCTCTTTGAGGCCTGAGTCGACTCTCCTCTTTGCTGGCTCGTGGGCCTAAACTATTACCCGACGGAACTTTTTAAGTTACGAGCGTAACAAATTCACCTTGGAAACGTGCAATGGAACAGGCTATTAGGATACCACATGTCACATTGTTTTTCTCAAATTTGCTACGCTCGTAACTTTCACAAATTCCCGTCGGGAAATGTACTAACAAACGTCTTTCACGCACATTGCTTTACCGAACAAGATCCTTTTTTTTGTAAATCTTAAGGAGGTAACAGAAGGCAGCTCTGGCCCAGAGGTGCAATTGCTACTATGGCCAGATCTCTGTTCCCCTGACTCAGCTCAATGATTGCGATCTGTGTTCGATCATGGAGGGAGGATGAAACACAAGTTGCAACAGGAATTGGGAGAAGGAAAAGACAGACTTTTTTTTGGGTGGGGGGGAGGAGAGAAACGGCTTCTTTCGCGAAAGATGTTTACACTAGAAACTGCTTCTTCTCTCAATATATGCTTCACCTCTAACTTCCCTTTATTTCCCCCAACTCCTCTGCTTCCTTCCTCCATCTATACTCAATAGCCGTTTGCGAGAAAAAAAAAACCCCAGGGAAAAGCAGTTAGAAGCAGCTCTGTTACTAGCCTGGACTACTGAAGTGGAAAAAGTAAACTTTTTCTCCTACAGTAGGTACACTACCTTGCCTGGGGCACGAAATTGCACTCATGGCAACAGACACCTTCACGGCACCCACCATAACCCAAAAAAAAGTTTAACTTAAAAAATGCTTAAAGCCTGCTTTAAATTTATGATAGCCGTTCCCCCCCCCCCCCCAAAAAAAAACTTTTTCTAAGAAGAACTGTCACATAGATCAACACATTCCTTTCGCTGGTATAGGCATGCATGGAGATTTTTTGCCATGTGTATTGACAGCAGCCTGTCGTGTGCATGTGTGTGTGTGTAGGACGTACTAGTAGTTAGTGTATCGATGACTGAAATCGGCGCCCCTCAGACGAGGGAGGGAGGGAGGGGGAGAGAGAGAGAGAGAGAGAGAGAGAGAGAGAGGGGGAGGGAGGGAGAGAGAGAGAGATGGGTGCCGATCCTTCCTCTCCCGCTGAGTTCGTTCCACATGTCCCTTGTCCTCCCCTCCCCTCCCCTCCGATCACGTAAGATTGGAAGGACGCATGAGAGAGGGAGGAAGACTGATTCCGTACCCTGGCATAGCGCGGTAGTCCCCCAGGAAAAGAGAGTGATTTATTATACTGCATGTGCTACAAGAAACAGCCAATTGATTCCATGTTCCCCCACTTTGTGTGAACAGACCAGCATCTGCAGAAACTCTCCTCCTTCCCTGCCCGATCCATATGTACTACACGAACATGTACCAAAGCACGCAGATCGAGGAAGAGAGGAGGGAAAAAGTCATTTGCTAAAAGTCATAACACCAAGTCTGTTTGTTGACGTCTTCCACAGATTTTCCTCTCCACTCCTCCCCTCCTTTTCTAACTCTCCCTCCGCCCTCCCTTCGCCCGCCCCGCCCCACCCCACCCACCCCGCCCCCGCCCTCTCTCTCTTGTCCTAAGCTACACTTGTCCCAAGAAGCTTTTCCACTGCCGTCAACCCCGGAGAGATCAGAGGCGGGAGCCCTCCCTCCCCTCGGAAGAACACTTTTTTGTTGCTTCTGGGCAATCCATCCACCCACTCACGTACCCATCCACCCTCTCTCTCTCTCTCTCTCTGCAAGATGAAGGGGAGAACACGACCCACATGGGTAAGCAATGAAGGTCAGGGGTGGGAAGGGGAAAAAAAGGAGAAAGAGGGGGGAGGGAAAGAGGGAGGTGTTGTTGCTAACCCTTTCTCATTTCCGGACTTGCATCCAGACTCTTGTCCTCTGCCCTTTAAAAGAAAGAAAGAAAGAAAAAGAAAGAAAGAAAGAAATCTTACAGGTCCTCCTCCTGCTTCTCCTCCTCCCTGTGCTGTGCCGTGGTGAACCCAATCCCGAGCCCGCCCCTGACGCTGATCCGGCCCCGGGGCCCGGCCCGGATCCAGCCCCCGACGCGGAAGCACTGGCCGAGGCCGACCCGCAGTACGGGTATGGCGTGGGAAGGGGCATGGGTGGCTACGGTCCTCCTCCGTACATGGGCGGGCTGGGACCGGTCAGGGGACCCGTCGGGGGACCCATCGGGGGACCCGTCGGGGCAGGAGGAGCTTCCCCGCAGTCCGCCTGCGAGCTGACCAACCAGTGCTGTGGGCTGGCCAACAGGCAGTGCTGCCTGGGCGGGAGGAACTGCTACACCGTCTGGGAGAGGAAGTGTGACATGGTATGGGTTGGGTGTCACAGTCTTCAGATGAATTTTGTTTGCCCGTTGAATGCCGAAGACTTTTTTCTCTTGTCCTTGCAGGAGGACAACCCCGAGTGCCGCGTTCGCATCGACCAGAAGTGCTACGGCGCCAAGGTGAAGGACTGCCGGATCGTGGGCGACGTCCAGTACAAGACCTTCCAGGCCAAGGTGTGCTCCCCGAAGCCGATGACCAGGTGCTTCACCTACAACAAGAAGGTGTGCATGCCCGCCACGGAACCGCAGTACAGGTCAGCACAAACATCCTCTGCTTTCCTGAAGAGCTCCTGTCCAATTATTATATTCCCCCCCCCCTGCGTTTTTTTGCTTTGTAGGGAGGTCGTGTGGGAGAATGATCGTCTGGAGCGCATCGGCCAGGAGATGAAGTACCACTGCGCCGACGTGAAGACGTACAACTGCACCACCAGGATGGAGGAGCGCATCGTGCCGCACAGGGTGCCCAAGCCCGTGATCAGGAAGAAGCTGCAGAAGCGGTGCAGGATGGTGCAGGACGTCGGGCCCGCCTCCCAGGTGGAGGTGCCCGTGGTGCGCATCGTCTACCGCAACGTCTGCTACAACATGAACGTGCCCCAGTGCTCCGCCAGCCCCTGCGGCGCGCAAGGGTTCTGCGGGCCCGCACAGAGCGTCTGCTACCAGAACCAGTTCAACACCAACACCGTCTGTCCCATCGCCGCCGCCGCCGCCGCCGGCCGCGGCGGTGGGGGACCTGTGGGACCCGGCGTGGTCCCGATAGGCCCCGGCCCGATAGTGGGACAAAACTGCCAGCAGGTTAGCTTGAGCAAGGCCTAAGTTGCAACTTGCAATCGACTTAAAATTAATTTGCGTAATGCCATCGTATGTACATGTACATATATATACGTATATACAGTATACAAAAAAATCAATCTGGTGAAGTTACAAGAACATGATGGAGCACATGTGTAGTACCCGTACCCTCTCCTTGGTTCTTGCAGCCAGCAATGAATGATTACATCTTATTTATTTTTTTTTGGCCTTGGCAAATGTCTCAGTGGAATAGGCTTCCGAAGATGAGGGATAATACTCCACCTGTTCTGTTGCAATAGGTACGTGAGCCAGTGTGCAACCCTCTTGGAGGCGGCCCCTGCAACCCGGGCAACCAGCAGTGCTGCAGCATGAACACGCAGAGGGTGTGCAGGCAGGTGCCGCAGAGGATAGTGGAGAGGGTGAGGAGCACGTGATTGCAGTCTACTATGCACTGGCCACCTTTCATCACACCGCAGAGGTACCTACTCGTATAGGTGAAGCAGAGGGTGCCCGGGGCCATCAAGTGGAGGGAGGAGTGCAAGGACTTCTTCTACAACATCACCGAGTACATCTACGAGCACAGCAACCGCACGGAGCAGGCAAGCAAGATCGTCGCACCTCTTGCGTTTAGGATACTGCGCTCAATAGGGGTGCTTTAGTGTACTTGACCTCCCTCCCGCCCACGTTGCAGGTCCCCAAGCGCGACTGCAAGCCGGTGGTGAAGCGTGAGTGCCACAACGTGACCGTCCCCCAGTTCAAGGTGGTCAGGGAGCCAAAGAGGGACCGCGTCACCGTCATGCTGCCTGCCTGCAGGTGGGGGGAAAAAGCTCTTTGGAAGGAATTACTATGCGTACATACTGTTTGTTCTTGCCCACCTAGCAACACAGCACACTTTGCCACATTTGGCACATCCAAAATGGGTGCCCATTTTATGCCCAAGAATGAGAAATGGCCAAAAAAGGGTTAAAATGGCCTCCAATCAAAAAGTTGCGTGAAATAAAGGTTGTTTGGGACCCCACAAAATGGCAGACCATACAAGGTCAGATCTGACCTCTAAGGCTGTCTGAGGCCAAAACTGAGGTTGCCACTTTTTATGCTTACTGTTGGACCAATCCTTCCCAAAATTTGCATGGGCTCCTCTTTCTCAATGGGGACAGACATAAGGGGGTAAAAAAAATTATATGAGTGCCTAAAATAAGTGCTCATTTTATGCCCAAAACTGAAAAATGGTGGTTTTTTTAGCAAAAGGAGGTCTCGAATCATTTTTTAATAAAGTGAAAGTTATTTGTGACAGTTGAAGTCAGATCTGACCTCCGAGGTTATTTGAGGTCAAAATCGAGGTCGTGATTTATTAGCTTTAAGGAAAGGAGGAGAAAATGGGAAAAAAAGTATAGAAAAGATAAAAATCATCAGCATGCAACCTCTCATGCTAAGATTTATCTTTTAGCTAGCGAGCGAAGCGAGCTCAGGCACGGTTTCGTGGCCAGTAAAAGCCCCAAATTATTCAATAGATCTTTTAGCTAGCGAGTGAAACAAGCTCAGGCACGATGAGCCGAGTCGTAATTAGGTCTTTTACCATTGCGAAATCTTACCCAGCAACGCGGGTAGCTTCAGGCTAGTGTACTTGTGTGACCTTAGTTCAATCTGTGAGAAGTGTCCTAAATCCAGCTTGTCTCCTCAGGCCCCGTATTGTGAAAGACCGCTTCTGCCACACCTTCCCCGCCGGCGACGTGCAGTGCCAGGACCAGATGGTCAGGAGGGGATTCCGAATCAACAGGATCGTCTGCGACCAGGACAGGGAGAGGCCCTTCTGCTTCAAGTTCCCCATCGCCGACTGCAGGTAAAACGGAGAGATCCCCAAATTGTGGAAGTCATATGTGCTTAAGCAGGTACGTAGTAGGCGAAGATTGCTACGTACAATTTAGCGGGACGGCTGTCTGGTGGGTAACACATGATATTTTGATGTCAGTGGTCTGCTCCCGCTTCCAGACTGGGCTCCAACACGAACTGCCGCATGGTGCCCCGCCAGGTGTGCACAAACACCTGCTCGAACGACCCGCAATGCTCCCGGTGCAACAACTTCGTCCAGAGCGGCCCCGGCTTCGGCTCCTGCCCCACCTCCACCTGCGGCAACTTCTACCCGAGCGTGGGGGACGCCGACGCCTTCAACGCCACCTTCGGAGGGGACTTCAGCGCTGGCGTTGCGGCACTGCCCGGAGGCGGGTACGCCGGAGGGTTCTACCACCAGCCTCCGCCGCCGGGGCCCCTTCCAGGACCGGGAGGACAGGGATACTATCCCGGGCAGGGGGTTGGGGTCGGCGGACAAGGGTAGGGCTCATTTGATGTGGAAAGGTAGCAGGTGCTTCTGCTCTTGATATTACTAGTACATACTATACTACGTACTACCTAACATCAATCACAATGCTTACTCCTTAAATAGATACTATGGCGGTGGCCAGGGCGGCTTCGTACCGGTTGGCCAGCAGGCCGGAGGAGGCTACTACGGCAACCCGGTGTACCCGGGTCCCACCGGGGTGGTCGGCGCCGAGGGCGACGTCGTCGAGGCGGGCGGCCCGATGCCGGACGGCGGATATCCGGACTACCCGGGCGCCATGGTGGCGTACTACGACGCCGGCGGCGACGGCGCGGCGCCCGCAGCCGCTCAGCAGCAGTCGCGCCTGGCGGCGGAGGCGCCGGTGGCGGCGGAGGGCGGCGGCGTGGCCAACGGCAACGCCGGCCTTGCCGAGGAGGGCGCCGACGCCGCCGACGCCGCCGATCAGGTCGACAACTGATCAGGACAGAGGAAGATTCGCCTTGCAACTGCCGTCTTCAGGCAACCTCTGTGTTAGTCCTTACGTAATCCACAGCACAAAAAAAAAAAGAAATTTCGCAGTAAGAAACCTATGTGTTCATTCTGTTCAGTGTTCATATCTCCTTCTCCGCCCATCTACAGTGCTTGCTGTACTCATACCCAGTAGTCTGTACTGCTACAATGTACGCCACCAATCCCAGTGCCCACGTCTGCTTATACCATAGTGCATAAACGCTTTTTCTGTTTTCGGTCCGAGTGTTCGTACAAAAATGTAAAGTACTGCTATCCATGTATGTACAGTACAAAACAAAAGAAGCTTTGTTGTTTGTTCGACGAAAATAAAGGAGAGAGAATACAAAATATTGCCTTTTCCCTTGGAATCTTTTTTGTGTAGTAAATATGTATCAGAGACATGAAAACATGTTCACTTTACAAGATCCAAACCTTTTTCAGAAATATGAGCTAATATTTCAAGTTTTTGTCGCGATTTTGATTCGACTCGATGCAAATTGGCCAGTATCCTCACCCGACTCGATCACAAAAATCCGGACTCTGGTCAGGAGGATGTCAGGAGAGAATCCTGATGCTATCAGTAGGATGTAATAAAAAATATATGGAATGAAAGATAAGGAAGATGCAAGTCGGTTAGTACAGGATTAATTAATCCGGTAGTTGTCAGGCTGAAGGCCTCCCAATGTGGCGAGTCGTAATTTGGTCTTTTACCATTGCGAAAGCTTACCCAGCACCGCGGGTAGCTTCAGGCTAGTACTAGTACCAGAGAGATGAGCTAAGTAACTCTTAGTTTGCCTACTACGACTAGTATAATCGCCGATCGTATATATACGTACTACTATTAGTACTTCATAGATTAAGAACAGCATACTACTACATATCTACAGTATGTATCTAGTATCTACCTATATACACATATACTACTAGCCTGAAGCTACCCGCGTTGCTGGATAAGATTTCACAATGGCAAAAGACCTCCCACACCTTTTCAGGCAAACCCTTCCCACACTGGTAGTAGTACACACTACCAATATTCTAAAATAGTAGACGTTCGTAACATGGTTTATTCCTTCATCTCGACTACCACGAACTGAAATCACTAAATCCTGAGGCGGCCTTGGCCTTCTTCTTCTTCTTGGATGCTGACCCTCCCGTTGATGTTGCAACATCAGAGTCGAGCTTTCTGCAATGTGGAAAGGTGAAAATGGGACAATTACACCATCGATTTCGCAAACGCACGCCTCACATTTCCTACCTTGCTTCTCTCTTCAGAGAAGGGTTGATGAACTTTCCGACTCCCACGGAGTACACCTTCCTCTCCTTCTTCTCCTTCTTAGCTGCCAGGTCCACCTCCTGGATCTTTGTCTTCTCCAGCTCCTCTTGCCTCTCCTTGGCCAGCTGCTCGTCCGCTTCCGTAAAGGGGTCGACAAAGACTGAGGTCCTCTGGATGACCAGGTCCTCGATCGGCTGGTCCTTGTTGTCAGTGTCCATGCGCTCCATGTTGGCCAGGGTGTCAAGGCCGCCGACCAAGCGACCGAATACGGTGTGCTTGCGGTCCAGGTGCTTGCAAGAGCGATACGTGATGAAGCTGGAAAAAGAGAGAAGTTGCAATGACTTTATGCCGAAATTTGTGCATTCGTGTTTGTCCTATACATACTTCTAAATGACTGGACCGATCTTAATCAAAGTTGCTGTACGTACTTGCCCCGGTAGGATGGCTTTTCTAGCTGGCGTTTCTACAGAAAAGACTTCGTCAGAGATTTTTTGCAAAAAATAAATAAATAAAAAATAAGTAACTCTCGGGCTTGGTGGCTGTAGTACACAAGGAAAAGGTACTAAAAAAAAATAACTGCTGCACTCACAACTGCGACTTGTTCGTATTGGGTCCTGAATTGGCCATGCTGAGGATGCCTCGCCCCTGATGGCTGAGAAATTGCTGGAACTCGTCCTTGAACGGTTTGCCCCAGAAGGACTCGCCACCTGTGCCTGTTCCAGTCGGGTCTCCTCCCTGGATCTCTGGCAAGGATATGGGAGACGCAGGGTAATATAGAGTATGGGGTAAAAAAAATTGTACTGAACCCAACTTTTCCACTCACCATGAAATGCTTGATGGATCTGTGGAACTTGGTGCCATTGTAGTAGTCCTTCTGGCAGAGCTTCATGAAGTTCTCGCAGGTTTTGGGTACGTACTCGCAGTGCAGCTCCAGGTTGAGTGGGCCGACATTGGTCATCAGGCGCACGTAGCCCTTCTTCTTCACTCTGGCGTAACGGACAACATCCTCCTCCAGCATGGCCGCCTGGTGCACGGTCTCCCTCGTCATCGCCGTCGAGGTGAAGGAGGCTGCCACCCTGCCGGTCGAATAGGGAGCGGCGTTGAACTTGTCTGCCACCTCCCTCTTGTCCTCGTCCTTCTTCTCCGGCGCCTTGTACGTGGCGTCCAACTCAGCGAGCGCCTCTTTCGTTTCTGCGTTCACCCTCTTCAGCCTGGCTCGCGGGTCTGTCTTGGCCCGCTCCAGTTCTGGAGGAGGAGGGGGAAAAAAGACAAAAATGTGTAGCATCTTGTCAAGAAACAAGAAAACGTCTGGCGAATGGCCCATGGGCTAGGAAAACATTTTCATGGAAAGTCTTACCATCATCGCCGACTCTGAGACTGTGCTTGACATGATGAAAGTTGCTGATGTTGGAATTCTCGCTCTTCTGCGGGTCCTGGAGGACGAGGATGTCCTTCCTTGCAAAAGGCTGGTCGTTCAAGAGGTCCTTCCAGTTCTTGGCCTTGATGTTGAGCTCCTCGATGGCCTCGTACGAGAAGACGTTGCCCGTGGTCTTGACGCAGGCAATGTGGGTGCTGTCATTGAAGACCTTAAAGAGCACCGGACAGTGCTGCTCCCCGTTGGAGTTTTTGTAGACGTGCAGCTTGGTCAGCATGGAGGCGTCGAGCTTCTTGCCGGTCACTGGGTTCGCCTTGAACTTCCTGATGTAGGGCACGATGTGGGGCAGGTCGAAGATGTTGCCCTCCTCGTCTGTGTATGGCGCCTCGTACGGCTGGAAGGAGAGTGAGCAGTGGTCGAAGGGGAGCCTTCTGAAGTCCCTGAGGTCCTTGGAGCTGACCCCAGCCAGGCGACCTGCTTTCTTCCCGCCCCATTCTGTCCTCCACTCCGTCGCAGTCAGGTACCTGGAGAGGAGAGGGAGAAACAAGAGGCGGTCAGGGTGCCTCCAAGTAATGGAACAAGGTCATTTTTTTTTTTTTAGGAAACTCACAGTTTGTCTTTCTGGTGCTGCTTTTTTCCCATCTTTCAGTCGTAGGTAAACTTGCACAACAGGGATTGGTTCCCCAGTTCTTCTCCTTCTTCAACTCCGTACTAACCAGTGCCCACAGCAGACCGTCAACAATTAATCAATGATTACTGATTACGGTGATTACTGCTTATTAGTGATCACCACAGTGATCAGCTCTGATGGACAGACAGTTTTCTTTTTCTGAAAACTGAGACTCAACCTTTTTTTGTTTATCTTATGCATTGCGATGACCTGGGCCCAAGAATCATATCAGAGAGTATTTATCACAAGATGTAGTGCATACCGTTAGTCTCATTGAAATATGTCTTTTTTTCTTATTACTATTTAAAATATTACTTAATTTAATAATTTTCCAGAGCTTTGTAACTTCGTATCTTTGTTTAGACGAGACTTTTGTAACTTGTACTTCTCTCACCTTGCTCGGTCCAAACGTAAACAAGGACGCCTAAGTGAGGACTGGAGAGAGAAAGAGAGAGAGAGAGAGAGCAGTCAGTCAGGTCAGGAAGCTGAGAGTCTTGACCTAACCTAGACCACCACCTGCTGGGTCGTCCCGCTTCCTTGGAGAGCTCTCTGAGATTCCGACAAGATGCTTGGAAAGAGCTGAGGTGGATACCAGTACCAATTGAGTCGCAATGCTTTGGATGGAGAGTCCCACCAAGACACCGCAGTATTTCCAGTCTCCCACTTCATTCATCCTGTGATAATGCCATCGAGGATGCGGGCCGTCCTTGTGGCAAATTTCTGCGTCTCCCTGATGGCGGCCACGTCGGAGGAGACCGCCCCAAGGGCGCCGCAGCCGTCGTCGACACCTCCTGATCCTTTCAATGTGTCCATTCCTCCCGGATTCTGCCCCTGCAATGAAACCAAAGTAGAGGACGATAAGCTGCGGGGGCAAAAGGCGTTGGAGACGCACGTGAGCAAGTGGGAGCTGAATTGCTCCACCAACCAGCCATTTATGATGTACTGAAATATGGTTTTTTTTTTAAGTTTTACGTAACTACATGTGTCTTTCAGGAGGCAATCAAGAACAAGTCGTCTTGGATCGCTCGGATCCACCACCGCGCCACCCACTCCCACGAGGCCTTCAGCGCCTCCTTGAACGTGGGCTTCCTCGTCTGTCTTATCGTCATCGGCGTCCTGACCACCAAGATGTGGCGCGACAAGGCGCACAGGGCCATCCAGCAGAAGCAGCCGGTGCAGTTCGACAGTCACAGCACGCACTCGGAGATTCTAGTCAAAGGTAAGAAGGGAGAGAGAGAGAGAGAGAGAGAGAGAGAGAGAGAGAGAGAGAGAGAGAGACAAGACGATTGTCAGCCACAAGTCCACCACGCAAAAAACCTTTATTTGTTGCAGATATGCTTAAGAAAAGGGCACGCACCTTCGTCAATTTGTTCCACAAGCTGAAGGAGAAGGCTCCATCTTCTCCGTCGTCAAATCCCCAGCAGGAGCTCCTCCAGATGGAGACCTTCGTCCAGACGGGAGCTCAGGGGGAGGAGAGGCAGGAGGAGGAGGAAGAGGAGGGCGGAGCACGGAGGAGAGATCAGGTTGACGCAAGCAGCCGGTTTCACCAGAGGCTTCTGCTGTCTTCATCGTCCAGTGACCTCTCATTTCTGGACTCCTCGGATGAGGAGGAGGAGGAGGAGAAGGACGGAGGCCCCGTAGACGCCTCCAGTGTCTACTCCCTCATCCCGGGGACCGGAGTGTGGTCGGGGTCGTCGAGGGCCAAGACGATGAGGAGTAGGGAAGGCGGCAGCCGCGGTCGCGGTGGCGGAGGCCTGGCTTCTTCCATAGTCGCCTTCTTCAGGACGAAGGACCAACGGGTCACCATCAACACTGTGGACATTGGCGACGACCGGAGCAGCAACATCCGGTTGCTGGCGGAAACGTCTTCCGACGAAGAGGAGAACGAGCCCTTCAGGATAGGATAGCTCCTACTACTGTAGATACGAGCACCTACCTCTGGGTGGGTCTTTGCCCTTGCCGTACCTGCCTTACAGCTACGAATGCATAACCGAGAAAAAAAAGATGGGTAACCTTTTTTTTTAATGTACTACTACGTACTAGAGAGAATGACATCAAGCATTTACCTGGATAACGTGATCATGAATTCTATTAAGTTATTATTAGCATGTTTGTCTCTTAGATCGTGTACTTCTGAGTATTGTTCAATAAAGCAATTTATTCACAAATTTATTCTCAAATTATTCCAGATGCAAGTCGGTCGGCAAAGGATTAATCCGGTTGTTGCCAGGCATTCAGTTAAATTGCAAGAAGAATAGGATGAGAGAAAATTTTTTTTCATACTGCTGTGTTTCTATAGTCCTAGTGGATAATTGGAAATCGAAGAATAAAGAATTTAAGAGAAATAGTTAGAGATCCTATTGTGGATGTAAGTTCGGGTAAGTGGAAATTCTGGAAAAGTGGGAAGTGCCTGCTTCACCTGGTTGTACGACACTTCGATCCCCATCAATATTGCTGAGGTAGAGATTCGGAAATATTGAGGGACATGGATCCCGATCAGTATTGCTGTGGGAGTTATCAGGAAATATTGAGGAATCTGACCTCAAATCAGTTTGCCTCAAAAATTCCTGTTCCCAACGAAACATTTGCAGTCTCTTAAGTAGTCTACAACCCCTCTAGGACAGCCTAAGCCCACCAACATCTGTCTCCAGGGGTACTTTGGTTATATACTAGATATCTTACGGACAGTTTCCAGACTGAGTTTAGCGACCGTGTTTCGTTGGGTACTCTTGAAATAATCCTAAATTTAAGTCCCCACTCATCTCTTGGGCGTAAAATTAGATTGAGGTGAGAAACAAGGAAAAAGCTGTTGGTCTAACATCAAACTTACCGGAATATTTCTTCGAAAATCTGAGGTATCTTTTGACGGAGTCAATATTGGTCGGGTCTGTGAACCCCGTCAAATTTGCCGCGCAGCCGCTGAAGGGAAAATGCAGTAAAAAGACAAACAAAACAGACAGACGGGGAAGAGACAGCACGCCGGTCAGGGTCAGGGTGAGGCCGACGGTGAGGACGGGTCGATCACGTACGTACTCCGGGATGATTTCCACGGATGCCGACGCCAAGAAATCCGATGTGGATTTCTTGGAAGTAGAGGAGAAGGAGGAGGAAGAAGAGGAGGAGATTCCTGACCTGGTAGAGGTCGCCAGCAAGAAGGTAGGTGGGTGGGTGGATGAAGCTGGGAGTGCCGCCACCCATCCGGTCTGCCCAAAAACTTTCCTCTCAAACATTCCCGATCCGCACGGTTAAGGTCCCCGTGACGATCATCACCGGGCAGCTTGGGTCCGGCAAGACGACCCTCTTGGACCACGTCCTGAGGGAGGACCACGGGAAGAGGGTGGCCGTCATCCTCAACGAGTTCGGCGAGGGCTCCGTGGAGGAGAAGTCGCTCTCCGTGAGGGACGGAGGGAACGACGACGACGACGGAGACGGAGACGCGGGAGGAGGAGGAAAACTGGTACGGGGTCGATTAAGTCTCGCCAATACACTTGTATGCCCAACCAGTATATTGCTAGCGTGCACTTAGTGATGGGTGGGTCGATACGCAAGAGCAGGTGCTAAAATTGCGAAAAAGAACCCTTAGAGCAACCTATGTATAGCAACTGAAGCAGTACGTGGTATCACTATCCGCGGGGAGTAACCAACCGTTCGGTACGACCGTTCGTGATCAACTGCTGTATTTACAAACATCAGGGAGGTACGCTACGCGGTACA
>JAAUYM010005875.1_pt1 | contig 13019 bp, 8 predicted proteins | sample 7278001 | NCBI WGS metagenome assembly JAAUYM01 (sample SAMN14350224, study PRJNA611818) | marine sediment metagenome | isolation source: surface marine sediment (1.8m) | place: French Polynesia: Moorea | collected 2018-08
CACCGCCCGCGCTTCCGCCGGGTCCGCCACCCCCATTTGATCCATTTCCGCCTCCACCCGGTGGCCCACCGTTTCCTCCTCCGCCGGGACCTCCGGGCCCGTTTCCATTCCCGCTTCCAGGCATACCGCCCTCGGGACCTCCCGGACCCGGAGGACACATGTCCTACAAAGAAGAAAGGGCTTTTTAAAATCTCGTTCTTGATCTTGTTACTGCTGTTGTTGTTTCTCTCTTGATTACACGTGACATTTCCTTACCCCTGACATTGGCCCACCGGATCCGGGCTTCATCATCGGGTACATTCCGTCTCCAGGCGGGTTGTTCGGGTCTCCCTGTTGCGGCGGCGGTCCCGGCGGCCCCCCGGGATATCCGGGGCCTCCTCCCGGAGACATCACCGGCTGAAAAGAGGGAAACACGAGTGTAACAACACCTTTTTCTTGGCATTAGGGCGTTAGCAGCTGGCATCTACTACAACTGCTCACCGCTCCAGATGTCGGCGGCCATGGTGGTCTGCTGCCCATGGGTGGCAGCGGGCCTCCTCCTCCTGGAGGCGGACCGGGGCCTCTCATTGGCGGGCCGTATGGCCCCATAGGCCCTCCTGGCCCTGGACCCATGTGGCCTCCAGGACCGCGAGGGGGTGTCATTCCGCGGGGACCCATTCCGGGACCCGGAGGTCGGTTCGGATCCATCCCGGACGGCAGAATAGGCTGACCCGGATGCTGCGGATGTTTAGACGCAAACATTAAAGTAAGCAAGGGGATCATTAAGCACGCACAACTTAATCTGAAATTAGAATTCCCCCATCTTGACGATTTGAAACAAAAAGCTACTTACGTGAGGTGGAAGGCCATTGACGCTATACCCAGAGTTCACAAAGCCCTTCAGACAGCAAGAAATTCAAAGAAAGGGTAGGGGGGAGGAAGAAAAACGTTCTTGTGTTAGTGAGTTCAGGTGCGAATTATTATGATTGGTGGTTAGTGTTACAGTAAGAGCAGTATGGCACAGCTCTGAGGTGTCCTCGCCCAATTAATTCCTTACGTAGTCATGGAAGGCTTTGGCTTCGCTGCTGTGGTCGCAGGTGTCTCTCCTCTCGGGGGCGGCGCAGTACAGGTCCCAGAACACACTGAAACGAGGGGGTGGATGGATGGCTGTGTGCAACACAGTCTAAACCGCCCGATACAGAGAAAGGCCCTCTCGGTCTCACTTACCACCACCAAGAGTGCAGAAATCCCGGGGGCTCTCCTAGCGTGATGTTCTTCTCCCACCGAATCTAAAAGTAGCAGTAAAAGCGAGGAAAAAAAGGGGCAAGTGATCCAACTGACGACAAAGGGCCATGTGCAACTGCCTGCACTGTCTCACTTCGTTGAGGAAGGTCTGCGCCGCCTTCTGTGCTCCCACATGCAGCAGGTACTCATAGACGTAGAGGGCCAACCTGCAAGGAAATGGGAAAAAAAAATAGAATGTGGTGTGACGACGCGACGGACACGCACGCGAAGCCGCTCCTGTCGACGTACTTCTCCCTAGCCTGCGCGTCCGAGGGGGCGGTGGAGCCCTTCCCCTTGGCGTACATGGCGCCGCCTCTGCTGCTGCTGTTGCCGCCTCCTGCTCCTCCCGCCAGGGGTTCCCGGCTCATGAATCCTCCTCGCGGTCTCTCTCGCTCTCTGAGGATGCAGCCTCCCAACAAAGCCTACGATGGAGGAGGAGAGGAGGGAGGATGTTGCAGCTTGTCACTCATCGATCGGTCCGTGGGTTGTCCGTGTATAGTCTTCTTCTCTCCTCCCCTTCCCCTTTCTCTCTCTCTCTCTCTCTCTCTCTCGCTGCCCTCTCAATTGCAGTCCGTGGCGGGTCTGGCAAGCAGCGGCCGGCTTTAGAGGAGGGAGGGAAGAGGATCCAGCAGTGGTGGACTGGCTGGTGCTGGTGGCTGTGGGAGGAAACTCCCTCCCTCCTTCCCCTTTCCCGTGCTTGTTCCTCTCATCTTCCTCCTTCCTCAGTCTTCCTTCCACCGGCTCGGTGCTCTCTAACGCGCGCTCAGCACACGGATACACACACACACACAGGCAGGGAAGGGAAGGGAGGAAGGAAAAGCATAGTACTGTACTGCGCCTCCTATCCTCCTCTTCTTCCTCTTTCTCTTCCTTCTCGCTCGCTTGCTCGACCCTATTTCGCTCCCCCCCTTCCTCGATCCTTCTCATAGATATCCACTCGTTGATCCTTCTCCAACTTTGAACTCTCTCCCTTTATAGTTTTTGGTGGATGTGCAACCAGCAGAGAATGAACATTATGGGTTTGGGGAATGAGCAGATGTGTACGGTACAACGAAAAAATGAGGGGGAAGAGAACATTAAAATCGCTGCAACGCATGCTGTACCACTACTTACAGTAGTATCCAGAGTGATGTGACAAAGGATGCCCACACAAAAAAACACAACCGCATTATACCTATTTTTCCTGTTAATTTCTACCCTGCACAGAAATAATGTCAAGATCGAAAACAGACCATCTTACACGTTTGTATTTCTTACGCAAGTCTTAGAATGAAAAGATATACCTATATAATAACATGTACCATACTGTACGTAAATATTGGTATTTTATGCAACGACCATGATAAACTCTGCGTTTAGTTTGTTGCAGACGGCCATCGCATGTGGCCGGCATGCAGCAGGTTGTAAGTAGTCTGACTCCATTCTTCGCACAATGCAGTTCAAATTTGATCCCACACATTCAATCCCTAATAATGTGTACGTACTAGTAGTCCTCTTTCTTTTTTTTCAAGAATTTTGCTTTCTGTCGTGATCGCCTCTTCCCCCGGGGTAGAACTCTGTGTCTCCCCCGTGTCCCGCCGCCGCCGCCGCCGCCGCCGCCACAGCCGCTGCCGCCGCCACGACCTGGGACTGTTGCTGCTGATGGGCAGGCGCCGTCAGGTTCTCCACGCTGTCTCCGTTGTCCAGGCGGTGTCCCCCCTGGCTGTGCAGCTGGTGCAGGCTCTCCTGGCTCGAGTTGACAGACGACAGCAGGACTGACTCCAGAATGACGTCGCAGGCGTCGGTGCCGGCGTCGCCGTCGGCGGCCGCGTGCGCTGCGCCCTCCTCCTCCGGCTGCTGGTGGCGCAGGGAGAACTGGAAGGCGCTGTCCGGCTTGGTGTACTGCACCACCTCGTCAGTCACCCGAATCAGCATGTCCGGCAGCGGACCCACCATAAAGACGCGCCCGAATAGGTCCGGGCGCGCCCCAACGGCGTCAGCCAGCCGGTCCACCAGCTCTCTGACGGTGCGCTCCTCTAGGAAGAGTGCGCTGTACTCGCGACTGCCGCGCGGAGCAACGTAGAAGGTGGCGCTTGGGGCCACCACCGCCAGGTGCAGGTCGTTATACAGCCTGATGCCGCTGGCAAGCCCGCAGATGGCCACCAGGTCCTCCCGAGAGAGACGCAACAGGTCCCGTGCCGAGAAGTCTCTCAGGTCCCGCATGACGGCCCCGCTGTACCGGTTGGCCGTCAGCCACGCGGACACAGTTTCCGAAGGAGCGGTCCCCGGGAGAGGCTGCCCGGACAGTCCACGGGCGTCGGAGCTGGAGGCAGAGATGACCTCCGCGGGCCCGGCGGCTCCTCCGGCTTGTCGTCGATCGTCGCCGTCGGAAGAGGCCGGAGAGCGACCTCGGCGTCCGCTTCCCGACCGGTGGAGGGGAGCCGACTCAGACCGGTAGTGTTGGTGCTGGCGCTGTCGAGAGGACGGAGACCCGGTGCTGCTGTCGTTTCCACTCGGGCCGCCGCCTCCTCCTCCTCCACCACCTCGATGACTGTCGTCGTCCTTGGCGGCGGGCGACTCCGCCGGGGGGACGTAGATGTTGTCCACGCTCAGGTCGGTCAGCACGGTGCAGTCGTAGCTGGGGGCAAACTTCTCCTGCTCCGCCGGCGGTCGCTTCGACACCTTTTCCCTGTCCTGCTTGTGCTTGCGGTCAGCCCCCTTGAGCTTGAATACCTGGAGTATGCACCCCGCGGCGTGCAGCCTCACGTCTCCGTCGTACGTCTCCACCTGTAGCCTGAACGGCACCCCTTTCTCACCGCCGTGCTTCTTCAGAGTGAACTCCGTGCTGATACAATTGACCTTAATGAAGACCCCGGTGTCCCGGGTGGGGTCCCAGCGGAAGGCCACCACGTTCACGGGGGACTTACGGTCCTCCGGCAGGATGCCATAACTGAGCGGGAGGTCGATGTCGAGGATCCGCTCGTTGGGGTGCGCGTTCCTCCAGTCCGCGATCTGTTCAGCCTCCATGTACTGCAGCCTGCGCTCATGGAAGCAGATCCGCATGACAGAGCGGAGTTGCCTCTTCCTGTAGGGGGAGAGGTCGCCCAGCTTCTTGAGTCGCAGCTCGTAGGCCTGGCCCTGGTTTAGGTAGGTGATGGTAGGGTCGTTGATCTTGGTGGCCAGGGAGGTGGAGGCCGCCAGGATGTACTGGAACTTGTCCCCGCTGGTGGCCGTCTCGTTCAGCCGCTCGAAGTTGTCGATCCTGCTTGTGCTAGTGTTGACTCCTCCACCGCCGCCTCCTCCACCTCCTCCTCCGGAGCTCTTATTCAAATGGTTACTGCCCACTGGGATCGCGTTGGCTGAAGAAGTGACAGCGATAGGAACCTGCGGTGAAGACAAGGACGACTGGAGTGGGAGGATGACCCGGTGGCTGCGGTTACTCCCGTCCTTGGCCTTCCTCTCAGCGGAGGACGAGGCCTTGGCATCGCCTTCTGACTCCCTGCGCTGTTGCTGTTGCTGCTGGTTGTTCTCGTCTCTGCTGTTGAGCGTTTGTGGGGTGGCGCCCCTAGAGTTCTCCCTGGAGACGGACCCGATAAAGTTCTTAGGTCCAGGCACCCCGTTGCCGCCCTGGCCGGAGTTGCTCGAGTCGGGCAAGTGAGCCTCGTCGTTCGACAGGTCCAGGGCGCCGTAGTTCTGCTGCAGTTGGTGGTTGCTGCTGTTACCGGCCGTGGACTGAGTGCGCGACGGAGGCGGCTCGTCCTTCATCATCCGAGGCTGGGAGACGGAGGCCGCGGCGGCAGCTGTGACGGCGGCAGTGGAGGCGTGGCCGGCCTGGATCCCAGAAGGGCTGGTCACCTCCTGCTTGAAGATCTGGCTGTTGCTGATGCTGAGGTTGGGCAGCGCCAGGAGTGCCTCGCTCATGCTGATGTTGGCGGAGGCAATGTCGACGCCCAGTCCGGACAGGCTGTCGTCGAAGTTGGAGGCCAGATTGTCGTCGATCTCGGAGATGAGGTGGTGGACGGAGGGGGAGAGGATGCCCGAGGCTGCCATGGCGGCGGCCCTGCCCCTGGCGGAAGAGGTGGAGGCCACGGACGGTGGAGGCGGCGGGTGGTGCTGCCCGGCAGCGGCGACTGCCGCTGCGGCGGCGGCGGCCTCCATGGCGTGGTGGTGGCGGTCCTCCTCGTCTGCGTAACCTGACTGGCTGCACTGCGGCGTGTGCAGGGCTCCCCCGTGCTCCTCGTCGTCCTCCGATGCCCTGCGCAGGAAGGGCGGCTTCAGGCCATTCATCTTTCCGGACCCGCCGCCGTGCTGCTCCAGGAACTTCCTCTTCCTGCTGTGCGTCGGCGGCTGGTGGTGGGCGGCCGCGGTGGAGTGCGCCACAGCAGCGGCCACGTGGCGCGACATGTGCGGGGGGCTGCAGAATTTAAATATTATTCGGTATCTTTCAAACCTAATAACTGCGCACAATTTTGAGCACTCTACAAATGCTGATCTTGTCTAGAATGACAGACTGCTTGATTATATCCATTAAATTTAAAAACCATAGAAAAATACTAATCACACTTACTATGGAGATCCCCCGCCGGCAGACAGACCATGCATGCCATACAGGATAGAGAAAAGGTCACCATCCTGGAAAGAAAACGCCAGAGAAAGGATGTTATTATCTTTTATAGGTTCTAACATACTGCAATCGTCTGACGAGTACATTGGTACCAAACTGAGGTTCTTTATGTACGGTACTACCTGGCTGCTGTGTGACAGCCCATGACCCGAGGATGTCGACGGCTGCGGCGGCGAGTGGGCCTGTCCACCGACAACGCCGACGTCGTCGGCACCAGCAAGGCTGTGTCCCCCGCCGCCCCCGCCGCCGCCGCTGCCGCCGCCGCTGCCGCTGTTGACGGCATCGACGTCGGCGGCGTCCCTCTCCCCGCACTCCGACCGCGATCGCTGTGCTCTCGGGGTGGACGTGGAATGGGGCTTGACAGGGTGCCTCTGAGGGGAGGAGGACATGGCTCAAGAAGGAGGCCTGTGGGTTTGTCCTCCTCCAATGAGTGGATGGATGACTTTTGTTGAGTATAGCAGAACTCTCTTTGTTGGATCGGATGAGGTCCGCCTCCGTCGATGTCTTCAGACGACGTCAGGGGAAGGGGGATCGACGACGTGTTCCGCGTCCCCGGTTCCGGGCTTGACACAACCGACGGGCGACATCCCTGGCCTGGCCTGGCCTGGCCCCTGACCCAAGTCCTGGCCTGGTCCCCTTGCCTCTGTGCTGGTGACTGGTAACTGGCGACAAACAAAACAACAAGAAATCCTGCTTTCGCTGCTACTATGTACTGCTGCTGCTGCTGCTACAGAAGGAGCAGCTGCTCTGCTACAGCTTGTGCCCAGAAGGAGAGGAGATACAAAAGTAGAGAAGAGAAGAGAAGAGATGTTGACCCTGTTGGTGTTTCCACTCTTGCCCCTCCTCAGTTCTCACATGTCGCTACACAATTTTTTTAACAAGTTTTTATTCCGAAAGTATTAATTTCGGCAGTATTGATCACAAAAGCTACTTGTACTTCCAAATAGTGCCAAATAACAGGACAGTCAAAATTTCATTACAGTCAAACGTTCACGAGGAATGAAGTGGTGCCATAAATATTGCAGATACTATATCCCCAAGCCATAAAATTGCCATGCAGCATTGGGATAACTGTTACCGCTCGCGTAGCAATTAGTACTGTAACAATACCTGGATTTGTAGTTTATATATGTCAGTTACGCAAAAAATCACAGCGTCAGGTTATTTATTAGCCCCAATGGGTAATCGCAGTTGCGAAGGGGGAAAATTTCTGAGCTAAAAAAAATGTTTTGCAATTTCTGCTATATAAAGATAATTCGTATGGTCCGCCACATTTTTGAGCATCTGGAGAGTTTGAATTATTGACCATTACGAAAAAATGCGTGGTTGCAAATCGATCTCGCGCCCCAAACCAAACTTGAACACGCAATTGAGGCTCAGAAAAAAAACCGGAATGTTTCTCAAGCGAAGCGGCCAGAGCAGAGAAGGGGGAGAAGGGCTGTAGTACATAGATAACAATCAGGATGCTGCTCCGTATAGGACCTACTCAAGTCGACCAAAATAATGTTAAGGACTTGCCGACATGCACGCATACTACGTATTTGCTGAGCACCTCTGTTTCCTTGCAGCTGTGGAAAAGAAAAGATTGCCTATTACATTCTAAATTAGACTGGCCATACCTATGAATGGCATCTTTCAAATTGCCAATGTGACCACCGAAGAAGGAGTGGCTGCCGTCGGCCAATCTGAAGGAATGAAGAAGGAGGCGATGTCATGTGGGAAGAGGAGGAGCGCAGGGAGCATCTCAGAGAACTTCCAAGCCCAGTTGAAACTAGCTTTGGAAGCCAATTCTTCTCCCCCCTCTGCCCTCCTTCCAAATGGGTTTGCGTGCGGGGTCGGGTTAACAACAGCAGAGCTCAGAATGCAGTGGATCATTGTGAACGCAAGCTGCAATATATAGAGAGAGTTACTACAATATTCATAAAAGAATAAATCCTCTACGGAAGAAAACAACAACCTCGACCCAGGCGAACAAAAAAAATCATTTCTCTCGACAATTAAGTTGCAGCAACCGGTTTCCCCCACATATTTGAGTGGCTAGTGCGGTCACCTGCGGGCAGAGCAGAGAGCAAGAGCAAAGATGTCCGGGATGAAATGTTGCAGCTACTTCGAGGCCAACCCGCTCGGAGGGTACCTCATCGGTGTCTTTGACCTCGTGCTCAATATCGTCCTCCTCGTCATCTCCCTGGTCTACGTTCAGGTAATACAGGCCTTGTCGATGATGGTAGCCCTTGTTTGTACCAGTATGATACGAGTAAAACTTAGCAATATTAAAATATCGTCTTTAAAACATCTCTTTGCAGGGCGACCTCCAGGACGTGTGCGTAATCCACGCCTGTGTCTCCATCGTCTCCATCGTGCTGGCGCTCGGGCTGACCGTCGGCATCTTCAGGAAGAGTCGCCTCCTCCTGCTGGTCTGGTTCGGTTGGAGCGGGATCAGGGTGGCCTTCTACGTCCTCTACCCGATCTACATGGGGATTGCGGCCACGTCGGGGGCCGACGGCGTCCCCAGGATCAGGGGGTCGGACGGGACATTTCTCTTCTTCGTCATGCCATTTGTCCTTGCGGGTGGGTTCACCTTCTACTCTATACCTTTTCGCCAAGTAAGTGTCATTAAATTAGAACCTTACTTTCCAAACTCTTAATTCCAGTTGCCTTCGTGCACTTTTGCTGGGTTATCAAGGGTCTTTTCAACTTGTACCCGTCGAGGGCAAAGTCGAAGCTCATCAAGAACGCCAGGAGGAAGAAGCTCTCGAATGCCACTAGGTAGATGCAGGACTTCTGCTCTTCCGTTTCTTCTATTAGCAGTACTCTTCTCTTGCTTAGAATGGGCATTGTCTCCCTCTGTTTGGCCCCGGCCGCCACCTTGAACATCGGTGCAAACCCGGGTGAAGCTGTGCTTGCGCCCGGAGAGACTCAGGCACAACCGGCGGCTGCCGACATCGAGGTTACCACTCACGTATGAAAGACGGGCTCACGCTTCTGTCATTCTGTACTACTACTATGTACATAATAACTGCTTAATGCTGACGTTTTTAATAAAGGTTTACGTCTCTTTAGCGCTTCGACTCAATTTCGGCAGGTTCAGATCGAAACGGGAGAGACGAATATTTCAACAAGAACAGACTCAATTCACAGATGACAATGTTTTAAATGTAGAGAAGGTTTTTTATAACAAGTGGGTAGCTTGTCTTTACTTGTAAAAATCATCGAAAATTAGGCATAGAGCTGTTCTAGTACTACATGTACGTACGAGATACATACTTGTACGAGTACATTGTACTTGACCTTTTCTTATTGGCCAAACCTAGCCACACCTGAGGCCGGTTCTTTAAAAAAGTTTGTGCATTAAATTTAACCGACCAACTTTCCATAATTTATAAGAACTTATTAGAGATAGAAAATTTTTACACTCAATACTTAATCGAACTATTCAATGGTAAGTCAAAATTAACGTGCTAAAGTTGGGTGCTTAACTTTTATGCAAGAACTTAAGTTTTAAAGCACTGGCCTCTGGTCACAAGACTGATTAAAAAGAATTATACATACATATAGCGAGCAAATTACGCAATTAAAACAGAGCTATTTTTCTTGAGTTGGTACGTACAGTAGAAGCTGGTCACAAGTAGTCACACTGTACAGTAGTACAATCTGGTTTTTGGTGCACTGATGTACATCATAAGTTTAATAGGATCACTAACAGTAGCGCATTTTGATCAATTACTGAGAACAACAAGGACGAGAACAACTTATAACTATGTGTACTACACAGTATGTACACAACTACTACGTCGGCTTTGCCGTAAGCAGCTAAAAATGGGACGTACGTTGCAAGGAGGAGTGCCAAAGTCCGTTCTTTTGAGCATAGAAGAAGGAAAGACGAGCAACAACGGGTTTTTATAGTATTCCCCTCCCATTCTCCCGGGTACAGACTGCAGAGTTCTTCTATCAGATTGACATCACAAAAGTGCGGACTGTCATTGTGTGAAGCAATTTTTTTTTCAGTTTTAGAACGTACAGATCGTCTGTTCCCAATTGACATGACTCCCGAGATGGAATCTGTCCTCCGGGAGGTGTCCTCGCTGGGCCTGATTAACGACCACACCCCGTCTATCGACCTGTTCGACCTGGACTACCTAGACTTCCGCTTAGACTCGCTGCTGGAGGCCTTCCCGGAGTCCTTCTTCCTGCACGCAGCCGCCATGAAGGCCAACTCCATCCGCGGGGTGATGCAGGCGGTGAGGGCCAAGGGGCTGGGGGCCGAGTGCGCGTCGCTCTCCGAGGTCCTCCACGCGCTCGAGATCGGGTTTGCCCCGGAGACGGTCGTCTTCGACAGCCCATGCAAGACTAGGCACGACCTGGCCACGGCGCTCAGCAGCAACGTCACGCTCAACCTGGACAACGAGCACGAGATCCGGATGGTGGCGGACCTCCTGGCGGGCAAGTGCGCCGCCTCCCGCTCCAAGATCGGGCTCCGAATCAACCCTGTGACCGGGGGCCGCTGCGCGGCCAACGTCAGCATGTCCACCAAGATCTCCAAGTTCGGCGTGCCGGTGACCAACGAGACAAGGCGGGAGGTGGTAAGGATGTACCGGCAGCACCCGTGGATGACCGGGATCCACGTGCACGTCGGCAGCCAAGGAGTCCCGCTTGAGCTCTTTGTCAAGGGAGTCAGAGCCTGCATGGACATCGTGCTGGAGATTGAATCAGAGTCTGGCCGTCGGCTTGAGATGGTGGACATTGGGGGTGGACTCTCAACCTCCTACAAGGAGGAGCACGAGCCGGAGGGATTCAGCTACACCGTCTACAGGGAGCAGCTGCAGGCGGAGGTGCCGGAGCTTTTCTCCGGCCGCTTCCGGGTCATCACCGAGTTCGGGCGCTCGCTCTTCCTGAAGGCCGGCCGGAGCATTACCCGGGTGGAGCACGTCAAGCACTGGATCCGCGGGGTAAAGCCGGTCGTCCTCACCCACGTGGGAACGAATCAGTTCGTCAGGGAGGCCTACCTCCCGGACCGATGGACCCACCGCATCTCGCTGGTCGGGCCCGACGGGAGAGTCAAGAGGAGGGCACGGGGGGACAGGAAGAGATACCTCTACGACATCGCCGGCCCGCTCTGCTTCCAGGGCGACTACCTGGCCAAGGACGTCTCCTTCCCGGCCGAAGCGGCGAGCGGGGACTGGATCGTGGTCCACGACACCGGCGCATACTGCATGGTCATGTACTCCAAGTTCTGCTCGATTCTGCCCAGCGCGGTCTACGGGTTTAGGGCGGGAGAAAAGAGAAAGAAGATCAGGTCGGGAGAGGAAGTGGAGGAAGAGAAGGAAGGGGTAAAGCTCTTCTGCTTCAAGGAGAGGGAGACGCCAGAGGAGAACCTCAGGTTCTGGGGACGGAAAATGCCGAGATCCGTCGAACAGGCGACGTCCTCGTCGTCGTCGTGAGGAGAGGAGGAACGGGTATGCTTCGCAAGATTGGCTTTATTGGCTTTTTTTACGAGAAAAAATACATAAGCATGCGCTGGATATATTTTTTGTATTTTTTTGCTATAAGACATGTGGGAAATTAAAGCGTGTGAAAGATTAAATGGATGGATAGCACTGGAAGTGGTAGTAGTAGTGGAAAGTTCTTTTATGCTTACGGCCCAAAGTTGAAAATTGGAAGAAAGAGGAAATGAAGCCTATCACAATCACTGCAGCTGCAGTGGGACAACGCATCTTTGCTGCTTGACAAAAAATAAATCTGAACGAATCCTCTCGTGCGATTTTTTTTGAGAACTTCCATCACCCTTCCGGTTTAATAGGTCTTCTTTACACATCCCATTCTTTACACATCATCACACGCAACGTAAGCACGAGATTTTTTCCAACAGTGGCGTCCTCCCTTCCTAAAATAAAACTGTTCAGTCGCCGTTGAGGTTGTTGACCCAGGGGTACCTGTTTGGGCAGGTGCGCTGGCAAGAGGCGAACTGCCGCTTGTCGCCCTTGTGCTTCAGGTTGCACTTGTGCTTCTTTCTGCCGCAGCGGGCGGGGCGGTCAGAGAAGTCACAGCCGACGACGGGGGAGTCGATGATGGAGTGTAGGGGCTCCGGGTAGCGCACCCAATTGATCAGCTCCTGGCTGGTGACGAAGTAGACGTCAGGAAGGGCCAGGATGGAGTCAATGAAGTTAATGAAGCCCTCCTTCCTGTGGGGCCGGTTGTAGAACCAGGCAGCATGGAAGAACAGTGGGAAAGGGGCCTTGGACTTGGTGTAGTACTCCAGGAAGTTCTGGGTAAAGATCTTCTGGATAGATGCTGCATCCTCATCATAGAAGCAGCCATCAGCCATGGCGCACGTGCCTCCCCGGACGTCCTTGATAACTGGCATGGGGATCTCCCACATGCCTGGGTGGGAGATCTTGGGGCAGGGCTTAACTGAGCAGGAGTGGGGCATCTTGTACTCCAAGGTGTATGGCCAGGAGGGAGACCCAGTGGACATGCTGGAGTCGTAGTAGAATCCATACCGGTTGAGCATGTCAAACATGGTGTCCCCTCCCACAGCCAGGAAGGGTGCCCTCATCCCCTTGATGTCCTTCGGGTTGACCCCAGCATAGCGGACAAGCATCTCGGCCTCGCCCACCACCTCATTGGCCCACTTCTCCTCATTGAAGTTGGTGCCGTGACTGTGGGTGATTGAATGGGAGGCGATCTCATGGCCGTCGGCGTACAGGTCCTGCACTTGAGAGTAGTCGGTCCACTCGTGGGAAACGTAGAAGGTCGACTGAAAATATTAAATTCAAACTTGAAAAAATTGGAATACGTGACAAAAATCACAATCCAGCTTAAAAAGTAGCTTAAAGAAGTTACTAACAACTGCAATTCACTATTCAACACCCGACAGAACTTTTTTTGGGAAAAAACACGCCAGCCTTATCCTACCTTCCCATCCCCTATAGAGGTAGTGGCATGATTGATCATTTTGTGGCCCCCACTAATAACTTATAATATTGCTGGTGGATAACTGGTATGATTGCTGATAGGATTTTGACAACTGCAAAAATTCTGACTTTGACAGGAATAACCCCAGGAGGATTAAATAGTGACGCTTTTGGGCGTGGGGTCATTTTTGAGAATACATAATGAAATCACACGTGGGATAAGTGGCGGTGGGCCAAAAAAA
>JAAUYM010044808.1_pt1 | contig 13017 bp, 14 predicted proteins | sample 7278001 | NCBI WGS metagenome assembly JAAUYM01 (sample SAMN14350224, study PRJNA611818) | marine sediment metagenome | isolation source: surface marine sediment (1.8m) | place: French Polynesia: Moorea | collected 2018-08
AGGAGGAGGAGGAGGAGGAAGTCTGGCTGGAGCCGCAGAAGACGGGGACTTACTTATCGCCCCTTGAAAATGGGAAGGGATTTATTGCCTCGAAAATAAGGGGGAGAGAGTGGTGGCAAAGTTGGCCACTGATTGCTGGATAAATAAACTTGTTAGTGGGGAGAGAGAGACGGGGGAGGGGGAGAGACAGAATGGCTTTCTTGTGATGTGTGTGTAAAGTAGCAGATTTCAGTCACCCATTCTTAAGTCCCTCCCCCCTCCTCCTTCAAGGCCGACCTCGAATTTAGCATTCACAAGATTCTCTCTTTTTTGTATGAAATTTTCTTTTCCCAAAATTTAAACGAGGTTTTTTCCCCCTTTCACAGCATGAGCATTGAAGAAGTTTCTTACTAAAAGGAGGGAGGGTGAGGAATTGTGTGTGCAATTCACGCATCGTGACATTTCTCACCTTCTATTCAGCGAAAAGTGGAGGGGGGGGGGTTCTTACATAAATCAATTATCGCCCAGATTTTTTATGTTGTAGTAAGGGGGAAAAATGACAGGAAAGGTCAAGGGTTTTTTAATACGTACAGTACAGTCGGCTCTTGATATAGTAAGGTTGACCGTGAAACCCCCTAAAAAAATCACGATGTCGAAAGTTCACTATGCAGTTAAGAAACTGGTTGTCAAAGTCATCACAATAAAAGTTTTTTTCTGAGAATCACGTCACTACATCGAGAGTTGACTGTACTACTTACTACTCGTGCCTGCTCTCCCATGGAGGCAAAAAAAAGATATTGGCACAATTTCAAAAAATCTCTCCTTCAGAGCATAGTTTTTTGCGCAGGCCTACAAGTACCTATACTTGCAGCGCAGTGTCTGGGGGCCTGAAGAAGAGGAGGACGAGAAGGTGTTGCTGCTGTTGTAGTCGAGAAAATGTGTGACGAGTTCCGAGAAAACAAGAATAAGCAAAGAAGTAGTAGAGTCAACCATTTGTGTAGTATGCTGTACAAGTAAACGTCCATTTTAAAGAACTTTTAAGATATTCTAATCTTTTCCTTCCAGGCCGCTGGCTTCACTGTGGTAAATCGAGGTTTAACTGTACAAAACGTGTCTTAAAATCAATTTTTTACGCTTGGTTTGGAGAGAGAAGGGGGAAGAGATGCCGGGAGATGAGAGGGGAACAAAAGTGAGGGCTGTAGAGTGCACAACAAACTGATCTGACTCTTCTGCCCACGCTTGGCAGGTAACTCGTCACGTGCCTTTTTTTCGCAAATTCTTTTCTTTTCCTGACAATGGAAACCGTAAAACGAAGCATGGGGCCTCGCTGTTGGGGCCTGGTAGTTCCTCGGTGGACTATGATGTTCCCGAATTCGGGTAGTACTCGTATATATACAGTGTATATATAATCTGGGCATTTGACAACTCTTAAAAGGCATAGACGTTTTCCGGAAATCTGATCTTATAAAAAAAATCACGTGTTGTTTTCGAACTTTTTTTTGACACGCGAATGAATATCCGGATACTCAGGCAGTCGGAAATTCGTTGTTTTTTATACCTCTTTTGCTATTCATTATTGGTGGAAAAAAGGGAGGAGAGAGGGCAATAAAACTCCCCTTTTCTCCGGTCGTTTCAAAAAGACATCAACCCTCCCTGTCCCTCCTCCCCCCGTTCCTCCTCAATGGGCCTCCATCACCAGAATTAAGATAAGAGGGAGATGATAGGAGGGAGGGAGGTAGAATGGATTCAAAGGTGATGCTGCTACCACTCTCTCTCTCTCTGCCATTCATCCTTACCCCCCTCTCCAGTTTATTCGATGATTTGGCCTGTCTCTCACTCTTGGAGGATCTCAACTGCTTCATCCTGAGCTTCCAGGAAAAAAAGTCAACGGCAGTTAGTCACCTTCTCCTGAACAAGCTGACCAGCAAATAAAGCATCAGCACTTCAGTTTCCTTTTCTGCTTTAGTTACAATTTCTGACACAAAATAAATAAATGAGCTTTTATTAAGCTCTCTGATCATCAGTTCGCTAGGACAACAGTACACACGAGTTGCATCTGATGAATCAGCGTACTGCAATTGTTGACCAGGAGTGATAAAAGTTTCCTCATGTGTGCCTCCCTCCCTGACAAGCCATGCTTGTGCTGCCAGTCAAAACCTTCGTCTTTCCACTACTTTTTTCCACTCACTTTCCACAGCCTCACTCATTGGCAATGACGCTCAAAAAAAAAAGAGTAAATAAATCCCTCTACTACTCATTATCTCGGCGGGGGGGAATCACCAATTATGAAGCCACATCAATCAGAAACGCCTTTTCAACTCCCCTCATGACTCCTCCTTCTTCCTCTTCCTCCTTCAAGAAACGCTTTTTGTCTAGACGCAGCTGAGAAAGGGGTTGGCAGATCCCCCTCCTTCTCTTCCTCCTGAGTCGGGAGGCCAAACAGGGTGACTGCTTCAGACAGACAGAGCAGAGAAGCTTTTCACGACAGACACTTAAAACTAACTGCAAAAATTACAAAAAAGATCTACTTAGTACTCACAAAGCATTGACTTACAAATATATTCCAAAAATATAACAAAGAAAGAGTTTTTAGCCACCATGTACAGGCGTCTAGGGTTCACGTGGTGAAAAATAGCCAGGCGTCAAAGCCCCTCCTCCGCTTCTTCCTCCTCCCTGTGGCTGCCTCATCCGCTGTTGTTTCGTACAGATTACCGGCGATAAAGTGGAGAGACTTTATTTGGGAAAGGGGAGGAGGAGGAGGAAGAGAGGAGGGCTGAAGCGGCTTTAATCGAGAGAGAGGGTGAAGATTCAAAATTGGCGATAAGAGATTACGCTGTTTCCTCTACTATACTACAGTACAAGATCTGGTGCTTAAAAAAAAAGGTTTTAAAAGTAGTACATTTTGAATCTTAGGCTAAATTTGATTCGAGTGCGCGTTATGTCACCACCGCCTCCTGCACCTATCATGCAACAGAGGAGTTCCTCAACCTATTGGTCGCGGCGACTGCAAGTGTGGGTAACGAGAGGTTCTTGCTTAAAAAGTAATACTTGTCTTTGTGCGCCCTTCCCCCACGACAGAGTGGGTCGCTGAGATGTTCTAGGGATTTTGTTTAGACTGAGTTGGAAACCTCTGGCACACAGATGTCTTACAAAACAATGGCCTCTTCCTCCCTCACTGATGGGAGGCAATTGGCATATCGGTCTTGCCATCGTTACACTTTGTTCTCCTATCCAAAAACGGATTCCTACGTCGTGGATTTCGACAGTAGTAGTAGGACCGAGAGTGCAACCTGCTTCCAAGAGAACTAGTAGGTTCCTTTCCTCTTGGCTACTTAAATTACCAAATCTGAAGGAGGAGGAGGAGGAAGCCGAAATTTTGTTTGCACTTTCCGTTTTTGGTACCTCTTCTGTTTACTCGAATGAAGAATGAAGAAGAACTCTCGTCCTTCTCCTATCCTCCTCTTCCTCCTCCTTCTCCTCCTTCAGCCAACATCCAATTCGCATTCGAAGGAAGTGAGAAATAGTAGCGCCAGCCTCAGCAGAGACAGAGCAAGCAACAACATCCTGGTGCAAAACTGCACAACCCTGATTAAACAAGAATGGGAGGGGAGAGGAAGGGAAAGAAGATTCAAAATCTGGCCTCTGTTTTCCAAGCAGGGAACAACAGAGGGCTTCTTTGTGTTTTCTTCTTTCCTTCCTTCCTTCCTTCCTCTGCTGTGTAACTGTCATGTAATGTGGTGACGTTGAATCGTGGTTGGGTAATGGAGGGGGGGGGTGAGAGGGAAGATTCAAAAATGCTTTAGAACCGTCCATCTTGTTTTCTTATTCTCGTTCTCTCTGCTCAGCCCCACTCAAGAGCGATTTTTTTTGCTAACATGAGAGGTGTTCATAAAAGGAAAAGTTTGCCAAGGTGCACGTTTTCAAAAGTGGGGCATGAGTTTCACCAACATGTACATTTGTACTCTGTACGCACTTAAATTTTACGCTAGAGCAACGTAAGCTAACCCGACCGGACATATCTTCTCGGTTTATATCTGACATATTTTAAACATAATAACGTTTAATATTTTATAACAACTTTACACTTTTTCTGTCACCTGTCACATGTATGAGAAATTAATACGTACGTACACAACTGCCATTTATATGGGAGCCATTCAAAGTTGACACATATGCAAGTTAAAATAAGCATGCCCAACCAATATTGGTAACGTTAGAGGCACGGTCTCGGTGGCGACAATAGTGGTAGTTAGTGCAGGGGTCGACATTTGAGATGCAATAAAGTTTTTATATCACTTATACAGTGTTAGAACGCCAGCTCAAGTGTTAGAATAGTGGGGAAAAAACCTTATTGCAACTTATCACTAGATTCACGCTAGCGATATTGGTTGGGTGTACATATGTAAGCATATGTAAGCAAGTAACCTCTCGTTGTAGGTTAACTAGGACAAAAGGTAACAAAATTTACCGTGAGGGCTGCATCGTTGGAAAAATTAATCAGTAAATATCATGGGTAGTACATGTTGTACGTCTCTCGGTGAATCTCACCGAGAGACGTACGCCCACTAAGCCACATTGCTCTAACATAAAAAAAGCAAATAGTACAAAGTGGGTGGTAGTTTTTTCTGGTGAATCCTCCTCCTATCGGAGGAAGAAGGCATGAGATGGCAGACTTTTGCAAGAGAGAAAGAGAAAGAGGCGGTAGCACAAAAAACCGACACGCTCCTCCTCAAGCGATGTGTGTGTGTGTGTGGGTTTTTTGGCAGGCTCCTTATGAATATGCTTCTGTGAGTGCCATAGGAAAGAGAGAGGGGGAGAGAGAGAAGGAAAAACAGAGAAAAGAAAAGTGCTAATGAGGATGAAGGAGGGTATGTCGAGGCGACTGCTGTTTGTCGGAAATTGACCAGCTGCCTTGTTTACGTATAATTTTCAATACTATGCCTAATGGCGAATATCGTGTACCCACCTAATGGCGAATATAGTCAACCCTGCCTGCCTGCAAATATACCGAGCTATACTGAAGGTATTGGACGTTACCCTACAGAGAAGGCTCATTGTATTATACCAACATAGGCGAGTGGTAAAAAATATATATACAGTGTATACTGTATTGGGCGGTGCTTGATTTTCGCTAAAAATTGTACCTCTCCCATTGTGTCATCTACAGTACATCTGTACTGTAAAACATTTTTTTTCCCAGACCACAACTGCTGAGCCATTCAATGACTCACAGAGAGCTGTAAAAAAATTGGGAGCAATTACTTTACGCTCGCTTTTGCTGCACATAAAAATTATCCGTTAATGGGACGGCAGTTTCAGGAAATTCCTCATCCCCTTCCTCCATTCCCTCCAGTTTTGAGAACGTCCAAATTGATGGTACGTGTACTAAAGTGTTGTTTGAAACAAGAGACAAAAAGAGAAAGAATGCACATTTTCAAAGGTACCTAGGCACACCTCATTATATTTCAATGCAAAATGTAGCACATTCTTTTGTTTGCAAACTTTCCCTCATGGTACATCAGGATCGTCAACCACTGCCGCGGTTTCCGCCATCTCGTTGTCATCGGCTTCATCGTTCCTACTCTTTTTGTTCTCAGCCATGCAAGTTTCTTCCGTGTTTTCCAAATCTTCTTCTTTCGTACTTGAAGAATCTTTTTCTGGCATCTTGTTACTCGGTTGATGTTCAGTCTCGTCCAATGCCTTGTGTGTCCCTACAAGCCCTTCTTTTTCATCCATTTCTGGGTCTAGTGGCGCTCCACTACCAACCTTGTCTTGAGCAACGCCATCTTTGTTCCTCATTCGGCTGTTCTGCTCATTATCATCAGCTTTATCGCTCGTATCGTCGTACTCAATCATGTGAGTTTCTTTAGAGCTTCCCAAATCTTTTTCTCCAGTTCGATTGTTCTTCTGCTCTGGCTGAAGTTGAGTTTCTTCCTCCAACTGTTCCTCCGACTCGCTACTTTCTCTTTTTTGCTGGGATGAATTTTGCCTTTTCTTTTTCTCTTCCCTGAAGATTCTTGACCATGGGTGGCCATATCTGTAGTACAGATGAGACAGGACCATCTGTACAGCTGAAGCAACCACAACAAAGAAAACTGGGGCCATAAAAGCCAAAAGTTTGGTCCTCTCTTTGGACAGTTGTTCTTCTATCAGAGGTGGAAAGTACTGTGTCAGGTACTCTTCCCGAAGGTTGATCTTTGCCAGTAAGATCCACAGTGGAGTACACAGCAGTGCATTTTCAACTCCCAGAAGCAGGTTCATGATGACACTCTCATGATAAGTGTGGCTCCAAGATTTAGCGAAAGAGCCAAGGCTGTCCAAATCGTCATCCCACTCACTGTAGGGCAAGAAGACAATGCTGTTGCTGAGTACGTGCAGAATTTTATCAATGCTAAAAGGCCTTTGTTGAAATGGTTTGTTGCAGAGCCTCTTGACCATAAACACTAGGCCAAGATGAACTGCTGACATGATCAGCAGAGCAACCATATACATCTCATAATTCCACACTGTATAGTCGACGTATTCTGTAGTTGGACTCCACTCATCCTTGGTGTATTTAGCCTCATATTTGCCATCACCACTCTTTGACCTGACGTACTGATAGACCGGGTTTCGGCCAAATTGCATCTTGCCCATTTTCCAGTGCATGCTGACACTAAACATGCCAAAAGCTGGGGTGAGGTACAAGAGCACTGCAAAGAACCTCGAGAGGGTGCCAACAACATAACTGAGAATCAGCAATGCCTGTCCAAACAGGGGAAGGAAGTTGTTCTTGACAGAGACTGCCCTCTGCAGCAATGTTCGGATCAAGGTGACAAAGGATATGCTGATTGAAATGGTCACGAGCACGATGTTGCTGCTCGTCGCGAATATTATGTGAAGTCCGTCAACGGTGGCAGACTGAGAGAATGGCAAGAGAACGAGCAGAACCAGGAGTTGAACAAAGAACTCGGTGGACATCTCGTTCACTTTGTAGGTAACAAACAGTCTTTCCCACTTGGCTTGCTCTTCTTCAAACCGTCGTCTCTTCTCGACGAGGCAAGCCACATCTTCAGCATCGACACAGTCAAGGAGCTCTGATTTAAGCTTCCACCAAGATGCTGCTGCAATCGAGGTAGCAGGCATCAGAGGAGACGCCAGACAGATGAGCACTTTTTCTGGCATAGTCATCTGACTTTTCCTGGAGATTGCCATGGCCATCACAAAGTTCAGTATTTCTGTTGCCAAAATACTTGCAGCAAGAACTCCTAAAATGTGCTGTCCAAAATGCGGTGTGTTAACACTAATGACTTTGCTAATGGCGTAGGTCAGTAGGACGTCCTTTACAATGTCAGCATGGCATATCAAGATCTTGGCAAGTGTGACAACAATCATTTTAGCACAAACCCACCACTTACTACTTGCTGTCAATTCAGTCATCAGCTTTTTACAGAGTTGAACAATCTTGAAGCATCTGTCAAATTTTGCCAAGAAATCCAAAGCGACCTTGCACAGCTTTTTGAAAAATCTTGGAATTGTAGAGTTAAGCAAGGTCCCCATGCATCCTGAATCAGTCAAATCATAGAATTTCTTTGTTGCAGCACTGGTGCCCATGCGGTATTTTAGGCAATAATTTGCTTCCAGCATATTCTTGTCATGTGCCATCTGTTCAAGTCTGAGCCACCTTTGAAAAACCTTGACCCTTGTCTCATAGGTTTCAGTTTTGAGAGTACATTGTAAGTGATGATAGAAGTTCAGGTAATCACCAGGGCTGCTATGAAATTGTTTGTATAAACTGTACTGAGCATCTTTATCACCTTGTGTCAGACTGTTGACAAGAGAACTAAGAAATTCTGTTGAACAAGCTCTGTCCATATCAAGCATTATTTTTTTACTCTTTCTCTTGACTTGGAGCCAAATAAGTGCAGCAGAAAGAGCAAGAGTGGCAAAAAGTAAAGCAAATTCTCCTCCAATAAAAACTGACCATATCATTTCCACACAGTTTTCCTCATCACTGTTGTTCAAGCAGAGGTCATCCTTGCCATTGCACGGTATGGCACAGATCGCCCGACCTGTGTATCTGTGCATGCAGGAGTAGGAGGCCAGTCTGGAATCTCCAGACTTTGTGTAACCAAAAGCTCTAGGACAGAAAGAGCACATTTCGTGGTCTTCATCAGATTCATCTGGACATTGTATGTAGCCATCACACAGAAGAGCCTGTGAACAAAGTCCAGCATGACAAAATAACCTTGCTTCACTTTAGTCTCACTGATCTGCGTACAGTATATACAGAGCTACATTTGTTCAGTTCATTCAGCCATACCTACCTTGTGAATGCAAGTTAAATTATCCTTGCAAGTCCAGAATCTCTCACTCTGACAGACATGGACGTACTTTTCAACGGAGCAAACCTTGTCTGACATATCTGGACACCCATTGTTGTCACCTGCAAACGACAGTGCCATTAGTAGTAGTATAGTTACATTGCAGATACCAGCAGAAGCCAAGTACTTACTGCGAGATTTGCTCCGGAAGGTGTTCACCAGGATAGAGAAGCCACTCAGTCTCCCTTGCACGAAAGGAACTTGCTTGTTGCAATGGTCACCTGTAAGATTATTATGATTCACCTAGACCTATGTAAATAATAGTGGAACCCGGTCAATGGGGACTCGGTCAATCGATAACTTGGTTAAGTGGAAAACTTTCTAGGGGGGACAGAATTTACATGTTACTATCCGAGCTCCAGTATAATGGCATGTTTGTAATCCGAGTTGACTCACCATCCATACAACAGCGATCGTATAAGTAGCTGCGCTCAGGGGAGCACAGGGACCCTGGCATGTTCCCTGAGCACCTCCGCCAGCCTGACACGGGACAGGGAAACTGGCCCCAAAAGGTGCTGTTCTCCCACAGATGGTCACTGCCGATGAGCTCCAGCAGGGCCGGGCACTCGTCGAAGTGTATCAGGCCGGCAGATACAGCCTTGTACCTGAAATGGTCCGGGCTCATTCTAGGTAGTACTGATATTACTATGATATGAATAGTATAGATATTACCTATATAATAGTACATACCTACTATATACTACATAATTGTCAATTATTGCTATACTTTATATTAGAAGTGCTTTACTTTTGTTGTCAGAGAAATCTTCGCTGTACTGAGAGCATTTCACTATATCAAAAGTGCTTAACTATGGTAAAGGACTTAACTTGTAGTTGCCAGAGAAGTTTTTACTCTACTACTGCAAAAGTTTTCACTGCATTGAATGTTCATCCACTGTATTGAAAGTTTTCACTGTATTAAAAGTTTTCACTGTACATGTATTGACAGTTTTTCATTGCATTGAAAGTTTTCACTGCATTGAAAGTTTTCACTGCATTAAAAGTTTTCACTGTATTGAAAGTTTTCACTGTATTGAAAGTTTTCACTGTATTGAAAGTTTTCACTGTATCACTGCTGTGCACGTACGGCCTCCCGTTCGGCAGCATGCCGAAGTCGACGCACGGGGCCTGTTCGCCGAGGCTGAACCCCCTGACCGTCTTGTCCTCGTTCCTCCTTTGGAACTGGCACGGCCGCAGCAGGCCCATGAGGCCACCCGCGTCCTGACCGGGATTGCACTCGGATGGCCAGGACGAAGAGTTGCCTGCAAGGAAGGGTAGTAAAAAAAACACCCATCTGCTATTAAACTTTCAACTGGTTTAATGTACTGGAAGTCTGTCTAACACGCGTTGTGAGACCTGTCAATAGCGAAATCCGACCTGCAAATAAGGCGGCAGAGATTCCGACCTTTCCCAGGGTCATCAGCTCGAGCGCCAGAGACATGGATGACATCTTGAAAAAAAAATATCAAAGAGAACAAAACCCCCACGTATTTTTCAAAGCATGTTTCAAATTTGAAGAGTGCGTGCGTCCCAGTTCAACCTTGGTTGGGGTCGAATCGCAGTTGGACTCGTCACTCCGATCGACGCAGTCGTAGGCGCCGTCGCACAACTCATCGGACTTGACGCACTGACCCCTGGAAATCAATCGTCGAGTAATGCTTTCATGCTTTTTTGTGTGCCCATTAAGTGATCCTTTCAGCATGAAAGTTAACTAATGTATGTGCAGGAAGATGTCTAGTATACACCTCCTTGCTCCCGAACACCTGACGTCCTCTGACTTGGCCCCCACCACCACCGTCTCGACCTCCTTCTCCCTGCAGAGCCCCTCGCACAGCGTCCTGTACTCCTCCCAGTATCCTGGGTGCGTCGCGGAGAAGGCCCGGTGGCGGAACTCGCCGTACCTCGTGCAGAGGTCGTACGTGTTCAGGCACAGGTCAGGGTTGACCAGGCTCCTGGAGAGAAAGAGGGGAAGGGGCAAGAGTTGAAAAAAACAGTGTTGCCTCGTCTTGCCAAAGAGTATGGAGATGCGAAGCGTTCTGTCCAAAACTCACCAAGGAAATCGTACGTTTAATTGACTAACAAAAGTTTTTTGCGTAAAAAATGCCGGTTGGCAACACTGGAAAGGAAACTAATCAAGTGTCTGAACAGTACACTACCTGATGTAAGGCGCTGTTTGATATCGATGTCCATATATGTTGACCTGCACATAAAAAAATCGCTAAAAAATGCTATTTATAACTTTGCCTATAAAGACGGGGTTTTTTTGGAGTTTTTACCGGCTTGGAGCAACTCCCGTTATGCGCCAGTGGCACGGTGCTAGGCCCTGCGGAAGAGTGGCACCCGTCGCAGTCGTGGTTGGCGGCGGTGGCAACGGCGGCGTCCAAGCTGGCGGCCAGGAGGAAGAGAACAAGCCAGGGTGACATGGTGGCACTCTTCTTCTTCCTTCTCCTTCATTCTAAGAGTGGCTGTCTTTGCGACTAAGTCGCCGTTATCATTATCCTCTTCTTCCTTCCTTTCGTGAGTTTGCTTGCAATATAAGTATAAGAAAAGATTTGTTTTAAACATCCCTTCATTTTCAAAGTCAACATTTGGAAAAGAGTAACCCTTGCATACAGTACTTCTGCATGCAAATTTCCATTGAAAGATTCTTCATCTTGAGCAATGCTCTTCTGCAATGATTCAATTTGCGTTAGAGAAATGAATGCATTTTTGCACGCAGGATAACATCAGGGACTTGGTATCACTCTAACGTGTTCCCATATAATTTACTAGTTGAATTTATAGCGCGATGACGTAACGAGCGTGCACATTTTCCTTCTGGACATGCTGCACAATAAAGTACAGAGTACAGTGCGTGCTTCATGTACGGTAGTACCGGTACGTAGTAGGATATCCTACTACTGCGGTACATGCCATAGGTTGGAAACCGCTGTGGTTGAGAGACCGCATGGGTTTTTCCCCCCATCTCCTTTCTCCTTCCTTCTCCTCCTCGCTCCAGTGACCCATTTGGTGGATGCCCCCCCCCCTCATCTTCTACTTCTTCTTCAAGTCCGACTTCCTCCCACTGACCAAAAAGGAGGAAGAAGAGAAGAAAGAGAAAGAAAGGGGCTCTTTCCACTACTTTCGTCCGAACGTTCCTTTTTTTGGCCCTCTCCGTCTCTTCTTTCCACGCAGTGTTGCCAGCTGGCATATTCTGTAGCCATCTGGCATATTTACACGGCAGTGACATACGCGTACATAAGTTGGAATTTATTTGCTTTTTGGGACGGCAAAATTTATTGTCGTAAACTAACGTCTAATCTGGCACATTTTCTGGCAAATTTCCTGGATGGGAGTTGGCAACACTGTTTTCCACGGCTTCCTCCACTCCTTCTCTCCTCTTTCTTCGCCCGCCCTCCTTGCCCACTTGGTCGGAATGTGAAGACTGCATTAGAGGGATAAAAATTTCGAAACATTTAAACAAGCAGACACATCAAAGAAACGCACACACATTGTGTGAATATCCGCCAATCGGAGCCAGAAGAAACATCAATTTAAGCGGCCTGCCTCTCTACGCTTTTGCTCGCAAAAACGGAAAGGAGGAGGAAGAAGAGAAGAGGGTGGAGTCTGGGTCCCCTTTCGCAAGAAGGCCCAATTGCATGATTGTGTGCACAGAGAGCTTGGGAAAGAGGGAGAGAGAGAGGGAGAGCAAGGCAAGCAAGGGCTTTCTCGCTCTCGAGTCTCAAGGGAGGGATGGGGCAAAAACAGGCCGCTGCCACCGTCGCTGCCACTTCTCTCTCTCTCTCCTCTCTCTCTCTCTTTCTCTCTCTCTCCCTTCTCTCTCTCTCTCTCTCTCTCTCTTCTCTCCCTTCTCTCTTTTCCCTCTCTCTCTGTTTCTCTTTCTCTGAAAGTAGCCCCTCCCCTTTCCATCCAGAGAAGCTTTCCCAGTGCGGACGGGACGGCAGGAGGAGGAGGAGGAACAGGAACAGATTGAGAGCTTTTCTTTCCTTTTACACACCAGGACAGGAGGTTCAGGAGGTTTTTTTTTTCAGGTAAGGACATTTTTGTGACATTTTTTGTTCTTAACTATGTAGTTTACAACATATAAAAGTCGACATCATACTTTGATTCCTTCCTCCCCCCCCCCCAATGTACCAAAAGAAGTACAGTGGAAGCCAAAAGTCAAAAGTCAAGTTTCTAGTAGATTATTAAATTGATAAAAAAAATGCACCACATAGTGGAGCTTACCTGTACCACTGCATGTACTAGCATTCCGTCACCACGGGACCAATTTCCTCCCACAATCCCCCCAAATATTTTCCCCTGGGTGAAGGCATCCAGGCAAACCAGCATTTCTAGGTAGATGCCCATGCCTCCAACATGCCACTGTACGAAGAGGGGAGCAGTAATAAACCTCCATACCGTCCGGTCCGGAAAAACGTGCTCTTGTCTTTGCTAATTGTGCCTACATAGTTGTCAAAATGGGTCCACCTGTCCGGAACCTAGTAGAGTCTTTGCCAAGGACAACCCAACCACTAACGGTGGCATGCAAAAATGGAAGCTCAGTTGGAACATGTTGACTACTCACGTTATTGGCACCGGTTTGTAATGCTAAGTAGCAAAACATTCCTGCACTTGGGAGCTCAGTCGGAGGTTTGTTAAGAGTGCGTTGTTGGTTGGGAAGAGTGGGAAGGGG
>JAAUYM010000767.1_pt1 | contig 13015 bp, 20 predicted proteins | sample 7278001 | NCBI WGS metagenome assembly JAAUYM01 (sample SAMN14350224, study PRJNA611818) | marine sediment metagenome | isolation source: surface marine sediment (1.8m) | place: French Polynesia: Moorea | collected 2018-08
AAAAATTCTCATTCCTTTCCTTCTGTCCCATGGCGGTCACCCATCCAAGCACTAACCAGTCCCAACGTTGCTTAACTTCAGTGATCTCACGGGAACTGGTGTGTCAACGATTCTACGGCGTTGCGCCTCCTGTGGGCCATGTTGGCGGTGTATAGGCAGTGTCGGTTTCGGCTCTGGTGCCGGCTGCGACTCCGAGTGCTGGCGTGGCGGCGGGTCTGCCAGTTGGTCCGGTGGTCTCGGGCCCCCATGCTCTGGCTCTGACTGGGGTGGTGAGGTCGGCCATGGTGACGTCGGCGGCGCCGGGTCAGTCATCGCTGCTGGTGGTCCATTCTGATGGCTGTCCCGTTGGTGGCCATCGTGGGTGGGGGCCTCCCCCGGCGCCTAGCCAGTTGCCACCTCCACCGCCACTGTTGCCGCCACCGCCGTTGCCACTGCTGTCACCCACAGGTCCTCCAAGGGCTCTGCCGGGCAGGGGTGCTGGCAGTGGGTGGTCGATGTGCTCGGCGAACTCGTCCCCCTCCATGTTGAGGTCCTGGTCATCCTCAGGTGGCTTGGGTTTGGCATCATCACGGTATGGCTTCAGCCTGTCAATGCTCAGTTGGACGACCAAGTGGGGTGGGGACTTGATGCGGTACATCGTGTTGTTGACGGGGGCAATGATGGTGTACGGCCTCGTCCAGAAGGAGGAGAGTTTCTTGGCGACTCCGGCCTTGACGGCGGGTGTGAAGAGCCAGACCTTCATGCATACCTTGAAGGTCTTCTTGTCCTGGTGATACTGCCGATGCTGCCGGACAACTGCCTTGGCGAGGTGCTCCCTTGCATAGCGGTGGGCCTTGTCGATGGTGGACCGGAGTTTCCTGAAGTACTCATGGTGGTCGTGGTTGCCAGTGTCGATGCCGTCTGTGTGCGGCCGGCCGAAGATGATGTCGAGCGGTGTGGAGCAGTCTCTGCTGAAGATGAGCTGGAAGGGCATGAGCCCCGTTGACCGGCAGACGGCAGTGCACATGGTGAAGAGGGCCTGGGGCAGGACGTCTTCCCAGGTGTCGGGCTGGTCGGCCGTGAGGGCTCTGAGGATGTTGCCGGTTGTTGCGGTGCGTCCTCTCGACCTGCCCGTTGCCTTTGGGGTTGTAGCCGGTGGTGTTTGTGATCTGGATGCCCGTCATCCTGCCAAAGTCTGCGAAGAATTGGCTGGTGAACTGCCGGCTGCAGTCCGTGTGGATGGCTTCCAGGTATCCGAACCGAACCTCCCGGTCCAGGGCCCGCACCGTCTCCTCCGTGGTTGCCCACTTCAGGGGGATGGAGGTTTTCGCATTGGAAATTCCAACAGCGAGTTGGAGAGAAAAGAGTTAGAGCACCTGGAGGACAAAAGAGCAATCCACAAAGAGAAACCCAAAAATAGAACGCCCAAAATAGTGCAACTGCCGACCCAGCAGGGGGCGGTGGCAGCTGGCCAGGAGAAAACAGACCCAAACACCACTAGCAAGTACCAGAGGGAAGAACGGGGTGACCCAATGCAGCAAAAGGTCAGCGTGACCTAATAATAGCACCAAATCATGGGAGACACCGGTCACATGACCACGCTATGATAATGAAGGCCGGGCAGAAGCCAGATGTCTTTGCCATCCAGGCCGCTTCGCAGCTGGGCAAGATCTACGCCGGCATCTTTGATGACCTCCGCATCCTGGAAGACGGTATCCTCTACAGCTGCCGGAGAGGGGCCTCGTTGCTGGTCGCCTGGTCTCGTGCATCCCAAAGACCATGTGGGATGACATCATCCGGCTGGCCCTTGTAAAGGGCGGCCACATGGGCGTCGACGTCACCCTGGGCTGCCTGAAGAGGAGAGTCTACTTCCCAGGACTACACGCGGAGATCCTGGGCTACATGGCTGGCTGCCTGGCCTGCCAAGCGAAACGAACAGGGCAGCCATACCAGTGCCACACCCTCTCCTCCCCACTGACAGGCTACCTGTTCCAGAGGATCCACCTGGACTTCGTTGGGCCCTTCAACCTGAGCCAGAGATCCGGGGCCACGATGGCTCGGCAGTTGGCGTCCTCTTCTGCGCTGCCGTCGACGATGTCGTTGCCGACGCCGTAGCGGTGGCCCGGTCCCAGCCCCCCGAGGAGGCATCCAAGATGCGGAAGAGTTGGGAAACGTGGGTCCGCTGCCACCATGTGAAGCAGTACGTGACCTAGCTACCTGTCTCAGGGAGTAACTCGACTGTGCGCTTTGGTTGGTTGTGATCAACTGATTTATTACATAACAGGGGAGACATTCCAGATACACAGGTAGAAAGGGACAGGAAGGAATTATGGGTACGCGCTACACAGAGACTACGTAACAGGTGTCCCACGAATTTCTGTGCACTTTGGAGATTGGCTCTGGCACTTTTTTAGCGCATTTTTTAACAGCTTATTAAATAAAAAATATTTGCCAGACTCTGGCCTACCTTATATGTCGATATGGCCCCCTGCGCCATAACCACTGCCTCCAAGCGCCGGCGGAAGCTCCTACAGATGTGCCTCACTTTGGAGGGGTCTAGCTCCATCCACACTTGAGACACCCAGTCATGAAGTAAATTGATATTGGCTGCAGGAGTGGGCCACGCAATTTGCACCACATGGGGGTGCATTTAGCCACCCTGTTGTTGGTTGGGTTGGCGCCAATGGTTGGCGCTGTTTCTCTCCCCCCTATCGTACCTACGTATGATAGGGGAACTGCGCGCCAATGGCCCCCTTCCTGGCCCCTTTTTACTCATTTTGGTGCAGTTTATTGCGCCAATGCGCCACCAAGCACTTTTTACTATAGAAACCACGTGGAAGCAGACAGCTTACGCGCCAATTGCTATTTACAAAAAAAAATCGGTTTTCAGAATATTTAGGCCGCAAATCACCAAACCTCTCAAGTGTACAGAAATTTGTGGGACACCCGTTACATGAGGGGATGCACTCCCTGGGCCTCACTGCTTCATTAACAAGCATTTCAAGCATGGAGGGGTAGTGGTGCTAAATGGCCATAGCGAAGCCAACCCCAAAGTTGTTCAAGTAACTCGTCATGTTTTTACACAAGGATTATTTGACTTGGACGTCCAGGGGACACGCAACGGGGACGTCGGAGAGGACGTCATTGAGGCGCCGCGCGGCGTCATTAAAAAAAAGAGCGATCAGCAAGATCATGGAGCAGGGCCTCACAGAGAGGCGGAGCAGGACTTACACTTCAGTTGTGCCCGCCAAGACTTCTTGTTCCTTGGTCTTCAGGCAGGCCGGGCGGCCTCGGAAGTCAACCGAGAGAGAAAGGTTGCGGGCGGCGGGGTCGCACGTATCCCTGCGCGTCTGGACCGAGACGAAGTTGCAGGTCTAGCCTCCCAAGTCCAACCAATCCAGTCTTCTTTCTCCGCTCTCTCTCTCTCTCTCTGCAAAAAGAAGATTGCCGGATCTGGGGACTGGGACTGAGAAGATGCGACAGCTGTACACATGCAAACACAGAAAGCAGCCCACCGTGAAGCAGCAGAGCAGGGAAAGAAAGGGAGGTGTCATGAAATGAAAGGTTGCGTGATTAAAGCATAAAACGTGACTACAGTTACCAGATTCAATAACTTTTTTTCTTTGTTTTTTCCTATCCTTTCCTTTTTCGTATTAACGAACCAACCCAACCCTACAGTCTATTATTTTTTTGCCATTAGCAAAACTAAGGTTTAAAGTACTGGTTGTAAAAAAAAGCTGAATGCAACAATTCTGCTTTTCAAAACCTGTGCTCGCAGATGTGTTTTTGCCATGGCGCCACCATTTCACTGGCATTTCAAACCTGGACAGAAAACAAGGCGGGCAGAAGGAAAATAAACGCAGCAGAAGAGCAGGGAACACTTGGTGAAGCAGTTCTACTTGCTACACAGACAGACGTCGTTGGCACGGTCAAGGACGGTGCTCTTGAAAGACAACTCCGTGTCAGGGATGGCGAGTCGGAACCGCCGCTCCATGGGCACCAAGGTGGGCCTGCAGCCCCAGCGGATCTCCCTGAACAGCCAGTCCGAGCACCCGGACTCGGCCACCAAGGGTGGGCGGTTCGCCGTGCCGCACGTGGCTGCCTCCTCGGGGAGCAGGATCCCGCGCCCGGGTTCTTCCCAGCGCCCGGGCAGGAACCCCGCGGGCAACCCGGCCAGGGGTCGCAGCAGCTCCTCCTGCTCCGCCTCGGGGAACGCCTTCGTCACCCCGAACTACCGCAGCCGCAGCTCGTCCTCCCAGCGCAAGTCCTCCTCCTCCGCCGCCGCCGCCGGGTCCGCCGCCCACCCGGCGGCCATGATGAAGACCCCACAGCGGGTGTTGCAGCCGCACAACGCCAACCGCTTCTCCATGACCGGCCGCAAGAGTTCCGTGGGCGGCAAGGCGGCCGTCAGGGACGCCAGGCAGCTGGCGGACAGGGACTTCCAGGTGGCGGCCACCGAGGACGTCATCAGGTTCCTGGCGGAGGCGGGCTACGAGAAGGTGCTCGGGCGGGCGGACTTCCCCGTCGGATCGGGAGAGTTCAAGAACATCTTCGAGTTTCTCACGGGGTTCATCATTCCGGACTACGAGGTAGAGCGTAGGTAGTAGAGAGAGGTAGATCATTCATCCAGGGTGGCTCCTTCAACCACGACCATGCACCCCACCCTCCTTACCCAGGTTCCCAGGAAGGGCTTCGAGACAGCACTCCCTGAGCTGCTGCGCAACAAGCTGAGCTACCCGCTGCAGGTGTCCAAGTCCACCTTCCAGACGTTGGGCACGAAGCACTCTTGGCCCCACGTGCTGGGCGTGCTGCACTACCTGTGCGGGAGGGCCTCGCGTTGCCTGCGGAGGAGCGCCGACCCGCAGGGGGAGGGGGCCGGGGAGATCGTGGACATCGTCTTCCCCTGCACGGACGAGCACGGGTTCAGCACGGACAGCGCCACCTCGGACGACAACATCTTCTTCCAGACGTGGAAGGCCTGCTACGCGGCATTCGACCGGGGGCATGACGAGCATTCAAACGAGCTGGAGGTTCTGCAGGTAGGGGGGAGGAGAGGGGGAATCTCATCGGCTTCTCTGGAAATATGTACATGCAGTAAAAAAAACTTTTTTGAATGACTAGAGTGACTTAGTGCTTTGCTTATGGTGGCTGCTCTTTCAGTTCAAGTTGGAGGCGAACCACCGAATCAACCGCGAAGAGTTGAAACGCCTGGAGCGCGATCGGCATGCCTGCAGGAGGGACCTGTCCCACCTGCAGAAGGAGCCCGGCAGGTACGAGGCCCTGGCCAAGCAGTACCGAGACCTGAAGGACGATCTGGGCAAGACGAAGAAGTACAGCGAGCAGTCGCGGGCCTACGCCGACAGGAAGGCGGCCGACGACGAAGAGATGCAAGCGAAGATCGTGGAGCTAGAGGCTTGCAAGGAGACCAGTCAGGTGAGGGAGACACTCGAAATGGGTCGAGTCTCGATGGGAGAGAAGGAGACCAACTGAGATCTATGTACGTCGCAGGAGGCACTGGTTCAAGCCAAAGCGCTGGCCGAGAGCAGGGGCGCCGGCAGGATGGGGGCGGCGGAGAGCACCCAGCAGGAGCTGCGCATGGAGGATCTCCGGCACCAGCTGGAGTTCCACAGGGACAGCAACTCGTCGGCAGAGAAGCGCTCCTGGTCCAAGGAGTTGGCCTGCAAGAAGCATCAGGACCGGCTGGAGACGCAGGCCAAGGCGTACAACGGCAACCTCCAGCAGACGAACGCGGACGCTGAAGCGGCGGCCTCGCTGCAGCTGGAGTGGTCGTCCAACCCTCAGGACCTGCTCCTGCCGCAGCAGAAGCTGCTGCTGGAGTCCCGTAAGGAAGAGAGGGCAGTGGTAGAGGAGCAGGAGGAGAGGCAGGAGGCACTCAAGGTGCAGGAGGTCAACCTCCGCAAGTTCCGTGCCGAGGAGGAGCGCCTGTCGGCGGAGAGCCACGAACTGAAGGATCGGCTGGTGTCGGCGCAGCTGCGCTGGGAGGAGGAGGACAGGGCGGTGTCCGAGAGGATCCAGGAGTCCAAGGCCTCCCTCATGGACATGAAGGGGAAGCGCAACGATGATCTCGAGAAGGAAAAGGCCAGGGCGGAGGAAGCGGAGGAACACGTGAGGAAACAACATAATTGTTCTTACCTCAGACGAGAGAGTTAGTAACTAGTTCTATTTTTTTTTTCTCGAAAAGCTGGAATCCGAGTGGGCCAAGGCTGACAAGGAGGTGAACCGTGCCATCGACCTGGCCACGGAGGCCTTCCACAAGGCCGAGTCGTTCATTGCCAGGAAGGAGGAGGAGGTCAAGGAGGAGGAGGAGGTCTACCAGAGCACGCTGGAGAAGAGGAAGGAGGACTGTGCCGCGTTCCAAAATTTTTGCGACGAAATTGTCCAGAAGATGAATTCCGACCTCGAATAAGCAAGGGTGTCCAGCAAAAAATCTCCTTTAATAATTTTTCGAACTAGAATTCTATAGAGCAACAAAGAAAGGTACTACTAAAAGTTTTGCCTCTTCTTTCCCCTCACTGCCTCATCCTGTTGTATACAAATAGTCCGACCCGCCTGAGCTGCTGCTCGACTGTGGCAGTCCACTTGATGACGGAACCCCTTCCCCTGGCGGCGCGACTGACGAGCAGCAGGACGAACACGCCCACCAAGGAGAACGTCAGTCCCAGGAACACCTGGAAGGGGACGGGGGCGGCGCCGACGGATCCTATCTTGCTGCTGTGAAAAAAAAGAAAAAGAAAGGAGGCGATTGCGAAATACTATTAGGAGGGGAGAGCATTGACACCTGTCCTACCGGCTCGTCCTGCAGCTGAGATGGTCGACACAATCTTCCTCGCCGACGTTTGCATCCTTCTTTGACTTCCTTGGAAAAGGCGGAAACGCTTGGGAAAAAAGAACAAACTTTCTGAAGCTCTTGATTGCTTACTGTTTTACGGCGGTAAGAAGGGTTGAGCTGTGTCTCCAGTCTACTCCCATTTCCCCGTCTTCGTCGACTGGTTCTGGTCCCTCGCTGTTGGATAAGGTTTACATTCTCTCTCTCTCTCATAATCTCATACAGTACTTATGTGCAAGTGTCGACTCGTATTCACCCTGCGCCATCGTCCCCGTCATCTTCCTCCTCCTCCTCCTCCTCCTCCTCCTCCATCTCGTGGAAGAACTTCCTTTCCAACTCCACCACGTCGTCGATGTCCTTCGCCATCAGCATCAGCTCCTCGATCTCCTTCAGGTTCTGCACCTCCACCTTCTCCAGAAGGGCCATCTGCTGTAGTATGTTGGCCAAGGAGCGGCCCACCGACAGGAAAGAGAACACCTCCTCCTTTGAAAGGGCGGCGTCGTCGTCGTCTTCCTCCTCCTCCTCCTTTTCGTCGATGTCACCCAGCTGATTGAGCAGGAGTGCACCGAGGCCTTCGCTCATGTCTGGAAGAAAGGAGAAGAGGCCGTTTTCTCGCCTCGCTTCTCTACGACATATCAAGCGCATAGTACACCTACTTGCCTAACTTGTTGGCCTGCTCCACCAGGTCCTTCTGCTCTCCGTTCTCCTCGAAGAAGAGGTCGTTCACCTTCGACGCCTCCGCGCTGTTGAACACCTCGATCCAAGCCTGAACGACGGCGTCATAACCAGGATTCTGGTAGTATAGATGAAAAAAAAATCGTACTTTGGAGGAGAAAATGCAGGATTAAAAAGTACGGATTTAAAAAAAACCTTTCCTGCAAGATCATTTGGACCACTTCCTCCTCCTCCATCAGAGTGTCGGAGAGGCGCCGCAAGTCCGCCGTGGTCAGCAGGTCGTAATCCACGTCCGACAGGTCGACCTTCCCGATCTCAAAGACGGCCTCTTCCTCATTCTCGTCGTCCTCCTCCTTGGAGCCGAGTTCCACTTCCTCCTCCTCCTTTCCTTCGCCCTCTGCACTAGCAGGTTCTCTGCCGACGTCATCGCCATCCTCTCCTTCCGGGCCGAGGTCCTGGGTGCTCAGTTGGACGGAGGCGAGCAGGAGGAAGAGGACGACGCGAAGGTTCCCAGGACACATGACCGCCACAATGACACAGTAGCTGTGTGCTATGGGGCTAAAAATGTTGCTTCTAATGGTGCTGGTGATTGTTGTCGATTGTGAGACGCGCGTCGTCGAGATCCAACCAAACATCCTCTCTAGTTAGTCCAAATCACAAAAAAATACAGGCCCCCATCAATCGGGAGAATCTACTTGCTATAGTGATAGCTAAGTCCTGTAAGTAAAATTACTATACTAGTATAACTACGGATATACAATGTCAATATACCTAGTAGGCACATATAGCATCAGCTGATGACCACCATACTTTCTTCTGCAACTCCGCGTCGGCGGTCATCACATCACAATATGGGAAACAGACGATTGAAATTTAAGGAACTCCCGCGACTGCGACAGGAGTTATCCTTTCTTGCGGGAGAACTGATCCTTGTTGTTTTTGGCCCGATTAAACTGTTGCAATCATTGCTCCTTGGCAACGGCCGGCTGGTAGTTCTTGGACTCCACACGGGAGAAGAAGAAAAAACTCAAGACGGAGTAGGCCAGAAGACGATCTGAGTGCGAGAACCCCTTTCACTCCATCTCGCACGCCCAAGAAAGAAGTCTAGCCGGATTTTTACGAGCTTGCACGAACAACAAGAAAAAGAAAAACATCTTGCGCGAAAAAAAAAATTAAGGCAATGTTTTTCTTCCTTCCTTTCTCTACCCCTCTCTCTTTTTCGGTGGGTAGCGCGCATTCAAGACGTCAAGAAGGGAAAGGGAGGAAGAAAGGGCAGGACGAGAAAAAAAGGGTTACTTTATGTATTTCTTTCTTTTTTTTTTGGTCTCCTTGCACTGTAGCAGTGGGTGGAGCGGGGTGTTAACCCTTTATTGGTGCTCACTATCGATGAAGGAAAAGCATTGAAATCAACTTGTACTTAAGCCAATCTGCATTCAAGTACTGTGGACGACTGAGAAAAAGAGGAAGAGGGAGCGGGGTCGGGTGGGGTGGGACGCGTTTGATGCAGGAACTTGGTTTACTTTTCGACGAATTATGGGCGAGCCTATGCGCAGCACCGTGTACTGGATCGCCTCCACTGAGCTGTGGCATGTTTACATATATGGGAAAGACAATTTGCGAAATTAAACGGGGCCAAGAAGCTTTTAAGCCGTTCGGAGTTCGGGGATAGCTCCTTAGCGTCTGTTTTTCGTCCCGACTTGGTCACCCTGTAGCTCTTCTCCTCCCCTCGTATTTCTCAGGAAAGGCAGTAGCCAGATGGGACAGGGAGAGGCGGAGAGAGAGAGAGCATTTCGTGGAAAGGCGGTCCGAACGGAGCTGGGGAGAAAGAATGTCCCTGTTGTGATGGCGGCGGGATTTGACTCAGACGGATTTGTTTCTCCCTCTTTCCTCTTCCTGCTTCTCCCCTCTCCGCAAACTCTTCCCATGAATAAGAAGGGAAGCGAGCTTTGCCTTCCGTCAGTGTCTATCCAAAGATAGCACTAAATATCGGGTGCTTCAAGTCATCACACATGAATTTTAAAAAGAATTTTGAACAAACACCTTATTGCGCTAATTATAGGTCCTCATTCTCATCTCCGTAAAAAAAATGGAAATTCTGTCATGACAGCGCGTTCCCAAGAGATGAGAAAGAGAGAGGAAGAATCACGACTTAAGAAAATGTCACTTAATCCTTAATTGCTTTCTTTCCCCATTTTAATACGTCCCGAAAAGTAACAAATTTATCGCCAACAATATTTTTTTTTAGCCATCCAAGTACATTACACCAAGAAGTGGTTGTACCTCTTGTCCCTCTCTAACGGGCCAGACACAAAACCCAGTAGCACTAGTCAGGTGGAGAACGATGCTCCTTGTGCGGATGTACAATGAACCCTAACAATAAATTGTTTTGCTCCTCCCCCCCTTTTTCCGGGGAGCAACAGTGAGTGCAACGACGGAGAGGGGGAGGAGGAGAAGAAGAAAGCACTCTTTCGCGAGTATCCTTCCTCGTCGTCCTCCTCCTCCTCCTCCTCTGAGGTCACTTGCAGCCAGTTGTCGCGTCGTCCACTCCCACTCTGCTCTGCCCTGGCTGGCGCGCCCGGCCGCCACAATTAAGAGAAGAGCTTTCAGAGTTGCAGCAGCAACGTTGCTCCCTGCCTGCCTTTCCTTTATAAGCCACTGCAGGGGGCAGCCAGACGCCTAGGCACTACTAGTACATGTACGTACATTACACAGGTGCTTTCCATAAGCTCCCTGGAGACTCTGTGTAGCTCACCACCCACTTAGGCGAAGGATGAAGAAAATTATGGACAAAGAAAACCATGATGAATTGGCCTTTTTTTTCAAACTTCCTTGCTAGTACATAGGTAGTTCCTTCCGTAAACTATGTACCGGTAAATGAGTTCAGACTGGTAGGAGGCAATCTGGCAACACTAGTACAGTACAGTACCTGGCCTGCAGGTGTCTCGCGGGCTTGTCCCCCCCCCCCTACAGGGGGAGGAGATTAGTCAAGGCCAGCATTCCTAGGGAAGAGGAGCAGGAGAGTTTTAGAGCATGGGGAGAAAGACGGGAGAGGAGAGTCTCACGCTTGGTGCGGAAGGGAGGGGAGGAAAGAGGGGGCAAGAGAAAGCTTTCCGCGCACGCACACAAGTTAGTTGCAAAACAAAAGGTTAGTTCATCCCCTATTTTGAAAGCGATCCACCCGCTTTAAGGGGAGAATAAGGAGGAGGAGGGGAGGGGGGAGAATCAAACGGTGATGCACTTGATCCAGACAGAGAAGCTGAGGAGGAGGGCAGACGCATTAAAAAAAAATCTGCCTTTGATGGCCTGGCCACGTTGAAACTGTGAGCAATTGATTCATTTGTTCTTATAGTCATACTACAATTACAGTACTGTCTTCTCCCTCTTCCTGGCCGCGAGTTTATCCGACCTTGGCGACATCAGCGAGGAGTGGGAGCGGGGGGACGAAAGTCGCTCTCGCATCTCTCATGCTTTTGTGTGAAGGTCGATCGCCCGGGGCCAAATATGGCCTCCCCCCCCCCCCCCAAGAGTACCTATGTCTGGTCATGTTTAGGTACACGCTATCTTTAGTCGAAATCCCTTCCGGACAATGTGGCCCTAGTACAGAAATATTTCTTTGACCCACTGTCTCATGAGAATCAACAAGTCTCTAAAAAGAGTGTCTAAACCTAATTGGTTAACGGCCATAACGCTGCAACAATATTTTTTCCCTTCTTTTTGGTGCGTTTCTGTAAAAATGCGGCCTTAGCCCATTTGACGTCTGCTCATCTGCATAGTGAGGATTAGATCATGCAGACGACGACGCTGGCGGTAAAAAGAGAAAGCTTTTTCCTTCAGAAGGGAAGGGAATGGGGAAGGATGACCAAGCTAAAGAAAGAAAGTCATCTCCTCCTCCTCCTTCCTGTGCTGAGAACCCATCTCTTGGCGCGACTCAAACTTCGTCGCCGAATTCAGTCAAGTGAAAAGAGAGGAAGGAAGGAAACAGCAGAAAGGAAAGAAAAAAAAGACGAGAATACATATATATATTTATGTACTGTACATGCACAGTATGTGAAATCGAAATGAGTGTCTGTTCGAAAAAGTAATTTTTTTTTCGTCGAGGGGAGAAAGGACGGTAGGATGCCGTCCAACCGCGTCCCCGGGCAGCAGCAACAGCACCAACAACGCGTCCCTGCCTCCAGGTTCTCTGCGCTGTCCTCCTCCTCCTCCTCCGTAGACGACCAGTCCTCCTCGTCCCAGAACTCCACGGCCGCCGCGGCCGCAGCGGCCGCATTGCAGGTAATTAAGGAACAACATCTACGTACTCCTTCTTAAAAGACAAAATATTTGACCTGCACACTCTCTTTCAGCTCCCTTACGACCTCCACTCTTTGGACCTGGAGGATCTGTTGTCCGCCTCCGCCTCGGCCTCTTCCTCCTCCTCCTCTCAGGCAGCGTCCTCCGCGTCCTCGGCCGCGTCCTCCTCCGGCCTCGCCTTGCGCACGCCGGAGGGAGGAGGGGAGGAGAAGGCTGGAAGACAAGCAATAAAGAGGGAAAACGGTAAGAAGAACTACTACTGTATTGGGAGATTGGATACTATGGCAGTTGTTCAACAGACTCAGCACAGCGATCTAAAATTTATATCAATAATACGGTGTCTAAACTTTAAAACGTGACTTTATTGGTCACCCAAGACTTGCATTTTTAACCCCCACCCCCCTCCAGGCCTGTCAAGCAGCAGCAGCAGCACCGTGAGCAGCCCCTCCGCCAGTCCGGCTACCCACAACAAGCACGGCAGCAGCAACAGCAACAACAACGGGGGCGCCAACAATGGCTTCCTGTTGGTCTCTCCGTCGCCGTCGCCCTCCGTTTCCAGAACCACCTCGTCGGCGTGCGAGGCGGAAGAGGCGAGGAGGAGAAGAAGGGGGAGGAAAGAGAAGGGAGACGAGAGGGAGGAGGAGCAGAAAAACAAGGTACTAGACTGTTGAAATCGACAACTCTGTACGTGTTGATACAATTAACTAAAGTGAATTTGCATTCAATTCCCGTATTTATTGCTCCAGTAAGGATGGGTAAGTACATACTATGTACTCGTACCAAGTGTCTACATTATAACATATGTATATTATCATTTTCTGCTGTTGAAACCTTAGACTCTAATCTCTATCGGTGCAAATAGAAATTTGTTATCTACCAATAACTCTCTCCGCTTCAGGGTTCTCCTTCGCCTGCTCCGACCATCTCGTCCGTCTCCACCTCCATCAAGCCCCCTCCCGGCCTGACCTCCGAGGGTGCCAGGCAGTTCGCCAACCCGAAGAGGTTCTTTTGCGAGTACCCAGGCTGTGGGCGAGCCTACACCACGCAGGGAAACCTCAGGACGCACCAGAAGACGCACACGGGAGACTACAAGTTCAGATGCCAGGTGGTACTACTGTATAGCTCCCCGACCAGACACCCATATCTAAAAAATGTCCAATATGTGCAAAGATTGTGCGGGAAAAATGGCTAGTTTGTGCGCACAAACTGGACACTTTTATA
>JAAUYM010083636.1_pt1 | contig 13011 bp, 17 predicted proteins | sample 7278001 | NCBI WGS metagenome assembly JAAUYM01 (sample SAMN14350224, study PRJNA611818) | marine sediment metagenome | isolation source: surface marine sediment (1.8m) | place: French Polynesia: Moorea | collected 2018-08
CTACGGAGGGGACAGGGGCTACGACAGGCGGGGAGGATACGACAGGAGGTCCCCCGACGAGAGAGGTAAGGACAGATGAAACGGGGGTTTTGTTTCTCACGTTTTGGTGGCTTTTTTTTTTTTTTAAATCTGATGACAAAACACTGCGCAAAGTCTGAATGGCACCCGAATTGCGTTAATTCGTAAGTGTGCCTGAGTGATCAAAATCTGCTGTCTGACGTAGCCTTAACGCATCGTTTCATACCGTGTAAATCGCTATTGTCCTAGAAGTTGACGTAATTGTACACAATAATTCGTTTTCAGACGCCCCTCGCGAAAGGCCGCGCCTTCAACTGGCGAAGAGGACCGTTCCGGTGGATCAGGGCAGCTCTGAAGGCGGCGGTGGCGGTGGCGGTGGCGGTGGCGGTGGCGGTGGCGGCGGCGGCGGCGGCGGAAGCGGAGGCGGAGGAGGAGGAGCTGCTTCTGCCATCTTTGGTGGAGCCAAGCCAGTGGACACTGCGGCCAAGGAGCGCGAGATAGAAGAAAAGCTGAGCAAGGGAAAAGAGATCCCAAAGGTATGGGACATCAGTTGCTGCATTTTATAGTGGTGAATGAAGTTCTCTCACCTCGTTAATCAAGGAGGAAGAGGCTCCCAAGAAGCCCTCCGCGGCTTCCATTTTCGGCAGCGCGAAGCCGGTTGACACCACGGCCAGGGAGAGAGAGATGGAAGAGAAGCTGAAGGCCGCCAGTCTGAAAGAGAAGGAGGAGAGGGAGAAGGAGGAGGAGAAACAGAAGAAGCCCGCGGCTGCCTCCATCTTCGGGGGCGCCAAGCCGGTGGATACGGCCGCCAAGGAGCGCGAGATTGAGGAAAAGCTGAGAAAAAAAGCGGAGGAGGAAGACAAGAGGAGGGAGGCAGAGGATAAGGACGGGTGAGGCTTTAAAGATGTGCATGTGTGTACTTTTTTCTTTGTTCTTTTTGTCTCCACTCCTCAAGTAATCCGGTGCATTTCCGTCGACAGAGATCGGCCGCCCCCCAGACGCATTGAGATTCATTCTGACCGTGATCGTGACCGTGGCGACCGCGATCGAAGAGGAGGAGGTGGCGGAGGACGTCGGGACAACAGGGATCGTGACCAGCGAGACAACAGGGACCGTGGAGATCGCGACCACAGGCGTAGCGGCGGCGGCGGCCGTGACGGCGGCCGTGACGGCGGCCGTGACGGCGGCCGTAACCATCGTGACCGCGACAGGGACGACGGTCGGAGGAGGAGCGGGGACCACCACGACGACGACGACCGCCGAGCCGTGGACGACGACGGCGGCGACGGCGGCGACGGAGGCGACGGAGGCAACGACGGCGACGGCGGCGACAGCACTCGCAGCCCGGACGGGGGCAGCAAGAAGGAGAAGCCGATTCCCGTCATGAAGAAGATGGCGGAGGAGAAGCCGCCGGTGAGTCAGCAAGCGCTTGTTTTGGACCAACTTGGGCCGTCTTATGACCATGTCTGCTTTGCTCCCTCCTAGAACTTTGTGGGCGCGAACAAGTTCTCCTTCCTGGCTGAAGACGAAGACAACGCGGGCAACAGCGGCCAGGAGTCGGAGTAAGGAAGAGGAAGGAGTGGCGACGGTTCTTGAGTTTCCAGCGGAGGGAGGGAAGGCGACGACGACCATAGAATAATAGGTGAACGTGCATAGAGAGTTCGTGAATGGGCTCCAGGTGCGTCTTTTCCGGAAAGAAGAAGAAGATGGTGACTACAGGAAGGGACTTGGGGAATTTCTACCACGGACATTCTAATACTACTGCTACTACAATGATAATGAGCATTGGACAGTTCTCGAGACATTCTGTGAGCATGTGGCCTCGATCATGGGGGGGGGGGGGAGGGGGAGGGGCGATCTTCCAAGGTGTGGAAGAGAAGAAAGATTGGGTCAGGTTGCTCCCTCCCTCCTCCCCTCCCCCCTCTCCATGCAACAGCTACGAAAGCGGAGACTGCGTGATAATGTGCCAATGCAAAAAAAAAAAAAAGATTTAAAAATGGGATTCTTTTCCCCCCATCTCCTGTGCGGGGAAAACTTTTGTGCGGAAAGTGAACCTGCGGGCGGAGGCACGGCACACAACAACAATCGATCCTACCTTCTCTGCAGGAAGAAAAAAGCAACAAGAGCCATTCCAGGTCCATCGTTTTGACGGAAAAAAACCCATGAACTTTAATACAATGTTTGTTTCTTCGCCACACACCGTAGGGATTTTTTGCGATACTATACGTACCTATATATACACATTTTTGGGGGATGTGGAGGGGTGGGGAGAGTGAGGATGGAAGAAGTGCAAGAAAACGTGTCTGACGCCTTTCTTCTTCTCCCTGAAGAACCTTTCTTTTCATACCGAGACTTCTCTCTTGTGCACACCGTTTCGCTTGCTCTTATTATCCCGAGCCTTCTTGATTGATGAGAGAAAGATATATTTTTTTCGTCTTCTTCTCGCTGTGGTGGACAATATCAAACGCATATGTAAATAAAAATACAGTACCTATAACAGACAGCTTAACTTTTGATTTTTGTGCCGTCCTTATTTTGACTGCCCAACCAATATTGGTACCTCTAGAGCCACACAGACACAGACTAGTGGTGAGGTTGAATTTTGGGTTGCTCTGACAAGCCCCGTTACGTTAGAACTAACACTAGCACGCATGGCTGTACTGGCAATAGAGCAACCCATTAGCTTGGTTTTTTTTTCATGGATCACTAAGTTAACGGTAAATTCACACCAGCGATATCGGTTGGGTGCTCATCACAGCGCGCCATTATCTGGAAATGGGCTTCTGCAGGAAGAAGGACGGTGGTGTTGCTGTGCTTATCGGTCCCCTTCCCTCTTTCTTCCGTTATAATATGATTCGGTCTTCTCCCCTATTTCTTTCGAATCCTTGTCACCTTTTTGAGCAGCCCCTCCCACGTCCGTCCCTTATCTTTGCGTCCTCCTGCCGCCATCACGCCTTACCCCTCCCCCACACCTCGCTCACATCAGCTTCTTATTGCACGTTTTTTGAGTGGGGGGTTAGGCTCACTTTTGTGGGGAGAGGAGCGCATTTTTTATGAACTGAGAAGATGACATCGAATAAGGACGATTTCGACCTACCGTTTCGGGATCCCAACTTTCCACTGAGGCTCTTCACGCATAAGGAAGTCGAGGGTAAAAGACCAACAGACCCTGTTTTTTTTCATTGACCATGATCAGACACAGTACTACTGCGCACCTGGTATAAAAACGCACGTTTGTCTCTATGCAGCCATCAACGAGAAGCTTGGGAAAAGCCGGTCCCGCCGGGTGCGGGCTGCCCTCTACCCGGAGACCTTCGAATCGGGAGCGGCCGCGGACGAAGAGATCTTGTCGGCCGCCTATGGGGGCGACTCCGCCGTGCTGAGGCTGGCCCCGGCCGCCAGGGAGCTGAAGGAGGCCGTGGCCGACATCGTGGCCTACGCTCAGGACGCCGACTTCGCCGCCAAGTTTGTCCCGGAGATCGCAAGGCTGCTGGCCGACGAGGACGGAGACGTGGTGAGGAACGCGGCCGAGCTGACGGCCGACCTGGTCAAGAGCGAGTCCGCCTGCCACGTGGTCTGCCGCAGCCCGCAGCTTGTGGCCGCGCTGCTGAAGGCGGCGGCCGGGACGGCGGGGGAGGGCGGCAAGAACGACCTCAGGATCAAGGAGGCCGTGGCCAGCGCGCTTCTGCAGCTCGGCAAGCAGGAGCACGGCAGGCTGACCATCTTCAAGACGGGTGGAATCGAACTGCTCGTGCGGCTGTTGGAGGCACCGGCAGAAAGGGTTCGAATTGCTTTCTAGCCTCGTTTATAACTTTTTAAAAATTACCTACATACCACTTGTCTTGCAAACGGAAAGCTTGTTCTTTGTTTAGGTGGTAAACTTTGCCATCTCTATTCTCCACGGCCTCCTAATGTACCAGGAGGGTGCGAAGCTGGCCGTGAGGATGGCGGGAGGGATACAGAAGATGGTGCCATTGCTTCCCAAGTGGACCAGGGACCCAAGGTGAGGGTTTTCGAGATCCTTATCCTTCCTGACCTGACCTGACCTAACACATCGCATATTCTCCAGATTCTTAGCTGTCGTCTGCGACTGCCTCCACCTCCTGGCGTTCGGCGACGCCGAGGCCAAGCTCGCCATCTGGAACTGCAAGGGGCCGCTGGAGATCGTGGCCGTCTTTAGCAAGGCCAGAGACGAAAAGTTGCTCTGGACCGCCAGCAGACTCCTGAAAGGCATGAAACAGTCAATCTTCTTTGTAACATGTACTATCTAAATTAACTTAATATATACCGGTATGCCGGTATATTTTTAATTTCAGTGCTGTCTACGTGCGCCCACAACAAGGAGCAGATCGTGGAGTCGGGCGGGTTCGAGACCCTGATCAAAAAGCTCGGCACCGACGACCCGAAGCTCTTCCAGAACTACCTGACCACCTTGAGGAACCTGTCAGATGCGGAAGCAGATTTCGTACGATGATGACAAAATAATGTTCAATTTTTAAGTCACCGTTTTATTTTCGTAATCACACATGTTAACTTTCAGCCGTGCGACAGCACCATGATCTCCTACCTGCTCCAGTTCCTCCGCCACAAGGAGGAGGAGACGGTCGAGTTTGCGGCTGGCATATTCGGAAACCTCAGCTCCGACAAGCCCAGGCTCAAGGAGTCCATCTTCTACGCCGGCGGAATCGACATCATTTTACAAACCATCCGGAAAACCGAACGGTTCTGTGGTCACCGAATTTGAATAGCATGTGTGTGTGTGTTCACTTTATTAATAAGCACTGCATAACAACTGCAGCGAGGAGACCCTGGAGCCCCTCCTCTGCTCCCTCCGGCACCTGACCTCACAGCACCGCCTGGTCGACCAGGTGCAGAAGGAGATGAGGGAGCTGGGGGGCCTGGAGCTATCGCTGCACCAGATGCAGTTAAGCTGGCAGCGCCCATCGGGTCCAGCCGGGACCATCAGCTGGTCACTGGTTAAGGCCAGCTGCGGGCTGGTGCGGAACCTGGTCGGCGCCGAGGAGAACCACGACGCCATGGTCAGGCAGAAGATTATCCCCAGGCTGGGGCAGGTGCTGGCGCTGGCTGCGAAGGAAGATCGCAAGGTAACCTAGAAGTCGTACTGTAAGTACAGAACACAGTGGCAGTGCAAAATCAAATAAAAGGATTTACTTTTTTTCTGCAACGATGCTTGGGTCCAGAATCAGGAGTCGATGGTGAACCCGACGTCTCCTCCTTCGTCCGCCTCCGCGTCAGCCGTTCGCTCCTCCCGCAACTCCATCCACCGCTCGCTGACCCTGGAGAGGGGCAGCACCCTCTCGCTGGTGGGCGGCGTCGACCTCAACGACATCAAGGAGGCCTCCATCGGCGCCCTCGCCATCCTTGCAAAGGCCTCTATGGTCAACAAAGAGGACGTGGCCGCGCTTAACGTCGGACCTCTCCTTATCAAGTGCGTTCATGAGAAATGAACATTTACAACTACCATGAACTGGACGGTTTCTCCATTCACATACAGACTTCGTCACGAACCCACGGCCTCTGAGGAGGTGGCTGACGCCTGCACCGCCTTGCTGGAGGCGCTCAGGCTGGAGGAGGAGGGGACCACGGAGAGGAGGAAGAAGGAGGAGACAAAGTCGGAGGACGAGCCGGAGTTCGGGGTGAAAGTGGAAGAGGGCGACCGGGTTATTGTGGCCAGGGCCAGATCGATCCTGGACGACGGCGGCGGCGTTGGAGACGGCGGCGGCAGCAGGAGGGGAAGCGCGGGCAACATGAAGGAGGCCAGGGAGGGGGAAGAGAAGAGGAGGAGGGGATTCTTCGGAGGGGGCAAGGCCAAGAAGAGGCAGTCCAAACATCAGGAGCAAGGTATGACTGCATGACTGTAGGATGGATGCTTTTACCTCACATCTGAGCTGATTTCTGTCTGCAGTGATCTACGAGAACATGCAAGAGCTCAGCCAGTTCGAGCCGGTGGCGGAAGAGGGAACCAGCAAGCAAGGAGAAGAAGAACAGCGACAGCAGCAACACCAGGAACGTCGACAACATCGTCGCGAAGCGGAGGAGACGAAGAAGAAGGAGAAGAGGGCCAAGCCGAAAATGAGAGAGGAGCCAGTCTGGTTGGACTCAGAACTTTGAGATCCTTCATTCCACTGAAGTCTCCTGTGCTGTACCTACACAACTCGTAAATTCAAAGTGGAATGAGTCGAAATGGATGATGTCGCGTGCTTATGCATCCCCCCACTCCACGGTTAACTTCGGCCATTAAAAAGAAAATTGGCTCATAAAGAATTGAGGCCGGTTCGTACGTACATGCGCAGCATGTCTTTACCATTATTTGGTCATTAAGGATTTTTTTTACCAATCGCGTCCGGTATAGGCGGATCGGAGGCAAAGAAAAGTGGACCGCTTTTCCAAATTAAGTAGAAGAAAAAAAGTTAAGCTAGTAGAGTCATGAAATGCCAGACCTCCACAGCCACTTGCGTCGATACCTGGCCGCCTCGCATGGGGGTGATATAGTAGGTAAAAGTGAAAAACTGACAGTTATGTAGTAGCACATACATACTAGTAGTGCTTGAAATGTACTGTATTAAGACATGATCGTCATGACAGAGATATTCTCCCGCCATCCTTCAAGGATCCTTAATTCATCTTCTTGTCCTTTCTCCCCTCTGTCTCTCTCTCTCTCTTTTTCTCAACAAGGCAGGAGGAGGTGGAGTCGAAAAACCGAACTCGAAAGCACAATCATAGTTAATGAGTCCGAAAAAAGGAGGAGGAGGAGGGAAGGGAGCGAGGAATAAAGGAAGGAGGCAAATTTGATACACGAAAGCAGGGGGAGGAAGAGGAGGAAGGGAAGGAGACCTATAAGGGAGGGCGGCCAGCAGCGGGTTTTTTTTTTTCATCAGTGGCGAATTACTGAGTCGCGAGGGCCGCTTCTTCGACCACTTTGGAAAAAGTCCCAGCACTAATTCTTGCTACCTCCAAACATACGTGCTGAAGTGACTAGTTGCCAGTATGTAGAAAAAAATAAAATGTTGCACACTTGGGTTAGAAAAGACTAATGGCAAAATACTAACATTGACTTTACCAAAATTTCGGCGAAGTTAAATGAAAAGAAAGAAATTGGCCTTCGGCCTTTGGGTCAGAAAGTGTTCTTTACAAAATCTTGCGCCGTCCTCCTCTCTCTCCATCCTCCCATCTCTCCAACTTCGATGCGGTTGTCGAAGGTAGGAAGAGGAGGAGAGGAAGGAAAAGAAAAAAGGACTAATTAGCCACGCTGCGAGTGGAGGCGAAGGGGAAAGGGTGGAAATTAGAGAGAGCCTTTCACGGGAAACGGAGAGACGAGAGCACCGTCAGATCCGCTTCGTCAAAGTAGATGATGCAGTGCGTCCGTCAACTGAGGCGACGTCACACAGATTTTTTTGTCATTACCATGCCGACAATTCTTCATACGATGATGAATGTCCATTAGCCAACGCAACCATTCACACAAACTGTCCATTAAACAAGAGCTAACACACATTCCTAAACACACAACCACATATGTACGTCGTTTAATGGGTTCATTTCAAAACACAGCTAAGATTTCCATCTTGGCTAAAAGGATCTTCATCGCCGTCGAAAAAGGTGTCCGAAATTCCTCCGTGGAGAGATGGGGGGAAATGCCAATCTGACCTTTCTCCTTCTTCCCCCCTCCGCGCATCTTCATTTACCCCCTTCTTCCTTTCCTCCCTTCTCTATCCTCCTCCTCCTTCCTCCCGATGGAACAATATCGGTTACAAATACACCAGCAGAAGAAGAGACGATGAGGGGAGGAGGAGGCTGGAAAAAGAGAAGATGCTAAAGAATTCCAGATTCAATCAAGCCCTCCTCCTTATCCCCTTGCCGCTAAACAGTCCGTTAAATAATTCATCTGCCAAATATCTCCCTTTCGTGCGAGCTACAGGCGTTCTCTGTACTAGGCACTTGCTTCATATCCGACTACATTTTTCCACCATGAAAGTTAATGATAAAAAATAAAAAGAAAACTCTGTTGGCGCTTCAAAAAAATGTGCTTTATTTATCATTATGCTGCCGCACTCTTAGTATACTCAGGGAGGCTTTAAAGGCACGCGGGGTGGGGAGCGGAAAAAAACTATCATGTCTTTTTTTGAAAAAAAACAAGGAAAGTAAGTTCGTGAATTTATACTTCTTTGTGGGGGACTTGCTGAAACAAAAAAGAAATCCTAAAAAAGTGACGCTTACATCGGGGGAGGAAAATGCTATGTACAAAGTTGTGTCCGGATTAAAATGTCGCCTTTCCTTGACTCTGTTTCTTCTTTCTTTGATTCTTCCCCTCTACTATAATTTCCACTGCGATATTATGCCTACCTGACTCATATCTTGGGAGGGGGGGCGGTGTCAGTAGTAGTAGAATCAATTTCGGTCATGAACACATCGCGATCTTCTTGTCTTTAACCCACAGCGATCGGAAATATAGTAGTTGTAGTACTGTGTACATCGCAAAGTAAACGTGGGTGGTGGGGAGAAATTCTTTTTTGTTCACCAGGATTTTTTAATATAAAGGAAACTCGGGACGTTTTATTTTTCACCAGGTGCTTTCTTCACTTTTCATCTCTAAGCCCTTCCTGCCCCTCTTCCGAAAAAAATCAAGAGGTCTTGATTTTTCTGGGAGAGGTCCCTTCCCCCTCTCTGTGCTGTCAAGTGTGCTAAAAGAAAGTGGGAAACCAGAAATTATGAAAACAAACGTTGAGTTTTGCTCACATTGTTTTGAGGAGAAAAAAATGGCCTTGGATGTTATTACTGTGTACAGGAATTCAAGTTCGCTCCCCCATTTCTTTTTATATCCGTGTACTGTCCCCCCTTTTGAAAACAAATTTCCGACAGAATTGAAAAAAATCGCCATAAGAGGAACATGGGACCATAAAAAATTGGAACTTTAAGTTAGGAACCACTGTTCTGCGCTTGACATAGAAAGTAAAATATATAGCACGACAATAGTAGTATAGTTAACAGCAGCGCTTATCGTTTTTTTGTATGCAGTAGTAGTACGGCTAACTGAGGAACTTTGAAACCACCGGGAAAAACTCTGTCTGAAAATTAAAAAAAACTGAAAGAGAGGAACATCATCATTTTTACGACGACAACGGAGGACAGCGTTTTTATCTTCTTAGTAAAAGGACTCTTTTCTGCTTCAAAAAAGTTTTTTCAACTCTTCTAGGAACGTTAGTTACTCCACAAAATGGCTGCTTGAACTGTTTGCAAGCTTCATTTCTTTTCTTACTTTTTCTCTTCATAGCTGCTCAGATCTTTTCGCGATTCGAAAGAAGAGGATTTTTTTCCCCTCGATTTTATCATCTTTCGTTTCTCCCCCTCCGCTAAAGTATTACTTTAAAAGAGTGAAGTGTAAAATGTTGGAAATGCGAGCGCACTTGGTATAGGAGACCGTAATATGTAGTAGTAGTAGTAGTATAGTAGTTAAAACAATTGCAACAATAGTAGGACAACAAACATAGTATTATGGTGTGGGCGCGGGTTTGGCTTCTGTCTCCTCTCGCCTCTTGAACCTCTTCCAACTCGTCACAAAAAGTCCTCTTTCTTCTGCCACTAGCAAGGAGGAGGAGGTTCTGGCAAAAGTCCCTTTTCTTTTCTGAGGAAAGCGTCCTCCGCCCGCCCGCGCTGACCATCACAATGCGAGGTGTGTTTCGTAGTAGTTCCATCGGGTGCGTTTTTGTGTGTGTATGTGTTTGGTGGAGGACTTTCACGATATAGCCACAGACTGAGGCTCCATCTGCGGCTGAGGAGGCGGAGGATGGTGGCGGAGGGGACCGTTGTCGCCGCCGTTGCTCCCGGCCGCTGCTGCTGCTGCTGCTGCTGCTGCTGCTGCCGCCGCCGCCGCCGCCGCCGCCTCCTCCAAGTCCGTCCTTGATATGCTGCTCTCCCCGTTGCCGGGGCCGTAGGACGAAGAGGAGGAGGAGGAGTCGTTGCCATCCACCTGTGGCATCAGTAGTTCGCCCTGCTGCTGCTGTTGCTGTTGTCCCTGCTGCTGTTGATGGGCTTGCTGCTGGTGCTGCGGTGGGTTGGGCGGCAGGAAGGACTGCTGATAGCTGCCGGAGCCGCCGGAGCCGCCGGACCCGGAGCCGCTCCCGGAGCCTCCGCCAGAACCGGAGAGAGAATCGAGGGAGGACTGCGGGGTCGGAATCCCTGAAGAGAAGTTGTTGGGCGACGCTGGGAGGAAGGGCGGACCCGCCGCCGGTGCGGCAACTGAGCCGCCGCTCCCGAACTGATCGTACTTGAGCTGCTGTTTGATGGCCGTGATGTCGTCCTCCTCGAACTCCGCCACTCCCATCGGCCCGAGCGGACTCACTCCGCCACCGCCACCGCCACCACCGCCGCCGCCGCCTCCGCCACCGGCCCCGACGTGTCCGTGCGCCTGCTTAGCATGCCCTAGCATGGATGACTTAAAGGCGAACCTCCTTCCGCAGCCGGAGGCCGGACATGCGTAGGGCTTCTCCTTCGTGTGCGTTTTGAGGTGTGCGTCCAGGTTGCCCTTCTGGGTGAATCGCTTCTCGCAGTGCGGGCACGGGTAGGGTCTCTCCCCGGTGTGCAGCCGCCGGTGGGTCACCAGGTTGCACTTCTGGCTGAAGCGCTTCTCGCACACGTCGCACGAGTAAGGACGATGCGCCACCGACCGTTGGTGCTCTTCCAGCGCCGGTCGGGACGGGAAGGGCAGCTCGCAAGGCGCGCAGTACAGGTCGGCTGAGGAGGAGGAGCAGGAGGAGGAGGAGCCGCCGTTGTTGACGACGACAGAGATGCCACCCGGCGGGGAGCAGCAGTCGGGCGGGAGGCAGTTGTTGCTCCCTCCTCCCTTGTCTGGAGGCCTGTCATTGGCTAAAAAATGACTCCCTGGAGGTGGTTGCTGCTGCTGTTGAACCTCCCCCGTACTGGGAGGTCGCCCAGATGGCGACGGAGGCCTCTGAGGCTGCTGTTGCTGCTGCTGCTGTTGTCCCTCTCCTCCTGCTCCTTCTGGCGAGAACATTGCCGGCGGAGTCGGGTGTGAGGGCGGATATTGCTGCTGTTGTTGTGCCGGGCTGCCCATGGGCGGCGTGTGCTGCTGCGGTTGCTGCTGCTGCGGTTGCTGCTGGTGGTGTTGTTGCGGCTGCGGCTGCTGCGGCTGCTGCTGTCCGATGTCGAACCTCACCTGCGACCCGCCAAACATCATTTCCGCTCCCGGCGACTGCTGCTGCGGGTAGGGTGGATATCCCAGGAATCTTTGGCTGAATGGTCCGGCACCCATTGGAGCGCCAAACTGTGGCTGATGCTGGAGAAGCGGCTGGCCGCCGCCTGGAGGGGAGTGCTGGCCGAGACCCAGTGGGACGCCTCCTCCTCCAGGTGGCGGCTGGTGGTGTTGCTGCAGGCTGGAATGTTCTCCAAAGGGAGGCTGGTGGTGCATGAGGGGCATCCCTCCAGGAGATCCTTGGGAAGGGGTAGCCTGTTGGTGATGCTCCATCTCAGGGGGCATCGTCCCCATTCTCATGTCCGGAGGAGGAGGGGGAGGAGGGGGAGCTCCTGCGCCAGGGGGAAGATGATGCGGCTGAGTCGGCTGAGACTGTTGCTGTTGCTGTTGCTGCTGCTGTTGCTGTTGCTGTTGCTGTTGTTGCTGCTGTCTGGCTTGAGCTTGAGGGTTGGGGTTGTTCTTCTCGCACTTGCGCAGGTGAACCTGCAGCACATTGGGCAGCATGAATCCTTTGCCGCAGTTGTGGCAGATGTAGGGCCGTTCGCCGTTGTGCGACTTCCGGTGGACGCGAACGTACCAGGCCGTGGAGAAGCGCTTCTGACAGACCTCGCACGTATAGCGCTTCTTGTTGGCGTTGGCAGCAGCCTTCGTCGCCTTGGCGGAGCTGGGCCCGCTCCCGCCGATGGCAGAACCGCCGCCGCCGCCGCTGGTGGCGGTGCTGGCACCTGCACCACCACCGACTCCGTCTGGCGGCGAAGATGGCCCGACGCCGATGCCTCCCGGTCCGATCCCTACTGCTGCGGCCGCAGCCATCGGGTCCATGAGGGCGGAGGGAGGCAGTGCCGCCCGCGGCCTGCCCGGTCCCCTCTTTCTGCTGCCGGCGGAAGGCGGGCTCGGCATCATCTCGACGGGGGAGGCCATGTCTGGAGGGAGGATACCACCCGGGTAGGGCCCCGGGGCGCCCGCGACAGAGGAGAAAGGGCTGCCGGGACCCGGTGGAGTCATGCTCTGTCCGGGAGGGGTGCTGGAGTCGGACTTTGCCGACTTGGGCCGCCCTGGTCCCCGCCGTTCTCCGGGCTTGCTCGGCCGGGTACCCCTCAGTGCCCAGGGGGCCGCCCCAACCGGCCCCGGCGGCACCCTGAAGTCTGATGGCGACGGCGTGCGCTGCCCCCACCACCCCTGTGAGCCCGGGGGCGGCGCCAGCCCTTCCATTACCTGCGCCATCCCGGTTCCCTGTGGGGGCGGCGCAGGCGGGAATCCCTCAGGGCCAAGCGGCCCCTCAGGGCCTTGGTACATCCCCCCACCGGCGCCGTAGCTGTAGGACGACGCTCCCCACAGGTGCTGCTGCTGCTGCTGTTGGCCTCCTTGATCACCGTTGCCGTAACCCAGGTGCATTGGGAACTGCTGCATGGCGTTGCCTACAACAGGGAAAGATTGGAGCAATAGTCGTTAGTAAGTTTCTAACGTAGCATAAACTTACAGCACGAATCAACTCGCATTGTTGCCGCCCTTCGCTTCAGCTTTAATTTTTTCATTCGCGCGAAATGTGCCAACCGCGGGTAAGAAGAGGGAAATTACGTGAGAACTGCAATAAGGTGTGCCACAGGTGGGATGCAATCAACACTAGTAGGTACTACTAGTAGGAAAAGGCAGCGAATGTTAAAGGATATCAAAGATGCTGGCTGCTTCCCCTTCTTCCCATGTTCGAACAACTGTGCCTATCCCTCTCCCCACAAAGATAAGTACCAGTATGCGAACATCAG
>JAAUYM010019117.1_pt1 | contig 13009 bp, 10 predicted proteins | sample 7278001 | NCBI WGS metagenome assembly JAAUYM01 (sample SAMN14350224, study PRJNA611818) | marine sediment metagenome | isolation source: surface marine sediment (1.8m) | place: French Polynesia: Moorea | collected 2018-08
AGTTGAAACTCGCCCACAGGTTTCAGATTTCTAATCTATTCCCCCAAAGCATGTTCTGTTCTGCCGGGGCAGCGCATAATACTCCATCAACCCCCATGATGAAAAAAAGCTCATACTAGTACAGTCAGTTATACAGAACCGCGCTTGGGGGGGGGAGGAGGGGGGTAGAGGAGGGGAAGGAAATGGATGCATGGAAAAGGAGAATTATGCTGGAACTGGTACTACTGTACGTGCTATGTCCAAGCTTGCCCCTGTCATCGTTTTGAAGCGTCCGTTTTGACATACGATCACCGTGGGTCCACAAAAGTTGGAGCAGCAGGCGAAAAAGACAACTAAGAGATCATTTTTCGCAGGAGAGGGGTGTCTCAGCCTTTTAGCAGCCGAAACTTTCACGTTTCCGACGACGGGGGTCAGTCCGCATATAGAAAAATTAAAATTCGCCTTGCGCCACGTTTTCCCATATATATTTTTTCTAAGAAAATTTTTTTCCTCCTCGCCTCAAAAGGGCGCCGCGATTTATCCCCCGCGATTTCTCTGCCATTTCACTTGAAAATCAGGAAAACTCAATGCGGGAAAGAGAGGCCATACCAAAAAAAAAAAAAAAAAAAGAGGCAAAGTTCTCGAATAACTAACCGCCCAGTACCCACGTAGTACACAACAACAACAACCCTTCTACTACAGTATACTAGCATCATGGGGGTGTGACATCAAAGACTTCTTCCCCTCTCCGCTCACTTCACCAAATGGCCCGTTTCTAATTCGTTAATGGCTCCTCCTTCTTTCCACCGCCACTAAGGGGAAGGGAGATAGATGTAACTTCTTAAGAGGGGAGGGAGGAGATCAGAATAAGGACGCCAGTGGGGAGAAACTTGGTAATTTCACAGTTGTTGCAGTAGTGCTACTACAGAGTCTTCATATACGCGCACAGCTAGGAAGAAGCTTCTTTTCAAAGTCGTTGGACTGATCTCCCCCTCCTCTTTCCCTCCTCATCAGTCATCTTTAGAGCTCCACACTGCTACGGCGACTCCAACACAACAAGACCGATCGACGAAGAAAGAAGCAGAAGCAAGCCAACTCCTCCAATCCAACTTCTCATCATCAGACTTGCGCATCAGTCGAGATAATTGCGAGAAGAGACTCAAGCTTATTCTTTTTTTCTTGCGCCAGAAATATCTTTTCTTCAATACAGTAGAACTCCGATATAGGTAGCAAAGAAATCTCCGCCGTAGTAAAGTTTATTATTATTATTATTACCCAATTTCAGTTTTTTTAAATCTATCTCCACTACAATAAAATTGCTACAGAAATCTTTTTTGCTGCCCCTCCCTCTACATGTACATATCAAAGTTCTTCTATATTTTGTATGCAAGAAAGGTCTCTATATCCAAGGTGCTTCTTGGGAAATGAAACGTCGCACTAGAACCACCAAAGTAGTGAGTCACACAAAGTAACGTTGAATTCAATGTAGTGTAAGTACAATAGTATGCGTGTCTAGAATTCTAATCATTTTATGTGTCGTTTTCTTGGCGAGGGGAAGGGAGAGCACACACTCTTTCTCACCTTTCACACCTAGTATTTCGTTCTGAGCATCAGTCAGTAATTGCGATGAAAGACTCAACAACGCTTGTTCTTTCTTCTCATTTCGGATGCACGAATATTTTTTGTCTCAACAAGAAGAGATTAGGTCAGAAAGAACGAAGACGAAGGAAGAAGCAGAGAAAGAGAAAAAATGGTTGTGTTATGCAGGGTTGCCAGGTTGGCCATGTCACAGCTATTGTGGTTATGATTAGCTACATTTGTGTCTTATTGGCTACAAAAAATTTCCCAAAAGTGCACTTATAGGCCACTTTTTTGGACTTTTTTTGGTTCTTAGCTTAATTACTGAGGTGTCGCGCTAATACTCTATATGTTTAGGGTTGTGTGGACTATCAGTTTTCCCAAGACCTGGCAACCCTGTACAGTAGTGTGTGGTGTGCAGTGTGTGCACTGGTTGCGGTGCGTCGGCTTCGTCTGTTTCGGGTCTCTCGCTCTCCAGCCACAGCACAGGTCGCTCCGCTTCCCTCCCTCCTCGTCCTCGTTCGGTCGGTCCCCATTATCCGCACGCGAAACGATTCTCTTCTTCCTCTCTCTCTCTCTCTCCAAGTTCCCTCAAAAGGTGAGAGAAGAAGAAGAAAAAAAAACCAGAGTGACGGTTGGTTTGGAAGGAGCAGCGGATGCACACAGAGGAAAGGAAGAAAAACATTCAACTCCGGGCTTTTTAAAAATGAAAATTCTCCTCTCTCTTTTTCCGTCATCACGAGGGGCGTTGTTCCGCCCACTGCCGAGATGAGTTATGAGCCAACTCCTTCTTTGCATGTACCTAGTACTACTAGGTATGTACATTTTTTTCTGCGCATGCTTCCCCCCTTGCTTGGATGCGCAAATCTTTTTTCTTCTCTTTGCCTCCGAAGCCCCCGGGCCCCAAAAAAAACATTCCGACTACACGAGTGGAGAGAAGAGACACGCAGAAACCACCAACATCGTTGCGGAGGTCGTTGTTCTCTCTCTCCCTCGTTTTTGTATATCAGGCCATTTTTTTCTTTTTAGTACCGGGTGTTTCCGTGGAATTGATGCAGCATAGCCTAATTAAATTGATTATCTGTAGAAGCAATGACTGAGGCACGCTGTTAACATCTCAAACGCAATCTTCTCCTTCTGGAAGTCTTCTGAGGATGAAGAAAAAGAATCTTATCGACCATCAATTAATTTTTTTTCCTCCAGAGAATGAAGCAGGACCAGAATTATGAATGTGCCCAAGCGAGCCCCTCTCAAGATAGTGGCAGTTGATAACGACTCCCGATCTCATCAACGGTAAAAAAAAGAGGCACGAGCCAGTTTGGGGAAAACATTTTGCGTAGAGAAATTACGTACAAGATTGGAAATCTTACTTTTACAGACAGACACAAAACATTCTCTAAAAAAGATGTGTTGTATTGGCAGAAATGCCGGGCTTTGTCAACTTGGATCTCTCTCTCTCTCTCTCTTGGAGGGGCTCTTGGTGTCGTCCCGTTATGCACCGGCTGCGTGTGTGTATGTAATTGCATACACGGGAGGGAGAAGTTTTGCACCCCTCCTCTCGGTCTGTGCTCCGCAGACCGTGAATCCGCTCTTAGGCGCAATTTCTTCTCCAAAGCATGTGAAGTTTTTTTAACTACGGTTTTTCCACACATGTCAACGACCGCCGCCGCCGCTGTCGATGCATGCACGCCCCCGTTTTTGCTCCTCTGTTCTAGTACTTCTAGGTACTTTCTCCCCCACTTTCCTCCCTGCGTTGATTGGCACCTGTGACATGCAAATGAGAACACAACACTCACACATGGAGGAGGAAGAAAGTCAGACCAACAGACGCAGATAATGTCGCTAGATTGCATGAGATTTCTTTTTTTTAACTGATTTGTGAGCAAATGTGATAAAAATGAATCACGACAAAATCGCATTTAACCAACGATACTTTGTAGTACTAATAGACAGCTAAACAATCACATACGGTACTAACTAGTATTTCTCGAACAACTTTTGTGAAGATTGTAGCATCTTATATGTACTCGTATATACCATACCGTAGATGTGCATCATTTCAGCTTTAGGTGCTCCTCCTCCTGACGATGGACTCCCACAAGACGATGGCTCCGGATAAGAAAACGCCCCCGGCCAGCAGGAAGAAGGGCGATGCCAGGTTCTCGTAGCCCAGGACCTCCGCAGATGTCTCATCTCCACCGGCGTCGGCGTCGTCCCGCGACTCGGACAGGAACCACTTGGACAACAGCTTGTCCCTCAGCCCGGACTGCCTTATCTTGATCAGGTGGTGGTTGAATAGTCCCAGAAACTCCGAGTTTCTCCAGAGGGCGAAGGTGACCGAGGCGTGGAACACGTCCGGAAAGTCCCACATCCTTGCCACCCCCGCCACGCCGGCGAAGGTCACCACGGACTCGTAGGCCACCGCCTGCCTGCCGGAAGACAGTGCGGCTACCGCCGACTCGGACGTCTGGTAGAAGGTCAGCTCCTGGAGCAGCCGGTGCTTCGTGCTTCCCTCTCGAGCCAGCTTGAACACGTTGTGCGGCTCCGTGCTCTCCCAGACTGCCAGGCGGTAGCCTCCCTCGAGGACCTCCTCGAAGGAACAGATGGTAAACTGTCGAGGCTTGGAGATCATGGCGGAGGTCAGGATGGCGGTGTAGCCACTGTACACGAAGAAGGCAAACAGACTGGCGATCAGGAAGATGAGCCTGGTGGACAGGGCGAGCTTCCTTATCGGGTAGTCCCTCTGCAGGAGCATCATCCCCGCCAGCGCCACGCTGTTCAGCACGCCGAAGCTCTCGCTGTCCTCGGAGCTGTGCAAGAGGGCAGTCCCGACCCTGGCCTCTGCGAAGAAGCAGGTCGCGATGAGGGCGAGAAAGGCGGCAACCCCACACCAGGCCGCCCAGCCGAGAGCATGGAAGAAGACGTCGACGTTGATGAGCCCCGTCCTCCCACGATCGATCACGTGGAGGGTGACGGTGTCCCTGTAGAAGCCCGCGGTGAAGTCCAGCACCCGCTCCCTCTGAGGGGTGGCGTATGTCCCGGCGGTGGAGATGTCGGCCTTTCCAGTGGCAACCATCCCCACCACCCCGTTAAACTCCAGGCCCTCCTCATCCATAGCCTCGCCCCAACTCTTGTCCGCGGGGGAGACGACGTCAAAGGAAAAGTTGCACCTGGCGGCAATGGCCCCAGACAGGTCGAGGGTGAAGCCCTCCTTCAGACTGTTCTCCACAAGGGGCGGCCAGGGCAACAGGGAGTTGACCAAGACGGCGCCCATCAGGTCGTTCCGCCTCTCCCACAGGGACAGGCTGGTCAGCGGCGTGTACTTCTCCGTGGCGACGTCCCAGAAGCCCAGAGAGTTGAACTGCCGGACCTGGTTGCGAACCGCGTAAGCTTCGAGTAGAAAGATTCGACTCGGCTGACTCGGCTGACTCGGCTTCCTCTCGCAGACAAACACCAGGCTGTCCAGCCTCAGCGACAGCCTGTCCACCATCTCCCTTTTCGTGATCAGGACGTGGATCGGATTTCGCACCTTGGAACGGGCCTCCGCGTTCAGGAGATCCACGAAGGCGCCGTCCTCCTCCTCCTCGTCCATGATGACGTAGAGTGACTCGCTGCTCGGTCGGCCGAAGCCGCGGCCGCCGCTGCCGTCCACGAAGGAGAAGGAGAGGCCGGGCGGCGGCCTCTTCAGGGGCGTCGACGCCAGTAAGTCGATTCCGGCGTCGCTGCCGTTGTAGCAGCTGGCGGCGACGAAGGTGACAGAAGAGAGGCTGAAGTGGGAAGAGGCGAGAAAGGCGGCGAAGCTCTCCAGCCCGTCTTGATGCTGCTCGCAGGCCAGCGTGAATGCCAAGGGCAGTGCGAACAGCCAGAAGGGCAGGGTAAGAAGCCACATGGTAAGCTCGATTCTTTGTTAGGTGACAAACCTCGCACTTCTGCTAAAGCTCATACTTCTACTCCGTGAACAAATATTGGCAAACAGTACTTTATGTACTGTACAGTACATCGGAAATTTTCTAGCTTGTGCAGTGGACACCTGTCCTAAGATGAATACCACTAGCCTTATCATGAGCTTGTTTTTTTTACAGGAGCAACGTACGTCCTGTGGTACAGTAGGTGAGGTACGTACAGTACCTACGTATGTAATACCTAGTACCTACCAAGTAACCACAGTGTGACTGGCTTGCTGTCACACTGTGGCACGCCTTATGTACGTAGTGCGACACAACGATATGGGAAAGTAAGTGTCGTTGCCTTGGTTCTCACGTGAATGTTACACCCACGATTGATCATCTCTTTGTTTACGCATGCGGCCAAGAGGGGCGTAGGCCACCAGAAGAAAGGGGTATATTGTACGTATATAAAAAGGTTGGTCTTTTAGAGCTCTCAAATCCAATATCAATTTTGTCGCGGAAAATGAGGTTTTCTATTCGCTTCTGTACTCCGTAATAAATATAATACCTGCGGTACTTTAGCATGTATCTGGAGTGGTTCATTTCATTAGAGAAAAAGCGTCCTGCTAGGTCCAACCGTCTTCCTCTTCTACTATTTTTGAGCAGTGGTAGTAGAGCTGCAACTGCAGGAGGGGGTTGGTGCTGGTTGCAGTGGGGTTCTTCCTTCTCCTCTTCGTCTGACCTGAGGCAACGGGTAAAAAGAGACCCATTTTTACGGTCGTTCCTCCTGCCTTCCCTTCCAGTCTCATCCGTCTTCTCTTCTTCCTCCGCCTCCTCCTCCTCCGATGCAGTCTTTGGTGTCGGTCGATCTGCCAACCGTTACCCGCTGGCGCCCAGCCCACTGAAAACAAGAATGTGTGGACATTATGAACTGCTCGAGTTCTGCTGGTTAAATCTCCGGCTGCCAAAAAGAAAATATATACGTCGTTTCTGTCTGGTTGGGTGTGTGTCTTTTCAAAACCAGTTTTGCAAAGTTGCAAAAGTGACAATGAGAGCAAGGTGAGTTTAACTCAAATCAAGAATGCCACCATAAATGGGTACTGAGACAATTTATTAAGCTGTGAATTCTGAACCTTGCAGTTGCATTTCTTAAGCTGCTTAAAAGTGACGATGACTTATGTTACAAACAGCAACTGATGTTCGTTTTCTTGGAGGGTAGTACGTTGTATATTTCGCTTGTAGGCGTTAGCACACACCGCTAGCAATCAGCCACCCAAAGCGATTGTCTATAATAACCTAACAAGTTGAGGGCAAAGATTAGAAGCTTTGGATGGTTATAACTTTGGAAAAAAGTGAGGTAGGGGCCTAAAACATATCACATTTTGTTAACATTCCAGCCAGAGCCGACGCTAATGTTGCGGGATCCGAAGATAAAGAGTGCCAGGGCAATGCAATACTTGCATTTATGACATGGCTACAGAAACAGATAAGAAAAACCATCAACTGTCCGATGCTTAGACCGCGAATCTCGCGGCAAAGAAAATGAGTCTACCTGGAACCGCGTGCATACTGCTGCTGCTGTTGCTTCTTCTGCTGCTGCTCCTGCTCCTTTTTTTCGAGGAAAATGGCTTGATATGAAGAAAGGATGGGAGGCGATGACAAGAAAAGTGGGGGATGGCAAAGTGAAGATCGGTAGAGGAAGAGGGGAAGAAGAAGAAAAGATACTAGTACTTTTAGTGGAAAAAGAAACCTGCTCCCTAATTTATTCCTGAATTGGACTCTTTGTGTTATTGAATTTTGCTCGAAAAAAATCAAAGTCAGCTAAGAAAGTCTCGAAGGTAACCAAGATGCAGTTCTAACATTGCCTGAGCCCACCTGAACCAGTGCCACTGTCTGGAGATGTCGCGGCGATTCTCGGAGTGGAAGAATGGGAGGCATTCACATATCGAAATTCCTCACGTGTCGTCTGAACTTTTTGTTTGTCCACCCCTTCTACCTGGTACCCTAGTATATCTACATGTACAGTGTCACGCACACACACATGTGGGTTATCTTAGGCGGTTCAGAGAAATTCCTTCCCTTATAAGAGGCACTGATGAAGGCGCACGATAGCCTTTGAGGTCATTTGGTATGCATGAACCCACAGGAATTTTTATATGTATCTACGTAGGATACGTTTGTGCTATGATCCATTAAAAACAACGGGTAAAGGCTGAGTCTTTTTTGTCCAAGTTTTTTTTTGTGTGTGCCGTTGGATCTGAAAGATCTTTTCGGAATCAGATGAGAGGAAAACAAAAGCTTAAGTTGAAAATGTTCTGAATGTTAGCTCAACTTTGCCCTGTGTTACACCATTGCTAAAAAGTGCCAAATTGGCAGAAACAAATTGAACATATGTAGACATAGCATTTTGCCTCGCTGGTCGCCGTTGCAGAAGAGGAGAAAACGGGGAGAGAGAGATAATCAAAGAGAAGGTCTCAATCATCGACTTTTCTTTTCCTCTTTCTCCTCTCTCACCCCTCCCACAAAATTGGCTTCCTCTTCTTCCCTTCACTCCACCCCACATCCACTAATTTTAGTCTAACCCCCCCCTGAGCCAATCATGCAGGCATGCAAGCAAGCAGACCCACCGCGCAGGTCTTTGAACTCCACCAGTGGCAGCAGCCACCGGTGAGAATGAGATGGGATGACAAGGCCGAAAGCAAGACAAAAGGAAGAGGAGGAGGAAGATGCTGCCTGCCTATGAGAAGCTTCTTTGGAGCAACAGTCAAAGTCTGAGGCTTGCTCATAATTGGCCAACTTGAAGTACAACAGACAAAGGAGGATTAACGACGTCGAACGGTCATGACGATTCCAGGTCAAAGAATTGGAAAAGGTTTTTTTATGATAACTAAAATGTCAAGAAAGCCACGAAACTGACTTTTTACTCTACTGAAGATAACAAATCACCGCCCCAATTACGAATTCATCCTTGAAGGAGAATTTATTCGGTACTTTCCGGGGCAATAACCCCCAAATGCCGCGCCTCCTTTTCTGTTGCCCGGTGGATGAGGCGAGAGTCCAGCCGTGCAAAATTGCGAAGCCAGATGAGATAAGAGAAAGAAGGAAGAACGTACACAAAGCTCGGGCCTTGGGGAAGAGAGAGGAGAAAAAACTTTTTAAAAAGAGGTGGGCATGGGTGTTGTGGGGGGAAGGGGGGAGAAAAGGAAGAGGAGGAGGAGGGGGGGGCGTGGCGAGCAGTCATTATAGCCTTTTGCGAGGTAATAAATGATCCCTCAAAAGTTCTTCTTGAGTTGCGATGACGCTCAGGCAGAGATAAATTTCCTAGAGAAAAGTGAGGTTAGAAGAATTGATTTTTTTTTCGCTTTTCGCCCAAATACGGAATTGTTTATTTAGCCATTTCATCCCTCCTATCCCCTCCCCTCCCCTCCCATCCCCAGAAGGGCAGGCACCTACCAATTTTTCCTTTTCGGTCTATGACTTTTGCCCTCTGGCATTTTCTGCCTGCCTCTGCCGAGCGGGACCAACATCCTGACTTCCCTGCCCAAACAACAATGGGCTTTTCATGCCACTTTTTTCTTCTCCCCACCTTAAACGAAGGCTGACTTGTTCATTGCTCTCGCCACCCCAAAGTGCGTTTCGCGAAAAAAAACCTCCTTCATGAAAGTTGCACTCACGTCAGTTTCCCACATTTGGCAGGCAGGCAGGAAGGACGCTTCCATTCACTGATTGATGGGGGAAGTTGGGAGGAAGAGGCCTTGTACGACGAGGATGTTTACTTTCGTGTTCCTCCACAGCTTCGATCATTACTCAAGTTGGCTCATCCGGCATGGCTTACTACATACTACTACACACGAATTTTGGGTCGAAAAACTTGGGCGGGCAGAAATCGTGTTGGTTTTCTCCTCATTCTTCCATTTGAGCTGAGGAGACTCGTTCATTACTATATGCGGCCAGATCTCGAAAGACTTCTTCTATCTGCTGTGGAAGAGAAAGATATGGCTTAATGAATCCTCACCACTCGCACAGACGGAAAGGGGGAAAATAATGTTGATCAAACATTGCCGCATAGGTACAAGTCGTGCATAAAATGCTTTTAAGTGAGCTTAGAAAAATCGCCTTATTTACGTACGTGGCGTGTACTAATGGCACAATATGGCAAACAAAGGAAGTTTTCGAAAACCCACCTAGCTTCCTTCACCTTCCCTCCCTCTCTCTTTGTGCTCGATTCTCATGATCGCTCGCTGTGTGTGTCTCCACAGCCTCCAGGGATGGGAGAAGGGGTCATGGCATCATTGCCCGACCGAGACAATGAGTGAGTGCATCAGGTCATGCGTGGGAAGGAGGAGGGAGAAAATGTGCGGCTCCCGTAATGAGGTCTTTCCCGCAGGGGCAGAGAGAGAGAGAGATGGAAGAAGGAAACTGACGCAGAAATCCCCCTTCTCTCAAAGGCTATCAAAGATTTTTCGCCAAGGGGGAAATTAAGAGAGGTAGAAAGTTTCTTGCCTAGTTCAAAGGTATTCCAAGAAGGGGGTGGAGTTTTTTTTCTGTACTGTATACTCTCTCTCCTCTGCTATTTCTCAACCCTTTTCTTCTCTCGTACGTGCACAGAAATCCTGAGAACTGGAGAAGGCAAGGGGTAGTGGGAGAGGAGCAGAAAGGGAGAAATCGTCATCGAACAAAAACCCCCATCAACTTTGAGAAAAACCATGTGTGCTTGTGCTTGCCTGTGCCTGCGCTTGCCTGCTCCCAGCAGCGCAGGAAGAAGGAGGTATGAGCATCAAAAATCAACCCCCCACTCTTTCCACTTTTCCCAACCCGACGGAACAATCGGTCATTTTATAAAGCCAACCCATGGTGGGTTTTTAAATTTCTTTGCATTCACAGAATAAGTGTCAAACTTAAGAAACAAGCAATGGCAAATTCAACACTTGTTTATTGCTGCTTTCAAGACTGATTTCAATGGTTACATTAATTAGCTTTTTAAAAAAATCCTGTTTCTGAAGCACTTTTTTAAGTTGTTAAGAAATATACCATTACGTACACGTAATGTTTCAAAGTTAAGGACCATGTAATTTCTTCAAGCTTATGTTCCACAATTCTGAAAAGTCCCGTCGGGATCCTTCCTCTCAGAGGTTGAGCGAATGGAAAATCATGATCGGCAGGCAGGAGACCATTTGAGAAGGGTGGAAAAGGGTGTGCGTACGTACATCATTAAAGGAGCGAAAGGTAGGTAGGGGAAAATTTTTGTACATTTGTATGCATTGGACTTTGGGCAGCCAGCAAGTAGCAATAATAATGTCGTGGTACTCTTTCCATCATGCAGCAGCGAGCTAGATTGCAAGTAATAAACGTTGATTTAGTGACCCCACAAAACCCCCTACGTTTTGCTACAAAGACATTTTTTTTTGCTACATGCTAGCAAAGAAATGCTTTTTTGCACGAATGCGAAGTCACGTCGGAGATTGCAAAAAAAAAGTCTGCCTGTCTGTCTGCTCCTCCCCTGTCAAAAATGGATCGCCATTATAACCTACCTACCACTCTCTTCCCCCCCAAAGAAAATGAGGTGTAGTACGACTTCCTGTTTCCCACATCTTTTACGACTCAATCTCGGTTGGAGGGCAACGCGGGTGACTTTCCATTCGCGAAACGAAAAAAAAAATTGCGGGACTCTTTCGTGCGAAGCAAGAATTTTTGCAAGAAAAAGAAGAAGAAGAGAGATGGAGAAAAGATGACTTTTATGACTGGCTTGTCTGTTGTTGCTGCTGCTGCTCTGACTGACGTGGCAGAAGTGGGTGTTGAAGCACGGGAGAAGGAGAGGAGAGTTTGAATCCCATTTCTCGTTCTTTCTTTTTGGAGAGAGAAAGAGAGAGAGAGAGAGACCTTTCTGACCCCTTCTCCTACGGAATATTGATGGAGAAGAGGGAGAGAAGGGGAGGCGGAGTTACGACTTTCTTGTGGCTTCCCAAAAGGAGCATCTCTTTCTCGGAAGAACAGGAGAAAGAGGAAGAAAAGACGATTAATCAACTATTTCCATTCTCTTCTCTTCTCTTCTCTCCTCTATCTCTCTCTTTTCTATTTGAGAGCGCCGCCGCCGCCGCCGCCTCAAATCCCATTTTGGAGGCTGTTATTGATCGGACCTAACTTTTTTTTCTTCAGTGTCACAAACAGACTCTCTTGATTTCTCCTCTCTCTCTCTCTTTTCTCTTCTCCAAGGAAAATGCACTGTGTTTGAGAGAAAGAAAATAGGCCACAGGCAAAAACCATCTTAATGGTTTCCACCCCTGGCTGCAGAATCTCTTTCCCCCGAGAGGAGAAAGAAGGAGGGAAAAAAATCGTGCTAGAAATTTTCTCACCGCGCGAGAATCGAACCTTGAAGAGGAGGGAGAGTTTCCTTTCTTCCTCCCATCCAACTTTTTTCTCTCTCTCTCTTGCAAACCCCTTTTCCCGTGATGCTGCCTTGGTAGTACCAAACCGCTGTAATAGTAATCATTTCTCTGGATACTGGTATTCTTCATCCTCCCTTTGGAACCCCCCCTCTTTTTCTTTAGCCTGGAAGATATCAGCGACACAGTTTGCGGGTAATAATTCACTCCATTCTGGCGTAATAACAGCCGGCAGCACTCCCTCCCTACCCCGTTGCTTCCCTTCCACACCCCTATCATTTAGCTTAATTTCTGCTTGCTGGAGATAGATAACAGTAACATGAAGAAGGAAGGAAAGGGGAGAAGGGTTTAAAAAACAGGGGAAATAAACATGTAAGTAGAAATACTGCTTAATAGATCCTTAGTTGGTTTCATCAATCGATTCACCAGTGTGTCTGCTTTTTGGAATGTTGATCAAACTATCTGAGCTATTCCAACCGAGTTCAGACGTGATTCCATCAAGAAATATTCTCCACATTTACCGCATTGCTTTGGATCTCTCTCCCCGTCGATGACCTTCACCCCATCTGTCGGCAATTTTCGCAAACTCTTTCTCGTTTCCTCTCTTTTTTTTGGCGCGCTGTTGCTTCTCCCGCCAGATGGCGACACCAGACGAGGTGAGTAGAAACCGGCTCTCCCAACCAAGTGTTGTTACAAGAGATTCTCGACCAACCTCCTTTATTGATCTCAAGAGGTCAGGGCGGTGAGAACGAGAAGGAGAAAGAGAGAGGGCCTCCTAAACTGATAAAGGCAGCTTTCTATTCTAAAATTAGATGCACCTTTCCTAGGAAAAAAATTCAACTTTTGTTTTTGGCAAATTATCATGCTAAGAGCAAACTCTTTAGCGATTAGAAATTAATAATTATTATGCTACATAGTACGCAAAGCTGCTTAATACATTTGACTATGTCATCAAGCAAGCGCCCTCTACATTCCTGCCTACGTGACAGGAGACATTAAGAAGCGCTGAGGTTCCGCTTCCCGTTCTTCCAATCGTCGCCTTCTCTTCTTCCTGTCTGTAAAAACGCGTTATACAGTCGAAACTCGATTTTACGGATCTCGATTTTACGTATAATCTCAATTTTACGTATTTTTTTCTGCAGACCGATTTTTTACTACATACAAAGACTCAATTTTACATAT
>JAAUYM010084635.1_pt1 | contig 12999 bp, 19 predicted proteins | sample 7278001 | NCBI WGS metagenome assembly JAAUYM01 (sample SAMN14350224, study PRJNA611818) | marine sediment metagenome | isolation source: surface marine sediment (1.8m) | place: French Polynesia: Moorea | collected 2018-08
TCCGATCTCCCCTCCCCATGCCACAAACGCACCCTCCTATCCCTCCTCCAAGTTTGCATATTTTTCTCTCTCGTTATAAGCGCTATATCGGCAAATTGCTTTTAATCCGAGAACTGGAAAAAGAAAATCCGAACAGGTTTGGTTCATTCGTCTCCGAATGAAGAAGTACCGGTATTATCTAACATTGTACGTTATATCACCACACCGCATAAGGGTACATCTTATTAAATACCTATATACTACATACCTATATAGTACATATATAGTACGGCATCTGTTTTTGCTTACCCAGCCACGACACACAAGGCACCACTCACCCCGTTATATAATTTCAAAGGATTGTATTGGAATGATGATATATAATCTATATTTGTCAAGAAATATACTACGCACCATACCGTATACCATTAACGGTTCGGGTCTAACAGTCTCTCTCTCTCCGAACTTTTCCACCATTTGATTTGATGTGCAGCAGCTACTACAATGTCGCATCATGTTCTCAAACAGGTTTCATGCATTTTTCTGGGGTGAGGGTGTAAGTAAAGAGAGGAGCAAAGTCGGGTAAGAGAGTAAATAAGTTACAACTTAGTACGTCTCCCAGATCTCAAGCCTTGTTTATCATATTACTAGTATTACTTTTTACATGAAGACTACATACTCGTAAAACTTTAAAAGCAATACTGCGCTTTTAAAAAAATACTCGAGTGGAGGAACAACAACCGGTTTTGTAAAGGCAGTTCCTTTTAAATTTTTAGGCCCCTGAGTAACTGGGTAAGACAAATTACCTGGTAGAAACTTTGTACTACGTACATGAGTACTACAGTGCTCCTGAATCGGCCGCCATGAAGAAGCTGTTCCTCCTCTTGTTCACTTGGTCCTTCTTGGCCTCCTCCTCCTGCTCCTCCTCCTCCGTTTTCACCGTTCGACGAGATGAGAGCCCTCATCCTCCGGGCTTCACCGTGGACCGGCGGCGCGGCATCTTCCTGCTGGACGGGCACCCCTTCAGATACGTCTCCGGCTCCGTCCACTACTTCCGGGTGAGGCCCGAGCTGTGGAGGGACCGGCTGAGGAAGCTGCGGGCCGCCGGGTTCAACGCGGTGCAGACGTACGTGGAGTGGAGTCGCCACCAGCCGGCCGAGTCCGACGCCTTCGTCCGGGTGGAGGACGAGGTGGTGCGGTTCGTGCGGACGGCCGGGGAGGAGGGGCTGCTGGTCATCCTGCGGCCGGGACCCTTCATCGACGCCGAGAGGGACCTGGGAGGGATGCCCTGGTGGTTGCTGGCCGGGAAGACGCAGCCCCCGGTGCGACTCAGGTCGTCGGACCCGCGCTTCCTGGCGGCCGTCGACCGGTGGCTAGCCCTTCTCTACGGGAAGTTGAGGCCGCTCATGAGGCACAACGGCGGACCCATCATCATGGTGCAGGTGGAGAACGAGTACGGCTCCTACGGCTGCGACCTGGAGTACCTGTCGCACCTGCGCGACCTGGCGCTGAGGCACCTGGGCAGGCGGACCTTTCTCTTCTCCACCGACGGCCATGCGGTGAAGCAGGTGCGCTGCGGACGCGTCCCAGGCGTGTACTCAACTGTCGACTTCGGCGCCTCAGACAACGTCACACAGGTCAGTCGACCACATTAAAGGTACTAAAATCCACCTCGTTCGATATACCATACTACGAGGGGGATTCAGTAAGAAATGGGCTGATTTAATTTATCAGAGATGACACGTTGTTGAAAACAGTCCTTTCCATATGTTGCTAAGGTATCCTTGATCTATGATTCTTTTTTTTGGAAAATGCACAATTATGGCAGAATTGAGCAATTTTGGAGAGCTGTTTTCAAGTGCTGTCAAGTTTTCAAAGCTTGAGCAAGCAGCAGTAGCCAATGATGTAATTAATTTCTTTTAAGCCATAAAAAGAATTTGTTTGTCTTCCTCACCCATCATACAGCCCAGATATTGCACTCTATAGTACATGTACAGTAATTTCTTCTTGTTTTGTCTACGTATGGTCCGCAGGCGTTTCATGTCCAGCGGCTGTTCGAGCCCGACGGGGCCCTGGTCAACTCCGAGTTCTACCCTGGATGGCTGGACCACTGGGGCGAGCCACACCGCAAGGTCCCCTCCTCCGCCGTGACCGCCACCATGGACGAGATGCTGGGCCCACGCCACGGGGCCAACGTCAACGTGTACCTGGCGCACGGAGGGACATCGTTCGGCTTCGGCGCCGGGGCCAACGCCCCGCCCTTCGCCCCGGAGATCACCTCCTACGACTACGATGCCCCCATCTCGGAAGCCGGCGACTTGGTAAGGACCGTACATTCAAAAATAGCATTTCCTTATGGTACCTACTACTCTGTGGTTTTTTTTCTTTCTTTCTTTTCTTAAGACAACGAAATACTTCGAGATGAAGGCGATCATCTCGAAATACCTCCCCATTCCCCGGCTGAACGTGGCCAACAGCACCAAGGCCGCCTACGGAGTGGTCAAGATGAGGCCGCTGGGCACAATCCTCGACCTGCTAAAGGAAACCTCCTCCTCCTCCTCCTCCCCCTCTTCCTCCTCCGTGGTCCACCAGTTTCCCCTGACTTTTGAGTCGGTGGGCCACGACCGCGGGTTCATGACCTACGAGACCGTGGTGGGGTTCGCCACTCGTGACCCAGCCAGGCTGGCCGTGGCTGGGATTGCTGACAGGGGTTACGTCTACGTTGACAGGGTGTTCGCAGGAATTCTGAGTCGGTGGGGGGACATGACCGAGATGCCCATTACGATTAGGAAGGGACAGAAGCTACAGGTGAGATTTTGCACGTACATGTGTACTGGAGTTATTGGTAGACGTAATATGTACTAGCCTAAAGCTACCCGCTTTCCTGGGTAAGATATACTAATGGCCGAAGGTTAAATTATGACTTACCACGCTAGGTGGGTATTGGCCTTCAGCTTCAGTCTCCCAGTGTTAAAAATGTGGCAGACCACATGGACCTGATTCCAGTTGGCATTGAGCAATGTTGTCAAGAGGGCCCAACTTTCTATTACTGCAGGAAGTGGTCGTTTTGAAAAAATTAAACCATAGGAACAGATGTAATAAAAATGTAGAGTCTTAGATTTATTTAGAGCCTACTTTATAAGGCTTACTCCAAATATTAAGGATTTTAGTACGGTTACTTTTTCTTACTTCCGGTGGATCACCCTGTTGGTATTTGGCCCTACTACGCCTCTTTCTGCCCAATATAGCAATTTTTCATTTTTTGGCATAAAATGGGCACCCCTTTTGAGCATCTACCTAGATTCTCCTGCAATCTGCTTATGTGCAGATTATTGTTGAAAATCAAGGCCGGATCTGCTTCGGCAAAGACCTCTTCGACGCCAAGGGCATCACCAGCAACGTCACCGTGGATGGACACACCCTCCGCGGGTGGAAGATGACCCCGATCAAGTTGGACGACATCGACGAGATCGTCAACTTCTTCCAGCGAAATCCTCCTCCCGCCACCGCCCGGCAAGACTTGAGCAAGATGACCTTCTGGAAGGGTGTGTTCAAGGGCCCCTGCAAAGACTCCAACGGCCACGACACTTTTCTGGATCCCTCCGAGGGTTGGTCCAAGGGAGTGGCCTTCCTCAACGGGTTCAACCTCGGCCGCTACTGGCCCTCTGTCGGCCCGCAGGTCAGAAATAAATACTCGTAAAGTCCTGCGTACATAGGTACTAGACACCAGTCTGGAAATTTCCCCCAATTTAAAAAAAAATGCTTGTTTGTCATTACAGTTGACTCTTTATGCGCCGGCGCCGGTGGTCCTCGGTGGGTGCCGCAAAAACGTGCTGGTTCTTCTGGAGCAGGACGGCCCCGCCTGCGCCGGCGACGACGGCGACTTCGAGTCTTGCGTTGTGACGTTCACAGACTCGCCCAAGATAGATGGGCCGACGCCTGATTTGCTGTCGTACTAGTAGGTACTCTACATCAAAGAGGTGTCAAATGAACTCCACGAAAATAGTATAACGATTAGATATCGTATCAGGTAATGGTATGTAGTTATACCCGACCAGACATACTCCTTGTCTCGTCAGTGTACATACAGTACGTATACTTCAAGCATGACAACTTGTTTAATACCTTACCGATAAAATAAACTTTTGATATTTTTTTCTCTCACGCATATAAAACATTAAGTACCCGACCAATTGGATGCTACCTCGTCGATACATCGGCAACATCATTGTTTAGGTAAAAATACCCAATTTATGTTGTGGAAAAAATTGAAGTTGACAAGTAGTAAATAGACATATTAGGTATGAGCTTAGGTTGTAGTAGCTTAATAGTTGAAAAGGTAAATCATTTAGCGTGACTGTCTCGTGGGTAGGTACTACGTAGTTATGTACCGGTACATACTTCATGTATGGTACTACACAGTACACAGTACCTGTGTACAAAGAAAGGCGGTCACGACAGCTCAGGAGAGAGTTGTTTGCACCGGTAGAGACCGCAGATAAGCTTTGCAGAAATTATTTCACCAATTGCACAATAACATTTGTTCTACCTACAAAATATCTGTTCTTCCTTTAGTAATTAAATTTTGAGTTCAACTCTACCAGCCCCTCTGCCAGCACAATGTTGCTCTTCTTGCTGCTGGTGATTCTGGTTGGCCTGTGCCTCCACTGGAGGTCGTCCTCGCGCCACCCCCACAACTTCCCGCCTGGTCCGAGGACGCCGCTGCCGGTCATCGGGGACCTCCTCTCCTTGGGAATGGACTTCACCAGGGGCATGGAGGGGCTGTTGGAAAGGTATACACAACCTCTCATATTCATATTTCACTGAACTGTGTATTTACGTCGCAGAGAAGTGGTAGAATGTCAAATACTTCATACCGTACATGCATGGTATGGTACGGTGTTATTTTTATTTCAGGTACGGTAGCATCGTCGGCTTCTGGGTCGGCTCCCAGCGCACGGTGATCCTGAGCGACCCGGACGACATCATGGAGTGCATGGCCACGGACGACCTGTCCGACCGGCCCCCGATCCCGGAATCCGAGACGCGCCGCGGCGGCCCGGCCAAGGACTCCGGCATGCCGGGCGTCATCTTCATCAACGGGCAGAGCTGGGTGGAGCAGAGGAGGTTCGCGCTGCGCACCCTGAGGGACTTTGGGCTGGGCAAGAGCGGGATGGAGGCAATGGTGGCGGAGGAGGTGGAAGACCTCTGCGAGCGGATCGGGAGGGAGGGCACCGGGGAGACCGGGATGCTGATGAAGAACTTCTTCAACAAGTCTGCACTGAGGGCGCTTTGGAAGGTGCTGACCAGCGAGGATCTGGAGGTGACGCAGCCCACCCTCCCAGCTCTTTGGGATCGCATGGCCAAGGTCTTTGAGTTCAACAACTCCTCCCTAATTTGGGTATGTCTATAGTTCCAACGCAGTATGTACCTTACGTTCTACACAGATGCGTGCACAATCGCCAATTTTGTCCTTGCTCACTTTTCCCCCCAGGTTGCAATTCAGCATCCCATAGTCAGCCCCATCCTTGAACTTCTTGGTGTAGAGACCTTCGGCATCCTGGATGACAAGTTCTCAGAGATCATTAATGGAGTCATCAGGACGCATGAGGAGGCCTACCAAGAAGACAGCCAGCTCGACTTCACTGACGTTTACATGAAGAGGATGCGCGACAGCGCCTCTGTCCCGTCATCCAGCTTCCACGGGAGGCACGGGGAGAGGAACCTCCATTATTCGCTGAACGACCTCATGCAGGCCGGCACCATCACGACGGGCGCCACCATGGGGTGGGCCACACTCTTCATGGCCAAGAATCCCGAAGTGCAGGAGAGAGTCCAGCGAGAGCTGGACCTGACCGTGGGGAGGAACAGGCTGCCGACCTGGGGCGACAGGACGGGGACCCCGTACACAGAAGCGGTCCTCCACGAGATCCAGAGGATGTCGGACCTGGTCCCGATCGGCCTCCCGCACATGAGCAGGAGAGACGCCAAGATCGGGGGGTACGACCTTCCCAAGGGGACGCAGGTCTTCCCAATGCTCGGGATGGTGATGAAAAATCCGAAGCTGTTTCCCAACCCGGAGAGGTTCGACCCAGGCCGCTTCCTGTCCGAGGACGGGAGGAGGTTTGAGCCCAGTCCCTACGTGGTCCCCTTCGGGGTGGGTCGGAGGCGCTGCCTTGGGGAGGGCCTGGCCAGGATGGAGCTCTACCGCTTCTTCACCGGGATGCTGCACAGGTTCTCCGTCCGGAGGCACCCGGACGACGGCCTGGACCACGTCGTCGGAACACTAGCCACCCTCAACGCCCCGTCGCAGTACAGAGTTATGTTTGTCCCGAGGACGTAAAGCGACCGAATACATTACATAAAGCAAAGAATCAAGGGTACACTGTATTAACACGTGTACAGTATATAGGTAAAGGATAATTTTTGTTAACCTGTGCTATTCGTTTATTTTGTATTTAGCTCATGCACATGTGTCAGTAATAGTATACTGGTCAATTAACATGTGAGCTAACATGTAGTACTAGTACATCCATCACATAACTACATGTACTACTACATTGTGACATGATTGCAATATTAAAACAATGGGCAACCGAGCGCCGTCTCTGTCACATTACGTACACGTTTCTCCACGTGCTAACCTTGCCCGCCGCTTCCATTTTCGAGCGACACTCCTCCACGCTGACGTCGTAGGAGCCTCCGCTGGACTTGCTCATCTCCGCCGCCACGAAACACGCCACCTGTGCCGCCGGGAGGACGCAGGCCAGGGCGCATGCCGCCAGTCTCCGCCCGTCGCCAGCCCCGAAGAAGACTGCGTTGGCGCCGGCGCAGGTCATCCCGGGCGCCGGGTCCTCCAGGGCGCAGTACCGCGCCACGAGGCAGACAGCGGCGGCCATGTACGCCTGCGCGAGGACATCGACGGACAGGGAGGCCAGGCGCTCGCCGAAGCTGGAACCCGCGCTCAGGTGGAGGAGGCGCCGGAGGCCCGACCTCGCCACGGCCGCGAGACCCGCTCCCGACGGAGAGAACGCCTCCACCGCGAAGGCGTGCCCGGCCGCCCAGTAGAAGAGGATGGCGCAGGAGGAGACGATCAGTCCGAACCAGGTGGGGACCCATGGCGACCCGGACTCCGCCAGCTCCTCCTGGAACTCGAGCTCCCTCCCGACCCCCATGGCGGCGCTCACCACAAACTCGACGGTGATGCCCATCTCCCAGAGCCACCTGTCCCACCGAAAGGAGAAGACGGACACCAACAGGAAGGCGACACTCGCCAGGGGAAAAATGCCGGTGGTGGCAAGACAGCAGAGCCAGCCGAGGTGAGGGGAGCTGCCCCTGCCCACCACCTCCGATCCGCTGTCGGGCAGAGCGTTGCGAAAGTAGGCGCACTCCCGACTAAAGTGCAGCCGGCGGCGGTTGGCGGCGGCGGCGGCGGCCCTCCCCCTCCCCCGCCAGGTCCACCTGAACCCGCAGGCGAAGCAGGTGGTGCGCGGTGCCGACAGCCGCGGGTGCGAGTAGAAGTGTCCCCCGAGCGCCACCTGCCGCGGGTCGGAGTCCGGGACGTCGCCCTCCCAGTCCGGGGGGAAGGTGGACAGGCGGGACTCTAGGTCGACCATGGCCGGGTAGCGGACGCAGTCTTTGACCACGTACAGGGGAAGCAAGGACAGGCGGAAATAAAGGATCTGTATGTACAAATATTATTATTATAACAATGATAATAATATTAATAATTAGCCCTGGAAGACCTGTGTCTTTTTCGAATCACCTGGAGAATCCTGACCAGCGCCAAGAACATCATGACTCCCGTTGCCAGTAGGAACCCTTCCAGCGTCCGCGTCTGCTCCAGGTTGCGCCTCTGGACGAAGGCGACGGCGAGGGCGGCAAAGGCGGCGAGCAGGAGGAGATCGTTGACGGCGTTGTAGACGGCGCCGAACCTCCTGGTCTCGCTCTCGCTCTCCGACACGTACCTGAAGGGGACCAGCGTGGAGAAGGCGCCACTCACGAAGGCGCTTCCGCCTCTGCCCTTGAACACCTTGAGACGGTAACAGTAGGGGGGGAGGGGGAGGAGAGATTTCTGGGATGTGATTCAATTCAAGATCTTTTTGTCCTCGTCAGCCGTACCGCTGCATGTATCAGGATGTTTGCCAGCGGGAGCAGGACAACTATCGCCAGTGCCACCATGGCAGCAACGCCGCCTAGATCTGAAAAGGTGGTATACGTAGGGCCAACATGACTTTTTGGACTTAATAAAGCAATGCACCTGCAGTTGCAGTTGCACGTTAGGCAAGCAACCTTCGAAAGCTTCCAAGTCTTGGTAGAAGTTGAGGACCATGTAGCAGACGAGCCCGTAGAGGAGCATCTTGCACATGAGGTAGGCGAGGAGGAGGAGGCAGAACAGGATTCGGTGCGAGGAGGGAGGCTCCACTATGACGCCCAAGTTGGAGACAAAGTGCTCGGCGCTGCAGGACGTCACGAAGAGGAAGGACAGGGCCGACGTCACCATGCGAAAGGTGTAGGATTTCCCTTAAAAATAATAATAAAAAACGTTGGAACCTAAATACTCCTAATATGTTGTACAGTACAAGACCATGTTAAACATAATAGTATAGTACATGCTATGTACGTACTGTACTACATACAAAGCGCAATTTTCACTCTTCTGAAGGGTGCTCACAGGTTTTGTTGAGAAATCTCGTCAGCTCTGTCTTGTGCACGGCCTCGGGCCCGTTCCAGTTCAGCATGGACCTGCTGAGGAAGTACGCCTGCAGCACCAGCTGCGGCGCTGCCTCCGCCAGCCCCTCCAGCACCTTGGACTCCTTGGCCCTCGACAGGAACCCGGGATCGTACTCGGACTCGCCCCTGATCTCCCTGACCAGGTGTCGGGCCAGCGACAGGTGCCTGCGACGAGACGTTACATGTAAGCGTCTTGCTCTTTTGGTGGTCTGATTGTTGTCAGTCACCACCTGAAAACAGGTATGAGTACCGCCCACGCGGGCATAACCAGGAGGTAGAGCGGCAGGATGATGATGATGAAGAGTCTGGCCTTCCTCCCCCCGCCCGGTCGGTCCACCTCGACGACGCCTCGTCCGCCCCCGAGTCCGAAGTCCATCCTCCTGTGAGAGAGGACGGACGTGAGGGCGTAGACGAGCCCTGGGAGGCCGATCGGGATGAGGGTGAGGGTCGCCCACAGCAGGTCACCTGAAGGTCGATCACAGGCGACAAAAATTTGGCTCATTTTTAGAATCGCCGTTTGTCTGTTCCCATTGAAAAAGAGCACCCATAAATATTTTTGGGAAAGATGGTAAGTCCAATGGTCTGAGATATAGAGAGTGTGAGAGAGAAAGAGAAAGAGAGAAAGAAAGAGAGAAAAAGAGAAAGAGAGAGAGAAAGAGAGAGAGGAAGAGAGGGAGAGAGGGAGAGAAAGAGAGAGAGAAAGAGAGAGAGAAAGAAAAAGAGAGAGAGAAAGAGAAAGAGAGAAAAAGAGAAAGAGAGAAAAAGAGAAAGAGAAAGAGAGAAAGAGAAAGAGAGAGAAAGAGAGAAAGAGGGAAAGAGGGAGAGAGAGGGAGAGGACATTCACATACTATAGTAACACATATATGTACAAGAGACTGACTGCACTGGCATTTAGCATCACCGAATCTCCCGAAGTCCAGGACGGCCTTTACGTCGGTGCCCACGTCCAGCAGGTAGAGTCCGACGCCCAGTCCGATGTCCCTGGCCAGCTGAAGGTGCGCCGAGGCCAACAGGCGACGAAGGAGCCACTTGGCGGAGCGGAGGCGCACCAAGAACATCTCCAAGACGGCGGGATTGACGATGGTCTGTGTATACGGGGGAACGATTCGCTCGCAAGTCGTCGGTTCATAGATCGGAATAATGCAGTGTTGCCAGATGCTTGAAGCCTATGGATGCCAAATAGGACTCCAAATTATACCGAAAGATACCAGACTTTTGCTGATTTCTTTAATGTTATCCAAAAAGTACCAAATAAGATACCAATACGTAAATAAACCAAAAACGATTGGTACGTATACCCATCTGGCAACACTGTCGGAATTCATTCTTTTTACCTGTGGCGGTCACCCTGAAGGTCAAGTAGAGTTCAGAGTTGTTGTCGTTGTTGTTGTTCTTCTACTTTAGCCACGATAAAAATGCTCCTAAAACATGTTAAAACACCCGTTGTAGCATATGTGATGTACAACTATGTTATCTGACTCGAAGTTACCTGGTATGACCGCGAAAGTCCAGGTATGATAAATTTAATTAGAAGGAATCATTTCCAAACAGTGCTAAAAGTTTATATCAAACTGAATTTTTTTTTACCTATGACCATATTTTTTGACCTATGACCATATGTGTGACCAGATTTATTTATGTATCCTAAATTACATTTAGAAAGTGACCACGTCACTTTTGAATGTTTAAATCAAGCAGAAAAATAATTTCTTGATATGTGTGACCAGCTTAATTTTATTCTGCATAGCATCTTAAAAAGTGCCCAAATCACTTCCAAACGATGCGAAAAGTTAATTAATTAAAAAAAATTATCACCTGAATTGCCAAGTGTTTTTCAATTTAGAACTCTCCTGCAATATACGGAAATATTTATCAACAAAAAAAAACACTGCCTAAATCACGCCGTAGGTCAATGAATATAGTTTGTTCTTGTTTTTGGTTTTTTGGCGAAACAAGAAACAGGAAAGAGTTGGCGATGACGAGGACGAGGATCCTCCTCCTCCTATCTTAAAGTTTTGATGACCTTTTCCCTTTTTCCTCCTGTTCTCGGTGACACACCTTCTTCCCTACCTACGTAGTAGCGTCACAGAGTCACAAATCGCGTTGGGTTGAACCTCATCGGGTCGGACGAACGTGCGCTGCCTACGTACTACGTGCTAGTATGCAAAAGGGCGGTTGCGCAACAGGGATGGAAGGTTTTAAACGTAGTAGCACATAAAAAAAAGCTCTTGATCAGTCGTCCCTCGGATGTTTGTAGCTGTGACATCACATGGAACATCCGCCAAGGTCCTCTCGTCACGCGAATTTAATTAATTGGCAATTAAGTTTGACGACGCGTCCTCTCGTTAAAAAAAATTCCGAGAAAAAAATATTGCCATAAGTAAGTAGGCATGTATAATGCAATTTAACTTCGCATGTCAGTTTTGTTTGGCATGATAATCTCCTTCTCTCTCTCTCTCTCTCTCTCTCTCTCTCTTTCTCTCTCTCTCTCTCTCTCTCTCTCTCTCTTTGAGTCCCCTCAGACCCCGACCCAGTCAAACAGTGTGCACTGGACGACGGCGCTGAAGACCGCGATGACGTTGAGGACGCCGTGCACCTTGCGGACCCTGCTGCCGTACTTGGACCACCATCCGGCGCGGTCGTTGGCGTCCGCGAGGCGGAGGATGAGCGAGAGGACGGCCTCGTTGTCCGGACGGAACACGATTCCGGCCAGGAAGCTGGCAGAGGAGCAGACCAGGGCTACCGCGGAGCGGGGAAGACTTTGGACGTGGGTAACCTATGTAGTAAAATTGCGTACCCGCATAGTAATAATCGGAGGAAAAAAAGCTGTGCGAAGCTCATCGTAGATTATTCTGGAAGTCTTAATTGCAATAACTGGCGTCGTGTAGTATGCATACCTGCAGCCACCCGATTCCGACCGCCGTCAGGATGGACGCCGGCCCGCAGGCCACCCTGTACGGGCGCAGGAACTCCTTCAGTCGGAGGGGGTTCCTGGTCAGCTGGAGGAGCGACAGTATCGGCACGGTCGCCCAGCCGCGGCGGCTCAGCAGATCCTGACAGGCCGCTGCCGCTGCCGCCGCTGCCGCCGCAGACGACGACGGCCCGCCGCCGCCGCCGTCCGCCGCCAGTCTGGCCGCCTTCTGGGACATCTCGCGGAAGAACACCACGAAGGCCAGACTGGCCAGGAAGTTGAACAGGTCCTGCGCGTCCGTGCTGCGCATCAGCAGATGCTGGTTCCGCAGCAGGTCGGTCCCGAAGCTTGCGGCAACGGCGGCGGCAGCGGCAGCGGCGACGAGGAAGAAGGTGGCGGCCGCGGCGGCGGCGGGCGCGGCTGTCACCCGGTCTTCGGCAAGGAGGAGGAGGAGGAGGAGGAGGAGGACGAGGACGAACTGGAGGCTGTTGGTGGCGAAGGAAAAGCTCTTCCGGAAGAAGATGTTGATGGCGAGGGCGGCGAGCGCGTTGGGCAGAAGGAGGAGGAGGACGTCGGCGATGGCCATGACGACCAGGACGGAACTTGAAGTCTGCGGGCCGGAATGCGATGGAAGAATGCTTTTTTTATGCTGGCATAGTCAAGGCTTGGGGGGAAAGGGATGAGAAGAAAAGAATGCTTTTTTTTGGTGTTTCACGTCAATGTGATATCTCGCCACAGAAGCGCTGTTTAAAAGACGGAGATATTCGCAATCAGATAGACGTTTGGTGAAAATTTTTTAAGTATTACGGTACGTAGAAATATAAAAAGAAAAAGAAACTAAACGCCATCTTTACCGTATTAAAATTCTAGGTACTGTATACCGTACTGTCATCCGGAAAAAGGGGGCGACTGCCTAATAGAGAAACCTCTAAAATCCCATGCAAACTCTCTAATGGCGAAAATGCTGAACCCGTTCGGTTTTTTACCACCTGCCCAACATTATTGTACTATAGTACTAGTGTAGTAGTGTGTACACAGTGAAAAATATGTTTTACGTTGGGCATTTCACCCCCAAAAAGCAAGCATTCAGAGCTGTATAATTTGGCGATTTTGTCCAAAAAGCAGCTCCCCCGTAACATGTTCTTTGTGGTAAAACGTTTGGGAAATGAGACGGTTATGTTGAGGGCATTATACGTTCTTTTTAACGTATTTTACGTTTTTCGCTCACCAACGGAAGGGGGCGATGGGATCGAAGATGCTGTCACCTGTCCCGACAGGACTTTTCCGGCTTTGCAATTACTGAGGCTCCAAACCCTACTATAAACATTTAGGCCTTGTATGGTTAGTAGAACATGTAAACCGCATGCATGACATAA